>ODAI011997067.1_pt1 | contig 27070 bp, 24 predicted proteins | sample 1539321 | NCBI WGS metagenome assembly ODAI01 (sample SAMN02144231, study PRJEB22623) | gut metagenome | biome: sheep rumen | host: Ovis aries | place: New Zealand
CGCATAGATAAAATCAGCAGCCAAGGCTGCTTAATTGGAGCGGGTGATGGGAATCGAACCCACGTAACCAGCTTGGAAGGCTGGAATTCTACCATTGAACTACACCCGCATGGCGTTTCAACAGATAATATTCTATCACAAATAGGGACGGTTGTCAAGAGTAAGAATGAAAAAAAGTCGTTATACACAAAAAAAGTCTTATATGATTTTAGCAGGAGGTCATAATGACGAAACTGCGGAGGCTGTGTGATAAGTGACATTTTTGTTATTGAAAAGTCACGGTAAAGTCATACTGTCAGCATATAATTATAAAAGCAAAGGTCATCACTATCATTAAGTGCCGATATAAGCGGAAAGACAGGAATCTGATGAAAAAAGCAAACCTTTGAAAAAAATGCAAAATAACTGCAAAATCTATTGACAATTATCTGTCAATAGATTATTATGGGTTATGGAAAACGAAATGAGCAGAAGGGATAAGACAGTTAAAATAAAAAAATATATTTCAAAATCGTCTTTTTAGTCTCGAAAAATCACTTATATATGAGAAGCGCTCTGGAACAGAAAAATTATCTTTGAAAAATAGAACAAAAGGTTGTGGTAATATGAAAAAAAGCAGAAACCAATGCGGCAGGCGGCGTGAAAAATGGTTCAGCAATGCCTGCATTATCCCGAGCCTCATTGGTGTACTCGTATTCTTTGTTATCCCGTTTGGAATAGTGGTCTACTATTCTACGATAAATAACCCTATCGTCAAGGAGTATGTCGGACTTGACAACTACAAAGCTATCATGAAAAATGATGCTTTCATCAGCGCTTCAAAAAATACTGCGATGTTTTCGCTGATAGCTGTGCCGCTGGCAACCATCCTTTCACTGGGACTTGCGGTGCTGCTTGAGAAGAATATCCCGGGAAAAAGTATTTTCCGTACCTTCTTTCTCAGTCCGCTGATGGTACCTACTGCTTCGGTAGTTCTTGTATGGCAGGTGCTCTTCCACAAGCACGGAACAGTAAATCAGGTTATTGAGATGTTCGGCGGAAACGGCATCGACTGGCTCAAATCCTCAAAGGGACAGGTGGTAATAATACTGATGTTCCTGTGGAAAAACCTGGGATACAATATGATACTCTTTATGTCAGCACTTTGCAGTATACCGAAGGATATCATGGAGGTGGCTGACCTTGAGGGCGCAGGAAGCGTTTACAAGTTCTTCCACATAAAGCTCAGATATCTTTCCCCGACTATATTGTTCGTATTCATACTTTCGCTTATCAACTCCTTCAAGATATTCCGTGAGGTCTACCTGCTTACCGGAAATTATCCCTATGATAAGCTTTATATGCTCCAGCACTTTATGAACAATACCTTCCAGAGCCTTGATTATCAGAAGCTTTCTGCTGCGGCAGTTCTCTTCTCACTGGTTATGATAGTCGTGATTGCAGTGCTCCTCATTGCTGAAAGTATTTTCGGAAAGGATGTGGAGAACTGATGACTGTAAGAAAAAATAACAGGATGCTGAATATAGTCCTGACCGTTTTCATTGCTCTGGCTGCACTGATGTTCATACTTCCAACAGTGCTGACGATAGCCAATTCCTTTATGACTTCAAATGAGATATCCGCAAACTACGGGGCAATGTTCGGAAATATGAACGGAGATGAAAAGACCTTCATATCAAAGGATGTAAACCTGAAATTCATCCCCGATAAGGTGACCATAGACCAGTACAGGTCGGTGCTGATAAGAAATTCAGATTACCTTATGAAGTTCTGGAATTCAGTTCTGCTGACTGTGCCGATAACACTTATACAGCTCGCCTTAGCAGTTGTTACGTCCTATGGCTTTTCAAGATATCCCGGCAAGATAAAGAGCATCATCTTCTTTGCATATATAATCCTTATGCTGATGCCCTATCAGGTCACTCTTGTACCTAACTATCTTGTAGCTGATAAGTTCGGTATGCTTGAGACCTCGGAGCATCTGATATTCAAGGGTGCTGCAAAGCCTCTGAATGTTTTCTGCATGATGTGGGCAAGAAGAGCTGTAATACTTCCAAGCATATTCTCTCCGTTCAGCATCTTCCTCCTTACAAAGGTAATGAGGAGAGTGCCGGTATCCTATGTGGAGGCCGCTAAGCTTGACGGTGCCGGAGAATTCAAGATACTCACGAAAATTTATCTTCCTATGTGCAAGAGTGCTCTTGTATCAATAGGAATGCTGGTATTCATAGATTACTGGAATATGGTAGAACAGCCGCTGATACTTATGAAAAATACTCCGATGCATCCGCTTTCGGTATTCCTTTCACAGATAAATACCGGAGATGTAGGTCTGGCTTTCGCAGTAGGAGTGGTATATATGATACCGACTATACTTATGTTCCTTTACGGCGAGGATTACCTCGTTGAGGGAATTGCGTATTCCGGCGGAATAAAAGGTTAAGGAGGAATGGATCATGAATGATAATACAACTATTAATAATGATATAAAAGATACATCCGCAAAGCTGCTCAAAGAAGAAAAGGAGGAACGTTCTCCTGCAAGAAAAAGAGAGATAATAAAGACTATACTCATCATATTCCTGGCAGGACTTCTGATACTCACATTCTTCTCAAATACTATTATGAATAAGTCCCTGCCGGAGGTAACTACCGACAAGGTGACTTCAGGAAAACTTACCGAGCGTGTAAGAGCAAGCGGTATGGTTCGCTCAAATCAGTCCTATCAGGTGCTTTCAGACGGAAATTATACCGTTGATACTATTAATATAAAGAAAGGGCAGGAGGTCGAGAAGGACGATGTGCTCTTCGTTCTGAAGGGCAGCGAAAGTGAGGATCTCTCCACTCTGGAGGATGCTGTGGCTGATATGGAGCTGGAGTACGAGAAGGCTCTGCTGGAGCTCCCGAACGACTTCGCTGAGGAAAAGAAAAACGTCAGAGATGCAAGACTTGCTCTCGATCAGGCTATCGCAAAGAGAGACGAAGCCTATCAGGCTCAGTTCACAAGTGCTCAGGAAAAAGCTCAGCTTCAGAGCGATAAGGCTGCTGCAAACAGACTTTCCAGTCTGAAGGAAAAGCTGACAAGTACTATAAATGCTATAGATTCCGATGATTATACAAATGCTGCCCCTGAATTTACCGGAAACCTTCCGGCACTCCTTGCACGCAGCAAGAATGCTGAGGATGCATACACAAGCGCCTATGAAATATATTCTCAGGCGATCGAAAATGGTGCGGATGAAAGTGTTGTGAATTCAGCTCTTGCAGACGCCAATGCCAAGGAAGCTGTAAGGGACAGGGCTGTAAGTGACTACGACAGCGCCAAGAGCGATATCAGATATGATCTTGCTATACAGCTTTCAGATACTGAGTATGAGCTGGATGAGATAAATTCAAGGCTTCCTGACGGCGAAGGCATGGGCATGGGAGAGAGTATGTCCTATGAGGAATGTGTGGCCGATGTTCAGACAAAGCAGAATTCTCTCGATGATGCAGTTGCCGCACTTGCAAAGGCTCAGAGCGAGGCAAGTGTTACATCACAGCAGACAAATCTTGAGATGACTTCAAAGAAGAGCAAGCTTGATGCTAAAAAAGCTGAGCTGGATAAACTCAAAAAGAAGAGCGGCAATGTTGAGGTCAAGTCAAAGTATTCCGGAGTTGTAAGCGAAGTAAACGTTCAGCCCAATGATACAACTACTCCGGATTATGAGCTTGCCACTATCGATATCGTTGACCAGGGCTTTACTATAGAAGCAAGCGTATCCTCTGATAAGGCAAAGAAACTCAAGAAGGGCGTCAAGGCCGAGGTCATCAATAACTGGAGCGGAAGCACTGAGGCTGTTCTTAAAGAAATAAAGAACAGCAGCACTCCCGGTTCAAGTGACAAGACCCTTATCTTTGAAGTCAGCGGTGAAGTTGATTCCGGCACTTACGTTGAGCTTTCTGTTCCGATAGGCTCTTCAAACTATGATACAATAGTTCCTAAGAGCGCTGTTAAAGAGGGTAATGACGGCAAGTACGTTCTTACTGTAAAATCAAAGAGCTCTCCCCTCGGAAACCGTTACTATGCAGAGAAGATAAAGATAGAGGAGCTGGCCTCCGATGAGACCTCAGTGGCTGTCAATGCTCCCATATCCCAGGGCACCTATCTTATAACCGCTGCGAGCAAGAATGTGGATCCGGGAGATCAGGTCCGCATGAAGGAAAAGTAAGGCGGTGCTCGCTTTATGAAAATACATATCAAAAAGCGGTATATCGCTGCTGCCGTAGTCAATGCGGCAGTGCTGGCCGCAATGGCGGTGCTGACTGCTGTGGGCAGCTCTATGGCAAAGACCCAGAGCAGCAATATGGCTGCCAGACGCTGGGGCGGTGATGAGGACTTCACACAGATGAGCTGCTTTTTCTCGGAGGATGCAGGTTTTTCAACGAATAATCTGAGCGGCGTATACGGACAGATGCTGGCGGAGCTTAAAACTGCTTCTGTTGAGCCGGAGGATGGGAAAAAACTCATCCCGCAGGCATACAGCACTCCCCTTGGAAAACAGCTGGTGACCTGTGATATAACCGGGCGCTCTGATGCTGATGTTACTGTGGCAGGCGGAGATTTCTTCCTCTTCCACGATTTCAGACTGCTGAACGGTTCATATTTCAGAAGTGAGGATACCATGCAGGACGGTGCTGTTATCGACAAGACACTTGCATGGAGACTTTACGGCTCCACTGATATTGCGGGAAAGAATATATATATAAATAATGTGAAGCTCTATGTTTCGGGAGTGATAGATGTTCCCGATTCTTCCGCCGAGGAAAAGTGCATCGGTGATCTGCCAAAAGCTTATATCTCCTATGAGACAGCCGGAAAGCTTTCTTCTCCAAACATCAGCCCGGCCTCAGGTGTCAGGGACGCTATGGATGATTTCCCGATGGAAGATGATCTGAGTTCTTCTGCGGCAAAGTTCACAAGGATAACCTGCTATGAATGTATTCTTCCTGAGCCGGTAAGCAGCTTTGCGGAAAATACCACAGAGAAGATATTCAGTGAGGCCTACAGAGGCAAGATCGATATTGTCAACAACACCGAACGCTTTGAACCGAAAAAAAGGGCTAAGGCCTTCGGTAAGCTCTATAAATCAGTTATAAAGGACAGCGCTGTCTGTTATCCTTTCTGGGAGAATGCCTCAAGGATAGTTGAGTTCAGACTCTCATGCATATACGGCGTCAGAAGATTACTGACGATAATCCCTGTAGTTACAGGACTATGGCTCCTTGTAAAGGGCTATCTGCTGTTCAGAAGAAAAAAACATCTGATACGCAGAAAGATCTCAGCTTTAGCAGGCCGGCTAAAAGGTCTGTTCAGATATAATAAAAAGCCGGCAGGACCGGATAATGCGGCATAAAATGCCAAAACAAAAGAGAGTAAATATAAAGACCTGCCTTAACAGGGCAGGTCACAAAAAAAGAGAAAGGATCATTTCACAATGAAGAAGAATATCAAAAAATTTTCAGCAGTATTTTCAGCAGCAATGATAGCAGTTTCCGCAGCTTCGTGCAGTAATAGTGCTTCCTCTAAAGAGGCTCCCACAGCAGATAAGGTTCTCAAGAATTCGTACCGCTCAGTGCCTATGAGCTCCGATACAAATTTCGGAGAGGTCAGGGCTATCAGCTATGTTCCGGCATCGGATAAGCTTATCATCAGCACCGAGAATTATGACACGGAAACCTATAATACAATATATGATATGTATGTAACTGATACTGACCTTGGAAATCCAAAGAAGATCGAGCCCCCTGTAGATAAGCCGGCAAATGGTTCATTGGACCTCAGATTTGCCTTTTCTGATGATGGAAACATCTATACTTTAGCCTGTATCAGTGATTACGGTGATATGGAGCTGCCTAAATGGAGTGATCCGGATTTTGACTATGAAAGCTTCGATGAAGAGGCTTTTGAGAAAAATACTAAGGTAAGCTATAAATTCATCAGCTTTGATATGGACGGCAACAAGATCTTTGAAGGAGACCTGGATCAAGAACCATTAAAGGATGAAGCAGGTGATATCTTTTTCGGATCATTCGCTTGCATTAATGAGGATACTCTCCTTGTAGGAGTAAGCGGAATGGAGGAGGATAAGTATTTCATTCTCGATTCTCAGGGAAAGATCAAGACTGAGCTGAAGCATGAGGGACTGGATTGGATAGACAGTGTTTCAACAACTGCTGATGGCAATATTGCTTTTGTCGGATCAGGAGAAGATGGTATTGAGGTACACTTCCTGGCTCCTGACGGAAGCGGTGAAGCGGGCGATAAGTTGGAACTGGAAAACTCATATGGCTCTATCAAGCTTATGAAGGGCTACAGCGACTATGACCTTCTGATCTCAACAAATAACGGCCTTTCCGGACTTAAGGAAGGTGAGGTGGATGAAATAGTCAATTACATCAATTCTGATATAAATCCCCAGTATGTAACTGATGTCATTCCTGTTAACAATGATGAGTTTATCATTGTTCAGAGTAACTGGAATGATAACGGAATAGGTGCTACTTCTGAATTCTCACGTCTTACCGCCCGTGATATGGAGGAAATGAAGGATACCAAGCTCATTACTCTTGCTGTAATGCAGCCGGATTCCGGCATTTCTGAAAAGGTAACTCAGTTTAATAAAACCTCCACCGGCTACCGCATACAGGTAGAGGACTACAGCAAATATGATGTATTTGACGGCGAGAGCGTTGAAAATTCTGGAAGTGACCAGCTCAAAAAGGATATCCTGGCAGATAATGCTCCTGACATGATAATCACATATGATCGTTCACTTTTGAATTCTCTGGCTCCAAAGGGTGCATTTGCCGATCTGTACCCCTTCCTCGAAAAGGACAGTGACCTCAAAAAGGAAGATCTTATGCCGCCTCTTCTCAAGTGTGGTGAGTTCGACGGAAAGCTCTATTCACTCAGCCCTTCATTCAGCATATCAACATTCGCTGTCAAGAAGAAATTCTGCGATCATGATAACTGGACAGTAGAAGAGTTCATGGATGCATATAAGAATCGTCCTGAGGGAGCTAAGCTCAAAGAGTACGAAACACAAGATGATATACTTAGAATCCTGATGTATGGTGCCAATGAATTCGTTGATTATAAGAACGGCAAGTGCCATTTCGATGACCCTGAATTTGTAAAGATGCTTGAATTCACAAAACAGTTCCCTAAGGAGGACGAAGACGTTTCAGAAGATATGAGCAGAGAAGAATGGGAAAAATACTCAAGGGAAATGGAACTGGCCTATAGAAATGATAAGGTCCTTATGTTTGACTGGGATATCTATGATATACATGAATACAATACGTTAAAGGACGGCCATTTCGGTGAAGATATAAGTCTTGTAGGCTATCCCTCAGAGGACGGAAATGGCGGTGCTGTTATAGACGGCATAAACAGTATGATGATAATGAATGATTCACCAGTCAAGGATGAGTGCTGGAAATTCATAAAGGGCTTCTTCCAGAAGCAGGAAACAGGTCATGGATATTCATACGGACTCCCTGCACTTGTTTCTGATTTCGAAAAGGTGATGGATGAATCAATGGAAAAGTGGTACTACACCGAGGATGATGGAACAAAGGTGTATGTGGATAATGAAATAAATATCGGCGGCAAGGATATTAAGATCGATCCTCTCTCAAAGGAAGAGAGAGATTACGTTTCCAATTATATCAAATCAGCAAGCACTGTACGCAACAGCTTTTCAAGAGATATCGAAGAGATAATCATGGAAGAGGTTAAGGCTTTCTATGCTGATGAAAAGAGCGCACAGGAAGCTGCTGATATGATACAGAGCCGTGCTTCCATACTCGTAAGCGAGCAGAGCTGACAGAAAGTTTCGTTTACATTTAATATAAACCTCCTTATAAGATTGTCCCCCTCAGAAATGAGGGGGACAGTTTTTTTATTCTGTTATGAGTTCTCTTATCGATACCATTTTTATCTTTCCGGATATAAGATAGGCGAATATCAGTACAGATACCGATACAAATGATATCGCAAGTATAAATGAGCCGGCTGTAAACACAGGAGTTACCTTAACTACTCCCATGATACCGAATACGAAGCTTAGGAAATCTTCGGTAAACAGCAGGCTGAATACAGCACCGAGAAGTCCTCCTACCATGGAGACAAGGAAAAATCTTATAGAAAACTGCATCCGGAGCCTTTGGGTGGTGAATCCCAATGCCTTGTATACGCCTATATCATGGCGTTCCTGCAGGAATGTCCTGCTGCATATCATTATCATAGTGATAAGTACGAACAGGATCGAGAACACAAATATTATAAACTCTATAGTAAGAGTGATAATGTCATATTCTCCCCACATAGCACCACGTCCGTATTCGATAAAGTCAGCATTCATGCTGTCGCCGTATTTGTTGTTTATCTTTCTGACGATCTCTGCTTCGCTGTCAATATCCTTCAGGTAATATGCGTATAGGTGGCTGGGATTTATATCAAGCTTTTTTCCGCCTTCTGATGGGATAACGCATGATATCCCGGCATCGGTTGTGGACTGGTACAGGCCTGTGATGATATATTCAGCTGAACAGCCATTGTGACTTACTGTGACCTCATCTCCCATTTTCAGACCGAAGGCTTCTGCTGCCATTTTAGTTATCATCAGCTCATTATCGTATATGGGGTTACGGCCTTTCAGCAAACCTCTCAGCAGCTCAGGCTGCTCAGGGATTATGCAGCAGATATTATTTCCGTCGATGGATACATACGAACTTGATAAGGCTATCTTCTTTTCAATATCTGTGTAGGAGCTTATGATATCCTCAGCCTCAGGGATCAGTTCACGGCCTTTAGTATCAAGGATCTGTATTTCAATATCAGGGGCGATATTTCCTGTTGATTCGATCACTGAACGTGAGGTTAAAGTTGAATTGACTGTATTTACAGCGATCATGAAGAAGGTGAGTATGGCAGTTATGAATGTAAGTCCGATATACCTTTTCTTGGCGGAGGTTATCCCACGCAGGGAAAGACTTAAAGAGAGCCCACGCTTGGTTATCGGCGCATTTATGAGACTGTCATAGTGGAAGTCATCACGGCCGCCGTTGATAGCCTTTACAGGAGATATCCTGGAAAGATCACGGGTGCAGAGGAATATGAGCAGTGCTGAGGCTGATATCATTATCATAAGCACAAGACTGCCAACTCCCCAGGCCACTGAGCGTTCAGGGAGGATACCTGTCATATCCTTGAACATACTGCTCATTTTTCTCTCAATAGGTATTGAGCAGATCAGCCCGATTATCATGCCGACTGTTTCAGCTATAAGGTAGCGCAGTGTTATTACAAAAGAAATGGTTCTCTCAGTAATGCCCTGGGATTTCAGTATGCCCATGTTCACATAGTCTATCTTTATCTCAACTCTGATGCTGTGTGCTATAACGATTAGGACTATCAGGAACAGTATTGACGTAAAGGCCAGGACTACAGAATACATTATATTCATTTCCAGACCTGTATATCGCATGGAATCTGCTTTTGTGATAGTCAGCGAACTGCTTATCAGCTTTGTTTCAAGCTCTATCTCACGCATGAAGCTGCTGTCCGACATATTTGCGTCAGAACAATACAGCTTTATTAGCCTTATATTTATGTATCCATTATTAGGTGTCAGTTGGAAGCTGTCATTTTCAGTACTTGTATTCTGTTCCTGATCGTTTTCGGCAGCTGAAATGTTACCTGTCTGATCCCTCCTGACAGCTGAGTTTTCTATAGCAAGATCGTGTCTGCGGCTGTTTTCGCTTATCTCGGCCAGATCCTCGGAACTAATATACAGCTGTTTGATACCGATCATTTCACTTCCGATAAACGGTTCAACAATAAATCCACGGACAGTAAAACTGTATTTTCTGTCTGCCGCCTCAGCAGTTATCCTGTCGCCTTCTGATATATCCATGAAGCTGCAAAAGCTGTATGGCACATATATCTCCCCTTTTTTCAGCTCAGGAACGCTTTCTGCAAAGCTGTTCTTATCCTCGCTGAGCAGGAGGACCTTTTCCGGCAGGGCTGTAAGGAACAGTTCGCGTGTGATCTCATCATTCCATATATATGTTTTTTCAGGACTAACTGCCGGTGTTATCTCATAGTGATCCAGGGAGGGGCAGTTATCAAGCAGGGCTATAATTTTATCTGTATCTGAAGAATCCTTTGCAAATGCCATTACCGCCGGTGAATTAGTATATTCATGGGCATGGTCTCTTCCGTTTATGTAGTTCTTTTTTACACTGAGCATTGAGATAGTCATAGCCGTGATTATCATTACAAGCAGAGCAGTGCTTATAAAGGGACCCTTGCGGTGCCTCAGATTTGAACGCAGTAATGTGAGTACTTTCATGAGCTGTCACCAATCCATTGCTGCAAGCCACGCATTGACCTGCTTTTCACGGCTTTTTTCCTCAGAGGCATTGTAGGGAGGAAGTTCCAGTTCGCCGGCAATTTTTCCATCCTCAAGATAAAGCAGTCTGTCTGCACGGAGAGCCGCCTTAAGATCATGGGTGACCATGAGAATGCTCTGTCCCTTGCGGTTAAGCTCGGTAAGAAGATCAAGGACTTCTGTGGAGTTTCGCCTGTTTAGAGCACCTGTTGGCTCATCTGCAAAGAGAAGTTCAGGGGAGTTTATTATAGCTCTTGCTATAGCACAGCGCTGCTGTTCTCCGCCGGATACCTGTGACGGACGGTGACCGCTTACTTCACTGAGCCCCATGCTGCTCAGGAGCTCTTCGGTACGCCTGCGGACTTCTGAGGCAGTCTTTTTCCTGTCAAGATATCCGGATACAGCCACGTTTTCAAAAAGAGTAAGATTGCTGACAAGATGCATCTGCTGAAAGATGAATCCGAAGTCTCTGCTTCGCAGTTCAGCCAGCCGCTTTTCACTCTGTGAGACCAGATTCATCCCGTTGTATATCACCTTGCCTGCTGTTGCCTTGTCCATTCCGCTCAGAGCATAGAGCAGGGTGGATTTTCCGGAGCCTGAGGCTCCCATTATGACAGTGAAGCTCTTTTCTTCTATTTCCATATCGATATGGCTCAGCACATGGATCTGTTCACCGTTATGGGAAAAGCTCTTGCTGAGGTCTTCGGCCTTCATAATGAAATTCTTCATGTCTGTTGACTCCTTTTTGAGGTTGTGTTATCATATTCATGGAAAACGCTGCAATTATCCATATTCATATTATCATCTTTGATATTAAGAAGTATTTAAGGCAGAGCAGTCGGATATTATATGTAACCTTTAGGCACTGAAACCGTACTTTATTTCTGAAGGGAGGTGACAGCCTTGGAGGATAATGAGATAATCCAGCTGTACTGGGATCGCTCGGAGGAAGCTGTCTCTGAGACTGACAGAAAATATAAGGCTCTTTGTATGCACGTTGCAGGCAATATTCTCTCTGACCGCTCAGATTCAGAGGAGTGCCTCAATGATACCTATCTTGCCGCATGGAATGCGATACCATCTGACAGGCCTAAGTTCTTTCCGGCTTTTCTCTGCCGTATCATGCGTAATATAGCCCTGAAACGCTATGAGTACAATAGTGCTGCGAAACGCTGCCCCGAGGTGAAGCTGTCGCTGGATGAGCTGGATGAATGTATCCCTTCGGATGAAAATGTGGAGAGGATATGTGACGCAAAAGAGCTTGGAAGGCTGATATCTGACTTTCTGAGGGAACAGTCTGAAAAGAATCGTGTGGTATTTATCCGCAGGTACTGGTATTACGATTCAGTAAGGGAGATAGCGGAAAGATATGCTTTCAGCGAAAATGCCGTGAAACAGATATTGTTCCGCATGAGGGAAAAGCTTAAGGATTTTCTTGCTGAGGAGGGATTGTAAAATGAAAAAGGATACGCTTAAAGACGGTATAGGCTTCATCGATGATGATCTAATTTATGAGGCGGAGAAGGCCTCGGGACTTAGCTACCGGGCTAAGATCAGGATAATACGGATGCTTTTCATAGGGGCGGCTGCGGCTGTGATGATAACTACTGCTGTTCTGCTCCATGCAGGCTGGAACAGAAAAAGCTCCGGAGACGGGGGAGAGAATACTGTCCCTGCACCGGAAAGTGCCTCAGATGAAAGCGGTGTTCTTCCCGATGAAGGCCAGCAATTCACTGTGACCGCTTCTGACATAGCCGGAGAGACTGCGACGGTAACAGCCATTACATCAGCAGCAAGTGCTCCGGAGGTAACCACTGTATCAGCAAAGCAGGGATCACCGGCAGAAACAAGCTATGTACCGGATGAAGAGGAAACTACTGTTACACGGAGTTATGCGATCGATGGCGGGAATAATGATCCCGATGAATTTACCTTTGACAAGGACGGCCTGTTCAAGGTGCCTGAGAATTATTCCTATGCAGGCGATCCGGATGTTGTCTGTGTCAAGTACAGCAATAGTTATCTCCGGGAAAGGTACGGACTGTGGATAAACTGCGATACTGCCCAGTCTGACAGGGATCTGGATATGGTCAGCGGCTTTGAGCTCTCGGATATATACGAGGAGATAGGATTTGAGGGTGGCGGCTTCCTGCTCAGGGTATATTATCGTGACGGTACCTTTATGGAGTATGAGCTGTATGAATATGGACTTGTTGATATAACCGACCGCAGCGGAAACAAACAGCGCTGGAAGGACCTTTCCGGAAATTCATACCAGCTGCTCCTGCAATTGCAGTCCGATCAGCTTTCTGTTGATGATAAGATAAGCATGGTGACAGATGAGATGTACGACTGATATATCCGCTGAAAGCTCCCTTACTGGGAGCTTTTTTATAAAAAGCAGGGAGGCCGACTGCGGCCTCCCGAATCTGAGAGAGGTCATTCTGTGGCCTCTCTTATTATGTGCGCTTTTTAAGAGTCCTTCTGACCAGTCCCTTAAGTCTCTCACAGGTATCATGTGGGAAATCCGTGATGAATCTTATAGCCTGCTCATGTGCTTCTGCTTCGGGAAGCTTAAGGAATTTGTGGAAGAAGGTATAGACCTCCTTGAATGATGAGAATATCTCATTGACAGCCTTTTCTCCCTCAGGGGTCAGTACAACGCTGTTGCAGAAATCCTCATATACAAGACCGGAGTTTGCAAGGCAGCGCAGCATTTTGCTTACACTGGGTCTTGATACTCCAAGGTGTTTGGATATGTTTACGCAGCGGACATACTCATCAATGTCCGTAAGCTCTTTTATTGCGACGAGATATTTTATCTGTCCGGCACAATGCTTCATTTTTTCCTCCTTTGCGGAAATGGGGTTATTTGTCTGAATCAATCAGATGCCAGTATCCCTTGAGGTAAACTGCTCCTGAGATAACTGTGAGGACTGTTGATATCCATATGAGCACCGGTACTGCAATATCATTTACGATATCCTGTACCTTGCAGGGAATACCAAAGCTGAAGTCATGGCAGAGGCTTATCCAGAAGAGGATGCCAACAATTGTCACCATTGTGAATGCGGTCTTCAGCTTGCCCCATATGCCGGCAGCTACTACTACTCCGCTGTTTGCTGCAAGGAGTCTGAGGCCGGATACCATGAATTCTCTTGCAGTTATGATTATCAGCGGTATGGCTCCCATATTTACTTCTTTAAGCTCAACGAAAACTGTAAGTGCAGCTATTACCAGTACCTTATCAGCAAGTGGATCGAGGAATTTTCCGAAGTTAGTTACCAGATTGCGCTTTCTTGCTATCTTTCCGTCAAGGGCATCTGTTATGGATGCTGCGGCAAATATCACCAGTGCAATGAGGAAGTGGAAAGGTATCCTCAGGTAGATAAAGAGCAGAAAAAATGGGATGAGAAATACTCTGAGAAGAGTAAGCTTATTTGGTAGATTCATTCTGGTATCACCTCTCCTATCAAGTCATAATCAAGGGTATCTGTTATCCTGATCTTTACATATTGTCCTATTTCAAGAGGACATTCAGATGTGAAGAATACTTTGCCGTCAATATCAGGTGCGTCAAGGACTGTTCTGCCGAACCAGCATTCGCCGAATTTATCGAAGCCCTCTACTACTGCCTCAAATTCCTTGTCCATGAGCTTTTCGTTATTTTCAGCGCTTATGAGCATCTGCTGTTCCATTATTATATCAGCTCTGTGGGCAGCAGTCTCTTCGTCTATCTGATCCGGGAAGTTATAGGACTTTGTGCCCTCCTCACGGGAGTACGCAAAGCAGCCCAGTCTGTCAAATCTTACACGGCCGATGAACTCTGCAAGCTCATTGAACTGCTCCTCGGTCTCGCCGGGGAAGCCTGTGATAAGAGTTGTTCTGAGGATAACTCCGGGCACTTTTTCACGGATATGAGCAAACAGTGCTTCAAGCTGCTCAGTATCGCCCCAGCGGTTCATGCGGCTGAGGATATCGCCGCTGCAGTGCTGTATCGGTATCTCCAGATACTTTACCAACTTATCCTCGGAAGCGATAGTTTCAAGCAATTCATCAGTTATACGCTCAGGATAGCAGTAAAGGGTGCGTATCCATTTAAGACCTTCTATCCTGCATAGTCTGCGGAGAAGCTCCGGAAGCTTTGATTCACCGTACAGGTCCTCTCCGTAGCGGGAGGTATCCTGTGCAATTACTACAAGCTCTGTAACGCCATTGGCTGCAAGGAACTCAGCTTCCTTTATCACATCTTCCATAGGTACACTGCGGAATTTTCCCCTTATCATGGGGATAGCGCAGTAGGTACAGCAGTTGCTGCAGCCCTCAGCCACCTTCAGGTATGTGAAGAAGGGGAGAGTGGAGATTATACGGTCTCCTGTAAGCTCAGCATCAAGCTTCGGAGCGAAGCTGATGTATTTCTCTCCGGCAAGAACATGGTCGAGGACATCGACGATATCCTTATTATTGCCTATTCCTATGACCGCATCGGCCTCCGGGAACAGTTCAGCAGTTTCTTCCTTGTATCTCTCGACCAGGCAGCCTGTTATGATAATTTTCTTGAGTGTTCCCTCTTCTTTAAGCTTGCCGAGCTCGAGAATAGTCTCGATAGCCTCTTCCTTTGCGGACTTTATGAATCCGCAGGTGTTTACTACAGCCACATCAGCAAGCCCCGGTTCAGTAACCAGCTGATAGCCTCTGCTCTTAAGTTTAAATAACATTCTTTCGGAATCCACCAGGTTCTTTGAGCAGCCCAGGGATACCATTCCAACCTTGATCGGCATTTGCCGTTCCTCCATTATTCATTCATATTCTCAAAATATTCTCTTACGGTACGGTTTATCTCGTCGAAGCTGTAGCCGTATCTCACAAGAGCGCTTTTAACTTTTTCAATATTCTTTCTGTCAGACATATCCGTAAGATATCTGCTGTATTTCTTCTCAATGAGCTCCATAAGGTTTTCGCTGAATATCTCATCATATTCCTCAAGAGCGTCCTCAGCAGTAAATCTGTCTATTCCCTTCATGGTAAGTTCACGGAGGGCTCTGCGGCGGCCGAATCTCTTTGATATCACCAGTTTCCTGGCCATATTTCCGGCATACCGCACATCGTCTATCAATCCTGCACCCTTTAGCTTTTCCAGTACAGCGCCGCACAGCTTTTCACTCTTGTAGGTATCTATCAGCTTATCGTACATCTCCTTTGCGGAGTAGTCACGGTAATCCAGAAGATAGAGCGCCCGCTGATAGGCTCTGCGGAAATTGGAAGCATAGATTATCTTTCTGAGTTCATCACGCTCCAGCACCATGCCTGTGCGGAGGCCGAAATCTGCGATAATATCCGAGTGAAGGTAAATTTTCCTCTCATAGTCCAGCTCTGCCTCAAAGGTAGAGCCTTTGTATCTCTGAAGAGCGGTTATCTCCATTATTCCTCAGCAGGAGTGAACTCCTCGAAGTCCTCGTCGATATCCGCAAGTATGTCATCTGATGAAGGCTTTGTCCGGATATCCTCTGAGCTGCTCTCAGTCTCCTCAGAGCCGGACTTCTTTTCCTTCTTGTCAGGCTTTGCAGCGGAATTATTGAGCTCATCCTTGCGGGCGAGTATCTGCTCCTCTATCTCCTTCATAAGAGCTTCGTCGTTCTTCAGGAGCTCCTTGACATTATCACGGCCCTGTCCCAGCTTCTGGTCCTTATAGCTGAACCATGAACCGCCCTTCTTGATGATATCAAGTTCAACAGCAAGGTCAAGCACCTCACCTGTACGGGAGATACCCTGTCCGTACATCATATCGAAATGGCACTCCTTGAAAGGCGGAGCAACCTTGTTCTTTACTATCTTACACTTTGTTTCAGCACCGATTATCTCATTGCCGGATTTGATGACCTCGCCCTTTCTTACCTCGATACGGACGGAGGCATAGAATTTCAGGGCACGGCCTCCGGGAGTTGTCTCCGGATTTCCGTACATAACTCCTATCTTTTCACGGACCTGATTGATGAAGATGGCAACGCAGTTGGACTTGGAGATAGCTGCTGTGAGCTTTCTCATAGCCTGGGACATAAGTCTTGCAAGCTGTCCTACATGGAGGTCGCCCATTTCACCGTCTATCTCAGCACGGGTAGTCATAGCGGCTATGGAGTCGAGTACGATAACGTCGATAGCACCTGAGCGGATAAGAGCCTCAGCAATTTCGAGGGCCTGTTCACCGCTGTCAGGCTGTGATACCAGAAGGTTGTCGATATTTACTCCGAGAGCCTGAGCGTATACAGGGTCAAGAGCGTGTTCAACGTCGATAAATGCGACTTCGCCGTCCATTTTCTGAGCCTGGGCAAGTATGGAAAGTGCAACTGTTGTCTTACCGGAGCTCTCAGGACCGTATATCTCAACGATACGTCCTCTCGGCACACCGCCTATACCCAGCGCCATATCAAGAGTCATGGAGCCTGTGGGGATAGCGTCAACATTGAGGGTCTTTGTCTGACCGAGACGCATTACTGCGCCTGCGCCGTACTTCTTTTCTATCTGCTTAAGGGCGCCGTCAAGAGCAGTCTTTTTGTCCTCCTTTGTGGACGCACGGACAACTGATGCTTTTTTTGCAAGTTCTTTTTTGGCCATTGTTATTCCTCCGTATTATTTCTGTGCAGTTCCGAATTGTCGGAGTACCTGATAATGGTATCTCCTGTTTTTATAGCTGCGGCAGTTCTTATGATGTCTCCGCCGTCTCTGCGGAGAGCTATGCTGCCGAATGAATATTTCTTAAGTATCTGACTTACCGCTTCATGCTGTCCGTCACCGAACTCAAAGGCGAGATATCCGCCCTTTTTAAGGGAATCTCTCCAGAGCTCTGTAATGGCACGGTAGAAGCCGAGTCCATCGTCTCCGCCAAACAGAGCGACTGCCGGCTCATAGGTGACCTCAGTCTGCAGGGAGCGCATTTCGTCTGCGGTAAGGTATGGCGGATTGCTGACGATAATGTCAAGTCCGGAGAGCTGCTGCTGAGTTTCTTTTTTCAGCACGTCACCGGCAATTATATTTATATCCGCTTTGTTGAGCCGGACGTTTTCTCTAAGGTAACTGAGAGCCTTTTCCGACACCTCAACTGCTGTGACTTCTGCTTCGGGGAGCTGTTTTTTCAGTGCTATGGCGATACATCCGCTGCCGCTGCACAGGTCAGCTATCTTAGGAGCTCTCAAGCCGTTTTCACGGCATATGTCCAGTACCTGCTCAACGAGCGTCTCAGTGTCCGGGCGTGGGATGAGGACTCCCTCTCCGACTTTTATGGGGTATCCGAAAAATTCCCATTGCCCGAGAAGATACTGGAGCGGTCTGTTCTGACTGCGGAGCTCTGTGAGCTGACGGATATGTTTTTCAATATCCTCCGGGACAGCCTCCTGCGGCAGAAAAAGCGGATTCTGGTCGCTGAGCATATCCTGGAATATGCAAAGTGTGTCAAAACGTGCTGTATCTATGCCGGCGCTGCTGAGTATGCCCATGCACTCATCAAAGAGCTCTTTCCGGCTTACCACTTGTCCTCCTCCTTATCCTTGGGGATACAGGGAGTAAGAGCAGCAATTGCTATCTCTATCATGCTGTCGTCAGGTTCCTTGGTAGTTATCCTCTGCATGGCAAGTCCGGGAGCAGAGAGTATCCTTGTGAAGAAATTGTCCTTGTTTCCGGCAAGTCTGATGCACTCATAGGATATTCCGACCACCAGGGGAAGGAGTATCAGGGAGGCAGCTATTCTCTGCCAGGTAACGGTGAAGGGCACGAAGCACATAACGAAAATGCTGACAAGAAGAACTATGAATATGAAGCTTGTTCCGCAGCGCTTATGGAAGCGTGTCTGTTTGCGGATGTTTTCCACTGTCAGCGGGAGTTCTGCTTCGTGGCAGGCAATGGTCTTATGCTCGGCACCGTGGTACATATACTGTCGCTTTATATCCTTCATAAGGCTTACCAGAGCCATGTATGCTACGAATATAGCTATCTTTACTACTCCCTCTACCACAGAGCGGAGTATTCTTTTCTTTTTTATGCCCGGGATGAATGCTACTGCCCATTTAGGCAGGAAAACGAAAAGTCCTATAGCCATAGCAACACCCACAACTATTCCCAGATACATGAATATATCGTATCCTGAGCCTTCCTTTTCCTTTTTGCCGCTTTTGGGAGTGTCGGTCTGAGCGATAGCCTCCTCAAGGGAGATTCCCTCTTTTTCGGCTTTTTCTCTGGCTTCTTCCTCTTTGGCCTTTTTCTCCTCGTAGGCCATCTGCTTGTCAGCGGACTTCATCATGTACTTATAACCCTTGACAAGGGATGTTACAAAGCTTGTACAGCCCCTTACAAGAGGAGTCTTTCTGTACCATGGGGCATTTTTTCCGTTATTTTCGTCCCATGTTTCTATGTCGATAGTTCCGTCAGGAAGACGGCAGGCCATTGCGCCAGTATTAGGTCCAAGCATCATTATGCCCTCGATAAGGGCCTGACCGCCGATCTTTGATTTGAATTTTTCACAGCACTGTGGGTCTTGATTCTTGTTACTCATTCTATTCTCCTGTATATGATCTTTGCTATCGGTAATACAGCGGTCACCTCTGCGGAGACCGCCATTATCATTTGTCGCTGTTTTTCTTTGCCGGCAGGGTTATGGTAACTGTAGTGCCTTTTCCCTCACCTGCGCTGTTTATGTCCATTGTGCCGCCGTGCATAGCGATTATCTCATCGGCTACTGCAAGTCCTATTCCGGAGCCTCTGCGGGTATGGTTGGCCTTGTAGAATTTGGTCTTTACCTTTGGCAGGTCACTTTCCTTTATGCCTACTCCGGTATCGGCTACGGAAACGATTATATTTCCGTCCTTTTCATATGTATCGATAGTTACGGTATCTCCCGGAGAGGAGTACTTTATAGCGTTATCTATGACATTTATGAAAACCTGACGTATACGGTTCTTATCGCCGTATACGAAGGGGAGCATCTCCGGCTCGTTGTAGATTATCCGCTTCTCCTCACGCTTGGCCTTGTCGCTGTATATGAGCACGGCATCACCCAGCTCTGCAAGGATATCCATATTTGCTTCCTGAAGAGTGAAGTGGCCGTTCTGCATACGGGAGAAATCGAGGAGCTCTTCAACCATCTGTGAGAGACGTTCTGTCTCATTGACGATGACGCCGACGCCTTTTTTCATAGTTTCGGGATCTTCTCCGCCGTCCACCATGAGTGTTTCCGCCCAGCCCTTGATAGCTGTCAGCGGCGTTCGCAGCTCATGGGACACCGAGGATATGAACTCATTTTTCATGGCCTCCGCATTTGACAGCTCGTCGGCCATGTGGTTTATATTGGTACACAGGTCACCTATCTCGTCATTGCTGTTGTTATCGATACGCACTGAGAAATCTCCCATGGCGAATTTCTTGGCGATACCGCTTATCTGCCGTATGGGCTTGACGATAGAGCCGGCAAAATAAAGTCCCGTAGATATGATTATGACGATAATTACCAGGGATATTATCGTTACCATAAGGGTATAGGTCTTTATGGTATTGTCTATCTCAGCAAGGGATATCACCATTCTCAGTGAGCTGTATTCGCTGTTCATGGAGGAGATAGGCACAGATACAGCAAGTATCTTCTCGCCGCTTCCGTCTATCCTTCCGATGTAGGAGCCTTCTCCCTCAGCCATAGCTTCCTCGTAATCCGGCATGACCATATCTGCATCAGGGGAGAAGCCTGATGAGGTAAGCACCACTCTGCCCTTGGAGTTTATCGCCATGAGCTCTATTTTGTCCTTTTCGTTGAAGGTCTCCAGCATATTTCTCATCTCTGCCGAGAAATTTGCGGCATTGTCCTGGGAGTGAATGCTCAGCACACTTGTTACCGCATTTATCTTTGAGATGAGATACTGCTTTGCGGAGCTGTAGAAATAGGTCTGGATAGCGTAGATTATGGCCATTTCTATTACTACCAGGGCAAGTATGATAACGCCCAGATTATTGACTATCCAGCGCTTGGTTATACTTTTCTTAGCCATTACTGTGCGTCATTCCATTTATAGCCGTAGCCCCAGATGGTGATGATATATTTCGGGCTTGAAGGCTCTTCCTCTATTTTCATGCGTATCCTTCGGATATTTACATCGACTATCTTATCGTCTCCGTAATAGCTCTCGCCCCAGATATGGTTGAGTATGCTTGCTCTGTCGAGGGCTGTATTCTTGTTGTTCATGAAGAATTCGAGTATCTGGTATTCTACCTGAGTAAGCTCTATAGGCTTTCCGTCCTTGGTAACGGTACGGCTCTTAAGATTGAGTACGAAGGGGCCGGACTCTATGATGGACTGCTTTTCGTTTTTGATGAAGCTCATACATACTCTTCTGTAGATAGCGTCTACACGGGCAGTCAGCTCCGAGGGTGAAAACGGCTTTGTGATATAGTCATCGGCGCCTATCATAAGGCCGCTGACCTTATCCATTTCCTGAGTTCTTGCTGTGAGCATTATAATTCCGATAGTTGAGCTTTTTTCTCTTATCTTCTTGCATACTGTGAAGCCGTCGATACCGGGCATCATTATATCGAGAAGAACGATATCGAAATTTCCGTGTTCATTCTCAAAGGTCTTGAGTGCAGCTTCTCCGCAGTCTACATCCACTACGTCGTAGCCGGCTCTTTTGAGGTTTATTACCACGAATTCACGGATAGTTGCTTCGTCCTCGCAGATGAGGATACGTTTCATATTATTCACTCCTTTTACTCATGACATTGTTCCGGGGAAAGTATCGTATTAGTCTGTATTTTAAATAAGTCTGAATCCCACTGCGGCATCACCTGCTGTAGGGGTTAGGGAGTCGTCCTCCCCGCTGTGGGCGGGTATATATGCAAGGTATGAATATTCTCCCTTTGTACCCATGAGCATATAGCCATTGAAGAGTCTGTCCTCACGGGCGGGAGCGTCGTCTGCACGGCATATCCGCATAAGCTCTCTTCCGGCTTTTCCGTCGGTGAAAGCGCAGAAAACTATCTCATCGTTAACAGCGTCACGGCGCACAGTTATTTTTTTGCGCCATTTTTCGGGGAAGAGGAAGATATATCCGTCGCCCACGCTGTAATATGACGAATATTTCTGTACCAGCTTGTTTTCCTTGTTCACAGATTTCCACTGAGTTATCTTCATCTGTTCACTCTCGGATACATCCTCATAGCCGGGAGCGTTATCCTGTACAGGTATCTCAAGGCTTCCGTCGCCGTCTATATCATAGGATCTGCATCCTGCGGCTCTGACTGTAGCCGAGGACTCCTCCGGCGCACTGAATACCTTGCAGAGGCCGGTATTATCCATATAGATGATGTCGGTCTGGATGAAGCCGGAAGCTGATACAGCGTCTATATACAATCCTCTTCTGCCGCCGTCAAGGTCTCCGTAGCTGATGCTGTCGAACTCAGTGAAGCTTCCGCTCAGCTCAGTTCTGTACTGGTGATACAGGCCGTTTTTATCCAGCTTGTACACCTCGGCAACAGCCGGGGTACCGGAGGATGAACCTGCCAGAAGAAGGAATTCGTTTTCGCTGTCGTCGTCCAGGTCAGTAACGTCGATAAAGGAGCAGGGCTCCGAAAATGTACGGGTGATATCGCCCTCTTCCGGATCGTAGCTGTATATCGAGACGTTCTTCTCTGAACGGTTTATAAGGCTGCTGCCTATTATAAGGTTCACACGGCCGTTGGAGCCGAGCTTTGAGATTATTACCTTTTCGATCTCAGCTCCTTCGGCGGCGGTATCGCATACCGAACGCCATTTGCCGTCGAACTGGTCAAGTATATTTATACGAAGGGTATTCTCCTCAACGCCGAGACCGTGTCTTTCGTAGAAGACCACCGCCTCATCGACGTCATCGCCGTCGATATCCTCGATAATAAATGCGGAAAGGTATTTTCCGGATTTAGGATATTTAAGGCTTATTGAGCTGCCTGCTGCATCAGTAAGAGCGCTGTATATCTGATCCTGTTCCACACTGAGCTTCGGCGGAGCCATAAGATTGTCTATGCTTGAACCGAAGGTGCAGCCTGAAAGCAGGGCGGCTGTGATACAGCAGGGTATCATCATCTTTCTGATATTCATTTTACAAAAGCCTGTTAAAGCTTATTCTCTGTCTTCGAGCTTGATGTACTCTTTTTCCTTTGCGATAGCCTTGTATGCGGGACGGATTATTCTGTTGCCGGTGAGTATCTCCTCCATGCGGTGAGCAGCCCAGCCTGCCATACGGGCAACGGCGAACAGCGGTGTGAAGAGCTCATCCGGGATACCGAGCATACGGTATACAAGTCCTGAATACATATCAACATTGGCACACATGGCCTTTGTGCTGCCCTTCATCTCCTTGAATATCTCAGGAGTGAGGCGCTCTATGGTTTCAAGAAGACGGAATTCTGCTTCTATTTCATGGCCCTTTGCCAGCTCGAAGGCTTTTTTCTTGAGGATTATAGCACGGGGGTCAGATATAGTGTATACAGCGTGGCCCATTCCGTAGATAAGGCCGGAGCCGTCATTGGTCTCCTTGCGGATAGTGCGGCGCATATAGTCTGCGACCTCGCCCTCATTGTCCCAGTGCTTGATATTCTCCTTGAAGTTATCCAGCATATGTATTACCTGGAGGTTTGCTCCGCCGTGACGGGGTCCCTTGAGTGCACAGATAGCTGATGAATATGCTGAATATGGGTCTGTGCCGGATGATGTGAGTACACGGCAGGTAAATGTGGAGTTGTTTCCGCCGCCGTGTTCAGCCTGAAGCATGAGCAGACGGTCAAGCATCTGAGCCTCGTCCTTGGTGTACTGTCTGTCGGGACGGAGCAGAGAGAGTATGCACTGAGCAGTATTTTCCTCATAGTTTATGGGGTGCATTATCATGCTCTCGTTGTCGAATACTCTTCTTTTTACCTGGTAGGCATTGGCCATTATGACAGGCAGCTTTGCAATGAGGCTGATAGCTGTACGCATTTCATTTTCAAGGCCCTTGGCCTCGCACTCATCGTCATATGAGTAAAGAGCCAGCACTGAACGTGCGAGCTTGTTCATTATGTTCTTTGACGGAGCCTTGAGTATCATATCCTCAACGAAGCCGTTGGGGAGGTCTCTTTTGAGTGAGACATAAGTGGTAAAGGTGTCAAGCTCCTTTTTGGTAGGAAGGTGTCCGAAGAGCAGGAGGAAGGTGGTCTCCTCATAGCCGTAGCGGTCCTCTGCTTCAACATTTTCCACAAGATCAGTGATGCTGTAGCCTCTGTATATCAGCTGTCCTGGTATGGACTCTACCTCGCCTTCATTGATAACGTAGCCGTGTACGTTGCAGATATTTGTTATACCTGCCTTGACACCGGTGCCATCACTGTTGCGGAGACCTCTTTTAATATGGTATTTTTCGTAAAGAGCAGGGTCAAAAGAGGAATTTTCTGCGAGTTCCCTGCATAGATCTGTAATATTGGCACCTGAAATATAAGACGGCATCACAATCACTCTCCTATGAAAATATTCACTATTCATTATACACCTTTTTTCGCTCTGTGTCAAATGAAATCGCACATTTGTAAAGGAAACAGGAAAGCATGAGCAAAGATCATAAAAAATCAGATAAGAGGGAGGAAAAATCATGAAACGTTACCTTTCAGCCGCTATGCTCCTTTCAGCTTCTATACTGCTTCTTCCGGCAGCACCGGTATGGCTCTCCGGAAAGGGCTCTGCTGCCACTGAGGAAGAGACCGGCGAGATATCCGGTACTGAGCCGGCTTCTGTGCAGGAGGAGCCTGAGAAGGAGGATTATAAGGCCGATGCGCCCTACAGGGTGCTGGATGCCGCTTCAGGGAAAATAATGGAGGTGCCGGTCAGGGAATATGTCATAGGAGCAGTCTGTGCGGAGATGCCGGCTTCCTTCGGAGAGGAGGCGCTCAAGGCTCAGGCAGTGGCCGCTCATACCTATGCCGAAAGACAGCGGAGGCGTGAAAGGAACTCTCCCACAACGGAGCTGAATGGCGCAGATTTTTCCAATGATACTTCAAAATATCAGGGCTATCTCACCGAAGAGCAGGTCCGGCAGTATTACGGCAGCAGCTTTGATGAAAGCTATAAGAAAATTTCTGATGCCGCCGACCAGGTCCTGCCATATGTTATAACCTATGAGGACGAGCCGATAATATCGGCTTTTCACTCCATGTCGTCCGGAAGGACTGAGAGCGCTGAAAATGCCTGGGGAGCGGCAGTGGATTATCTTGTCCCCGTAGACAGCAGCTTTGACCTGTCTGCTCCGAAATATATGGAGACAGTCCGGTACAGCCGGGATGTGCTCCGTGAAAAGCTGGAGACCGCCTTCAGCGGCATAGCTCTGACAGATGATATGTCGTCATGGGTGACTGTGGAAGATGTGTCCGGGTCAGGTACAGTACTGTCGGCTTATGCCGGGGGGAGAAAAGTCACCGGGAATGAGCTCCGATCAGCACTTTCTCTGCGGTCAGCCTGCTTTGAGGTGAGCTATGAGGGTGATGAAGCTTTATTTACTACCAGAGGATTCGGCCACGGAGTCGGCATGAGTCAGTATGGCGCAGCGGCAATGGCTGAGGAGGGGAAAAGTTGGCGGGATATACTCAGCCACTACTATACAGGCTGTGAGATAACCGAAGTAAAATGACAGAGCCTGAAAAAACTTGCTTTTCTCTCAGATATATGGTAAAATAATATCGTATCTGAAAAAGGAGGAACGGCATATGAACGTCAAAGAGGCGCTTATAAAAACACTTGCTGAAAATAACGGTGAGTATATATCCGGAGCAGCTCTTGCAGAACAGCTTGGAGTCAGCAGGAATGCTGTCTGGAAGGCTGTGAAGGCACTGGAGGCTGAGGGCTATGCCATAGAATCCGTAACCTCAAAGGGTTACCGTATGTCAGCTGATAATAACCGTATCTCCGCAGGATTCATATCCTCAAAGCTGGAGACGGAAAGTCTCGGAAGAAATATAATTCTGTTCGACGAGATAGATTCCACAAATAACGAAGCAAAAAAAATAGCTGCTGCGGGAGAGGCTCACGGTACCGTGGTCATAGCTGACAGACAGACTATGGGCAAGGGAAGAATGGGCAGGAGCTTTGTGTCTCCCGCAGGTACCGGCGTGTATATGAGCGTTATCATAAGACCTGATATCAGCGTGGAGAGCGCCGGACTTATAACGTCCGCTGCTGCCGTTGCTGCCGCAGAAGCTGTTGAAAAGGTTTGCGGGCAGAAGATAATGATAAAGTGGGTAAACGATCTTTACCTGAACGATAAAAAGATCTGCGGGATTCTTACAGAGGCTTCAATGGGACTTGAAATGAAGGCTCTTGATTATGCTGTTATAGGCATAGGCATAAATGTCCGCAGTGTCAGGGGAATGTTCGACGAAGAACTGAGCAGCAGGGCTTCATCCATAGAGGATGAAACAGGTGTAAGACCTGACAGGAACGTGCTGTGTGCAGAGATACTGAACCGCCTTGAATTCTGGCTGAGCAGTATTGAACGAAGGGACTTCCTCCACGAGTACAGGCGCAGAGAGTACCTTACCGGCAAGCTTATAACTGCAAATATGGGTAATAGTTCTATTGTCGGCAGCGCTGTGGGGATAGATAATAATGCCAATCTTATGATAGAGCTTCCCGGCGGTGAGATAAAGCACCTTAATTCAGGCGAAGCCAATCTGTGCAGGGTTAAGAAATAATAAAACAGAGGAGAGCCTGAAGTACAGTGCTGAAATAGAAGGATAGCCATAGTATTTCTGATGTATGGTCAGAAGTACTATGGCTTTTTTATTGACAGTCCGGCGATGTCGTGATATAATGGTTACTAACATAAATCGGCATTTAAGACAAAATGGAGAATCATATGGCTTCAACAGCTCAGATACTTAGAAACTCTAAGACAGAATTAACTGAAGACGAACGTGTAAAAGAATTTCTTGAGATCATACGTTCTCTTAAGTATGATACAAAAGTCGAAAGCGACAATGCAATCTATATGAATCCAAAAGGAAATTATGATAAAGGTGTGCGGGTATGGGTCGATCAAGAGGATTATCCGATCTACACTATCAACGGAAAAGAATACTATAGAGAAGTGTTTTTTGATTTTATCTGGAACGATCAAAGACATGGGATAGAAAGTATGAATTCTGATATGATACTCGCAATTGTTGCAGAGTATTTAAAAAAATATCCTGATGCTTTATTTCAATTTGAATGGAGCAGCGATGATAATATGTTTCTGGACAAGACCGATATTCACACGATAATATCACAGCCGTTTCGCCCCGATTGGTTCGGTGAGTATAGATCTCATCTCAGATCATCAAGGGTAAACGAGCATTATGATGACTGGAACTTAGAGTGATTACGAATTATAAATTCTGATTTATAATAACAGCCGGAAAGCTAACAACTTTTCGGTTTATTTTTTGCTCCCACAAATGTGTCTGAAATCTTAATTCTGAGTCCGAATATTGCTTTTCGGGACTGGTTGTGGTATACTGTAGTCGCTGAAGCGGATTTCCGAAACAGGAGGTAAAAATGAAAGAAGTAACAGGAAATCTGCAAGTAAAAAACGGCAAGTACTATGTGCTTGTGAATCTGTACG
>ODAI013383706.1_pt1 | contig 27070 bp, 24 predicted proteins | sample 1539321 | NCBI WGS metagenome assembly ODAI01 (sample SAMN02144231, study PRJEB22623) | gut metagenome | biome: sheep rumen | host: Ovis aries | place: New Zealand
CCATTGGTGATGGTCTTCATTATGAAAAAATTGATCAGAATCCTGTCGTTGATGGTGCAATCATGCCTGAAGATTGTTCTCGTGAAGACTTTAGAGATCCCAAAGTATGGCAGGAAGATGGTCTTTATTACATGGTTGCAGGTAATCGTACAAATGATCATGTAGCTCAGGTTGTTCTCTTTAGTTCGCTAGACCTTACTCACTGGAAGTTTGAATCCGTTATTGCGAAAGATAAACAAGGAAACCTTGGAGCTGTGTGGGAATGTCCTGACTTCTTCAAGCTTGATGGTGAACAAATCTTGATTGTCTCACCTCAGGATATGTGTGAAAGCGATGCATTTCATAATGGCAATAATGCCATCTATCTTACAGGAACATATGATAACAAGACGCATATTTTTGATTACCAGCAAGCAAGAGCCATTGATGATGGCATAGACTTCTATGCCCCACAAACTCTAGAGGCGCCTGATGGAAGACGTATCATGGTTGCCTGGATGCAATCATGGGATAATATCATTAAACCAGTGCATCAGAAGTGGGCCAATATGATGACTTTGCCTAGAGAATTATCGATGAAAGATGGCCATCTTATCCAACAGCCTGTTCGTGAACTCAATCAGTATCATACAAACCATGTGAGCTATGATCACTATCACTTCACAAATGAAATCACATTACCAGGCATCTCTGGACGTATGATTGATTTAACAGTGACCATTCACTCACAAAACTATCATGAATGCACGATTTCTTTCGCCAAAAATGATAAGTACCACGTTGATTTCTCCTACAATAAATATAAGAATATCTTGGAGCTTGACCGCAGTCATTGTGGCATGATCAGAGATTGTGTCGCAATCAGACGTAAGAAGCTCCGCTATGTGCATGATGAACTCAAAATGCGTATTATTCTCGATCGTTTTAGTGCTGAAATATTTATTAATGATGGTGAGCAAGTCTTTTCGACAACCTTCTATACTCCACTTGATGCAAAAGATATTACCTTTAGCTCACCTGATGACTTGATTATTTCAGTAGATCAGTACGATATCGTTCTATAATAGGGAATGAGACCTCCCAATCATTCCTAAAAAAACAACACATCATTGATGTGTTGTTTTTCTTATCATCAGGGTTGGTTCAACACGCTGATAGGTATGTTGAACGACTTTGTTTTGTTTTGTGGCTTCAATTTCTTTGATGATGATTTCCATTGCCCCAATGGCTAAGCCTTTAATATCCTGATGGATTGTTGTAATAGGAATAATGGCTTCACGGGAGATAGAAGAATCATCGAAACCAACAATATTATAATCATGAGGCAGATGACCATAATGGCGATAAATGATATTGAGGAGGATATTGGCATGGGTGTCATTACAGACAAAAATCCCTTTTCTCTTACCTTTATAGAGCCTTTCAAAATCCTCAAATAATGATGTATAGATGGCATTCATTTCTTCAAAGCCATTTCCTAAGTCCTGCAATCTTAAATCATAAGGGAGATTGTTTGTCTGGCATTGATCAAGAAAGCCTTTTGTACGATAATAATCCGGATTATTTTCTGTGAGTTTACTGTTGATGTGGATATAAATATCGTTGTTGATATCCATCAGGTGTTTAGTTGCAAGAAGGGCACCACTGTAGTTATTCGTTGTGACACCAGAAACATATTGTGATTCACGTTCAATAGTAACAATCGGAATAGGATAGTGACTGAGCACTTCGGAATGCGGAAAGTGTGAAATCATAATCAGCCCTTCAATATTATAAGCCATCAGTTCATCAATATACTGAAGTTCTTTAGCTTGATCATTCTGGCTTTCAAAGACAAGAAACTTATAACCAAAAGTATCATATGTCGAGATGATCTGGCTTAATAATTCAGCATAATAGTGCATGCTTAAATTAGGAACAATGATCCCGATGAATTCTGTCTTGCCATTAGCGAGAACTTTTGCCAGCTTGTTTTCATGATAGTCAAGGGCTTGCAAGGCTTCTTCGATGATTTTCTTGTTTTCGTCTGTAACAGTTTCAGGATGATTGAAGTATCTTGAAATGGTTGTTTTAGAAAAGTGTGTATATTCTGCAATATCACTAAAAGTGACTTTCTTTTTCTTATTCTCCATAATAACCTGTCATTCCTTTCTAAATGTGCTAATAGGTATCTATATCTCGGTATTTATAGGTATTCTTGCTTCATTTGTGCTTATTATATAAAAGGTAACCGGTTATAGCAACTACAACTCAGCTTTTTATATGATTGTGGCAGTTGATTTTTAGAGCTTGATTTTATATAATAACGTGGTAAATCGTTGAGAAAGATTAAATTCTTAAAGGCTTTAAGAGAGAAGATGGCTGGTGAAAATCTTCAGTCGATAAGAGTGGGCTCCTTTCGAGAGTGATGCAAACATCAACGTCTAACTCGCGTTAAGAGTCTTAGAGGCAGTAGAAATACTGTAAACAAGGATGGTACCACGATGAAGTCGTTCCTTATAGGAGCGGCTTTTTTTATTTGAGGAGGACTTATGAAAAAACTAACTGGTAATCAGACAAGACAAATGTTCCTTGATTATTTTAAAAGTCAAGGTCATATGATTGAACCTGGGGCAAGCTTAATTCCCCATAATGATCCAACATTACTCTGGATCAATGCAGGTGTTGCAGCTTTAAAGAAATACTTTGATGGAACAGAAAAGCCTGCTAGCAATCGTATTGCGAATGCGCAGAAATCTATTCGTACAAATGATATTGAGAATGTTGGTAAGACAGCAAGACATCATACATTCTTTGAAATGCTTGGTAATTTCTCAATTGGTGATTATTTCAAAAGAGAAGCAATTCACTTTGCCTGGGAATTCTTAACTGGGGAAGAGTGGATTAATATGGATAAGGATAAGCTTTATGTGACTGTTTATACGGATGATGAAGATGCTTATCGTATCTGGACAGAGGAATGTGGTGTTGATCCATCACATATGTGGAAGACAGATGATAACTTCTGGGAAATTGGTGAAGGTCCTGGTGGTCCTGACTCAGAAATCTTCTATGACCGTGGTGAAGCCTTTGATCCAGATCATATTGGTATTCGTTTATTGCATGAAGACTTAGAAAATGACCGTTATGTTGAAGTATGGAATATCGTTTTCTCACAGTTTGACTGTAATCCTGCTATTCCTAGAAGCGAATATAAAGAACTGCCACATAAGAATATTGATACCGGTATGGGTCTAGAAAGACTTGTTTCTATTATACAGGGTGGTGAAACAAACTTCGATACAGACTTATTCCTGCCAATCATTCATGCAACAGAAAAAATGTGTGATGTCAAGTATGAAGATAACAAGATGGCTTATCGTGTTATTGCCGATCATATTCGTACAGTAACATTTGCCTTAAGTGATGGAGCAATGTTTGATAAGGCTGGACGTGGTTATGTCCTTCGCCGTATCTTAAGAAGAGCTGTACGTTATGGTAGAAATCTAGGTATTGATCATGCTTTCTTATATGAACTTGTGGATGTTGTTGTGGATATCATGAAGGAATTCTATGACTATTTACCTGAAAAGGCTGAATTCGTCAAAGCAGCTGTTAAGAAGGAAGAAGAAGCTTTCGCCAAGACATTAACACAGGGTGAAAAGCGTATTCAGGCCTTCATGGATCAGGCTGAGGAAAAGCTTGTTGATGGTAAGACAGCCTTCATGCTTTATGACACATATGGCTTCCCAGTTGAACTGACAACAGAAATAGCGGAAGAAAAAGGCTTCGCAGTTGACTTAGAAGGCTTCCAGGAAGAAATGCGTCTTCAGCAGGAAAGAGCAAGAAATGCCCGTGGTGATTTAGAGTCATTCGCTTCACAGAAAGCTGACTTAATGGACTTTACAACACCGTCATCATTTACTTATGATGATGCTCCATTAACAGCTAAGGTTATTGGTGTCTTTGAAAATGGTGTGAAATGTGATGAAATCACATCAAAAGGTGAAGTCATCTTTGATCAGACAAACTTCTATGGCGAAATGGGTGGTCAGGTTGGCGACACTGGTGCTGTGGAAAATGAAAAGACATATGCCCTCGTAACTGATACCAAGAATGCTCCAAATGGTCAGCATCTGCATTTTGTCTCAGTTGAAAAAGGAACAATTCGCGTTGGTGATACATTCACATTAAAGGTAGATCAGAATAAACGTGCATTAATTGAAAACAATCACTCAGCAACACACTTACTGGATGCAGCCTTAAAGAAGGTCTTAGGGGAACATGTTGCTCAGGCTGGTAGCTATGTGGATAGTGAACGTTTAAGATTCGACTTCACGCATCCTGCTAAAATGACAGAAGAAGAACTTAAGGAAGTTGAAGCTTTAATTAATAAAGAAATCTTTGCCGGCATTCCTGTAGAAACAGAAATCATGCCTAAGGATGAAGCATTAAAGAAGGGTGCTACAGCTTTATTTGATGAAAAATATGGTGATGAAGTACGTGTTGTTTCGATGGCGGACTTCTCGATTGAATTATGTGGTGGCTGCCATGTTAAGAATACAAGCCATATTGGTCTCTTCAAGTTTCTTATGGAAACATCAGTTGGTTCCGGGGTCAGAAGAATTGAAGCAGTGACTTCAACAGCTGCCTATGATGCCCTTAAGCAGGAAGAAGAAACAGTCACTAAGATTGCGGAAGTCTTAAAGCTAAAAAATAGAGCTACAACACTAGAAAAAGTAGAAGAACTGGCAGCACATTATGCTTCAGCTCAAAAAGAAATCGAAAAGCTTACAGCTAAGCTCAATAGCCTAGAAGCAAAGGCGAAAGCTAATGATGTTGAAGAAGTCAATGGCAAGAAGTTCCTCTATGTTCATGTGGAAAAGAATCCAAAGGATGCTAAGCAGTCATGCTTCGATTATCGTGATAGCTTAGGTAGTGGTGTTGTCTTAATGACATCGACATTTGAAGGTAAGAATAGCTATTATGTAGGTGTTACAAAGGATTTAATTAAAGAGATTAAAGCTGGTGATTTAGTTAAAGCTATTAACCCAATTATGAATGGCCGTGGTGGCGGTAAGCCAGATATGGCCCAGGGTGGCTGTGAGAATTTAGATCGAATTAATGAAGCTGTTGAATTGATTAAATCTAAAATGTAAAATCCTAGTATTTTCTTTAGAATTAGTATAAAATGTGGTATAGGTAAAACAAGAGGAGTTGATTATATGGGAAAAGATTTTACACAGACAAGAGTCTTTAATTCAGAAGAATTGAAGCGCGAAGTGATTCATTCCAATCTGAATACAGTAGCCCAGGCACTAGAAGAAAGAGGATATAACCCAGTTCATCAGATTGCAGGTTATCTTATCTCTAACGATCCAGCCTATATCTCTTCTCACAAGAATGCACGTTCCATCATCCAGCAAATCGATCGTGATGAAATTATTGAAGAACTAGTCAAGTTCTATTTGGAGTCAGAATAATGGAAAAGATTCTTGGTTTGGACTTAGGCTCACGTACATGTGGCATTGCGATGAGTGATGCCTTAGGTATGCTTGCGCATGGAGTGGAAACATATCGCTTCCCGCAGCCTAATGCCTATAAGAATTGTGCGAAACATATCAAAGAAATCGTAGAAGCAAACAATATTCATACGATTGTTCTTGGCTTACCAAAGCACATGAATGGAGATCTGGGAGAACGTGCCCAGATTTCCATTGATTTTAAAAAACGCCTCGAAGATATGATGGATGTAGAAGTTATTCTAGAAGACGAACGTTTAACGACAGTCATTGCCACAAATAATTTATTATTTGGTGATGTCTCACGTAAAAAACGTAAACAAGTTGTTGATAAGATGGCTGCTGTTGAGATTCTTCAAGGTTACTTAGATCGTAATAGGAAGTGAGAGAAATGCACTTTAACTTCTATGATGCGTCTCACCAATTACATCATTGTTCCATTTTGGTGAAACATGATATGGGTGATAAGCACTATATTCTATTTATGGATGAGAAGAATGGGGATGAAGTCATTTCTGCAAGAATAGATGACGAAGGTCATCTTTTTCCTTTGACGAACGAAGAAATGAATGAAATGCAGGATATTTTTGCACGCTATTTACACCAAGATGAAAAAACGACAGATCATTGTCAGAACTGTGTCTGTGATGGTCAGGAGTGTCCAAGCTGTGAAGATTGCCCCCATGCATCATTCTAGAAAGAGGAGAATACAATGGGACTTTTTAATCGTACAAAAACTGTTGATATCTTTTTTATTGGCTGTGATGGGACAGAAGTGGATCGTGGCATTTATGCATTTTATTTAAATGTCAATAATGGCGAACTCATCAAGAAGTCTTTTGTCAAGAGCTTAGCCAATCCAATTGCCCTCTCAAGAGCCGGACGCTGGTTGTATATAACTTATCGAAATGGTACGGGCGCCCTGACGGATGGTGGCGTCTGGCAATATGCCTGCATGGAACTTCAGCTAGGCTTAGCTGCCCGTGTCCATAATGAAGGCAAAACATATACTCAGGTGGTTGTTTCTCCAGATAAGACACATGCCTATGCGATTGATTACTATAATGGTGAAATCATCACCATGCCTATTTTAAAAAGCAAGCTTGTGCGTGTGAGTGAAACGAAGAAGCTTGAAGGCAAGGGTGTTGATCCTATCAAGCAGACAGAAAGTCATCCTTCCCAGATCTTCTTTACACCGGATGAGAAATATGTTGTTGTGCTCGATATGGGTGGTGACATGATTCATGTCTATACGCTTAATGAAAAAGGCTATCTTCAAGAAGATCTTGAGCGCACATTCAAGACAAGTCCAGGAACTGGACCACGCAAGATGATCTTCTCTCATGACAAGAAATTTGCTTACTGCATTAATGAGATTTCTTCAACCATTGCCACATATGCCTATCAGGATGGTCATTTCACACTATTAGAAGAAAAGCTTACTTATATTAAAGAAGACTTTGAAGGTGTCAATGTACCTACTGATTTCGTAATGACAGATGATAATCAATATATCGCTGTAACAAATAAGGGTGATGATACAATCGTTCTCTTTGAAAGAGGGGATGATGGCTTATTAAAGCGTAAGGATCTTATTGAGACAGATGCTGGACCAGTAGCCTTAGAAATCTTTAGAGACCGCTGGCTTGTCGTTGTCAGCAAGCAGAGTGGCAGTGTGGAAAGCTTTGAAATCAGGAAAAATGAAAAGCGTGGTATTCTTTTTGAAACACATTCAGCCTATGCCCTCCATGCTCCTACATGTATAGCCAAGGGAGCAGAAAATTTAAGAGTTGTCTAAGACGGAGAAATCCGTCTTTTCTTGAGGAAAAAATGAGGACAAATCAAAAGAATATGCTATAATCGGATAGCGAGAAGATGATTCTAGAGGAGAAATAAAATGAAGAAAGTCACAAAAATAGCCATCACAATCATTCTTGTCATTGTCATTGCTTTAGCTGGCAGTGTGCTCTTTTATAAGACTGGCATTCAGGCAGTCTCAAACAAAAGCAAGAATGTTATTGTTGAAGTAAAGAAAGGGACAAATGCGTCAACTGTACTCAATGAACTTGATGCCAAAGGTCTCTTGAAGAATAAAATCGCTGCGAAGCTCTATGTGCGTGTAGAAAAACCTGAGCTTAAAAGCAATTCCTATCGTCTCAATACCAACATGGATCTCAAAAAGATCTTTAAGATTCTTTCCACTGGGGATAAGAAATATATTGCCAATGGTGTCCTAACAATCACTGAAGGTGAGACAATCCCCCAGATTGCTTCAAAGGTGGCAAAGCTGCTTAAAACAGACAAGACAACCATCCTTAATCAATGGAAGGATACCAACTATCTGAAGACGCTTGCCGCTAAATATTGGTTTATTAATGAAGCTGATATTACCAACCCTTCACTACTTTATCCATTAGAAGGCTATCTCTATCCTGAAACATATTATATCAATGCTTCAAAGCCTACTTTAGATGAAATCACTACAAAGATGCTTGATACAATGGATCAGCATTTATCAGTCTATAAAGATCAGATTGCCAAGAGTGGCTTTACAATGCATCAGTTCTTGACGCTTTCTTCAATTGTTGAAAAAGAAACCCTCTATGAAAAAGATATTAGTCCTATTGCCGGTGTCTTCATCAACCGTCTCAATAAGAATATGCCTTTAGGTTCAGATATTACTGTCAACTATGCCTTAGGTCGTACAGGGGTTAAGGTGACAAGCGAGATGCTCAAAACACCTTCACCATACAACACCTATATCAATAAAGGCTTGCCGGTTGGTCCCGTTGCAAGTGTTCAGGATAAAACAATCAAAGGTGTTCTTAACTATACGAAGAGCGACTATCTCTACTTCTTTGCGAAGAAAGATGGCACTGTTGTTTATAGTAAGACTTATCAGGAACACCAGGAAGCAATAAAGAAATATAAGTGGTATTAAGATGAAATATTTAGAAGAATTAGAACAATCAGCATTAGACCGTGATATCCCCATCATGCAAAGAGCAGGCCTTGAAGAACTAATTGGTGAGCTCATCAAGCGTCAGTCTTCAAGTGTTCTTGAGATTGGTTCAGCAGTTGGCTATTCGGCTTTAATGATGGTCAATAATGTTGATCATTTAACGGTGGAAACTATTGAACGTGATGATGAACGCTATAGAGAAGCTTATCAAAATATCCATGACTATCATCAGGAAGAACGTATTATTGTTCATCATGATGATGCATTGTTGATGGATACAGCAACATTAAAAGCTGCACCTTATGACTGTCTTTTCATTGATGCAGCCAAAGCACAATATCAGAAATTCTTTGAGAAATATATTCCCTATGTTAAGAAGGATGGTTTTGTGTTTGTTGATAACTTAGATTTTCATGGCATGATCTATGATATTGATCATATTAGAAATAGAAATACAAGAGCCTTAGTGCGCAAGATTAAACGTTTTAGAGACTGGATTAAGAATAACGATCTCTATAATGTTGAATATCGCGAAATCGGTGATGGTATTTGTATTATTACAAGAAAGGATTTTGAATGAAACTAGCATTACATATAACCAATTGTGATTACTTAAGTGATTATCTTGATATGGGTGTGGAGATGTTTATTGTGGCTGGAGAATATGGAACCTATACAACAGAACATTTCTCTCTTGCAGAAATTGCAGCACTCACCAAGCGTGTGAAGCATCTCTATGTGATGGTGAATGGCTTATATGATGAACATGAATTAGAAGGCTTATTTGCCCATATTGATGCCCTGGCAGAATTGTCAGTAGAGGGCATAATATTCCAGGATTTTGGGGTATTAGAATATGTGCGTGAAAAGGGCTATCATTTCGATATGATGTATAATCCAGAAACACTCAATACCAATCCCAACACCCTAAATACTCTAGCTACAACCGGTGTGACAAGTGCCTTTGTCGCCAATGTCATTCCGCTTGCTGAACAGCTTGATATTAAGCATCATACCAATATACCTTTAGTGCTGCAGATTGCTGGGGTGCAATATATGATGAGCTCTAAGCGCGCACTTATTTCCAATTATCAAGAGGCAAGTGGTCAAGAGCTCAGTCACATACCTGGCGTGCTGACAATTAAGCCACAGGGTCTTGATTTTACATGTTATGCCTATGAGGATTCACGCGGTACAACAATCTATTCCAAGACAAGATTAATGATGCTTGATTTATTAAAGCAAGTCAGAGACTTCGATTATCTTTATATTGAAACCCTCTTCATGTCACCAAGTGAAGCGATTGAAACAGTTCATGCCTATAGTGATACATTAGCTCATCTTGATGACTTATTGTATGGCAAATATGTCAAAGAATATGAGCAGCTCTTACATCAGCTCAATATTCCTATGGATCGTGGCTTTATTGATGAAGCAACAATCTATCATCTCGAAGATGTGAAACGGAGGGATGCAAGTGAAAGAAATCAGTAAAATCATTGATGGCAAGCGTGTCATCGTAAAAAAACCAGAATTATTAGCACCGGCAGGTAATTTAGAAAAATTAAAGATTGCCGTACTCTATGGTGCTGATGCCGTCTTTCTTGGGGGCAAGGAGTTCTCTTTGCGTTCAGCTGCAAGTAACTTCTCTTTAGAAGATATTCAGGAAGGCGTTGAATTTGCCCACAAGCATCATAGTGATGTGCATGTGACATGTAATATCATTCTCCATAATGATAACTTAGCGGGGATTAAAGAATACTTGCAGGCGTTAGATGATATTGGCGTTGATGCGATTATTGTTGCGGATCCCTATATCATGATGCTTGCCAAAAGTATGCATCTTTCTCTTGAAGTGCATGTCTCAACCCAGATGTCTACCCTCAATAGCTCCGCTATTCGCTTCTATCAGAATTTAGGGATGGACCGTGTTGTTTTTGGCCGGGAAACAACCTATGAAGATGTAAAGGTTATTCGTCAGAAATGTCCTGATATTGATTTGGAATATTTTATTCATGGTGCCATGTGTATTGCCTATAGTGGGCGCTGCATGCTTTCCAACTACTTCTCAAGACGTGATGCCAATAGAGGCGGATGTAATCAGAGCTGTCGCTGGAATTATGATCTCTATGAAAATGATCAGCAGGTCAATGGTGAAGGGGATGTCCCTTATACGATGGGCAGCAAGGATATGGCTTTAGTGAATCATATTCCTGAGCTTATTGAATGTGGGATTGATTCTTTTAAGATTGAAGGGCGCATGAAGTCATTGCATTATATTGCCACGGTCGTTTCTACCTATCGTAAGCTTATTGATGCTTATTGTGCAGATCCAGATCATTTTGTAATGAGTGACTGGTATGAAAAAGAACTTGAGAAATCGGCTAATCGTGCCTTCTGTACAGGCTTCTTCTACGATCATCCAACAGCTGATGAACAGCTCTACAATAACCGTGATGAACATCCTACACAAGAGTTTGTAATGCGTGTTATTGATTATGATGAAGATAAACAGATGATGAAGATTGAACAGCGTAATTATTTTAAGAAAGGTGATGAAATAGAAATATTCTCACCTCATCAATCCAATCTTTATTTCACGGTTGAGAAGATTTATAATGAGGATAATGTAGAGGTGGATGTTGCCAATCATCCCATGGAAATTCTCTATATTCCAGTTAACCAGAAAGTTTATGTAAATGATATGGGAAGGAAGGTTAGACATGAGTAATAAAGCCATTATCATTGGAATTGCCGGAGGAAGTGCTTCGGGCAAGACGACGATTGCAAGAAAGGTCTGTGAGGCTTTCAAAGGAAAGCATAAGGTCATCATTGTGAAGCAGGATGACTACTATAAGGATCAAAGTGATAAACCGATGAGTGAACGTCTTAAGACGAACTATGACCATCCTTTTGCCTTTGATACCGATTTGCTTGTAGAACAGCTCAAGCGCCTAAAAAACAAGGAACGTGTAGAAAAGCCAATCTATGATTATAGTGCGCATACAAGAAGCGATAAGACAGAAATTATTGAAGGTAGAGATGTCATTATCTTGGAAGGTATTTTTGTCCTAGCTGAAGAAGAAGTGCGCAGACAATGCGATATTCTTGTTTATGTTGATACGGATAGCGATATTCGCTTTATTCGTCGTTTAAGACGTGATATTGAAGAGAGAGGTCGTACGCTTGATAATGTTTGTCATCAGTATCTTTCAACAGTACGTCCAATGCATGAAGCTTTTATTGAACCAAGTAAGAAATATGCCCATGTCATTATTCCTAATGGTGGCGATAATGTTGTTGCCATTGACTTGTTGGTGACAAAGATTAGGTCAATTGTTGATAAATAAAAAGAAGTATGCTATATTTACAAAAGCGAGGTGAAACACATGGATAATGTAGTACAGTTAACTATCGAAGGTAAGAAAAAGCTCGAAGATGAGCGTAAAAATCTGATTGAAGTTGAGAGACCTAAAGTCATTGAAGAAATCGCATTCGCAAGAAGCCAGGGTGACTTATCAGAAAACGCTGACTACGATGCTGCTAGAGATAAACAGGCACATATTGAAGCACGTATTAAAGAAATCGAAGTCATGCTTGAAAATGCCAAGATTATCGAAAGTGCTGATATTGATAAATCAACAGTACAGATGGGTGCAATCGTGACAATCGAAAACTTAGATGAAAATAAAGAAGCCGCATATAAAATCGTTGGTTCATTTGAAACTGATCCATTCAATGGCAAGATCTCAAATGAATGTCCACTCGCCAAAGCAATCATTGGTCATGGTATTAATGAAATTGTATCTGTCGGTGTTGCTAAGCCTTACGAAGTGCGTATTAAAGCTATTTCATATGAAGCATAATGAGGAGAAATCCTCATTTTTCTTTACAAAAAAAGATGGCCGAAGCCATCTTTCTAACCTAATAACATACGGTCATTCACAAATTCAGATCCTGAAGCTTCTTCAAACTTCTTTAAGAGATCATTAACCGTGAGTTTTTTCTTTTCTTCACCTTTGACATCATAGATAATCTGTCCATCATACATCATGATCAAGCGATTACCAACATCAATGGCATCCTGCATATTATGCGTAACCATCATGGTTGTCAGGTGCATTTCATCAACAATCTTATTTGTCAGCATGAGGACCTTTGAACTTGTCGCTGGGTCAAGAGCAGCTGTATGTTCATCAAGGAGGAGAACCTTAGGTTTTGTCAGTGTCGCCATCAACAAGGTGATTGCCTGACGCTGACCACCGGAGAGAAGACCAACCTTGCTTGTCATACGTGATTCAAGCCCTAAGCCTAATTTTTTCAGTTCTTTCCGATAAGTCTCAAGTTCGCTTTTCTTAACACCCCAGCCTAGGCCACGACGCTTACCACGTCTTGCTGCCATGGCAAGGTTTTCCTGAATGCTCATGTCGGCGGCAGTACCCATCATCGGATCCTGGAAGACATGGCCAATACGGCTTGCACGCTTATATTCTGGATCTAAGGAAATATCGTCATCATCAAGATAGATATGACCACAATCAATCGGATAGACCCCAGCAACCATATTCATCAGGGTTGATTTACCAGCTCCATTACCACCAATAATTGTGACAAAGTCACCATCTTCAAGCGTGAGATTGATATTCTTAAGAGCTTTCTTTTCATTGATCGTACCAAGATTGAATGTCTTGGAAACATTCTTGATATTAAGCATTTTTCTTATCCACCTCACTTGTCAGTCTCTTATAAGTCGCAAGCTGTCGATTTCTTGCCAAGAAGTATGGAACAGCAAGGGCAATTGCCACAACGATAGCTGTTAAAAGTTTTAAGTCATCCGTTGATAAGCCCATCTGGAGAACAATGGCAATAACGAAACGATAGATGACACTACCCACAACAATGGAGAAAAGTCGAACAATAAAATTACGTGAGACCTTCGCAAAGATTGTTTCGCCAATAACGATGGAAGCTAAGCCAATGACAATGGCACCAATCCCCATCTTAACATCAGCATAACCTTGTTGTTGGGCAACAAGTCCACCAGACAAAGCAATAAGTCCGTTAGAGAGAATAGTTCCAATCATCTTCGTCATATCCGTATTGACACCAACAGCTCTCACCATGTTTTCATTATTACCAGTGGCACGAATGGCATTACCAATTTCGGTGCCAAAGAACCAGTAAAGCAGTGCGACAACAAGAACAGTAACAAGAATCCCAACAACAATTGAAGCCTGGGTTGTACTGATGCCAACATCATAATGCCAGTCATAGAGACTCTTTGTACCAAGAAGGGGAATATTGGATTTCCCCATGATACGAAGATTAACAGAATAGAGACCAATCTGAGAAAGAATACCAGCAAGGATTGCTGGAATATGGCATTTTGTCAGAAGGAAACCTGTCACGAAACCGGCTACACATCCCGCCAGTAATGCGGCAAGAATAGCGATAACAGGATTGCCTCCATGCACAAGAATCACCGCTGCAACAGCCCCTCCTGTCGCAAACGAACCATCAACTGTTAAATCCGCAATATCCAGTAAGCGGAATGTAATATAGACGCCTAAAGCCATAATGCACCAAAGAACGCCTTGGTTCAATGCCCCCTGCAGAGCGAGAATAAAAGTCATAAAATCATTACCTCTTTTTAAATACTATTTCTTTGTTGTAACGAATTCAGCCTTTGTTTTTAAGCTATCTGGAATTGTTACTTTTAATTTTTCTACCTTTTCACTATTAATTGTCAGCTTAGAGTCTTTTGCACTCTGATATTCGATTGGCATTGTAGCAGCTTTGCCTTTGCCTGAAAGAATCTTGACAGCCATCTTACCAGCCATTTTACCAAGGTTTGTATAATCGATACCATAAGTTGCTAAACCACCAGCTTCAACCATGCCTTTTTCACCACAAATTAATGGAATACCAGCTTCATCAAGGATCTGAGTGACAGCAGGAATATTAGCTGCAAGTAAGTTATCAGTTGGGACATAAACGGCATCAGCTTTAATAGACTGAGCAACAGACTGAATATCATTTGAATCAGAAACCGTCTTGCGGATTGGTGTTAAGCCGTTCTTCTTTGCTTCCTTAACAGCCATGTCTGCCTGGAATTCTGAGTTTGCTTCACTACCTGTATACATGATTGCAACATTCTTAGCATTAGGTAATAACTGCTTTAAGAGCTTCATCTGATCAGCAACTGGTGTTAAATCAGAAGCTCCAGTCACATTTGTACCTGGTTTCTTATTGGATTTGACAAGCTTAGCACTTGCTGGATCAGTAACCGCTGAAACAACAACAGGGATATCCTGTGTCTTTTTAGCAACTGCCTGAGCTGCTGGAGTGGCAATGGCATAGATTAAATCAGGATTGCTGTTGACAAGCTGTTCAGCTATTGTTTCACAGTTACTTGCATCACCGGATGCATTCTTCACAACAATCTTGTCTTTGTTGTAGCCATTTTTCGCAAGTTCATCCTTGAAGCCTTTAAGTGTTGCATCTAATGCATCATGCTGCATATACTGGATGACTGAAATCTTGACATCTGACTTGCTTTTTGTTGCGGAACCCTCACCACAACCAGTCAGCATAAGTCCTGCTACGAGTAAACCACTTAATACTTTTTTCATACATTTCCCTCTTCTTTCCAAAAAAACAAAAAAGATCCGTCCAAGAGGGCGAATCCACGCGTTACCACCTCTAGTTCATCACTTGCTCACACAAGTGATCTCACTAGGTTATTTCAACCTTTATGGGTTAACGGCCATAAACCGGAATACCTTTTTGAGGCACCAACTCCGTGGTGAATTCGGGACCTCTTGCGTATTACTTGCACCAAACGTAATATCTCTTATGCCACGAGATCCGTACTCTGTCACTTCTCTGTCTTTTCTAAATATAACAACATTATGTCTAAAGAGTGCTTCTTTGTCAATCAAATTATAAAAAAGATGAATTTATTACTTAAATTTCTAAAAAGGCGACAAAGATATGAAAAGAAAAACAATGGTGTAAAACACCATTGCTTAGAAAATTGTTCTGATGAGAATAGCTTTGCTGCTAGGAGCCTGTTTCTTCTTATCAAATGTCTTGATGACTGAATATTCAACAGTATCGCCACGGACAACCTCTTCATCATAAATATAGTCTGCCTGACGGAAGAAAAGGTTATCTTCTTCAGTTGGTAAGCCAATTGAACCGAACTGTTTATTTTCATTGTAATAAACAATGCGACCTTCATGTCTTTCGATATATTTATCTAAATGTCTCATGATTTCATTATAGAACTGATCAAAGAGATAGCTAGCACTATTGGCATCATATTCACTGACGTCAACATCAACGTCATAAGTATTGCCATGTTCTTCTTCAAGCTTCTTGATCATTGCTGAAGCATAAGTATAGGCTCTTTCTTCACCTTTTTCTTTCGCAAGTTCAGCAATCTTCTTGTAGTTTGAAACATATCTGTAATCAAAGCCATTTAAGAAGAAGTCGTAGAATAATTGTGTATAAGCGACATTTTCACGACCAGTATGTAAATAAAGGTCATAAAGAATTTCTGAGAAATCAACAGCTCTGAACTTGTCTTTTAAGGCAATAAAGACATTTTCAGCTTCTTCATAACGACCAAGCTTTACTAAAGCACATGCTTTATAGTACTGTACCCAGTTTAAGTTATTGTAATGCCATTTTAATAGTAGACCAATGGCAATCTGTGCCTGTTTTAAGCATTCTGAATAATTGCCAATTTCATAAAGGGCACGAACCTTCATGCGATACCATTTTTCTTTCTTACTTTCGAATTCTTTTCCTTCTTTATTGACGAATGGTGCGTCTTCTAAAGTAGGAGCGTCAAGATAGTCAAGTAAATCTGATAATTTCTTATAATCTACAGGATTCTTCTTGCTTTCATACTTAATTGCTTTATTGATGGCTGCTTCTAAAGGTGAATATCTTTCCTGACGGCAATGACTTGCAATTTCTTCAAGAATGTCATAGAAAAGTTTTTCATTTTCAGCAATTTTTTCGTCATCAATATTGATATAACGATTATAGAGGGCATAACCATAGTAATTGATATATCCACTTAATTCAGGACACTGTTCAAGAAAAGTACGACCAACTTCAATTGCTTTATCTTCCTTTCCTTGGTTTTTTAGTTCCTTTACATAATCTGATGCCTGAAAGTCGTTGAAGCTTGTTGGGTCTTCGTCAAAACGATCATTGTAGGCAGTCAAATCTTTTACTTTCTTTTCATCCACTCAAATCACCTCTAGTTAATATTATAACAAAATCTTTTCATATTTAAAGAAAATAATCGTATTAAAAAGGGAATAGCTGTGTATTCCCTTTAACTCTTATTCAACGGTTACTGATTTCGCAAGGTTACGAGGTTTATCAACATCGGCACCTTTGATTTTAGCTGTATGATAGGCAATCAGCTGAAGTGGGATAGCCACTAAGACTGATGTAAGTAATGGATCAACATGAGGTAAGTTATATTTGTTTTTAATGCCTTCCGCATCCTGGTCATCAGTTGTAAAGAGGATTACATCAGCACCTCTAGCAATTGTTTCCTGAATGTTAGAAATTGTCTTTGCAGCAACATTAGGCTGTGTAGCAACGGCAATGACCACTGTACCAGGTTCAATTAAGGCAATTGGACCATGTTTTAATTCACCAGCGATATAAGCATCAGCATGGACATAAGAGACTTCTTTAAGCTTTAGGGCACCTTCAAGAACTGAAGCATAGTCTAAGCTACGGCCAATGAAATAACAATCATGCTGATCTCTTAATAATTCAGCATAAGAAGCAAAGATATCTTCGTCCTTAATAATCTTTTCAACATACGTTGGTAAGTCTTTTAACTGATCCAGGGCGTTTGTATCAACAGGCTTATCAAGACGCTGGGCAATATAGAAAGCAAGAAGTGTCAATAAGACAAGCTGAGTTGTATAGGCTTTTGTAGATGCGACAGCGATTTCAGGTCCAGCTGCAGTATAGAGTGTATATTTGGCATCTCTTGAGATTGTTGAACCTAAGACATTGGCAATCGCGATTGTTGTACAGCCGTTCTTGTTGGCTAAGCGTAATGCGGCAAGTGTATCAGCTGTTTCACCTGACTGTGAGACAAAGATACATAATGTATGTTCATCAATAATTGGATCGTTGTATCTAAACTCTGAAGCAACCTGTGTCATGACTGGAAGCTTTGTTGCTTTTTCAAGAACATTGGCACCACATAAACATGCATGATAGGCAGTACCACAAGCGACAAAGTAAACTTTATTAAAGTTTTTAAAATCAATACCATCAAGCTTAGGTAAAGTAACTGTATGACCATCAAGACGTCCTCTTAATGTTTCATTGATGACATGAGGCTGTTCATTGATTTCTTTTAACATATATGTATCATAGCCATTCTTCTGGGCAGCTTCTAAGTCATAAGGAATTGTTGTAAGTTCTTTTGTAACGCTTTCTCCAGTACGAGTATAGAAATCACAGCTATCAGCTGTCAATAAAGCAAGTTCATTGTCTTCTAAGAAATAAACATCCTTTGTATAGGCAAGAAGTGCAGGTGTATCACTTGCGGCAACATAGCCTTCCTTCGTCTTACCAATAACTAATGGGCTATCTTTTTTTGCCACAACAATACGATCAGGTTCATGAGTGGAGATCGCACATAGGGCATAGGAACCATCAATACAGTTTAAAACTTTCTTCATGGCTTCCATTAAGTCGCCATCATAGAAATAATCTAAAGCCTGTACAACAACTTCTGAGTCTGTTTCTGACTGGAATGTATAGCCTTTAGAAAGCAAGATTTCTTTCAGTTCTTTATAGTTTTCAATAATCCCATTATGAACGATGGATAATGTATTTTTAGCATTTGTATGAGGGTGAGAATTTAAGTTAGAAGGGACACCATGTGTTGCCCAGCGTGTATGACCAATCCCCACATGACCAGTCATATCATAGTTCTTTAATTCTTCCTCAAGATTCGCAAGTCTTCCTTTTCTCTTTACGGTTGTAAGCTTCTCATTTAAGATTGTTACTCCCGCTGAGTCATAGCCACGATACTCAAGACGTGCTAAGCCCTGCATTAAGAATGGGAGAGCTTCACCATGGCCTACATAAGCAGTAATTCCACACATATTCATTTCCTCCTTGTGTTAAGCATGATGAGTACCTGATAAGATCTGTTGGAGAATCGCTTCTCGTTTTTGCTTATCGCTCAGGCAGTACTATGCCTCTAGATTATCCGCCGAATTTTCGATCAATCTAGTCCTCGTCAACTCAAAGAGTTCTGGCGCTATGCTTTATTATCATCATGCCTTGTCTATTATAGGAATACATGGTGAATTGACAAGTGTTTTCAATCGTTTTTCATAATATGTAAATATGTTTGAAGAAAATAACGAAAAAAATGAAAATTTAGGTGAGTAATTTCCCGATTTCTGACGAATAAATATATGAGGGGGTTATTTATGAGTACAAGTGAAAATATAAAACTATTGCATCATTCGTTAAGACAATTGGAGAAGAAGGGGGGTTATGATGCTGATAAATATGCACAGTCATTATTGCAGATGACTAAGGAGCTAGAATTCTTTTATTGCAAGAAGGCAAAGGGGAAGAATCCTGATCACATATACTATTATTTAAATAGACGCCCGATGGAACACAGTCTTGCCTATTTTAATTTATCAAGAGGTTATCCTAAGGAACTTATGGATGGGCACTGGTGTTATGTGGTTAAGGATTTTGGTGTAAAAATGTTGATTGTTCCCTGTACTTCATTAAAAGAAGGATCTAAAGATGTCGATGGACGTTTTCAGAAAGATATTGAAATTATCTGTGAAAACAAACATATGAATGTTAGATTACAAATTACGGATATGCGCTGTGTGGATGTCATGCGCCTTGATGAACGAAAGCCATTTTATCAGGTTGTCAATCAGCAAGAAGAAATTCATGACTATATCATATCAAGAATATTTGATAATTGAGATAAGGTAGATTAGAATACTCTCCATAAGGGGGAAAGATTCTATGTTTACAAATGGACTAAGAAGGGGTATGCCCATTGCTTTAGGGTATTTTCCAGTTGCTTTTAGTTTTGGTGTTCTATGTGTCAATAGTCATATGCCTTTAGGTATGGCAACACTTATTAGCGTGACAAACTTTACTTCAAGCGGTCAGTTTGCCGGCTTGAATTTAATGCTTGCCCAGGCAAGTTATTTTGAAGTGGCTTTGACGCTATTAATGATTAATGCACGCTACTTTCTCATGTCATTATCACTTTCACAAAAGATTGATCGCCATATGAATACTTTGGAAAGAATGATTGTGAGCTTCTGTATTAGTGATGAAACCTTTGCCTTGGCTTCTCTTGAAGTAAAGCCTATTACATTTAAATGGATGAGTGGCTTTTTATTGGGACCATTTCTTGGCTGGAGCTTAGGCGCACTGGCTGGTGAACTTGTTGTTGGATTGCTTCCAAGTGCTATTCAGGGAGCGATGGGAATTGCGCTTTATGGCATGTTTATCGCAATTATCGTTCCAGCAAGCAAGCATGCTTTGAGCGTTGCAGTTGTTGTATTGATGGCATCTCTTGTTCATATTATCTTAACTTATGTTCCATTCTTTCAATTTATGTCAGCCGGCTTTAAGCTGATCAGTGCAACACTTATTGCTTCGCTTTGTGGGGCTAAGCTTTTTCCTAGGGAGGTAAGTGATAATGAGTAGATATCAATTAACAGTTGTCGCAATTATGGCTATTTTTACTTACCTGCCACGTTTTATCCCATTGACGTTCTATCGTAAGAAAATTACATCACCCTATCTCTTATCCGTGCTCTATTATTTGCCTTATGCTGTGCTTGGGGCTTTGACATTCCCCGGTATTATCAATGCGACACCTCATATGTGGGAATCATTAATGGGTGGTTTGGCCTGTCTTTTCTTTGCCTATCGGGAAAAAGGTTTGGTCTTTGTCGCAATCATGGGCATTGTTGTAAGCTACATAACATACCTTGTCTTAACACTTATTTAGCTTGTACTCCGACCCGCTCGAAAGGGGAGGAAATATGATTAAAAGGTATTTTCGCATATTGCTTTGTGCATTATGCTCATTCTTTATTTGTGTATCTGGAATGGGAGGGATAACACCCGTTCATGGTGAATCTGCCTTTCTTGATACAACTACAATGAAAATTGGCTTTGATTTTAAAGGCCATCATTCCGATCATGAGGGATTTATTACACTTAATGGGCAAGTGGCATTCTGTGCCGATTATTATACGAAAGTAGGCTTTAAAAAGACCTATCATTCTGTTACTGATGGCTATAAACGCTATGATGAAACAACGCTTAAGAAACTGCGTACGCTAGCCTATTATGGTTATGGCTATAATGGCGATAAGTCCTATGAAATGTATATGGCTACACAGGCTGCCATCTGGGAAACAATCCATGGTGGTGAGGTAACGCTCACACCCTATCGTGGGGATGGCAATATTAAGAATAAGCATGTTGATGTCAACTATCAGCAGGCAGCCTCAAAGCTTAATGGCTTACGTGCGCTCGTGAATCGAAAATGGCAGAACTTTGGCACAACACCAAACTTAGCTTCAAGCTATATGCTTAAAGGCGTTGGTGATCATCATGTCTTAAGCATTAATGATCCACGAGGAACATTGGAAGACTATGATCTAGTTGATCATGACGGTCTTGATGTTTCTAAAAATGGCAATAGTCTTAATATAAAAGCAACACAGCCATTTACTGGCAAAAAGACATTACGCTTTAGCTTTCATAACCGCAATAATGGTACACTCAATAACAGTCAGCCCATCCTTTATATTTCACAAGATTACCAGGATGTTGTACGCTTAGGCTTTATGTACAATAGTACTTTCTCTGTTGATGTTGAAATGCGTCAGGGTCAGATTGAAGTTCTTAAGAAAGACACTTCGACAAAACAGCTTATTTCTTCACCAGCAACATTCCGCTTATTTGATGAATATGGCAAGCTCGCAGCATCACTTACGACGAAGGATGGCAGTGCGCTCTCACCACTTCTTCCAGAAGGGAATTATACGCTTGAAGAAACACATGCTCCAGATGGCTATATTAAGACCAGCAAGATTGAAATCAATGCTGACTTTACAAAGAATACAATAAAGACAGTTGAAGCTTTCAATGATGCTATTAAAGGCTCCATCCATATTGACAAGAATGTTTTATTCCATAAAGATGTTGATCTTTCATTAATTAATCATGACCTATCTTCAATCGCTTTCACTCTTAGTGCTCAGGAGGATATCCTTTCACCAGATAATCAAAAAGTAATCTACAAGAAGGGAACAGAAATAGGAACATATCATCTTTCAAAAGATGGCAAGCTTGATATTGATCAGCTTGCTTTAGGCAAATATGTCCTGAAAGAAACACAATCACCTGCTCACTTTGCCACAAATAAAGAAAACTATATATTTGATTTAAAGCATGATAGTGAAAAGAAAACAGTCATAAAGAAGAATGTGACAAACCAGCCAACTATTGTGGAAATTTCTAAAAAGGCATTAACCGGAGAGGATGAACTTCCAGGTGCTATTCTTGCCCTTTATGATCAGCAGAATCATTTGATTGATCAATGGACAAGCACAACAAAGCCTCATCGTATTGAGGGACTTAGCCGCCATATGACATATAAGCTTGTTGAAGTGCGTGCACCAAAGGGCTATGTCATCTCTTCACCAATCACTTTTACAATTGAAGATCACGCTAATATGCAGAAGTTTGTCATGAAGGACAAACAGCTAACTGTCAGCAAGCAATCCTTAACTGGTGAAAAAGAACTTCCGGGCGCATCTCTTGAAGTATTAGATGAAAAAGGCAAGGCTGTTGATAGCTGGGTTTCTGGTCACCAGCCTCATTTTGTAAATGGTCTTATCGAAGGCAAGAGCTATGTACTAAGAGAAAAACAGGCACCCAATGGCTATGTCGTAAGCAAAGATATTAAATTTATTGTAAATAGTGAAAAGTCTCTGCAAAAAGTTGTCATGAAGGACAAACAGCTAACTGTCAGCAAGCAGTCAGTAACTGGTGAAAAAGAAGTTGCTGGGGCAAAGCTAGCTATCTATGATGAAGAAGGTCGAGAGGTTGAAGCCTGGACTTCAACAAATGAGCCACATCTTGTCAGCCATTTAACAGAAGGCAAGAGCTATATCTTAAAAGAACTCGAAGCTCCAGAAGGCTATGTCTTAGGTGAAAGTGTAACCTTTACAGTCAATATGAAAAAAGAGCAGCAGAAGGTTGTCATGAAAAACAAGCAAGTGTTAGTGAGTAAGCAGGATCTTACAAAGAAAGAGGAACTTGCAGGAGCAAAGCTTTCTGTTCTTAATGAAAAAGGTGAAGTTGTGGATGACTGGATCAGTACGAACACACCTCATGCGATTAGAAATCTCAAGATGAATCAGCGCTATATCTTGCGTGAAATCCTTTCTCCTGATCATTATGCGAAAAGCGAAGATATCCCATTCACAATTACTGATAAGCTAGAAGACCAGCATCTTACGATGTATGATCGCCTTACAAAGCTTAAAGTCTATAAGACGGACACGTCCAACAAAGACTTAAAGGGAGCTAAGTTACAGATCATTGATGAAGAAGGTCATGTCGCTGATGAATGGCTCAGCAATGGTGAAGTCCATATTACTGAAGGCTTAATCTTAAATAAGAAATATGTCTTAAGAGAAGTGAGTGCTCCTAAAGGCTATAAGAGAGCTAGGGATATGTCATTTACCATGCTTGATGGCGAAAGCATTACGCTGATAAATGAGGAAGAAAAAGTTGTCAAAACTTCTGATAGCACGTCCATTCTTTCTTATGCCATTCTTCTTTGCATCGCTTTGATTGGCATTCTTATTGTGATGGCAACAAAGAAACTCAAGAAACGCAAGTAAGCGTAGTATTCAAAAAAGGAACTCTAAATAGGGTTCCTTTTAGTATCGTGAAGAATTTTTTAATATCTATTTCATTTTATTTTCTAGGGAAAGTGAAATTGATATACTGAAATGGAAAGGAGATGACCAAAAATGAAGTGTCCAAATTGTGGCAAAGATGTGAAAAATGACAGAGATGTTTGTCCTTATTGTGGAACTAAGCTATCCACCTGTAAAAGTGCTTTGAAAAAGTGGATCTTAGAGCCTAAGACTGTTTCGATATTTGGCATGTGTACTGGTGGATTAATGCTCGTCATGTTATTGATGACAACAAGGATCGATACAATAATGAAAAGAGTCAATCTCTTTTTTCATAACGATGATTTCAACATCACAATAACATGTCTCCAATTCATACCCCCAATCTATTATCTCGCTTTTGTGCTTGCCATCATGACAATGGTGCTTGCAACAATCCACTATTACAAAGGAAAAGATTATCGGTTGATGATTTTTTCTTCACTTATAACTGCTCAGACAATCTTGATGATTGCGAATATGAAATTTATAAGAATGTTGCAGGCTATCTTGATGGCTTATCGCAATGGCCTGACGAATGAGACAATTGAGTTTGATATTTTTTACCTTTTTGGGCACTTGAGCGAAATGAAGAGAATGTTTTTGATCATGCTCATTTTTGGTTTGATCGTCTTAGCTTATGCCATCTTTATGTTTATTTTGAATAATAAGGAAGGGAAATAAAATGAGTAAGGAATCTTCAAAGAAAAGAGTGATCCTTTTTGTTGTACTAGTAATTGTTGTTTTGGCTTGTGGTCTTTATTATTGGAATGCCTATCTTAGCAAAACCAAAATTGATCTCTCTAAGAATATGACGGTGCACTATATTGGTATTTCCGGCTTGGCTTCAATAGATTATGTGGATTATCATTTTGACGAGGAGACTACTAATCGCTACCAGAAATTCTTACAGAGTGTGTCCTATCAAGCCAACAAGTCATCCCATCTTTCCAATGGCGAAAGCATAACAATCACTTTGGATTATAATCATGAAATAGCGAAACAGCTTAACTTGCGTATTGTCAATACGCAAAGAACCTTTAAGGTCAGCGGTTTGCCATATCGCTATAAAAAGGGAACAGAAATCGATAAGTCATTGCTTACTGAGCTCAAAAACCAAGCCTTCGCAAAGCTTTCAGCCAATGATCATAATGATGGAGAGGACGATAGCTTTAGCTACTATGGAACTTATTTTTTGAAGCATCAAGATTTTGATTCGTTTGTCTTAATCTACAAAGCTGATCATCACAAGGATGACGTTATGGAACATTCTTCAAAGTATTACTATTATCAGGTTGTTGGAATTGATTCAACTTTCAATAAAGAAAAAATAGGAAAAGGGAAATATGTGGTAAGCCTGGATGATTTGGAATATGAAGGACATGATGTCACAAATGAGACTGTTATTCCTTTAGCCCTCACACATTTAGAAAACTATTATGCCAGTGAAGTGACAAAAATTGATTAAAAAAGGGTGTTGGCTAAGCCAACACTCTTTCTATAAGTTTAAGATTTTTTTAGCATCTCTGGCAATGACAAGTTCTTCATTTGTAGGAATGACATAAACCTTGACTTTGCTTTCTGGAGCAGAAATTAAACGTTCACCCTTGCCATTTTCATTTGCATCATCATCAATGACAATACCAAGAGCTTGTCCAACAGCTTCAAGAATCAGTTTTCTCACCCAAGGAGCATTTTCACCAATACCAGCAGTGAAGCTGATAGCATCAACCTTGCCTAATTGCACAAAGTACTTACCGATGTAGTCAGCAACTCTTCTGATAAAGATATCGATGGCAAGTTTTGCACGTTCGTTGCCTTCATCAGCAGCTGCTTTGACATCACGCATATCACCTGAAACACCTGATACACCAAGTAAGCCAGATTTCTTATTCAACATATTTGTGATATCTTTAATAGACATATGTAAGTTTTCATCAAGATAATCAATAACGGATGCATCAATATCACCACAGCGTGTGCTCATCATGACCCCAGCTAAAGGTGTCAGACCCATTGATGTATTATAAGACTTACCGTCCTTTACAGCACAAAGTGAAGCACCAGCACCTAAGTGACAAACAATGACATTGGAATGTTCAGGATGACCTAAATATTCAATTGTACGCTGGCTGACATAGTAATGTGATGTGCCATGGGCACCATATTTTCTAATCTTGTGATCTGTATAATATTCATATGGAATTGGATAAATATAGTTTTTAGCAGGCATTGTCTGGTGGAATGCAGTATCAAAAGTAGCTGTTTCACCAGCCTCTGGCATAGCCTTCATGCAGGCATTGATACCAATAAGATGAGCCTGATTGTGAAGAGGTGCTAATGGAATGAGCTCTTCAATCTTTGCCTTAACATCATCATCAATACGTACGCTTGAATCAAAGTAGCTGCCACCCTGGACAACACGATGACCAATGCCCTTGATTTCATCAAGTGACTCAACGATGTGTTTATCAAGTAAGTTATCTAAAAGCAATGCGACTGCTTCGTTGTGTGTTGGAACACTCAATGTTTTTGTTTCTTTTTTACCATTGTACTTAATTGTGAAGATGGCATCTTCATAACCAATTCTTTCAACAATACCTGAAGTAATAACTTCTTCGTTATCCATTTCAAATAACTGGAATTTCAAAGATGAACTTCCACAATTGACAACCATAATTTTCGCCATATCAAATCTCCTTCTACTTATTTTACGTTGTCATTATAGACCTAAAAAGGAGAAAAGACGAGGAAATAAACGAAAACACTTTCAGATATCTTCTAAAAAGTGCTGATAATCTTCATCACTCTCAAGATAGTAATCAGCTATTGCCATAAGATCATGCTTATAGTCTTTACTGTAGTCATCAAAGACACCAACAACCTTAAAACCACCTTCCTTGGCAGAAGAGGCACCATGAAGGGCATCTTCAAATACAAAGGTATCAGAAGGAGAAGAGTTGGTATAATAGGCTGCTTTGAGATAGATAGCTGGTGTTGTTTTATCGACACCTGCTTCATCGCAAGTGAGAATATAAGTAAAGTCATCCATGACATTTAAGCGACTGAGGGCCTTTTCAATAATGCTTTTGGTGTTGCTTGTGGCAATGACCATGGGGATATGCTTTGCCTTAAATTTCTGAATAATGTCATACATATGATCCTTGAGTTCAACTTCATGCTCATAGAAGTCTTCTACAATCTTCAACAAGTCATGCTTGATTAAAGCAGGGGAGTCAGGAATATGAAGCTCATCATGCATATAGGCAATGCTTTTTTCAAGGGTCATGTTGAAGAAAAGACGGGAGAGTTCTTCTGTCGCTATAATGTTATGACAAGCTAGATAGATGGTATCAGCCTTTGTCCAAATTGCCATGGAATCAAGTAAAGTACCATCAACATCAAATATTGCACCTTTCATTAAATCACGTATACTCAATCTAAGTTTAGAATTGTGTATTTTCCTTTCTAGCCGAAATAAGAGTTCTATCATCTACGGCCATTGATGACACACTGTGGATTTATATCTAACTTTCTATAGAAAATATCTGTACTGTTTCAAGGTGAATCCTGCC
>ODAI013990044.1_pt1 | contig 27066 bp, 26 predicted proteins | sample 1539321 | NCBI WGS metagenome assembly ODAI01 (sample SAMN02144231, study PRJEB22623) | gut metagenome | biome: sheep rumen | host: Ovis aries | place: New Zealand
ATGTCCTTCTGTAACAGATTCTGATGTAAAAATGAATTTTTCCACTGATTCCTCCTGACTGATCGAGTCTGTCACTCGTCAATGCTGCTTTTTAACTGCTTCTTTACTGCTTCACTAACTGATTCATTAACTGTGCTGCTTTATATAAAGAAAAGATCCGGCTGATGACTCAGGCGGATCTTACATCTTACGATCTATAAAACTGGTTTTACAGATTGATTTCTTATTGTTCGATCGGCCCACAGGGGTCTCTCGCTCAGGGAGGCACCTACCTGACACCGAAACATCAGGGGTTGCCGTGGCTTCACCGGTCCTATGTACCTCCACCACTCTGAATAAGAGAACTGTCTATATATAATATTTCAAGAGAACATAGCTGAAAACAAGAGCATATTCTGTTCTCTGTTTTCAGAATCATACTCTCTGAATAAGCCGTTGTCAATTACATTCTGGGCAGATTTGCGAATCTTTGGCGGCTCTGTCATAATTTCTGTTCAAAATACAGGCTGCCGCGTTTTACATTTATAAAAACACTCTGTATACTCATATTGTGATGCCGGTCATGACCGGATCATGATCTACTAAAATCTAATGTTGCTTTTTCGGTTGCCTGATTGTTTGAAGGAGCAGATCCATGATGCAGTCGCCCAAGGAAAGGCTCTCACGCACATCCATGAGCCTTGCCGTGATGTCCGTTTTTACTATATTTGTTTTCCCCGTGATCCTGCCGTATATCTTCGGCTCGGTAGCCCTGGTCATGGCGATCCTCTCCAAAGGGGGGAGCGAGCGGTTTCCGCGCCGCAGCCGAACCGCAGCGGTGATTTCCGGAATCGCCTTAGCTGTAAACACAGCTCTGATCGTCTTGTCGATTCTGTATTTTATCCAGATTCTTCATGATCCCGAGCTTCAGAAACAATTCGGTGAAACGCTCTACAGGATGTACGGAATCACTTTCGAAGAGCTTATGAACCAGCTGGGTATTCCCTATACAACCGCAATGTAATTTCCGTTCCCGCTCTCGGGGATCAGTCAAAAAGAGGTGTGTATGCCGTTTTTTAAAAACAACCGAGCTCTCAAATCCGATGCCAGGGAATCGCTCCTGGGGCATCTGACGACAGCCGTATTTGCTATACTGCTCTATATGTTCGCGACATCCATGCTCTCGGAGATCATCGCCGGTTTCAACTCGAAACACGTACTGCTTTCTCTTCTTCTTTCCGTCATGGTATATTTTGTCGTCAATACATGTGCGAATCTTCTGCGAATCGGACTCTCCTATATTTTCCTGCGGCTTCAGTTCCATATGGGGGCCAAGATCGGAGATCTGTTCTGCGCTTTCAGGTCCAATTCCGACACAGCGGTCATCATCAGCGCATTTACAGCGGTGCTCTATCTGTTCTGCATGCTGCCGTTTACGATCGCCGCAGCGCTTCATTCTCCTGAGAGCACATGGGTCTCCACTGTTCTCATGATGGCATTGTTTGCGGCAGGCTGGCTCGGGGCTTTCTTTGTCCGCCTCCGATATATCCTGGCTTTTTACCTGATCCTTGATTTTCCTGAAATGAAAGCAGACGAGCTGATCAGGGGAAGCGTAAAACTGCTGAGGGGCCATGCCCTTCGCCTGTTTAAGCTCTATCTCAGTTTTCTCCCCCTGTATCTGCTCAGTTTTCTCTCACTGGGCGTCGCCGGACTCTGGGTCAGCAGTTATTCCCATGCAGCTGAAGCCGCTTTCTACAAGGACCTTATGGCCAACACGTCTTTCTGAGCTCACGTCACGCGAAAAGCGGAGTGGACAAATAGCGGTCGCCGGAATCGGGCAGAAGGACAACGATCCTCTTTCCGCTGTATTCAGGTCTCTTCGCCAGCTGCAGTGCCGCCCACAGCGCTGCGCCGGAGGAAATGCCCGTCAGGATCCCCTCTGTCAGCGCGAGCTCTTTGCCCTCTTCAAATGCCGCATCGTCGGGCACCCGTATGATCTCATCGTAAACATCGGTATCCAGTGTCTTCGGAATGAACCCCGCGCCGATTCCCTGAATCTTATGCGGTCCGGGAGCTTCTCCGGACAGAACGGCCGATGTGTCCGGCTCGACCGCTACGACACGGATCTCAGGATTCATCTCTTTAAGGTATCTGCCGGTACCGCTCAGTGTTCCGCCTGTTCCAACTGTTGCAACAAATGCAGCGATCTCGCCGTCTGTATCATTCCAGATCTCCGGACCCGTGTGGTCGTAATGGGCCTTGGGGTTGGCAGGATTATCAAACTGCCCCAGGATCACGGACCCCGGGATTGACGCTCTCAGTTCCTCCGCCTTCTCGATCGCACCGGTCATTCCTTTGGCTCCTTCCGTGAGCACAAGCTCTGCCCCGTACGCTTTCAGAAGCGTTCTTCTCTCCGCACTCATAGTATCGGGAAGCGTCAGGATCGTCTTGTATCCTTTGGACGCCGCCACGGACGCAAGTCCTATGCCCGTATTCCCGCTGGTGGGCTCTATGATCGTCGCCCCGGGCTTCAGACTCCCGTCTTTCTCCGCCTCTTCGATCATCGAAAGTGCAACTCTGTCTTTGGAGCTTCCGGCCGGATTTAGAAATTCAAGCTTTGCAGCGATCTCCGCCCCCGTGACGCCTTTTTTGGCCTGATAATTCCGCAGTGATAAGAGCGGTGTTCCGCCGATCAGTTCATATGCGCTGTTATTAATATTACTCATGATGTCCCCTTTCTGCGCGGCAGCGCAGTTTTTTTCGTATGCAGTCACCATAGCATCCACGGATTTGAGTGTCAATAAAACATTGCCGGATGCCTTTGGGCCTGCATCGATTATGGGCCATCCTCATTTCTTCTTTCGCAGACCTTGCCGACGTGCTACTATTGTGTTCGGAACATCGATGCAGCACATAAGGAACAATTATGGATTTACGACATCTGCTTCATTTTCCGAAAGCTGCTCCTGCGGACGCTTACCGGTATGAACAAAAGTATATATGCTCTGTCGCAGAACTGGCAGAACTTGAGATCCGTCTCGGCGCACTGATGCAGCCGGATCCGCATGCCGGCAGGGTCGGGACCTATCATGTGCGGAGTCTCTATTTTGACACATATGATGACAGGCTCTGCAGAGAGAACGAAGACGGTACATCCCCCCGCAGCAAGTGGAGGATCCGCTGCTATGACCTGCGCAGGGATTATATCTCGCTGGAGTGCAAGATCCACGAAAACGACCGCATCCGCAAGACCTCCTGCCGGATCTCAGAGCAGGAGGCCGATATCCTGATCCATGGCGGCCTGATCGAGCCGGGGCCCGATCTCCATCCGCTGATCAACCGTTTTGCCGTGCTGCAGCGCACGGAACTCATGCACCCCGCGTCCATAGTCGATTACATCCGAAGACCGCTGACATTTCCCGAAGGAAACGTGCGCGTCACATTTGACCGCAGTATCTCCTCCGGCAGTGCCTCTGACAACCTGTTCGATGCAGATGCGCCGCTTCGGCCTGTGCTGCCCTTGGGGCAGGAGCTTCTGGAAGTAAAATACGACGCCTTCCTTCCCGGCGCGGTCAGGGACGCTGTACAGATGCGCAGTATGCAGCGCACCTCCTTTTCCAAGTACTATCTGTCGCGAAGATATTATTTGTAAGACTATTTATAAGACTATTTGTAAAACCCTTTGTGAAGCCACTTGTGATACAATGAATGGCATCTGGAATTAATTGCTCTGCATGGAGGCTGAAATGACATTTTCGGATATCTTTAAAAAATCCTTTTTGGAAGGATACGCCACCGTTGAACTCAATACCAACACGATCCTGGCCGCCCTCGCCTGGACGGCGATCCTGGCTCTGTACATCTATTTCTGCTACAGGATCACCACCAGACGGACTTTCTATTCCAAGAATTTCAACATATCACTTGTAGCCATGGCGCTCCTGACATCGGCCGTGATCCTGACGATCCAGTCCAGTATCGTCGTATCCCTGGGCATGGTCGGTGCTCTTTCGATCGTCCGTTTCAGGACTGCGATCAAGGATCCCATGGACCTCGTTTTCCTTTTCTGGTCCATCAGTGTGGGGATCATATGCGGCGCCGGGCTCGCGGAGATCGCCCTTCTGACCTCCCTCGCCGTCACGCTCCTGATCTTTGTGCTGGACCGCATCCCTGCCGTCATGGCACCTATGATCCTGGTCGTGAGCGGTCATGAAAAAACCGCCGGCAAGGGCGCTGCGCTCGAAGACCGGATCATGAATGCGGTGTCAAAATACAGCAGGTATGCCTCTGTCAAGACCACCCGTCTGACCGGTGACCGGATCGACCTGGTCATTGAACTGCGCGTAAAGGACGGCATCTCCCTCACCAGGGCACTTTCCTCTTTAGATGGCGTCGACAGTGTTTCCCTGCTGTCACACGACGGAGAAGTCACAAATTAATAGTCTAAAATCACTCGTCAAATATTTATAGTCTAAAAAAACTGCCGCACCCGGAAATCACACATTTCCCGGTGCGGCAATTCTATATGATCTTATTATTCTGCTTTGGATACCGGCTCGTCACCGCTCTCCTCTTTCATGGGAAGCGCTGCCTGTTTCCCCGGGTCAGCGACTTCCGAACGGATCTCGATCCGCGGTCCTCCCGTGCCTTCCACATAGGCCTTGGTGATCGTCACGGTACCGATATTCTCATCCTTGGGGATCTCATACATGATATCCAGCATGAAATCCTCGATGATCGAGCGCAATGCTCTCGCGCCCGTGTCCTTTTTCAGCGCCTTTTCCGCGATTGAACGCAGTGCATCATCCTCAAATTCCAGTTTCACCTCATCCAGTGCAAGGAGCTTCTGGTACTGTTTGAGAATTGCGTTCTTGGGTTCCTTGAGTATCTTGACCAGCATATCCTCATCGAGACCCTGGAGAGGACATATGATGGGAAGCCGCCCCAGAAACTCTGGGATCATTCCGAACTTTCTCAGATCATCATTTGTCACATGATCAAGAATATTCTTTTCGTTGTCATACTTGTCCCTGAGTTCCGCCGAAAAACCGATGGAAGTCTGCCGGGTCAGTCTCTCGCGCACGATCTTCTCCAGATCGGGGAAAGCACCGCCGCAGATAAACAGGATATTCCTTGTATTGATGGTCGTCAGGGGCACCATCGCATTCTTGCTGTTGGCTCCCACAGGCACCTCTACATCGGCTCCCTCAAGGAGCTTGAGCATGCCCTGCTGGACGGACTCTCCGCTGACGTCTCTTGAATTGATATTCTTCTTCTTGGCGATCTTGTCGATCTCATCAATAAAGACGATTCCCTTTTCCGTTTTTTCCACATCGTTGTCGGCCGCTGCCAGGAGCTTGGAGATCACGCTCTCGATGTCGTCGCCGATATAGCCGGCTTCCGTGAGCGATGTGGCGTCCGTGATCGCAAGCGGCACATCCAGAAGGCGTGCCAGCGTCTTAACAATATAGGTCTTGCCGCAGCCGGTCGGTCCCAGAAGCAGGATGTTGGACTTCTCGATCTCAATATCGTCCATTGTGCCGGTCCTGACCCGTTTATAGTGGTTGTATGCCGCAACGGAGATCACTTTTTTGGCCCGTTCCTGGCCGATCACATACTTGTCCAGTTCTTCCTTGATCTTGTGGGGAGCAGGGATATTGTCGACGGAAAACACCGGCTTGGGCTCGTTCTTTTTCTTTTTCTTGACCTTGGGCTGCTGGCGTCCGCCGAATCCGCCGCCGAACAAGTCTCCCAGATTGAGGAAGCTGATGGAAGGTCTTTTGCCGTCTCCACCCGATTTGGAAGAGGATTCCTCCTCTTCGCCGGGCTCATCATCCGCCTCATCGGGATCTTCCGCCTGCCCGGGCTTGCCATCTTCCTTGAGCGTCGGCGCATTCTGATCGGATGACGCAGCCGGCATATCGATCACTTCACTTTTCTTCTCGGACGAATCGTCCGCATCCTGATCCTTATGTTCATGATCCTGATATTCAGTGTGGTTCATCATGCCCTGTAAAAAGGGATTGTTCTGCATAAAATACGGATTACTGAGCATGCTCTGAAAATCCATCTTGCTCGCTGCGTCCATCGTCTTCTGCATGCAGTCGGGACAGATCGTCAGCCCGCCCGGCAGGTGGATCATCTTGCCCGCCTGCTTGTCCGAGCGTCCGCACATGAGGCAGAACTCCCCCATTCCGCCTTCATGGTCATTTGTATTGTTTGCCATAAATATTCCTCGTTTCTATAGTATCGCTATAGTTTATTTACCTGTAATGCTTTACTCAGAATCCGAAGGGAAAACCGAAGCCCTGAAAAGGATTGGCGGAAGGTTCGGAAGGATTCACGTTTTCCTGTCCGTTTCCCTGATCCTGCTGCGGATTCTGGTTTCCGGGGCTTGAGAAACCCTGTCCGCCTCCCTGATTCTGTGTATTGCTCTGGATCGAATCCTTGGTTCCCAGCGTGACCTTCACCTTGATCTCTGCGTACGAACCGTTTCCGTCCTGCCTCTGTACGGTCAGGGTCACTTCCGTTCCCGCCTTGTAGTACTGCAGCATTCTCTGCAGTTCGTCCATGCTCGATATGGGCTGGTCATTGATGCCGGTGATGATATCACCTTCGCGGAGATCCGATGATGCTGCTCCGCCGCCTTCGATGATCTGGGCAACAAATACACCTTTGGGCATATTGTAAGCACTCGCAACATCAGATGTCACTGTTGCGCCGCTGATGCCGATGGTACCCTGCTCACTCTCGTCAACTTTGGAGAGCGTCTCGCGGTTCATGAGCTGTTCAATGATCGGGATCGCTCTGCTGATCGGGATCGCAAAGCCCATTCCTTCTACGGTATCTCCGCCGATCTTGCTGGAATTGATTCCGATCACATGCCCGTTGGTATTGACAAGTGCGCCGCCGGAATTACCGGGATTGATGGCTGCGTCGGTCTGGATGAATGTGCCTGATACCGTATTATCGTTGATCTCTCTGTTGTTCGCACTGACTACGCCGGTCGTGACAGACTGTCCGTAACCGAGCGCATTGCCGATCGCTATGACGCTCTCTCCGATCTTGAGGCGGTCGGAATTGCCGAGTGTCGCGACCTTGATCTTGTCACGTGTTGTGCTCTTGATATTGTTCAGATTGACGACGATCACTGCCAGATCGCTGCTCGGATCCGTTCCTTTGAGCTCTGCATCGCAGGTCTCCTGGTCGATGAAGAGGACTCTCAGGTGATCCGCTCCTTCCACCACGTGATTGTTGGTCACGATCAGCAGTTCAGAATCGGTCATGCCGATGATGATGCCGGAACCGGTCGATTCACCCTGTCTTGTAAATGTCTCACCGTAGAATGTCTGGACCTCTTCCGAGAAATCATTGTAGACAGAAACGATCGAGGGCATGACACTCTCCACTACTCTGGTAAGCTCTGTATCCTGTGTCTCTGCGTCGGAAATAATAAGGCCGGCCTCGTTCTTTGTCGCTCCTGCATTGTTGCCGTTATTTGCTTCTGTATTTTCAGTCTGCTGCTGTGCGCCTGCTGCAGGGTCGGTCTGCTGCTGCGCATTTGCCGCAGGATCGGTTTGCTGCTGCGTTCCGGCTGCAGGATCCGTCTGCTGCTGTGCATCTGCTGCAGGATCCGTCTGCTGCTGCCTTGTCTCTGCCGCAGGATCCGTCTGCTGCTGTGCTCCGGCTGCAGGATCAGTATCAGCGGAATCTGTCTGAGGTGCCTCTTCATCGTTTTCCGCGATCAGAGCCTCATCTTCTTCCGCTTCAGCATCCGCTGTCTCTTCTTCTTCATAGTAATAGCTCAGGTGATGATGAACACCCCAGGCACCTAAACCGACACAGATTCCGAAGATCATTGCGAGCACGGCGGCGATGATCACTTTGCTCCTGCCGCCGGAATTTCCGCCTGATCCTCCGCTGACAGAAGATCCGAAATTCTCTCCCTGATAGTACTCATGTGTCGAACCCGCATATTGATAACTTCCGTTTCCCGTAGCGGAAGCCGCATCAGTTTCGGCATTCGCGTAATTCAGGGAACCGGTACCCGCATCCTGTACCTGTTCATAGTCATATTTCTGCTCAGTACCTGCACCGTGAACAGCATTTGCATCTTCTTCAGAGTTTATGACTTCGCTCACGACTTCCGCCGTTCCGTCCACTATATTTTGATCGTCCGACCCGGAAACCGCATCGCTTCTGTTTACCTGATCTTCTCTCTCTGTGCCTTGATTCTCGTCTCCGAAATTCAGCTTTATGTCACTCATTCTCTTACCTGCCTTTCACTCTTTTCTTCTTGGTACTGTATGAAATCGGGATCACAGCGGCCGGCCCGTCAAGCGGCTGTCTTGCCCGGAACCGCACGTCCCATGTAACCATTTAATAGAGCAAGTATACTTATCAAATGTGTAAAAAATGTGATTAACTGTGTCCTTTTATTCTACAATTATTGAAAACAATGTGAAAAAGCGTCCGCATGGGAACGCTTTTCCACTCTGTCGTCATTCTCTATTCCGGTCCCATAACAGTCATGCCCCATATTCAGAACATATCCTCTTCGATGACCCGGATTTCCAGGTAATCAAAGTCTATTTCCTCGATAAATGCGTCCTGTGTGAAGCGGCATGCAGCATGCCTTTGAAAATCACGGATCGACGAGTCCAGCCAGATCGGAACGGGCAGATCGAACCGGCGGCAGCCCTCCTCCAGTCCCTTGAGGACTTTGTGGGTCCTTGTATCCTGCTCATCGTTCTCTACTACGGTATCCTTCACCAGCCGGCTGTCTTTCCATTCTTTAACCCAGAGTCGAAACATAGCACTCCTTACTCTTATGTCTGCCTTACAGCTCTATGCCGTTTAGTTTGCAGAGCTCTCTTGCGGATTCCACTGAATCGATGCCGGTCTTGTTCTTGATCGGAGCGAATTCCTTCTCGCGCGGCACTTCATAGGGAAGGCAGGTGTCCAGTTCTCTGACCAGATCGACGGCCAGCTGCTCAAATTTATAGCCGTTGGGCTCCTCGGGTTTGACGAACTCACCCTCTGCATTCATATAAGGAATCTTTTTCTCCACGACGTGTACGGGGAGTTCATCGTTGACAATGCGCTCAAGATCTTTTTCTCTGAAGAGATAGTTGAGGATGACACCGAAATTATACGCGGGCTCACCCTTTTCATCTTTCGCCTCGAGAAGCTCGGGAGTCATATCGTAATATTCCACGATGGAAGGCATGCCGTCTTCCAGGCAGAGTGCGCCGACCTTCTCATCCGGCGTGACTTTTCTGACGACTTTGGCGCCGGTCGCGCATCCGCTCTCCAGCGTCGCGCCCACGAAGCAGGGATCTGCGATTCTCTGAAGCACGTTATCCACAGCGAAAATATTGAGCCACTCTACACCCAGTGCCTTCGCCTTTTTGAGGACTCCCGAGTTCATCATGGACAGGAACCATCCTCCGTTGCCGTTGGGCGATGTGGCGATCCTGCTCTTGGATTCCATATAGACCTTTCCGTCAAAATCCACAGCCGGCGCCATGTCCTGTTTGAAGAAAAAGACCATATTCCTGTCATAGCCAAAATAATCCATTTCCTCCATGAAACGGACGGTCTTGTCGTGGTTCTTCTCACTGGTCATGATGAAGAAGGGAACGTATACTCCGGCCTGTTTGACGACGTCCGTCAGGTTCTCGATCAGTCTCTGCATGATGTAGACAGGCTTCGTGATGCCGATATCGTACATGCACTTGGGATCATCGGATCCCAGTCTAGTGCCCATACCGCCTGCCAAAAGCACGGCTCCAACCTTGTACTCCCTGATCGCCTCGAGCCCGACCTTCGTGAAGTGTTCTCTCTTTTCTTCGATCTGAGAGATCTCCATTGCGCCCAAGGGCGTGATCTTTCCTCTCTTCTGCCCTCCGTGGGGATTCTCGGCATAACGAAGGACTGAAAAGTCAGTCTCTTCGATCTGAGTGAGGAGTTCGTTCTTCTCCGCATCCGTCAATTCCTCGAAATGATCGAGGACATGCTGCTGTCCGTATTTTTCCAGTTTTACCTTTGCTTCTTCGTAATTCATAGTTTTCACTCCTGATCGTTTCCGCTGATATATTTCCCGGTTCGAATGGGATATGGGTCTTATCTGTAATACTATTTTATAAGATTTGCCAAGGACTGTCCATCAGACATACTTCTCAAATAAAGCGACCAGCTTTCCTTTGCGGGTCCTGCCCTCCGTCCCCAGATACTTGAATTTCCCATATCCTCTTACGGAAATGCGTTCTCCCGCTCCCGGACAGTACGACGGCGATGTGATCACGCGCCCTTCCGAGAAGACCTTCTCCTGACTGATCAGGCGCTGCGACTGCGACCTGGACAGATGAAAGACCAGAGCCGTCAGACTGTCGATCCGTTCTGAAGATATGCTGCCCCTGCCCGGTTCTCTCCGGACCTCGATGCGGCACTCTGAAAAGGGAACGGTCTGCACATGGACCGCATTGTGCCTGACTCTTGTCAGTTCTGTGCAGATAAACGGAGCGATGTCCCGCATGACGAATACGAAGGCCTCCCCGTCCGTCAGGACGATGTCTCCGATCTGTTCTCTGGTGATCCCAAGGTGCATCAGGCTTCCCAGATAATCCCGATGCGTCACCGGTTCCGCGAATCCGCGCCCGGGCGGCTGGATCCTGACGCAGACAACATCCCCCTCGCCGCTCCGAATCTCCTGTTCGAATGCGGACTCGCTCATATATGCAGGCAGGAAAAACAGTGCCTGCCTGTCCGCCTCATCAAATCCGCCGAAGAAAAGGGCCCCGGCCCTTCCTTCCGACTTGACGGGTATCTTCTCTTTTGACAGGACTTCTCTCGCATAGGACTGCAGATCCGGCGAAAGAAAGCCTGTGTGATTGAGATACTCTCCCAGGTTTGTCCTGTTCCAGAGGTCTGTGATCCTGCCTCTTAATACTTCTTTTTCATCCATGGCCGCCTTCTCCGATGCGTATCTTGCGAAACTGTTCCAAAGCAGCTGAAAACTCTTCTCCACATCCTGATTTTTTTCAGGCAAAAAGTCAAAAATTGTTCTATAATATTAGAGACGGCCCAAGCCGTTCTTCTCTAAATCTTCTAAGTGTTCGGGGTTCTCCCTGAATACATCTTCAGGCCGATATCTTTAAACTCATCGAAAGGATCTCATCACAATGCGCATCACCTGTAAATCCAGACTACTCAAACTTCGCAAACAGAACAGGCTTTCTCAGAGAGACATATCTGCTGTCCTCAAAGTTGCACCGCGCACATATTCAGATTATGAGACCGGCAAATCCCGCATTCCGATCGAAGCGCTGATCTGCCTTGCCCAATACTATGACGTCGATCTCAACTATATCTCGGGGATCAGCAACATCCGCAAGGAATACCCCGATCTCTGATATCCGGCACCTTTATTCTTCCGAGTTGTCGAGCGCGGAAGCTGCCTTGAGCATCAGAGCACATTCGATCCTCTTGCGGAAGAGTTCGCAGCCATACTCATAGACGCCCTTGATGCTGCCCGTCGTGTGATATGCGTTCGCCGCGCAGCCGCCCGAGCAGTAAAGCTTCGCCCAGCAGTCGCTGCATTCCGGATGGGAGTAGACATTGCAGTATTTGAACTCATCCTGTCTCGCGTGGTTGGTCACACCGGTCCAGATATCGCCCAGTTTGTAATCGGGGTCCCCGACAAACTGATGGCAGGGATAGAGATCGCCCCACGCAGTGACAGCCATGTATTCCGTTCCGGATCCGCATCCCGAGATGCGCTTGTAGATGCAGGGACCGTGCTCAAGATCGATCATATAGTGGTAGAACGTGATCGGCCTGCCCTCCCGCTCTCTGCGAAGCATGTCCGCCGCGAGGATCTCGTACTGCTCAAAGAGGATCGGCAGATCTTCTTTCGTCAGGGCGGAGGGGCTGTCCGGCGAGGTCACGACCGGTTCCATGGAGAGCTCCGTAAAGCCGAGGTCATCCGCCATATGGAAGATATCTTTGGTAAAGTCCGTATTGAAGTGGGTGAAAGTCCCCCTCATATAGTAGCCTTTGCCACCTCTGGCCTGCACGAATTTCCGGAAATTCGGAACGATCCTGTCATAGCTGCCGTTTCCCTTGTAATCGACGCGGAATCTGTCATTGACTTCTTTCCTGCCGTCCAGGCTGAGCACGACATTGTGGCATTCCCGGTTGGCCCACTCAATGACTTCGTCCGTGACGCCCACGCCGTTTGTTGTCAGCGTGAACCGGAAATTCTTGTTCTTTTCTTTCTCGATGCTTCTTGCGTATGCGACCAGCTGTTTGCATACGTCGAAATTCATAAGCGGTTCCCCGCCAAAAAAGTCCACTTCCAGATTCCTTCTGAATCCGGAATTCTCCACCAGAAAATCCAGCGCCCTTTTTCCCGTCTCGAAGGTCATCAGGCCTGAAGATCCCTGAAACTTTCCCTGGGAAGCGAAGCAGTACTCGCAGTTAAGATTGCAGGTGTGCGCCACCAGCAGGCAGAGTGCCTTGACCACCGTGTTTTTCTGCTTCATGTCATAATTCTGATCCTTGTAGACATCTTCCGTAAAGAGCCTGCCCTCTGCGCGAAGCTCCTCAATATCCGCAAAGATCTCCCCGATCTCCCGGTCCGTCAATCCCCCTGCACTGTATTTCTCCCTCAGGACATCCGCCGCTTCTTCTTCCGTCATGCCCCGGTCAAGGCAGCGGATCGCATCGTAAGCCGGTTCATCCGTCACATGGATGCTCCCGCTGTAGACATCGAGGACAATATGATATCCGTTCAGTATATATTGATGTATCATCCGGTCTTCCTTTCTGTACGACCCTTATCAAAATACGCACAACAATGGCCGGGGTGCTCACGCACCCCGGCCGGTTGAGCGGATCATTTCCCGTTAATCTTAAGAGAATCGTCTGTGAGATCGATCAGTTCTTCTTCTCACAAGCCTGGTTTGCAATTCCGCAGCTGGTCTTGCATGCGCTCTGGCAGGATGTCTGGCACTCGCCGCAGCCGCCGTTCTTCGCACTCTTTGCCATATCACGGGTATTTAATGTCTGAATGTGCTTCATATCCATTCCCTTCTTTCTCTCATGATTGTAAATAAATACTACGTCTATAATACTAATGCACCGCTTCTTTTGTCAAGGCATCACTCAGAGAGGCAGACGATCCTTCCCGGCGCCCCGGCATGTGTGTGCAAGATCGGGGTGCCGCACTTTTCGTTCTCCCGGATCCACGCGAGGTGCTCTCTTTCAATCCACTCCCCCGGGGCCAGGATCGGTATGCCCGGCGGATAGGCGTACAGATACTCCCCGCAGATCCTCCCCTCAGCCTCCTGCATGTCCACTTCCTCCGACGGGCTCATGACCGCCGTGAGAATTCGGCAGGCGGCGCCCGCTTCAGGAATGGCGGGGGCGGTATTTGTCCGTATATTTTCGTTTTCTCCCGCAGCAGCTGCCTCAGCATCCATGTGCTCCAGCGCATTAGCCAGTTCACAAAGGTTCTCGTCGCTGTCACCGCACCCTGTCATTGCGAGGACATAAAAGCCGCTGCTCATCTCCGTCTCAATCCCGTATCGGCTTCTGAGGATCCGTGCCGCCTGTGCGCCGGTCATCCCGGTATCCTTCAGCGAGATCAGTATTTTGCTCCTGTCGCGCAGGATCCTGCCGTTTCTGCCGTGATCAGACTGCTCCGGGTTCCACACCTTGACAGATCGGAGCATCTGCGTTCTCTCATAAAAGCGGTCGAGGCGCTCTTTCCACTGTCCGAACAGTTCCCGCCCTCTCTCCTTGAGCAGCTGCACGCAGCTGTCAAGCGAGATCATGAGCGGATAAGACGGTGAGCTAGTCTCAAAAATTCCCAGCTGTCTCTCCACTTCTCCCGCTGAAATATACTCACTCTGCAGATGCAGCAGCGCGGTCTGCGTCAGGGAGGGCAGCGTCTTATGGGCACTCTGGACCACCAGGTCTGCGCCGCACCTGACGGCACTTTCCGGGAATCCCCCTTCCTCAAAGAGACCCAAATGAGCGCCGTGTGCTTCGTCTACAAGGAGGGGAATACCCGCACTGTGGCAGACCTTGGCGATTTCCCGAATGTCGGACACCATGCCCTCATAAGTCGGTGAAGTCAGGATCACGGCGGCGCTGTTGGGATGCTTCCTGATGCTGCCCCTCACCTGTTCGGGCGTTACCTCCCTGCAGATGCCGAGCCGCCGGTTCTGCGCCGGCATGATCCAATGCGCCTTGATCGCGCCCAGCTCGATCGCATGATAGACTGACCGGTGACAGTTGCGGGCAGCTATGATCTCCCCCCTAAAGGGAACTGCTGCTCTGATACCGGCCAGAATGCCGCAAGTGCTGCCTCCCACCAGAAACCATGTCCTTTCGCTTCCCCACAGCGCAGATGCTCTCTCCATGGCCTTGCGAAGGATGCCGTCTGCGTTATGAAGGTCATCGGCACCGCTGATCTCCGTAATATCCAGATCGTAAGGCAGTTTCCCGGAGGGCTTTAGCCGTCTCTTATGACCGGGCATATGCATCGGGACCGTGCGGCTTGCGAGCGCGGCCACTTCTGATTCTAGTCTTCCTGTTTTCATATGGTCTTCACCGGCTCCTTTTTGAAGCGTATTATTCATCGACTAAGCGAATTTGACTGCTGCCGTCCGGCATAAAAAAAGCTGCCGCTGACAGCGGCAGCCTGTTTATGAAATCGAATCAGATCTGCAGATCAAAGCTGGGATGTGCAGTGAGGGCATCTGGTCGCCTCGATCGCGATCTCGCTCTTGCAGTAAGGGCAGATCTTTGTCGTGGGCTCTGCGGGCGCTTCCTCCGGCTTCTTGACAACTGCTGCCGCTTTGTTGATCGCCTTGATCACGCTGAAAAGCACGAGGGCAATCAGAAGGAAGTTGATGACGGCATTGATGAACTTGCCGACAGCGATCGGAGAATTGTTTACTGTGATCACCAATCCGCTGAAGTCAAATCCGCCGATCATACCGATGATCGGTGTAATGATATCCTCGACCAAAGATGTCACGATCGCAGTAAAAGCCCCGCCGATGATGATACCGACTGCCATATCCATGACATTTCCGCGGGAGATAAACTCTTTGAACTCTTTCATGAAACCTTTCATTCTACGTACCTCTTTTCTATAGAATTAATAAATGGACAGTTATATTGTACGCAGATTCATTATTCACATCAACATAAATTTATATTTTTTTTATGATTATAAAGAATCAAAACAATTCGATCAGGATTCTTCGAGCGCGGTCAGGTTATCGCAGTGGATCTTATATTCCGCTTCGACGTCCTTCATCGCCTGCTCCGCTTTTTCATAATCCGAGTCCCGAAGCAGCTCCGTGATCTTCGCAGTCGGCTCGTACAACCCCTTCAGACCAAGATTCAGGCAGACTCCTTTGAGGGTATGCGCTGCCTGGAATGCTTTATCGTATTCCTTTTTGCTCAGTGCCGCCCGAAGTTCATCCATGCTGCTGTCTTGGAGAAACATAAGTGCAAATCTGCGTATTCTGGCATCGGAGAGAAATCTTGTCTTAACATCTTCATAATCACCCTTAATTGCATCATAGCATTCTCTGACGTTCATAGATTTCCTTTCTTGATCATGCATTCTAGTCAATATTAGTCAATAAGTCCCTCTGTCAATATACATAACCGTTTATGATCTCCGTGTTCTCCTGTACGACGGATGACGGCTCGTAGTCGTCCTGCCCGAACAGATTGCTGTGCAGCGTGATCACATTGGTGGTCAGATAATAAGGGATCACACAGGACTCTCCGTTCACAGTTGCAAACGTTCTGTCCTCTTCCGAAGGAAATCCCGTACTGTCCGTGAGATCCATGGTCCTTGCCAGAAGAATGAATTTAAGCAGTTCTCCTGCCTTAAGCGACGTTGCCATCTCTCCCAGAACGCTGCTCGCCGCCCTGGCAAGCTGTATGGGATTGGCTTTCTTGGCCTTCTCCATTGTGAGGGACAATACTGTCCTCTGTCTCTGGGCTCTCTTAAAATCGTCTCCCTCCGTATAACGGATCCTGCAGTAAGCCGTTGCCTGAATGCCGCTCAGATGCTGCATTCCCCAATCCGTGACTTCCTCGTAATCAATGCCCAGCTCATCGTACATGTCTTCCATGTAGCTGTTCATATATTCCATCTCTTCCTCTGTGATCTCCAGATCGATCCCGCCGAGCGCATCGATCGTGTCTGCGAGACCTTCGAAGCCGACCGTGACAAAATCGGTGATGTTGAGATCCAGATTGGAGTTGAGCATGGCGATCGCCTGCTGCGGACCGCCGTATGCATATGCCGCATTGCATTTGCGGAACTCTCCTCCGCCGATATCCAGCAGAGTATCGCGGTAGACAGAAACGAGCTTGATCTCCCCTGTCCTTTTGTGGATGGAACAGATCATGATCGTATCGCTCCGGTTGTCACCCCCAAGAAGGTCCTGTTCCCTTGAATCCACGCCGAAGAGCGCAATATTCTGATAAGCCTTCATGGTCTCGTCCGCCTGCACGCTGGGGTGAATACTGCTTTGGAGAGATTCCTCCAGTTCCACCGAATTCACCGTCTGCATCAGAGACCGCATGTACATGATACCGCCCGCTGCCGCCGCAATGACCAGGATCAAAAGCAGCAGGAAGAAATTCCTGATCGGATGGTGTCTCTTCCTTTGACGGTCGTATTGTCTGAGTCTGCGCCTCTCGGATCTTCTGAGATCCTCCTCTTCTCTCTGAAGCCGGATCCTCTCATACTCTCTGTTCTGGCGCATCTCCTCTTCGAGCTCCAGTCTCTCTTTTCTTCTCCGCACCCCTTCGCGGGCATCCCTCTGACGGGCGTATTCTTCGTAATCCTCCTCTTCCCCCAGTTCTTCCTGCATCAGGATTCTGTCTTCTATCTCTTTTCTGTTTTTTGCCATAAATGCTCCTTGAAACTATTCGATCAATTCCAGACCGTTTTCCGAGCACCAGCGCTTTGAAAACTCCATATATACTTCGTCTCTGTAGCTGAACCATTGCATGAGAAGGTGTCTGTCTCTTACGGCGTTTTCAAAATACAGCATCCTCTCGTTCTCATCCAGGTCCTTCAGTTCTTCAAACCAGTCGCTGCCGGGAATCGATTTGACAAATGCCTTCATTACTTTGCTGCGTCCCTCTTCTCCGATCTCAGGAAGCTTAATATACTCTCCGCTGCGACTCAGGAGATCCTTCTCTGTGGAGATCCCGTATACTGCCTTGCCGTAAATACGGCCGTCCATGAACATGAGGACAGTCTCCAGCGGTATGTAATAATAGTAAACGGCTTGAAAGGGATACGAGAGAGACTGCATCACATCATCCAGTCTGATCTTCATTTATCATTCCTCATTTTTCGTAAAACGATCTGCTGTTACCGATACTCTCGAAAATTCAATTTAGAATAGTGCTTCATTTCAAAGATTCTGTCAAGAGCTTTTTTATTCATCGCGTGCACTATGCCTTGAGAATTCGACAAAATGCAACTATACTTTATAAATAAGACTTTTTAAAGCATTCATTTAAGACGATAAGTTACTGATATTTGTAAAACCTTAATACTTATATAACGATAAGAGGCACATCATGCGAAGGACAATATCCAATATTCTGATCATCGTATTTACCGCCATCATTGCAGTGAGCGGATTTCGTCTCTGGAAAATATTCCGCGAGTACCACGAGGGAACAGAGCAGTACAACACCACTTCCTCCACCTATGTCAAGCACAAAGATGATGTCCCGGAAGACGACGGGTATCCCACTGACTGTCCGATCAGCGTAGACTTTGAGGGTCTGATCGCCGAGAATTCCGACGTTGTCGGATGGATCTACAGCGAAGGGACGCAGATCAACTACCCTGTCATGCATGGAAGCAGCAATGAAGAATACCTGTACACCATGATCAACGGAGCTTACAACTCGTCGGGAAGTATCTTCATGGATTTTCGGAATCAGCCCGACCTGTCCGATTATAATACGATCATTTACGGACATCACATGAAGAACGGATCCATGTTCGCTTCTCTCCACCAGTATACGAAGCAGTCTTTCTATGACGAGCACAAGTATCTGTGGTATCTCACACCGGAACACATCTACAGACTGGATGTGATCGCCGGATATGTGGGAAATGCCGAAGCAGAGATCTATACGATCTTCACGAATATGGATGAGCTGAACCGGTATCTGACTTTTGCCCTGACAAATTCCAACTTCGAGGCCGAGAAGGTGCCCGAATACATCAACGGCATCGTCGCCCTGTCCACATGCTCCTATGAGTATGACGACGCGCGGTACGTGCTGGTCTGTGTGCCGGTCATGGTCGACTGACCGCCTGCGGCTTTCAGTCTTTTAGCTCGTTATGACAGAATACATTGTTTTAAGGGGATCTGTGAACAGATCCCCATTTTTTGTCCTCTTATCAGTCCCTTTATCAGATCCCGTCTTTGATCTCGTACAATACAGCCGAAAATGCCGGGAGCTCAATGCGCACACCGCCGATCCCCCGCGCTTTCAAGCTTGTCCTGCGCTTCGGCTTTCTGACCGTGCCGCTGTAGCACTCCCAGTCCGAGTGGATCAGGGGTATTAGTGTCTCATCCTTCTGAGGCGTATAGACATAAACATGCGGCTGATCGGAGAAATTGAAGAAAGCCGCCACCGCGCTGCTGATCCCCTCTCTGCGGATGCCGTAGACATTGTTCTGCATATCGTTGATCGCGATCCACCTGAACCCCTCCGGATCGTAATCCCTCTCATACAGGGCGGGCTGCTGCACATACACCTTGTTCAGGTCCTTTATGTATTGGGAGAAGCTGTCGTGCAGAGGATACTTGAGCAGGAAATAATCCGGTTCCTTCGTCTCATCCCACTCGCGGATCATCGCGATCTCATTCCCCATGAAATTCAGCATCTTCCCGGGGTGCGCCATCATATACATATAGAGGGCCCTGCACTGGGGGAACTTCATCTCGTAGCTGCCGAAGATCTTGTCTATGACCGTCTTCTTGCCGTGGACCACTTCGTCGTGAGAGAGCGGGAGCAGGTACCTCTCATTGTAAAAATAGAACATGGAGAAGGTCAGTCTCTGAGCAAACGAATTTCTCTCGCCCGACTGCTTCATAAAATAGTCGAGCGTGTCGTTCATCCACCCCAGATCCCACTTGTAATCGAAGCCGAGACCTCCCTGGTCCACAGGCTTGGTGCATCCCGGATAGGATGTGGAATCCTCCGCGATCAGCATGGCCGTCGGATGCAGCCGGTGCAGGCCGAAATTCATCTTCCTGAGGAAATTCAGGTTAAAATCGTTGACGCCGCGGTTCTCGTTTCCCATCCAGTAGATCAGGCGGCTGACCGCATCCATCCGCAGTCCGTCAAAATGGTACTCGGTGAGCCAGTAATTGGCCGCTGACTGCATAAAACACGCCACTTCTCTTCTCGAGAAGAGGAAGTTGCAGCTTCCCCACTCACTGTCCGAGACATCCGAGGACGGATACTCATAGAGGTCCGATCCGTCGTAATGCTTGAGCGCATAGTAATCATTGGCAAAGTGCGCCGGAACAAAATCGATGATCGCGCCGATCCCCGCCAGATGCAGCTCATTGATCAGCTTCTGCAGCTGCTGCGCCGTTCCGTACCGGGACGTCGGCGCAAAAAATCCTGTGTTCTGGTATCCCCAGCTTCCGTCAAAGGGATGCTCCGAGAGCGGCATGAACTCTACATGCGTATAGTGATTCGCCTTGATATAGGCGATCAGTTCTTCCGCGATCTCGTCATACTGATACCAGCCTTCCTCGACTTTCCTGTCAGGATCATCCTGCCTGTCTGCATCCTTTCTCTTCCATGAGCCCAGATGGAGCTCATAGATATTGAGAGGCTTGTCAAAACAGAGCGTGCGGCTCTTCATCCACTTCTCGTCCGTAAATCGGAATTGGTCCAGGTCCCTGACTATGGAGGCAAAATTGGGGCGAAGCTCCATCCCGAATCCGTAGGGATCACAGTGCTCTACCCGTCCGTTCTGCCCATAGATCACATACTTGTACATCTGTCCGGGTCTGGCCCCGGCGATCTTGATCTCATAGAACTGCGCCCGGACAGCCTGTCTCATTTCCTCTTCCTGCCAGTTATTAAATTCCCCTATGATGGCAACTCTTTCCGCCTGCGGCGCAAACGTCCTGAAGACCACTCCGTCTTCCTCCACATGTGCCCCCAGGTATTTGTATGCATCATAGATCTCGCCCATGTAGAACTTCTGAAAATCCATCTTGTCTCTCCGTATTATAATGTCATAGCCCTACTCTGCTTCTTCCTCTTCCGCATCAGACGGTGCGTCTTTGCGGGTGTTCTGCATGATATCAGAAATCTCCTGCGCATTGTCCACAGTCACGCTTACATATTCGCAGTAAATGCACGGCTGCACGCTGTCCCCTCTCAGAAATGCGAGCGCCGCATCGGATGCACTCTTGGACTGCTCCATAAAGTCATTAAAGAACGTGCTGCGGATATTGCCCGAAGCGGTCTCTTTCACGCTGTCCGCGGTGGCATCGAAGCCGAATATGATCACGTCGTGTCCGACTTTTCTCTTTTCCTCGCTGATCGCATCCCATGCGCCGAGGGCCTGTGTGTCGTCCGCACAGAGAATAACTTCCAGATCTTTCCCGAATTCATCCATCATGCTGATGACATTTTCTTTGGCCTCAAGGCGGCCCTGACTTACGGGCTCTTCTGCCTCTGCTTCCTGCCCGGCCGCTTCTTCCACTGCGTTTTCCGCAGGAGCCTCCGCCGCATCTTCCGCAGGGGCGTCCGCCGCGTCTTCTACTGCATCTTCCGCCGGTTCATCAGTCGCCGCTTCTGCGCTTTCCTCCGTGTCTCCCTCGCCGGACTCGTCTTCTTCGCTCGTGAGGACATTGACGGCATAGCCGCGCTCATCGAAGGCTTTCAAGGTCTCTTCGTTGACAAGATCCCCGGCGCTGCTCCCGTCTTTTCCGAGGGCGATCAGACCGATCTCTTCGTCGCCGTTCTGATCGATCGTCTCGAACTCTGCCGTATCCAGGACGTCCGCTCTCTTTTGAGCTGCTTTATCGAAAGTTCCTCCCACATATACCGCTTTGAGTCCTTTCTTCTCCCAGCGCTGCAGCTCCTTCTCGTCAGGACCGGAGCCAAAGAACACGACCGGAACTTCGGCTTTGGCAGCCGCATCCGTAATTGCCGGTATAGCAGCGGCATCCGCATTCCCTACAAACAGGACATGACATCCCGCGGCGATCTGCTCGCCGGCCCCTGCCTGCAGCTCCTCTCCCGGCCGATCGGCAGTCGCTATGCTGTCTTCGGGAACACCGGAAGAAATCAGATACCCCTTCAGCCTTTCAACAAATGACTCCGTAAATTCTCCCTCGTCCTCAGCATAAATGATTCCGATCTTCGCATCGGAAGGAAGGATAGTACCGTCCTTATCAGCTGTCTTCGTCGTCGTGCCCTCATTCGATACGTTCTGGCCTTCTCCCTGAGAAGAACATCCTGTAATCAGGAGGACACTGATGATCCCGGTGAGAATCCATGCAATGATCTTCCTGTCCATATTGCTTTCCTTTCTTCTGCACTTCATCACAGCCTCTGATCCGCTTCCGAAAAACCCCGGATCTTCCGCAATTTATGTGTATTTTATCTATTATACCTTTAAATAATATGTCCTGTCAAAACAGTGCAGGCCGGCTCCGTATACTTCAGAATGATGGCTCCCTGTCCTCTAAAATCCGGGTTCTCCCGGCAGGTATTACAGGCCAAAATAATACGGGGCTGCGTTGTGCAGCCCCGTACCGATCACCACCGATCACCCCTTATTTGTCATGATCAGAACAGCTCATTCGCTCTGTCGTAGTGCTTGCCGCCCCAATAGATCCTGGATGCGACTTCCGCTTTCTCAGGCAGCTGCACACCTTCCATGACATACTTCAGGAATTCTTCATACCCTGTTCTGTCGACAATGTAGCCGACGTGTTCCTTGCCCTCAAGCGCATTCTTGTCGATATACTCCTCGACGTATGCGTAGCAGTTCTTGACGATCTTGAGGATGCTCTCCTCGTCTGCCCAGCGGATGAAGTCTTCCGCGAGACGGGGATTCTTCTTGCCTGTGCGTCCCATGATGACGACGCGGAAATAGTGCTCTTTGCTCCTCGTCCACGCACGGGTCGGGCAGTAATAGACGCAGACGCCGCAGCCTACACAGAGATTGGGGTCTCTGACTACTTTGCCGTTTACCAGCTGCAGAGCGCCCGTGGAGCGGATCTTGCAGTACTTGACGCACTGTTCGCAGCCCACGCAGCGGTCAGGATCATACTGGGGCTCGGTCATGCCGATGATCCCGAAGTCATCCATGCGGACCTTGCCGCAGTCATTGGAACATCCGGTAAAAGCGACCTTCATGTGCAGGTTGTTGGGGAAGATGAGCTTGTCCATCTTCTGTGCAAATGCGGTGGTATCATAGCAGCCGAAGGGGCAGAGCCTCTTTCCGGGACATGCGACGACATTTCTCGTGCCGGCCGCCGGATAACCGCCCTCGTACTCTTCCTGATTGACGCCGGACTCGTCGATGATCAGCTGCAGTTCCTTGTTGACCGCGTCCATGTCCTCGATCTTGATGCCCGGGATCTCAACGCCCTGACGATTCGTGATAAAAATAGTGCCGTTTCCGTATTTTTCCGCGATCTCCGTGATCCGCAGCATGCTCTTTGCTCCGATGACGCCGCCGGGTATACGAACGCGGGAAGCGGTCTCTCCTCTGACCTTGGAATAACGGAAGGCGTTCTTTTTCAGCTTTTTCAGATTCACATCCATACCCATAGTATTATTCCTCCTTTCCGTTCCTTAGTCGATCATATCTTTGCTGACAGTGTAGTTGAATACAGGGCCGTCAAGGCAGATATACTTCTCGCCGACTCTGCAATGACCGCATTTGCCCAGACCGCAGCACATCTTGCGCTCCTGGGATACCCAGATATTCTCCTCCTTGAAGCCCTTCTGCAGAAGACCCATGACGGAGAACCGCATCATCGGCGGAGGCCCCACGACGACCGCCTGTGCCGTCTCAAGGTCGCGGATCGGGACATCGGGAATATACTTGGTGACCAGGCCGATCTTACCGGTATAGCCCTCGGGCGCACCGTCCACCGTGAGGATCAGGTCGAGCTTCTCGTCCCATCTCTTCAGGTCATCCCTGAACAGCATGTCAGCGGGGCTTCTGAAGCCGACGATCACGTGCTTGTCCTTCGGCTCTTTCGTCTGCGCCAGCGCGTCGATGACACCGCGGACAGGGGAAACTCCTGTGCCGCCCGCGATCACGATCACTTCGCCGTTCTCATAGAGCGTCGTATCGAAGCCGTTGCCGTAAGGGCCGCGGAGCAGAATGCTCTGACCTTTGTATTTTTCAAAGACTTCGTTGGTAACGCGGCCGACTCTGCGGATCGTCAGGTCCACGAAATTCGGGCCGATGCGGCTGACGGAGATCGGCGCCTCTCCGTATTTGGGGATGGAGACTTCGAAGAACTGGCCGGGCTTCACCTCTCCCACATACTCCATGCGGAATGTGTATTCCTTCTCTGTGTGCCTTATCACATCCAGAATTTTGGAAGGCCAGGGCACATAGGCATTGTTCTGCATATTAGTTGCTCCCATTCTGCACCTCCTCCTCTACTGCCTTATTCACCTTGTTGATGCAAGCGGAGAACGAAATGTACTCCGGACATACCATGTCGCAGCGGCCGCAGCCGACGCACATGTCATAGCCGAATCTCTTCCTGAAATCGAAGATCTTGTGGAGAACTTTGAAGCGCATTCTCTCGCCCTTGGTCCTTCTGTACTGGCCGCCGCCGGCGACGTTGGTGTAACCGTCGACCATGCAGGACGCACCGACTCTTCTTCTCTCTCCGACCTTGCCGTTCTCTGTGTAGTATACGTCCTGCATTGTGTAGCAGGTGCAGGTGGGACATACGAAATTGCAGCGGCCGCAGCCTATGCAGCGTGCGCTGTATTCGTCCCACACAGGATTCTTATAGATACTGACAGGAACCTGCTCCGGGATGGTGACGCGGGTCGCATTCTCCGTTACATATTTCGGTTCTACCGCTTCTTCCCTGCCTCCGCATTCCGCGAAGATCCTGGCGCAGTCCTCACACTTTACGTCGCAGTGGATCTCATCGCCGATCACATCGACGGAGAAGAGATACCCCTCGGTCGTCCTGTTGGTGCCCATATCCACGCAGAAGCAGTCCGCGCCGGATTTCTGACACCCGATCAGGACAAATTTGACTCTGTCGCGGATCTCTTTGTAGAAAGGATCCTGCTCGATGCCGTTGTTAAGATAGATCTGATCCAGGCGGTGCACTGCATGCATGTCACAGCTCTTTAAGAATACGATCACTTCTCTCTGATCTCTGTCCTCCGTCTTTACCTCATTCTCCGTGAAGAAGAACAGGGTCTCAGACAAAGGCGTGAGGATCTCCTTGAAAGCGTACTCCGACTTCTTTTCAAGTTCGATCTGTGACAGTTCCGTCACAAAGTCATATCGGATCACATCCGTATCCGTAAATCTTCCCTCGCCGACCTTGAGGACCGGCGCATAGATCCGTCTCTCTTCAGCGAGCTTTTGCAGGGCTTTGTCAAAAGCCTCCTTAGTCAGAATATAACCCAATTTTTGCCTCCCTTCTGCTGTGATTACCAGCTGTATAACAATTCTGTCTTACCCTCTCTTCTGCTTCTTCAGGAGCATTCTGAGGAACATCAGCATTACATATCCCACCAGCATCGTGGTCACAAAGATCTGAAGCCCCACAAGCTGTGTGACCGCATTTGCCATCGCCTCACTTCCCTTCTCGGTGAGGTATCCTGCCATCTTCTGGGATGCGACGACACCGATCGCCATCGGGAAGGTAAGTCCCGCATATCCCGGATAAAAGTCAAAAGAGAAGAAATCCGGAAGTTTATACAGGATAAAGGCCAGAGAAGCCAGCACGCAGATATACATAAACGTCAGGACGATCCCGTTGCTCTGTCCGTAGACATTGATCAGGCTGACGACACAGAGACTGCAGGGCGCGAGCAGAACGGCCATCGTGTGATAGGCAGCGTTCTTGATCTCCACATTGAGGAGTCTCCAGATCATAAAGGGAACGATGACCACATAGATTATGCATCCGTAGATCGTGATGAACTTCAGGATCGGACCGGCGTTCATCTTTCCGCCGGTGACACAAGCCACCATCCATCCGTTGTAAGTGACGAACCAGCTGGGCATCATGTTGGTGAAATCCTTGGGGATGATCACCTTCCCGAAAGAATGCTTGATCGTAAATACAATGATATGGACACAGTGGATCGCCACTCCGATGAACCAGACGATCTTTCCGAGAGGAAGCCCGATCTCATAGTAAAAGCTTCCGAGAACCATGAGCACCATGCTGAAAGCGCCGTAAAGGCTGGCAGGTATAGTCATGTCATACTCATTCATACAGGTCTTGGGGAACATGATCATCTTTAGGATGTAGCATACGATGAAGATCGTCCCGAGCACCATGATCAGATAGCGGAGCCATACAAAGCCCAATCCGCCGTAGACATTGCCCAGCGTCAGAAAGCTCAAGAAAGTGGCAATACAGGGTACAGGAATTTTTTCTAAACGACTCATTTGTCACACCTCTTTATTCACAAACCTGCCGGCAGCACAAGGCCGCCGGCATTGTGTCTTTTACTAACGCTCAGTCATAGTAGAACTCGTAAGTATTCTCTCTGATGTGGAAGAAATCAGAATAGTCGATGTCAAACAGAGGTTTCTTGACCTTGCGTACATCGATCTTTCTGGCGATCATCTGCTGCAGGACACCGCCGTAAGCCAGGTCTCCCTGAAGGAGTGCTCCGATGATCTTTCCGTCCTGGTGGACGATCTTCTTATAGACATCCCCCTTCTCGTATGTCTCCACCTTGATGGATTCATCTGCAGGATCGGGATTCACGTTGCCCAGCGACATCGTGCTGATCTCGAGGAAGCGCATCGTGGATTTGCTCGCGAAGAAGTCGGTCATCTTCTCGTTAAATCCTGCCATATTCGCCGCAGCGATCATGCCTTCCTTCACGGCCACGGGCCAGATCGGGCTCAGTCCGGAGACGTCGCCTGCGCCGTAGATATCGGGATCATTGGTCTTGCCTGTCTCGTCGTAGACCAGACCGAAGCGGCTCAGTTCAAGGCCGCTGTCAGCAAGGAATTCCACATTGGAGCGGACGCCTGCCGTGACAACAAAGAAGTCGCAGGGGATCACTGTGCCGTCACTGAGAATGACTTCCGTGATCTCGTGTTTGTCATTGATCGTCACTTCGTTCACGCCGACGCCGTAATGCTGTTCCACGCCGTGGGCCGCAAATGCGTCAATATAAGCCTGCGCAGCTCTCCGGTCGAGCTGTCTGTTGAGGAGCCAGCCTGCAAAGTCGCACAGGACGACCTTGACGCCCAGTTCCAGAAAGCCCGTCGCGCAGTCGATCCCGACAAGGCCGGAGCCGAGGACCACGATGTTCTTTTTGGTCTTCGCAACTTCCTTGAGCACTTCGATGTCGTCGATATTGCGGAAGCCGATCATGTTCGGGGAGCCGGCCATATTCTTGATCGGCGGGAAAAAGGTATGGGAGCCAGTCGCGATCAGGAGCTTGTCATAAGAGATCCTCTCGTCTCCGTCCAGGATCACTTCTTTCTTCTCCCTGTCCAGGCCGATCGCTTCTCTTCCCTTCATCCAGTCCACTTTATAAAGCGTCTCAAAATCCTTCTCGACAAAGCGCAGTCTCTCGATCGTTCTCTTTCCTGCCAGATACTCGTGGAGAATGCAGCGGGAGTAGATGTCCTTGTCCTTGGAGATCAGAACGATCTGACAGTCCTTGTCAAGTCTTCGCAGCTCTCTGATGGCATTGACGCCTGCCGCGGAGGAACCGATGACAACATACTTCATATCATTTCACCTCCTCGAGAGTGATGGCATGCATGGGACATTTCTCCACGCACAT
>ODAI013668699.1_pt1 | contig 27052 bp, 17 predicted proteins | sample 1539321 | NCBI WGS metagenome assembly ODAI01 (sample SAMN02144231, study PRJEB22623) | gut metagenome | biome: sheep rumen | host: Ovis aries | place: New Zealand
TATTTTTTGTGAAACATGGAGTTTCGAAATATGCAAAGTTTTTATTATGAAAGAATGATACAGTATTGCAGAATAATGTATCTCTAGCCATCATAGTATCACGAAGTGATTTTCTTCTAAGGTCTAGATAACGATACTCTAATCTCAAATCCTCTCCTACTGCATTCTCATTATCAATAGTAAATGGTAATTCTGCACATGTGGAAATGATTTTTACTTTGGTTGGATTAATTTCTACTTCTCATGTAGCCATATCCTTATTTACCATATTATCTGGTCTAGCTACCACTTTTCAAACGATTTGCAAAACATATTCAGCCTTTATATCTTCCAAATTTCATCATTCACAAGTGAAATCTGATTTTGGATCTATTGTAATTTGTGTAATTCAGTAACGATCACGAAGATCTATAAAAGTTAATCATCATAAATTTCTTACTCTATTAGCCCATCCAGCTAATGTAACTTCTTGTCATACTGAAGATTTATTCAATTCTCCACAAGTGTGTGTACGATACATGATTGTTTATTATTAGATATAAATTGTATGTTCATTGTCATATAACCTTTTGTCATTTCGAGGCATAGCCGAGAAATCCATATATGTCTTACTTCACTATGTTTTTGTGAATTTCTCACATTCATTCGAAATATTGTAGTGTAATGTTTTTTCTCTTTCCTCTGAATGACATTTTACATAGATTAAGATTAATATTTTTATTTGAAGTTTCAAGTATAAATATCTTTTATTTTTAGCGTATTTTATTTAAGAAATAAATTATTGACTTTTTATGTATAATATTTATAATATATTATATGTGTTTTATAAAATAAGATACCAATATGAAAAATGATAAAAAATCAAAAAATCCATGAATTATGAGGAAAAATGATGAAAAAATTACAAAACCACTAAATGTTCCAATTTTAACGAACATCAGAAAAATTTATCAAAATGAAATTACTAACATTATCAATGTTAGAAGTTCTGAGATTGCAAAAAGATATCTAAAGAATAACATAGATTGGCATCCAAAATACACTCTAGAAATACAGATATGAAATAAAAAACATTGCCGATATTTATCGGATAAAATACTTTGAAGTGCACATACTTATGTAGTTTGATACTGTGTTGTCGATTGAGAATTAAGAGCTAGAACATTCCGGAGATCAAATTCTGAATGATGTCGAAGGGCCTGATTATGAGAAGACATTTCATCAAGCGGTCTTATAATAATTTCAAAATGAGAAAAAATTAAAAATGCGACTTATGAAACGACTACCAAAGTTGATTATAGAATATCCGAAAAATTGGACAGAATTCCAAACTCCATAAATTCCAATCTAGGAAATCATCCTCTTTCGAGTCTGCCTGGATTAGATTGAGTTCGCCTTGGAACCATTTTAAAAAACCAAATGGAATCAAAAATCAAAATTTACAAATTATTTGAAAATTATCCATATACATCTTCATGTGGAGTTTTTAGATGAAAAATGAAGAGTAATATAATACGTAATTACAAAAATTTACAAATTAAGTGATTAGACTTAGAAAATTTAAGTGCCAAAGAAAATGGGAATTATTCATATAATCATAAATATTTATGACCAGTATATGTAAAAATCTGTACAACAACTTGGAATGGAATACCTATTGATATACATTTTGCAAGAGCAAGATATAATTTACCCGAAAAAATTTGGATTGATAATATAGTCTTTTCTGATGCCAAAATTAACTCATTTTGAACATATGATAAACAAATTAATGCAGCCCCTTTGACTGCAAAGCCTATAGAATATATAGATCAAGCTCCTATAGATATGGTAAAATCTTGACACCAAGTTTTTAAAGATTTATATGTGGATATTAGAGATTTGTACCAGGAAACTCCTTTGATAAGAAAATGTAAAGAAAAATTTTGTAGATAAAAGCATCATATATTTTAATACAACTTACTCTTCTCCAATAGCTGAATTTACTTGAATTGCATGATTTACCTGACGTTCTGGGATTACATTAGTCTCCACTAAATCTAATCAATCAAAATCTTTCTGATCAGTAAAACATGTAATTGGTTCATCATCTTCCACATTTATATCTCACTCTGGAAGAGGAAATGATGCAAAATCATCAAACATAGCCTTCATAGAATTGAAATAATCTAAGAATACTGGCTTTTGATCCTCTGGTAATTCAATCGCTGTAAGTTTTAGTAATTTTTGTAATTGTTCTGGAGTCATCAAGTTTTAACGTAATTTATAAATCTGTTTTTTAGAATAATATTTTTAGTTCATCTTTCAAGTATAACTTTATTAAAAAAGGATGGTATTTCCACCACCCCTTTATATGAGAATTCAAATTCTGAACTAAGCTTCTACTATAGTTTCTTCAGATTTTTTTCATTCATATGGATAATTTCCAAATCCAAGAACTAAGATACAAATCGGATAGAAAAGAACAAATAATATTGAAGCAAATACTCACCATCCATATTTTCTAGCGAATTTGAATGATGCAACGATTCCTATAATTCAACTAACTACATATCAGATATTTGTAATTAATTCTTTATAATCAGGAAGACATGCTGCTACAACTCCGAATATAAATGCTATAAGAATCATGTACCAGAACCAATTTTTCATATCTGCCAGTTTAAATTGAATATATGTATTGTAGATAGGGATTATTGCTTTCCATCAACCTTCTCATGCTCTAGTAAATGCTCTCCATAATGCTATAATTCCAAGTATAGCAAATACCAAAATAGCAAGTAATCCAGCAATTCACATTCCTGCAAATATTCAGATAATTCATGCTGTTTCTTCAGTAGTAAATCCACTAAATGCATTCTGAACTTCATCAGTATTCAAAAGTGCAGCAAAGTCTTCTACTTCTTCTGTAGCTTCTTCTGCTACATCCTCTGCAGTGTCTTCTACAGCTTCTTCTGCATCTGCTATTTCTAAAGCAACGTCTTCTACAGCATCTTCTGCTTCAGCAACGATATCATCAGCCTCAGCGACAATCTGTTCATCTAGTGTAGCTTCTTGCTCTTCTTGAGCATAAATAGGAGTAGCAACAAATGCTAGCAATCCTAGTAAACCAAATAAAGAAAATAATTTTTTCATGAAAATAATATAATAAAAAATAAAAAAACAATATACAGCGTTATTATGTAACGGAATTAACTATAATTTCAATAGAAAGTTAAAGTTTTTTCAATTTTTAATTATTAAAAAAAGAAAAAGCTGAAATGGGGGTTACCAATCAGCCTCTCCTTCCATTTCTCTCCTAAAATTGAAGAGAAGAACGGAATAAGAAGAGTAAATTATACACACGGTTTTCGGTGAACTGATGTTCTTACCGTGACCTGAGGGAATTTATCAGGCAACCCTGAAAATTCTCTGGAATGAATTACTATACTTAACTTTTCAATTTCGCAATGTACTTTTGAAAAGCATGACCGATCCCTTTATTTTTTCCAAAGCCATCGATGTCGAAAAAATGGAAATTCGGTTAGTAAATAATTGAATAATAGGCATAGAATTTATCAATACTGAAACGAATTATTCAGATCCCCATAAAAAACACAGCTTGATTGAAAGGGTGTGATGACGTTTTGTTTTTGTTCTGTGTGTTTTTTTTATCACTTTGTATATAAAATACATAAGGAGCTAAGATTTTTCAATCTTAACATGGAATAAGAATAGCACCTTCAGTAAAACAAATCCATTGATTCTAAAAGACAGATTAAATCAATCCACATTGAGAATCACCAATTATTCTGTATAATTTAAAGATCTCTTCTATCAACAAAATATTCGATGTAAAAACAAATAATATTTTGCAGACAATGTAAGTATAATCCAAACACTATTTTTTGTCAAATTTTTTTAAAGATTTTTTATTTACCAATTATAACCTTAATTTCAGAATAGATTTTTATCATATTGCTTTTTTCATTTGAATTGGTATTATGAGGTCAGTTGATTTTTATGATGAGATTTTCTTTATGGAAAAATACAAAATAAAAATGTTGATTAGGCGAATATTTTGGATAATTATGATATTATTAGTTTGTTGTGTCGCTTTCTATAGGTGTTATTTTTTGCGTCAACCATATCGCAAAATACCCTATGATGAGAACTTATTCGTTAGCCCAGCAAACTGAGAGATTATAGCTATATTGAATAATCCTACGGATAATACTGTAATCTATAAGGACAACAACCATGTTTTGGACCATTTTATCGATTGAATAGGTAGTGGTGCTACAATGGTATCAATAATGATGACTCCAATGAATGTGCATTATCAACGTTCACCTAATAATGCAACACTTGTTGAGGAGAAATATGTACGTGGGAGAAAGCGTAATGCTATGAGAAAGGATCCAACCATGAAATCCACACTTCAAAATGAATATAATGCAATGCTTTTTGAATCCAATAATTGAGTACGTTATAGAATAGTTCAAATCGCTTGAACCATGGCTAGAAGAATTGTTTCCTTTGTAGATATTGATGATGAAGTTCAACAATGAGAAGTTATTTGATTGATTAAATTTTGATCACAAGTTACAATTATATTTGATAGTAATGTAGAAGTTATTGCAAAAGTTTGAGATAAAGTGAAAGATTGAGAAACTGTATTAGCAAAACTAAAATAAAACATTTAAATAAGATTAAATACATCTAGGTGAATTCAAAACAGTTAGAAATCTGACAAAAAAAGTCGGATTTTTTTTGCTTTTTTTGATAATTTCAAGTATAATTATTTCAGAATATAATTTTTACTTGTTTTTAAATTCATGCATGACAAATTTAGAAGTTCCACAGTATCACGAAGCCCCTATTGAAAAAGAATTAGTTGAACTTAAAGAGGAAATTATGCCTCAAACTTTTGTAACTAATTTATTTGGAAATGATCCTCAATATTTTCGTGCTCCAAATATCATAAAAAATATAAATACTATAGATTTTTCGAATACTAATGTCATTAATCTTGTAGGACAAATTCCTAAAAACGGACGTTTTAGTGTATTATTTACTGCTTCAAATATAAAAAGCGAATTATGACTGAGCGATGAAGAATCTATACAGCGTGCGTTACATTGAGAAACCGTATCTAGTATCAGACTTGAATTATCAAAATGGTGAAATGAATCTGGATTTGGTGTTGATTATTTCTATATTATGACTTTGGCAAATGAAGCTATTGTTGAATGAAAAGATCCATTTGAATGATTAATTATTCCTGATAATATAAAGTTTGGAAACGAGGACATAAGTAAAAATATAAATAATAAAAATAATGTTTTAATTATTGATGATTTACCTGAGGATATAAAATCAAAAGTCTTACGCTGAATTAGAAATAAATATTTGGAGCTCTTAAAAAGTTCAATTAGCGACTCGATATTTGAAAATTCTGAAATTTCACCAATTTCACTATTCAATGATGATGAAATTTTTGGATTTTATCTTAAATATCGAAATGTATGATTGTTACAAAAAGGAAGCAATCCTTTGGATTATCAATCCTTATCTGAGGAAGATAGGCAAAAACTTCAAAATTGATTTAATTCTATTCTTAAAAATTTTTTCTGATTTGAAGTAAGTTCTGTTGATGAAGATATTCGAAAAGAATTTGAAGAAAATGAGAGACTAGTACGTGAAGAAAACCAGAGAATATTAGAAGAATATAAGAAAAAAAATGAGGAATTAAATGCAAGAACACAACTGGATGAGTCTGAGGAAATTGTATCTAATGAATCAATAGATAGTAATCCATCCGAAAAAAAACTCGTAGAAGACGCTTCTTGATTAGAAATTGCTGAGGACAATTGATTATGAAAACTATTAGTGGAGCAATATAATAGTGAATATCTGGAAGAATCACAATATGATGAACAAGCTATTTCAATTGCTTGGTCAAAATTTATTAATACTCATAAGGAATTACAAAGTATTATTACTGAAGAAATATTTCTAGAGTTATATAATGCAAGCAGTAATACAATTAAAAATTTCGATGATGAAGCTCGAGATTGACTAAAGGAAATTTTTAAGGATCAGCCAGAAGAACTTGAGAATCTTTATAAACAAATTTCTTCTTTACCAAGTATAATAACCGAAACCAAAGAAGAACTTCATAAAAATTCAGATTTTGCTAAGGCTGTTCAAAACGAGAACAATAATAATGTAGCCCTAGGTTCTGTTATTGATAACGTGAAAAATATTTTTTCTAATATATCATGAAAAATCGAATGAGATCTCTGAAATAAATGATTCAAATTTAATGACAATGATCCTGCTAAAATTCAGTGAGATAATCTTATGATATCGTGAGATTTTAATTGAGCAGAAGTTTTAGTACGTTACAATCTAAAATCATGAGAAATCTTCATGAACTCATTCCTTCAATTTCAAGAAGACTCCAAAAAGATAATACTTTGAAATGATGAGGTCGCAAACTATAAGGTATGACAGCTTGAATCTTTTGACAATATGCTATCAAACCATGAATCTCTTAACTCTCAAGTAAATTTGCTAAGCAATGCCATAGTTGAGAGTTCAAAAAAACAAAGTGCTATCAATTCTATTGTGGTAAAATTTATGAAAACATTTAATGTGATTGCAGATCCTCAAAATATTGAAAATATTGAAATTAATAACTGATCTGATTTATTCGACTTTTTGGAAATTATAAGTAATTCTAATCCTAACGATTTAGAAATTTTTCAGACAGCTATGAGAAAGCTCATGGAGTATTCATGATTAGATCGGGGTAAGGATAATTCAGATGGTCCACAAGAAAATGACAAAACGGATGTAGAAAATGAGTATGCTTCTACCTTAAGGGATAGTATAAAAGTTTTCACTGAAAATCCAGGGATATTCAAAGATAAGACAAATTTTGAATCTAGTTATAAATTTTGATTTCTGCAAATGGTGATAGAGAATTTTAAAAAAGATGGCATAGGCAAGCCAAATCGAGAACTAGATGGAGTCAAAATAAATGAATTTATGTATAATTTGGAAAACTTGGGAAGAGTATCATAAAATATTTTAAAATTTAATATAAAAAAATGAGTCATAAACAGTTAAGCATACAAGAACATAAAGAAATTTTTAGTGCAAAAATCGTTTATTTTGATATTCAGAATTGAAATGGTCATATTATTATGCTAAACTCAGAACAAGCAGCTGAATATGGTATTAAAGATAATGACAAAATTTCATTAATCAGAAGAAACGAAGAAATTGTCGTAGATGTAGCACTCACTGATAATTATGTTCAGGCGAATGAAATATGAGTTACAAAAGATTTCTTGGATGAGCATCCTTTAATGGAAGGAGATAGTGTTTTGGTTAGTTTTGTTAAAAACAATCCACTTTCAATGCAAGCAATTAGAAAAAAATTATTATGAAAAAAAATTAATAAAGAAGAGATTGATGCTATTATTGAAGATGTTAAGGATAATAAAATCCCCGATTTGGTATTGGCATATTATGTTGCTACTAGTTTTTTCTACAAATCTGATATGCATGAGTTGGCATACACAACCAAAGCGACAGCCTATACGTGAGATATGTATCGTTTCCCATGAATAGTAGCTGGGAAATATTGTATCTGATGAGTGCCTGGAAATGAAACAACCATGATTGTTATTCCGATTTTAGCATCTTTAGGAATCACAGCTCCTAAGAGTTTTTCAAAAGCAATCACCTCTCCTGCTGCAACTGGAGAATGTGTGAATGTTTTGATGGATATTGAATTTGACAAACAAGAGGTAATTAGGATTACTGATAAAGTATGAGCTTGCTTAGTATGGAATGAAAAGCTGAATTTAGCTCCAGTTAATGATAGAATCATTAAGGTATCTGCTCCTCTTGGAATGGAACCATATGCTAGGATGATTTCATCAATTATGGCAAAGAATTATGCGATGTGAATAAGTCATTGTTTGATTGATATTCCTATGGGACCAACAGCAAAGGTAGCAACAATGAAAGATGCCAAAAGAGTCGCAAATCGTTTTAAAGAAATTTGAGAATATCTCTGAATAAAAATGGATGTCCAAGTAACTGATTGAAGTCAACCAATTGGTAGATGAATCTGAGCTTGCCTTCAAGCTAGGGATGCTCTTAGAATTTTACAACAATACAAAACAAGATCTGAAGATTTGGAGAAAAAATCAGTCTTTCTCACGGCTAAAATACTGGTTTTATGCTGAAAAGCAAAGAATATGAAAGCTGCTGAAAATTTAGTAAAGACTCAATTAACTAATTGAGAAGCCTGGAAAAAAATGCAAGAAATTATAAAGGCCCAAAATTGAGATCCTAATATAAAATCTGAAGATATTCAGCTTGGAAAATTTTCTCATGATGTGATTGCTGATAAAGATTGCGAAATAAAAAATATCGATATGAAGCAGCTGAATACAATGGTTAGATGACTTTGAGCACCTAAGCAATATCAAGCTGGTATTTATTTACACAAAAAAGTGTGAGATAAGGTAAAAAAGTGAGAAGTAATTTACACCATGTATTCAAATTCTGCAAATAAGCTGAGTCTCATTAAGGAAATGCAAAAAGAAAAAGACTTTTATAGTTATTCAACCAAAAAACATATTTTATTTTAATTTTATGTTCATTTTTTGATGCTTGATAAATTTGGAGACAGCGGCAATAACGATGTAGTATCTGGAAGTAAGCAATCAGAAGCTTCTGCATATAATCCTGCAGAATCTCATGAATCTTCTGATTCTCGTGAATCCTCTGATTCTAATAAGTCAATGAATATTGTAAATCTTTCTTTAAGAACAGTAGAATGATTAAATTTTTGATATAACTCTAATCAGCAAAAAAATGAAAGATTAGTATCCCAATTTAGTCAGGATGCTGAATGAAATAGCACAATAGAATGACAATTGATGCAAAATGAACAAGTACAAATACTATTATCGGAAGTACTATCTGACTATAGCAACTATATATGAACAGACAAGGATAGATTAAAATCATTAATTGAACAAGAAAATGCAATATTAAAAGAGAATGGGAAATCGCTGGATGAAGAACAGTCTAATATAATTGAAAGTATGTACCAATTTATGGTGGAAAATGACAATCAGGTATGATTTGAAAATTTTATAGTATCAAATAGTATTGCATCAATTAAAGCATACCTTGCAAATCATTTGGATAAAGACTGAAATCTTTCATTTTATTCAAGAAATGAAATTAAAGCAAGACTTAGAATCGATTGGTTCCTCAACCTATATGGAGAATATAAAAAAGCTCATATAGGTGATGAAGAAAATTTAGCACAATTAGAATGACAAATAAAACTTTTGAGAAATACTTTTGGCTTTGTAAAAACTACTATAGACTGACACATTCAGGGATACTTATCATGAAAAAGATGAAAGGAGTGAATGGAAGAATTAGCTAAAAACCTTTTAGCAACTCCAGTTGCTTTAAGTCAAGCTACAAATTGAATTCTTTTTAATAAAAACATATTGGATCTATTTAGATATACTATCACAGAATATGCACGTTGATTGAACATCTCTGATAACAAATTGGGAGACTCTTGAGATGAGGTATATGATATGCAAATAAGATCTTATTTATATTTATATTGAGTATTTTCACATAATTATTTTGATGGTGTATGATTGGAGGGAATAAAATTTGATCCTAATAAATGACTAGATGATAGTGAATTATTTGAGATTCTAAACTCAATTCTTGTAATCGACTGATTTAAACAAGATGACTGAACTCATAATAAATATCTATCAATTGAACAGAAAACGCGTAGAGCCCAAATGAATCGTGATATTAAAACAAGAAAAGAGACTTGGGCAAGAATAAACAAATTCTGAAGACATAGAGTTAGATTACACTCTTCAACCACTCAAGAAAAGCCATTAGAAGATATACAAAATGCAACATGAGTAGACATTGCTAGGAATAATAGTTTATGACGTGAAATATCAAAACTCGACATAGGATTATCTGCGAAAACACATATTCCCCCTCTTTTAAAAATGGGTACTTTAACAAATGCCTGAAGAGAATTGGCAATTGAAAATCAAGAAATTTTAAGCAAATATCTAAGCCCACAAGATATTCAACAGTTCTTTAGTTTTCATGATGATACTGTAATATTTAGGGAAGATGCACGAGAAAGATTTAAGGATAGATGGCTTACTGAACATCCAGAAAGTAATGTAGATGAATTAGATATGGTTAGGAACATATTGATTAGACTTCCTGGAAAATTTGAAGAGCATCTCGAAAAAGCTTGAATATTTGTCGGAGAAAGGAGGGAGCATAGGCGTGAGATTATGAACAATTATGCTATAGGTGCTGTTATAGATAATATAAAAGATATCTTTCAATATATAGTGGATACAAATACTACCTGAACATTTATGACTTGATTTGAATTTGATGAGAACAATTCTGCAAAAATTGAAAACAACTGTTTGATTTTATCGGGTAGGTTTAATTGAGAAGTCATGAATATAAAATATGATTTGAACTCATGAACCCTTTACATGAATTCATTAATTGATGTAACGAATGAAAAAATAACAATCTCATTGGATAATAATCCCATCTCAGAAATCTGAGAATTTCAGCCATTTAAAAATATTTTAGATGAGTTCTATAAAGTCCCTAGAGAGTCTATAAATAGACACAAAAATCAACCTATGACTATGTGAGCTCCTAATATTCCTTGATGAGAACATCAGAGTTCACAATCGAATTCTCCTTCATCCCAACCAAGGATACCTGATATTACGGATGTAAATATGGCAAGAAGACATAAGAATATGATCAAAAAAATATGTTGAACTAAAATAGATGAAATATGACGAAAGATTAGGGACAAAATAGAATATAAATCGTTACGTGAACCAGTAGTATTAAATTTATTAAGGACTTTAGGGATTATGCCCACTGATAATAGTCGCACAAAAAATATTATGTGATGATCAGATTTATATAGAATAGTTCAATTGATAACAGCAAAAGAGAATACTACTGAAAGTATTAATAAGTTTTCGGAATATATGAAAGTTTTTATGAATATGATATGATTAGATTGGTGAAAAGATTCTGGCCATCAGGATAAAGAGAGGAATGATGATTCTAAAAAAATTTTTAATAAAAATTACGTGTGAACGTACATCTCTGATGTAAGAGAATATACTGAAAATTTTGATGTAGAATATCAAAATGCAAAAAATACTGATCAATTAGATAAAGCTGAAGACACATCAAATGAAAATGAAAGTACATCAAATAAGAATAAATCTAATACGTTTTGAATTTGCAAAATAATTGAAAAACACTTTACTAATGGGGGAACATATCCGAATCGAGCTTTGGATTATAACAAAATTGAAAGTTTTGAGAAAGGACTCTCTAAAGAATTAAAAAAAAACTCTAAAGCTTCAGTAACTGCTATGGATAAAGAAGATGCTGATGAATTAATAAGTCCCGAAAGATTAAACGAATATTATACATAATATAATTAAACTAATTTACAAACGGGATATTAACTCATCGAAATACTACTAAATCTTTGACTATTATCACCACTCAAAGTAACAATATTAAATAGAAAAAAAACATATTCACATATCATTCATATTTGAAATATTTTTCCGGTTTAATTTTGAATATCGCCTGCAAAATCATTCAAACTGCCCTACCTCAATCAAGTGCTGGAATTGGCAATACATTAAATATAGCTAGTGCTAAAGAAATTATAGCAGCAAATGCAAAATAAGCTCACCATCATCACATTTCATAGTATAATCATCAGATTCTTACCGCTCAAACTGGTCATGAAAGATTATTTAATGCGTTTTTCATCTCTCATTTATTGAATGAGAATAATCCTTTTCAGAGTATTCATAAAGCATCCATGGTTAGATTCCATTCAGCTCAAATTTCACGGAATGCTGCAATCATTGCTCATCAGAGTCAAAACTTTATATTTACATCATATTGTTTTTGTGGAACAAATCAGAATTTACATTCATCATTTTGGCAAGAAAATCAGATTATTTCTTCATTATTTCATCTCAATATTGTTAACGTATGATTTTGTTTATCTCAAGCAGCCTGAAAATCAAAGAAATCATCAAAACTAACACTTTTTCCATCTATTTTCGTTATAACATCATCTACCTGTAATCAGAGTTCTTCTGCATATGAATCTTCGTCTACATAAACAATAGATACCTTACTCTTAATGTCTCACGTCAAAAGCCCTTGTTCTATTAAGAATGTTTCACTTGCCATTAAATAGCTGGTAGATCATTTTTCTTCTGCCAGCTGTGATACTGAAAGTGGCTGAACTCCATGCCAGAATATACAAGTGAATATTACTCGAGCTGTCAAAAAATTCATCGCAACTCAGGCAAAGATTACAATTAATCTTTTCCAGAGTGGTGCTGTAAAAAGAGTGTTCGGATTTTCATAAGATTTTTTATCTGTAGGATCATCTCATTCAATCTGACAAAATCATCCAAGTGGAATCCAGTTTAATGTATACTGTGTTCATTTCTTATCTTTCCATAGGTTACAAGCTTTAGGTGGAAGTCAAATTCAGAATTCTGGCACTTTCATTCAACATTTTCTAGCTGCTATAAAATGACCAAATTCGTGTAGAACTACTAAAACCATAAATACTACAATTCATAATATAACTAATCGTCGCATAACTATTTAAATTTTATGATATAAATTAATTATTTTCTGCTCACCCTTTAACAACTGCCTTGATATCTGCTAATTGGTATCATCTTCTCATCAATTTTTGAATAATATCAAATCCATCTACTCATTTTTTTTTGTATGTTTCTATTTCTTTTTTAATTGCTTTACGCATTCAACTGGTTAGTTCTTCCTGATTTTCAGATATTTTCTTAGCTAGCAATCATTTATCAATTCAGCGTTGGATAAGTTTTTGCTTGATGATGAATAATGGACGTCATTTTTTCTCTACCTCTGAATACAAGAAACTTTCCGTAAATTTTTCATCATTGATAAAATCATTCTTTTTGAGAGCATTCATACAATGCTGAATATCTTCAGAATTATATCATTTTTTGTAAAGAATAATACGAATTTCTTGTTCAGTTTTGGGATAACGAGAAAGATATCATATTGCATAATCAACAGCAGATTTAGCCATTTATCAAAACCTAAATTCAAAAATAAACTATGAAAAGATATACAAAAACTTAACTTAAAAGCAAGGATAAAAAAACAATTTTTCTCATCTGAAATTTGACAAAGCAGGCCAAAATGAATATAATTAAGTGTTTATCTAAAATCGAAAAAGATGGATAAAAAGAAAGTAATCAGAATTTTAACTGATTTAAAACCTCATCGAGAATTAGCAGAGTGAATGATTGCTCTCATTGAAGCTGGATTCATGGACAAAGAGACTTATCAAAACACACTATTTATGATAGCTTCGGCCATAAAGAAAATACCAGAATGAAAAGAAAAAGAGAAGATAAAATCTGAGTTTAAAGAATTGAAAGAATTAAACAAAAAAGAGACAATGAAAGATTCTGAATAAATTTATTTTGTGATTTTTTAAATTATTTTATTTTCTCCATAAAAATTTGCATTTTAAATCATTTCTGAATATAATTAGACTGTGTTAGGTCTAATTTTTATTATAAGAGAATCTACGATTTATGCCTAATCAACTGATAAATACAATCCTTGAAATTAATGATGTGCAAGCATTGCAAGTAGATTTTTCTCAATTGAAAAAAATTTCACGCGAAGACGCTAAATCCAAACAAGTGATTATGTATTACAAAGATGAAGAAAATTATATATATATTTTGACTACAAACAATAATCCTGATGGTTTAAAAACAGTAACCAAACAATTAGATAATCAATGAATAAAATATAAAGTTTATTATACTTCTGTAGAATGATTTTCTGAGTGACTTGCATGGTATGACAAACTAGAAGCCGAGGAAAAAAAGACGGAAGAAGAGAAAGAAATAAGAGAAAAAGCTGAATGAGATTCTGCAATTTCACTGATGAAACAATTTTTCGATAAAAAAGCATCTCTCGATCCAGGTGAATTCATTTTAGAAATGGTTAGACTTTGATTTCAGTCTTGAGCATCAGATATGCATTTTCAACCTGAATGAAAAGATATAACACTTCGTTTACGTTTAGATTGAATTTTGCAGGATGTTGTTAATTTCGATGCTAAAGATTTCTGGAAATATTTACAAAAATTAAAGTTCATTTCGTGAGTAAAAATGAATGTAGATTACATTCCTCAAGATGGAAGATTTTCTTTTGAAGCCATGAATCATAAATGAGAAAGAAAGAAAGTAGATGCTAGAGTTAATTTTATGCCATGAATGTCTTCAGAATCGACTGTAATTAGGTTTTTGGACTCTCAGAAGTGAATCGCTACGTTTGAGGAGATTTGATTTACAGACAAAAACTACGATATTTTAAAGAATCATATTTCTAAAAATACATGAATAATCATAGTTACGTGACCTACTGGTTCATGAAAAACTACGACGCTTTACTCTATTTTGAATTATTTAAACACCTGAAAAAATAAAATTATCACATTGGAAGATCCTATCGAATATGAAATGCCATGAATCCAGCAATCACAAATAAACTATGCGAAAAACTATGATTATGAAACTGGCTTAAAAGCTATTCTTCGTCATGATCCTGATATTATATTAGTATGAGAAACTAGATCTAAAGAGACTGCAGATATTGCTGTAAATGCTGCTTTAACTTGACATCTTGTTTTTACAACATTACATACAAATTCTGCAATAGCCTCTGTGCCACGTTTACTTTCAATGTGAGTAGAACCATATTTATTAGCTCCTGCCATTCAATTAGTATTGGGACAACGTTTAGTTCGTAAAATTTGTCCAAATTGTTGTAGCAAAAGACCTGCAACCTATGCAGAACAAACTGAAATCGAACAAGCTATTAAAAAACTTAATGATGCTGGTATATCAAACATTCCTGCATTCGATGGAACTATAGTTGAATCACACGGTTGTGCACAGTGCAATGAAACAGGATATCAATGAAGAATTGCTATATTAGAGGCCTTGGAAATCACCGAAGATATGAGAAATCTTATCGTAGATAGGGATGATGAAGCTTCAATTTTGGCCAAAGCTCGTGGTAATGGATTTATAACTTTGGCAGAAGATTGAATTATAAAAGTTTTAAGGTGAGAAACCACTTTAGATGAAATTCATAGAGTTTTGTAATTTTATTAATGTCTGAAAATATGTAATCAATAATTAAAGGATTACCTTATTTAATGAGGGTTATTTGACCTATATCTTTGGTAATATTGTTCATTTCATGGACACTATCAATTATATATATCTTTTGATTATGGAAGAATATGCCCAATGGCTAAAAGTAACGGCTTGAATATTTCAAATATTAACGGTAATTATTATTGTAAAAATTATTCTCACTCCATGTTTTTGTTGATAAATTCTCACTTGCAAAAGGATATGTAAATGCTATTTTAACACGTATGAATAAACAAAGTTTTACGATATATTTTGATGAAGCAGGTAGATGACCATTAGCAGGTCCACTTTTTGTATGATTGGTCTGTCCTATTAAAAAGCTTTCAAAAAAAGAACTACTCCCCTTCTGTGATAGCAAACAAATTTCTGAAACTAAGAGAGTAGTGCTTTTTGAATATATAGAAAATCTAAAATCTGAATGAAAAATAATTTCCACTCCTGCTCGAATGACTGCATCTGAAATTGATAAATATGGAATGAGTAACTCACTACATTGCGCAATTCTTAGATGAATGATTCAGATTTTTAGTCAATTATTCCCAAAGATTAATATTAAATTACCAAATCCACTAGCAATAAAGATAAAAACAAATCTGAAATATTCTGATATCTTGAATTACTTTTCTGAACTAAATTCAATGTGAGTTAAAATCAAATTAGTAATGGATGGAAATCGTGATTTTGGGTTAAAAAAAATTTTTCCATTTTGGGAGATTGAGACAATAATTTCATGAGATGCTAAAGTAAAAGAAATTTGAATGGCGTCAATTATAGCTAAAGTTTCTCGTGACCATATAATGGAGTCTTTACCAAAAAAATATGCTAAATACAATTTTGAAAAACATAAATGATATGGAACTAATGAGCACAAGGAATTACTAGAAAAATATTGAGCTAGCGATATTCATCGTAAATTATTTTTGAAATGTCTATTCCCTAACCATACATTTTCCAAAAAATTGCCGGAAAAAATTTAGCATATTATGATACAACCGAGAGATTCATTCATTCTTTTGATTTTTCTATGAATTCATTTAATTTCTTCGCTAAATTTTTTGTATTTGAAACGTAAAATAATTCAATTGCTTTTGAATTAGCTGATAAATTTCATTCTGGATGAATAGAAACCTTTCAGAAATTAAGTAAAGATCACCAAAATCAGCTTTTGGATTCTTTTACTATTTTAACCGTTGAAGTGGCTATATTCATGCTTTCTGTCTTGAAAAATCCATGCTGACGAAACAATATAAATTGATCTACCGTAAAAATATTAAAATCCATTTCATAATCTATAATTCTATCTAGTACTTTGTATAATAAAAATATAAAACCTATATTTACGGTAATACATATAAAATTTAATAATAAATTCGAGGTCATACTTGTCTCAGCAAAAAATGAAGCAAAAGAATTCAACACCATCAATATAGCTTGCAGTAAAGCTGATATAAAAGTATGTCTTAAAAATGTTTCATAGGTTCAATCTTTTAGTTCACTTTTATCTATCTTATCAATATATCACTTTTTATTATTTATTTGATCCCTAATATTATGCATAATCATTATTATACTATGCATACATCGAGTCAAAGTTACAAACGAATACAGAATTGTCAGAGTCCAAAACAGCCGTATATATTCAGAATTATAAAATTGGTAGTAAGCAAACCGAATTAAAAGTCAGAATGCTACGAATGCAAACAACATCCACAACATTGGACGAATCAAATAAATCCAGTGTTTTTTTGTTAAAATTGCATTTCACTGTCCATTAGCTTGGATTGCATCATATAATTCGTGTTCATCAAGTTTTGTATTAAAACTTCATAATATTTTCATTTATAACTGTATTATGGAGTAAATATTATGTTAATCAATAAGTGTAGAATAAAAAATTTTGTACTAATGTCAAATGTTTTGAAAAAATTTTTCATTTATTTGCATTTGGTGTGGAAAAATTTATATTGTAAATTGTTGTAAATTTATCTTATTAGTACTTATGTTTATGAAAAATTGTAGCAAATTCTGATTTTTTTCTTTAATTTTGCTTTGTGTATTTTTGTGAAATTTTGGATTCTCTGCCAATTGGAATCTACCTTGAGTAACTATAATTTCCCGTGCTCAATGGTGAGCTGATGAATCTATTAGGTTTCGTAGTACCCCTAGACCAACTAGCACTTCTCAAAAATGAGAAAAAACAGAAGAGCAAATAAAAGCTGAGAATATTTCAAAAATTCGTAATGCATGGATGGCTAAGTATTTTCCACTTGAATGGAAATATGAATGATCTAATTTAATGTTTTGAAATCATTATTTAATTTATCCAGATTATTATAATCACCACAAGAACAAAATAATTATTCACCATACTGCTAAAGACTATGGTTCAAACCGAACAATGGAAGATGTAAAAAAAGACATTCAACAAATCTATAAATATCATACAATTAATCGTGATTTTGGAGATATAGGATATAATTTTTTGATTGATCAGATGTGAAATATTTATGAATGACGTGCTGGTGGAGAATGAGCAGTATGAATGCATGCATCAAGCAATAATGTAGCTTCCATCTGAATTGCATTAATGTGAAATTTTGAAAAAGATACTCCTACAGTTGAACAAATGAAATCTTTGGTAAATCTTACTACTGCTGTAGCTAAATATTACCATATAGATCCACTTGGATATACATATACATTCACGACAAATAGTGATGAAGAGCCTTATGTAGTGGCTACAAAGAATCCAAACATTATGTGACACAAAAATGTAAAGAGTACTGCATGTCCTTGAAGGAATTTGTATAAATATTTACCACAGATAAGGAATGAAGTATTGCGTAGAATGAAAAATGAAATTGTTTGAAATGTAGATTTACCTACTAGTTGGGCTAAAGAACTAAAAAAAGGTTATACTGTAAATAGTAGTAATGCAAAGCTTTCAAGCAATAACACAACTCCTCAATCATCTACTACTGACATTATAAAAGTTACGGATTTTCCCAAACGTTTAAACGAATTACAACAAAAAAATCCACAATCACTTCAAAATGCTGCTCAGACATCTAGAAATAATTATAAATGAAAACTTACAAATGCATCCGTATTTTTCCCAAAAATTACAAAAAAATATACAATTACTAATGTAAAAAGTCTTGTAAATCAGAATATTTCTGTCTTATTGTACGAGCTTACTAAAGATTATGATAGTTTCCAAATTGTATGTGATGTAAATTGTATATTTAATATTGATGGTATAGATTATATTCGAAATTGAGCTACTTTGACATTTTTAACTAACAAAATACGAGTAGATTGAAAATTGAGTATGTCTGCTAATTCTGTTTCTGTAAAATCCTCTCTAACCAATTGAATTGTAAAAGTTTCAAATTATAATCGCAAATCCTATGCTTGAGTTCCTTGGAATATATTTAGATGAAGTTTACGTTTTGAAAAATGAACTTATCCATTAAAAAATGGAGAACAAAAATCTGACTTCATCGTCGTTAACACACTCCCCTTTTCAGAATACATGAAATGAATTGTAGAAACTAATGACACTGAAACTTTAGAAAAAAATAAAGTAATGGCTATGATTTCCAAAAATTATGCTTTATTTTATATGAATAAAGGGAATAGTCATCCTAACATTTCTAAAGATGCTAACTATACTGCAATTGATGATCCAGATTTTTTCCAAAAATATGTATGAGCATGATTGGAAAAAACATTAACAAAATGGTATAAAGCATTAGAATCTACCAAGAATCAAGTTGTGATGTATAATTGATATTTGCCAATTCTTCCATATTTCAATTGTTCTCCAGGATTTACTTTATCTGCGGAAGAGAAACGATGATGGAATGATACTCCATATTTGAAATCTGTATACGATTTTGATACTTGTATTGATTTTGCCTGACATTGAGTTGGTCTAGCATGAAAATGAGCTGAACGATTTGCTAAACAGGGACTAACTTATAATCAGATCTTGAAATATTATTATGATAGTATAGAAATCCAAAACATTGATTAATTTATTTATATTTTTGTGTCTTTAACTTTATTTTTCTCGTGTAAGAAACTGAATCCCTCAATTCCAGTTTTACTTTTTTATTCTTAAATTTTTAAAGAATGAAAAAATCCCTAAAAATTTGCGTATTTTTTTATTATGGATATAATAAATCATGATAATATTTTATCATTTTATTGAAGAATTATGTCGTGAAGCAATTTATCAAACAATCCCGAAAGTAAACCTGATATACTTTCCGCAGAATTACAGGAAATAGCACAAGATAGCAAAGAATTACGAGATGAAATTCAAAATTTTGAATATAAAAATAGAAGCAAAGACTGAAAATATTATGTTTTTTCTTACAACACAATTAGTTCTGATTGAATTGATAACATTAAGAGGAAATATGTTAATCAATATTGATGAAATATGGAAGAGCTATTAGTAACAGATGTTAACTGAAAAGTAATAAATGATTCTGAATTCGTTTGATGAGGAAAAGTATATTTAAAAGTAAAAATTAGCAGCTTCCCAAAACCTATTGAGTTTGTAGATATTAGCAAATCATGACAAACTAGAAAATCATGTACTATTAAATTTCCATGATGGGATGTTGCCTCACTTAAACAATTTTACAAAGATGAATTTAATAAAACGATAGAAAATGATTGAATCATTATTTCGGATGGTGAGTGAAATACTTACGATAATAATCACAAATTCAAAGCATGAGAGGCTGTTTTCATAGCTATTAAAGAAAAAGTTGGTACTACCCAAACGAATACAAATTGAGAAAACAAAGAAAAGAAGAATAGAGAGAATCCATTCAAAGAAATGATTGAAAACCAGAAAGGTCCTGTAATGCACTGAAATAGAGAAAAACCAGAAATTTCTATAACAATTGATGATTGAAATTGAGCACCAAATATTAAACACATATTAAATACATTAAGATGATCATGAATTCGTGCAACTTTTTTTATTTTATGAACATCCATTAAAGAGAATTCTAGCCTCCGAAAACAAGCTATAGAAGAATGACATCAAGTGTGCTGCCATACGTATAGTCACATATATTTGAGCGATAAAACTGATATAACAGATATAAGAAATACATTATCAGGGAAAGAAATAACAAATTGGATGTCTAACGTAAAATTTTTATTATGAATTGAGTATTTCAATAAACTAAAGCTCCAAGTTTGAAATGATTTCCCATTTAAAATATCATCAGATTTATTGCTTAGAACTGAGATTTTAATGTGGGAAGCACAGATTAAAAATAGTTTATGAAAGCCTTACTTAAATAAATTAAAATCAAATTTTCCGTTTTTCCGTTTCCCTGGATGATGTTGATGGTTTAGAGAAAAAAATATAAAAGTACTTAAAGATTTATGATATTTATCAATATGATGGAGTGATGATTTTTATAGATGAACAGGAAAAAATCGTAAACATATTGCGGCTGCTAATGTATGAAGTTTGGATATTTCAAATGGTGATATACCTCTGTTTCATTTCAAAGAAAGTGATTTTAAATATATTGATGCTTATATTCAGAATGTGAAAAATAAGAATAAGTCTTCAAAAGTTGTATCTGATATTATTAAATAAACAATTATCTGATATTATTAAATAAACAATTATCTGATATTATTAAATAAACAATTATCTGATATTCTATTAGACTAAACAGGAGAAAATCATTCAAGGTGTTGAAATACTTTTCACTATATTTTTTTTCATTTCTCATTGATTGTAGGGTAGGTTTGAAAAAAAGTCTGCCAAATTTGACATTCTCTTAATTTTTGTGTATAATTAGGAGACTTTATTTATTGCTTGTTTTAGGTATGTCTATCGAAACTACTAAAAATGTAAATCAAATTGACAATAAAGATAATTCCTACCTCGGCTACCTCAACTATAAACGTAACGAAGTTCAAAGAATTATTGATAATCATTTAAAAAAAGATGACAATAGATGGTTCTCTGTTATGAATCGAACTAATGAGCAGCTTGATGTATTAATATGAATATTAACATGAGATGTAACTTGGGAAGATTTGGATAAAGCTGTTAAAAAAAGTGAAGACGATATGAAAAAAGTATACCTTGAACTTAAAGATGAATATGAAAAATTTCTCTCACAGAGAACTAAAGATAATTTAAACTCTCTTAAAGATGCTATATTCACTTCTGACTCTATAAATCTCAGCTCTACTTTAGATTCACTAAATAAATCTTAGAACAAAATTTTAAACAAATTTTTATTATTTTATCATTATTTAAAATGGTTTATAAAAATTGGGATAACTGAGGGAAAACAGCAAAGGAATTCGAAGACCAATTAAGAACATGAGTTGGGCGCAAGCTATCAGATTTTTATGAGCATGCTATAGATGTAATATGGGATACCATAAAAGAAATCCAGGATGATGATAACATAACTGCTAGAATGATAACTTGAACGAAAGATAATAGGCTTGTGGAGCTTACCGAATATTTAAGTGAATTAGTAGCGGGACATAAAAAAAAAGAAGAAATATATGATTGTATAACTGCAACCGAAGAAACAGCAGAATGGCTTTCTCAAAAAATAAATGATGCTGAGAATCAAACATTGGAGAATCTTAAAGCATATTCAGGTCGATGAATATTAAATCAACTAGCTGAGGATTATAATATTACCCATGATTGGGAAGGTTATAATTGTAACACAATGGTAGTCAAAGGATGTAATCAAAATTTAAATTTAGATATTTTTAAAGATAGATGGATATATGAATGGTATGTGTATGCATGAACCCATACACTTTCGGGAACAACAGATTATAGATGGGCTGATTGCTCTAAGTGCCAATTTATTTTGGATTATAGTAAATGTGATAACAATATAAAAGAAAAAATTAAAACATTATTATCTCAACAATTGGATGAGGTCGTATGTATGCCAGAATCAAAAAAAAGAAAATGAAATGATGAAGATGCGGAATACTCTTGAGTATGATTTGATCCAGAAAAAATTATTATACAATGCAATGAAGATGGTGCAATTCAATATAGAGTTTTTGGTGATAGCGATGCATCATGGATAGCTTTTTTTCAGGATGATTTTAAAAATTTCCCTATAGCTCCAAATCTGAAAATTTCTGAGTTATCTAGCTATCTAGCGGGCATATCTGCAGAAGATAGAAATAGACGAAAAGAAGAGAAAAGTAAATTATTATGAAATGTTGAATGTACTGATTGGGATTCATCTCCATACGAAAATGGAATGGCTCAATATTGTCATTTTTGAAAGCCATTAAGTTTATTAGAATGCTTAGAGGGTGGTATATCAGATTGAGCAAACGTTGAGCCACCAGATCGCAGTGATAATTATTATTTTAATCGCTTCATTGTTGCAACTGAGAATAGAGCTAGAACTTATGTAAGATCTTTTATTGAAGATAAAAAGATATTAAGGTTGCCTGAGGCTGTTGATACAACCTCAAAATGACTTTTAAAAGTGGGATTTTATACGGATGAAACATTTAAAGATTGTGAATATCTTCCTTTTTGGAATGAAGATTATGTAAAAACTGATGAAAACGATAATGAGTGATTTATATGAAGTAAACTGTATAATCTGATAAAAAACAATGGAGAATACGAAAATGATTATAAATACTATGTAAATGAACGTATAAAGTCATTATGGAAAGAATCTGAGCACTTGTGCCAATATAAAGAAGAAGAAACTAGTTGAGAGAATGTAAGTAATGATCATTTAATAACTTTATTATATTGACTAAATATTTTAGAACCATTTTTTTATGATGGTATGGAAGCTGGTGAAAAATGATTTCAAGCATGACATCATAAGGTGAGAAAAATGATTGATAAAATTAATAGCTGAAAACCTATCTCTTATAAGGAAGTTCTGAATCTTATAGATGAAATTTATAATGAAATTATGGGTTTGTTAAGTATTTTGCATTGGAGAGAGGATGATTATAAAAAAAATCTTTCCTTTATTATTTGGGGAACTAGTAAAGTTTCGCAAGAATGAAAACCTAAGAAGGTGTGAAATTCAGATGCACAGGAAAGTGCATTTAGTAGACTAGCAGCTAGATTTCAACGAAAATATTGACGTCAAGCACAAGCACAAAGAATTGAGGATCAGAGAGATGAGAATGGTAGACGTAGATTAACAATTGAATGAAATAAAGATTTGAATCAATGTCTAGAGAAAATTGACAAATATTTCTCTATGGATGAAGGTGATATCAAATTTGATAAAGATGGTAAGGTAAATATAAGTAAAACTAATATTGTGTATGCATATACATGTAGAGATTCGCGTGATTTTGAAATTTTATTGAAAAGCAAGGGGATTCTGCCAAATTGGTACAATCCAAATTTTGGGTTTGGCCCTGAACGAAATGTTGATCCAACAACTGGAAAACCAACAGAACTTAATACTGATGAGCCAAGTTCTATTTGGAGTATAAATCGTGCAGATTTGAAAGACTCGAATGGGGAAATGATAAATTGTAATAATCTTTATATTAAGAAAGCTATCGGGGAAATTTATAGTAATTTAAAAAGTAGGCTTAATGCTTTTGGGAACATAAAACCTCCAACTAGCAAACAGATACAAGACAAGCGAGATGAAAGGATTAAAGAGCTAGAAGGTAAAGCATATAAAAAAGATGGAAATGATACAGGTCGATTACAGAGACTCGATTATGAGGAACAATTAGAATATTGAAGACTCATGCGTTGTAAAGAGCATCCAAATGATGCAATTAATATTGCAGAAATATGATTTGAAAATATGAGATCATTAACGTGTTATAGTGGTACTAGCGATATAATATTTTCTTGACTTGTTAACTGTTATGCTAAGATAAATAATAAATGAACCAACAGTGATATTTATGATAGTATAAATTGATTTGATTGGTATATTTCAGATACAACAAAAAATTTTGCCATTGATATTGCAAAAGAGGCAGCAGTTACTGCTGCTATATGGTTTTTAACTGGAGGAACTGCAATACCTACCATTTTAGGAACAATAGGTAAACTTTCTCTCTCCATATATAGAAACTATGGTAAGCTCAGAAAAACAGTAAGGCTTGTTAACTGTATAAAAAAAATGAGAAGTTTTTTATTAGCAGCTTGACCTCGATTATGATCTACTGCTGAAAATCTTGTAGTTAATCCTACTTTGCAAGCCTATAATGAAGATAAAAATATATGGGATGAGATATGTAAAGGTTTTTCAGATAACTTAAAATTTTTCATTATAGATAGTATTACAAGTATCGTGATGCATAGTACAATTCCAAGTAATTCTAAATTGTTTACTTTTTCTTTGCCTTCCATTTACAGTGAAAGAAATATAAATATCAGAAAAGATTTATCTATTATCCGAAAAGATCTCACAAAAAATCAATCTCAATCTATAATTAAAGATTGATTATCGGTTGCCTATAATTTTGCTTCTGGATCTCCCAAGCCAAGACCTCAAGATTTACAATTTTCTTTAGCATATATTCGAGCTAACTCCATTAAATGAAGTGAAGAAATTAAAATAGAAAATATATGAGGGAAAAATGTTGTAAATGTTGATTATGAAGAGGATAGTCGTAAATACTATTGTTATAATTACAATTCAAGTAAAAGGACCTATGTATCATAATATGTGAAGTATAGAAAATCTTTTAGTTTAGATTTATTTATTATTTTTAACTTGAAAACAAACAGTACATTTGTATAAATGAATGCGAGATTTTTATTATCTTTAAATTTTAAAACTATGGCAGACATTACTCCTCTCGAAAAAGTGAGAAACCTAGGTATCATGGCGCACATCGATGCCGGTAAAACTACTGTAACTGAAAGAATTCTTTTCTATACAGGAAGGACACATAAAATCTGAGAAACTCACGACTGAGAATCTCAAATGGACTGGATGGACCAGGAAAAAGAAAGATGAATTACTATTACATCAGCTACTACTGTATGTTTCTGGAAAGGTCATCATATTAATATTATTGATACTCCAGGGCACGTTGACTTTACAATTGAAGTAGAAAGATCTCTACGTGTACTTGATGGTGCTGTTGCTCTATTGGATGGACAGGCTTGAGTAGAACCTCAGACTGAAACAGTGTGGAGACAGGCTGACAAATATAATGTTCCTAGAATGATCTTTGTAAACAAGATGGATAAAATGGGAGCTGATTTCTACAATTCAGTTGAAACAATTAAAGAAAGATTAACTGACAAAGCAATTCCTATCGAATTACCAAATGGTGCTTCTGATACTTTTGCAGGAGTTGTAAGTCTAGTTAACATGAAATACTACACTTTCGAATGAGAAAAATGAGTAAATGTAGTAGAACACGAAATCCCTGAAGAATTAAAAGCTAAAGCTGAAGAATACAGAGAAGCTTTGATAGATAGAGTTTCACTTTACGATGATGAATTAGCTGAAAAATATCTTGAAGGAGAAGAAATTCCTGTAGAACTTTTGAAAAAAGCTATTAGAGCTGGAACATGTAGTGGAGATTTATTCCCAGTTATGTGTGGATCTGCTCTTGGAAATAAATGAGTTCAATTAATGATTGATGCAGTTGTAGATTTCTTACCTTCTCCATTGGATAGAGGTGAAATCGTTGGAACTGATCCAGATGATCCAGAAAAACAAATTACTAGAAAATCTGATGTAAATCAACCAGCTTCTGCTATTGCTTTCAAGATTATGACTGATCCTTTCGTAGGTACTTTAACTTATGTTAGAGTTTATTCAGGAGTTATCAAATCTGGAGATATGCTTTTGAATCCTATTACAGGACAAAAAGAAAGAGTTGGAAGACTTTTGATGATGCACGCTAATAAGAGGGAAGAAATTACTGAAATATCTGCTGGACACATTTGTGCTTTCTTATGACTAAAAGACACTAGAACTGGAAATACGTTATGTGATTTGAAAAATCCTATAGTTTTGGAAAGTATGACATTCCCTGAGCCAGTTATCTCAATCGCTGTTGAACCAAAATCAAAAGGTGATCAAGAAAAGATGTGACTTGCTCTTGCAAAACTATCATACGAAGATCCTACTTTCACATATCATTCAGATGAAGAAAGCGGTCAGACTATTATCTCTGGAATGGGAGAATTACATCTAGAGGTACTTATTGAGAGAATGAGAAGAGAACATAAAGTAGAAGTAAATACTGGAGCTCCTCAGGTAGCATATAGAGAAACTATTACTCAAAATGTGGAATGAGAATGATTATTCAAGAAACAGTCATGAGGACGTGGACAGTACGGACATGTTGTATTGAAACTTGAAAAGAATGATGAAAAGATTTACGATTTCGAATCTCAAATCAAAGGTTGAGTCATTCCTAACGAATTCATACCTGCTATTGATAAGGGAGCTAGAGAAGTGGTTGCTCAAGGACTTTTGGCTGGATATCCAATTATTAATGTTAAAGTTATTCCTTTCTTTGGATCTTATCATGATGTGGATTCTTCAGAAGTATCATTCAAGGTTGCTACTCATAAAGCTATGAAAGATGCATTCTTCAAGGCTGGTCCAGTTCTTCTAGAACCTATAATGTCAGTAGAAGTAGTTACACCTGAA
>ODAI010398368.1_pt1 | contig 27043 bp, 25 predicted proteins | sample 1539321 | NCBI WGS metagenome assembly ODAI01 (sample SAMN02144231, study PRJEB22623) | gut metagenome | biome: sheep rumen | host: Ovis aries | place: New Zealand
ACCTCTCTGTTCTGTAATGGATTTGCCAACTTGCCAGGGTCAGCAAACCTTATATTACATTGAGGTATCTTTTCTTTCACCTATTTTTTTCGAGCCCCTCTACTTAGATCTTACAGGAAGCTCGTATTTATAGTATCAAAGCCTTACTATCAATTTGCCTATTGTAATTTTTTACGCCTACACCTTTTTCTCTATGATGCTCTGTACCAATTTCAGAACCAGCGAAGCCAAAACACATCCGATCAATCCACCCAGCGTATTGTTGATTAGGTCGTCAACTTCAAAAAGTCCTGTCTTTCTTAAATACTGAGAGATTTCTATAATAAGTGAGAATAAAAAACAAAAGAAGCTAATTCTTATATAATAATACTTTTTTCTATCAATAAACGATAGAAAAAAACCTACCGGCATCAGCATTATAAGATTCTCTATCACCATTTTTCTACTATACCGATCACCAGCGTAAGCTCGTGCCCAGGATAAAAACGGCTTTAACTTTATACCCAGGTCCGGTTTATACCATCTTGCCATAACTGTCGACATGTAAATAGTTGTCATGTAAAAGAATAGTATAACTAATAATACACATTTATTAACCGAATGATTCTTATGCTTACTGTATACTACTATTGTAACAGTAAATATCATTGTGAGCATATATGTTAACAGGATCCAACGCGTTCCGATCCGCATATATCTCAGTGAAAAATCCCTAACTAATTCATTAATTGTCATATTTACAAAGGTCTGATATCAACCACTATTCTTATTAATTCTTTTCTTCATTAAACCAATAAGATCCTGGAGCTCGTCAACTTTTAATAACATCACCATCAATAAGTATATAGCTATACCAACACATGCTGAGATTAATAAAACAAGGTATTTATTAAATGAATACATCCAGAAAAAAACACGCGGAATCATGCAAGCCACTACAGAAGCCACCAACACTTTAATCCCTGTTTTCAATAACCTTTTTCCACTAAGTCTCACATATTTTCTGGCTAAAATAAGACGAATGAAGAAAGTAATAACTGCCACAAGGGATGTGGCTGCCGCAAGACCATTTACGCCCCAAAATCTTATCAAAACCAAATTGAATACTATATTCATAATCAATGCGGAAAGATTGATATACATGGGGGTTTTTGTGTCTCCATTACCATAGAAAATATTACCAACTACGGTACTGCAGGCAATAAAGAACAAACCGATACAATAAATTGCAAATACATTAGAAGTCAGCCTTGTGCTTTCGGCATTAAACGCGCCACGCTGAAAAACAGCTGAAACCAGTTCTGTTTTAAAAAGAATACACGCGAGTGTTATTGGAACCATCAATACACAAAAAATATTAATAATCTTTACAATTAGCCCGCTAAGCATATCTCTTTTCTTTAGCGTTATTAACTCAATCATTTGCGGATACATCGCAGTTGCAATCGCAGAAGAGAGAAGCCCGCTAAAAACATTCATCAATTTGTGTCCATAATTCAAACCTGATATTGTACCTGTGGGCAGCATAGACGCCATAGACTTATCTACAAGAGTATTCAGCTGTGCTATACTGGCAGAAATAAGTGCCGAGGGAAGTCGTTTCAGCATCAATGAAAACTCCTGACCTCTGAATTTATAATCCGGTCGAAAACGATATCCCCAATTAACAAAAGGCAGCTCAATGATAAGACGAAGAACCCCTGCTATAACCAGAGCAACAGCCATTACCTCTATTCCCATTTTTCTATAGAAAAAAACTGCCGCTATGATTGTAGGAACATGGGATGCCACTTCCCGTATCTGACTTCCAAGAAACTTCTCATGACACTGCAGAATAGACGCATAGACTGCGGATGCAATAATGAATATATACATAGGTGCAGAAATTCGAACCAGTCGTATACAAAGTGTCCTTGTTTCACCCTCAAATCCAGGTGCGATAACGGAAACCGCTGCAGGAGCAAAAAAAATCAAAAGAACGGCAACAATAAAAGAAACTATAGTAAAAAAAGATATGGTTTTATTCGCTAAAGATTCAGCAATTTCTTTTTCTTCTTGAGCCATATGGCTTTTATACAAAGGTAGAAACACCTTCCATATACCAGTGCTTAACATTGGATATATAACCAACTGTACACTGGATACCATATAATATGCATCACTTTGATATGTTGTTCCCAAATAGGCTGCTAGAATAGCCTCAGTAGCAAAAGACGCTACCTTTGCAAGAATTCCCACAAAAACTATAACAATTGTTCCTCTGAAAATTTTATTACCTATCGAACTATGACTCACTTTAAACCAACCTTTTTATTATCCTTTTCTCACAGAATAAATCCATTATGACGTACTGCTCCCAAAAAACGCCAGAAGAAACACAATAGTTTAAGTCATATTTTTTACAGATAGCCTTAAACTTTTCCATGAGATAAGCTTTTTCCTCTCATATTGTTTTCGAATCCTGATTTTCAATAACCACTGTAATTACAACACCGGTATCAAGAAATCACTATTTTTGTCCATTCACATATTTCAACAAAGCCAATATATTTATGAAGATTTCTTGATTCCTCTGAGTAATAAAACGAATACACCTCTTTCCCTTCTGATAACAATTTTCCACAGATTTCCCTCCATATTTCAGAAGCATATCCCCTCTTCCTATACTCTCTTCTAACAAGCAACTCTGCAACAACTGCAATATTTTCTATCTCCGCATTTGTACACGCATGTGCAACTACCAAATCATCTTTTTTAATTACAATATTACGTGCATAGCCCTCTTTATAACGTTCTATCAGTTGACGTGTCAAATCATCAAACTTGTACGATTTCCCAATATCTTCATCGCTGAAAATGAGTTCTACAATTTGTTGAAAGTCGCTCTCACATGCCGGCTCAGAAATTCCTTTCGGTTCTTTATCGATTTTTCTAATTTGGGCAACCCATCCAGAAGTAATTGTAGTCTTTCGTAACACTTTTGATGGTAGATGTTCAATTATTTTACTTGCTGTATCTGATTCACAGTAAACCATTGAAAAGTTGTTATTATCAATGAATCGACCTATTTCTATCGCATCAAAATTATTATTTCTCGAATAAACATGTAGGCATGAGTAATACTTTAAAATTACGCCTGTTATATTTGCCTCATCATGCAAAAAATAAGCATCTACCAGCCCAGTATTAAGGTCATATTTTTTCAAGTCCAAATATAAATACAAGCACGACGGATAATCTTTATCAATATAAGAAAAAATCTTAGCTTTATCATTTTGATTACATCTAGAAATCATATTTTCCGCCTCAATCATTCTTTTGGAAACTCAATTTCAGAAAATGGAGAATGTTGCTCTCTTCCCTTTGCATCAGGTAATTTCATATAATCCCCATAAATGTACTTTAATACTGTATCATAATCACGGGAGCCAAAGAACCTCCTTCCTTCAAAGATATACTCTGCACGATCTTTAAACCATGATTTTGGCATACCGTATCTTTCTGAAATCGGATTTTTTTTATATAATGTCCCAGTAGCCGGATATGACAAACACCTGACCCGATTCGGAGTGTGATTGCTGCTTTTTTTTGCATATCGTTCAAAACCAGCGAATGGTATAGAAACTGATATCTTAGACAGCATTGTAAACCACCACTTCCAAAAGCCACTGGTGTTTAGCCTTGCTACCTCTGACCATAGTATTTTACGTAAGCAATAGCAATATCTATCCTGTAATATCTGTCCCAAAATACTGCGCGGTATATCATCCATTGGAAAAACATCAACAAATATACCTGTTTTGCATCTTAAATGTTCCTGACCTACTCGAATGTACTTTGTTCCTGTTCTACGAAGTTTACCATAGCCCCATCGATACTCAGGATCTGTCTCGTGATCTTGAAAATAACAAATTTCAGGATTCATTTCATTTATATGTTCCTTAAATTTATTATAATCCTCTCGAAGCATTCCGATATCCGCGTCATCATCCCATGGAATATATCCTTTATGTCGTACCGCCCCTAAAAGACTTCCTCCAAATAATACATAATCTATATTATTGTTACGACAAACTTTATCAAATTCAATTAGCATCTCCAATTCACAAAGTTGCATTCTTCTGAATTGATCTGGCGTTAATTCTTTAGCTTTTTTCATAATAAATATTCCAATACTAACACAAATAAACTGTTATCAACTTATCTGCCAATTCTGCCCTTAATACACATGCTTTATTTAGCCTCATAGAAAAATCATTCTACACAGACTATCTCATTTGACCTTTCCTTGCTAAAGCAATCTTTTCGTTTCGGTTCCTCCTAAAAAACAATAAGTGTCCCAAGTCAATAATAATTCAAAAACCTTCTCACCATTTTCTTGACTTCTTCAAATAATACTTTGGAACAACCCACACGCACTTATCAGCTAAATTTCTACATATTCATCATTATCGAAAGACTCTATAATTTTTACAATTGCTTCTGACACACTGCCACTAATATAAAAATTACCCCTCCCTTTTTCAACAGCCTTCGCAAATTCAACAATCTCATATCGAATACCTTCTCCATCAAGTTGATAGAAATGGCGTTTATTATCTGCCGGATTTTCGAATCTCACTTCAAAGTAATCCGTCTTCCACCAAGGCGCGGGAACATAAATATATCCTTTTGTGCCTACGATAACCAACTCGCCTTCAGATTTAGCTGCCTTTGCTATTTTTGCAGAAGCCACTGCCTTATCAAAGACAAAATCTATCTTTGTAAAACCATCAAAATTAAGGTTCTTGTCAATAATTTTTGTCACTATCGATTTGGACTTGTATTCTGTTCCAAGCAACTGAAAAATTGGGAGCAACGCCGTCGGTCCCCATGCGCAAATGCTATTTTGTTTTTTGCTCAAGTCTGCTCCGGCTTCTCCAGCCCCATCTTGGAGGCTTGTACATACAGCATCGACAGAAACAATATCACCTATCCTCCCGCTTTTTGCAACAACAAGCATTCTTGAATACGCAGTAGAATATGCTGTCTTAATTGCGTCAGCAAGTATAAGTCCCTTTTCATGAGCCATATCCATAAGTTCCGTGCACTGCTCTGCATTTATTGCTATCGGAGACTCGCAAATAACGTGTTTTCCGGCTTCGAGCGCGAATTTTACATCTCTATAATGTCTTTCGGGAAGTGTAGCAATATAAACCGCATCTACATCTTCAAGAGAATCTTTACATTCTTTGAATCGGACACCGTTCACATATTCCATCTCTCGAACGAATTTTTTGCAGAGATTTCCTTCTCCCATAGTACCGATAACCAATTTTCTCTTTTCGGCTCTGATCTCCGAGCTTGATATTCCTTCAGTACGAGGAAGATATATGACCTTACAAAATTCATTGAGGTAGTCAAACTTCCCTTCCCAATCTGAGCCAATGACAAAAAGATCTACATTATAACGACGTATATCGTCAATTTTCTGTCCTTCATATTCCTCTACAATGATCTCATCTGCAAGACCTGATTCTTTAATTGCTGCTACCCGTTCCATTAACGATTGCTGATTGTTTATTTTTCCTCTGGTCTTATCATAATCATCACTCGTCACGCCAACAATTAAATAGTCTCCCAAAGCCTTAGCCCTCTCCAGGAGTCTGATATGTCCGTAGTGTAGAAGATCATATGTTCCATATGTAATAACTTTAGTCATAGCCACTCTCTTTCTATTATCAGAGCAGACCACGTTTTCTCATATCGAGCAACGCATTAATAAGCTCATCATAATCACTATTTTTCAAAGCACCTATATGTCCGACACGAAATATTTTATCTTTAAGTTTTCCGCCGTTTGGGCAAATCCATATATGATATTCATCCTTCAGAATCACAAATATATCATTTGCTGATGTTCCATTGGTCGGTGTTAATGGCGTCACCGCGTTGGAAAGAGACTTTGAAACTATATCAAACGGAAGTTGTTTTTCAATAATCTTGTTTCTAAAATACGCCGCTAACTCGCCTATACGTGCATTTTCCGCCTCTACTCCGCCTGCAGCCTCTATTTCCTTAAGTCTCTGATTTATCTGAATAAGTGTTCCTACCGCCGGTGTAAACGGCGTCTGCCCTCTTTCTCCATTCTTTAATGCCAGTTTTAAATCCAGATACATTGTTTTAGGCTTATTACTATAGACACGTTTTACAGCTTCTTCACTAAGAACAATTACAGAAATACCCGGAGGACATGCGAGAGCTTTCTGTGACCCGGTTATCATTACCTGAACATTCAATGAAGCCATATCAAAGGGGTCACAGAGAAAAGAACTTATGGAATCAACGACCAAAAAAATATCATTTCGCCTGCAAAAATCACTAATTAGCTCAATATCATATAAGACGCCAATAGACGTTTCATGGAGATTAACCAGGAATCCTGTGTAACCTTTACCATCATATTTACTTAGTTCTTCCGCTGTCACCCCATGACCAAATTCAGGATAAATCACAGTGTGCGGAATGTTATAGATTTCTAGCAATTCAACAAAACGATGACCGAAGCTACCGCCGTCAATGACAAGTACATTGTCATTCTCAGTAAATATATTTATTACCGCGGCTTCCATCGAGGCTGTACCGGATCCAGTCATGAAACAAACCCTGGAGTTCCCGTCAGCTTTTGCATATTTCTTTATAAGCTTTTCATTTTCGAACATTATATTTGAAAACTCAGGTGTTCGAAAATACGGTACTTGCTCTGCGCCTATAGCAAGAACTGTTTCACTGGACATTACCGGTCCAACTGTAAAATTAAGCATTTTTATCCTCCTCATAATTTAGTTCATCGTAAAATGCAGCCAAGCGCCAATGCTCAGATATTTAATTTGAACAATTCGGGCAAATGGCCCGTCAGTTGCATTTCTTATTTCCATAAACCAGTTTTCTAAAATGCGGCTCTAGTTCCCCACTTCCTAAGATTGGATCAAACGCCTCGACTCCGACTAATCCGCTAAAAGTATTAATCTCCAAAATACGAAAGCCATCATCCGTGATTACAATATCCCAACCTAACCATGAAAGATTCGCCAGCTTTTTGTCATGCATTTCTATACATTTGGATACAACCAGATTCCAATGCGGAACCGAACATAACATATTTACTCCGGTATCTGGATGTTCTGTCACATGAACGGCCTTCCCCTGCTCATCTGAAGTAACAAACGTCTTTACCTCGCCTGTCTTAACATCAACAAGTGCTGTATAAATACCTGGCGAAATCACATGAGAAACACAATAAGGTGCCTTTGAGCTTCCGAATCTTAGAAATGCGAAAACCGCCTCCGCTTTTCCTTTCATTATATTGCAGGTCTGGATGCGAAGAGTATGGGTCGTCTTGCTCCATATTTTTTCGTATTGTGAACACTGCTGAATAAATTCAGAAACAATATAACCATCCAACGAAGAAATATAGTGTTCCGCCTCCTGACAATTATATAAGACGTCGTTAAAAGAGAACTTGCCATTTGACTGATATCTTCCAACAATAAAACCTACTCCTGCGCGACTATTGATTCGTTTGAATGCAAGTACTTTTTCTTCTTCTAACAGACTGATGACAGACGCAGCTCCGTTACAATCATTCGGATATCTCCATGCATCTTTTTGCTCTATCCTATTATTTATAATTTCTGCATAATACTTCGGCAAATACTCAGAGTAATCCTTCAATGTATCTCTAAAATGGCTTTTACTAACCATGTACGTATATTTTAGATCATTATATGGTGTGCGCTTGTAGTAGGTATGATCTTTTAAATAATTCGCCTTATTATTCTTATTGATTCCCTTAAACCATGCATTCTCTGGGTTGAATCCATGTAGAACCGCCCATACTCGATATGTGAAAGGAATATTTGATGCATAGAAACATGCCATCATCGTTTCTTTCCAATAAACCAGAATTTGATTCCCAGGCTTTCTGAATCTAATCATAGTAGTTCGAATCTCCTTCATAAATCAAAGTGCTTTAAGGCCATCCGTTATATCCTAAACAGAATTCTGGATAATTTTTGTTCCTTTCTCAACACTTGTATTACAATAACACTTCCCAAAAATGAAATAACCTCGAGAATTGTGAATCGCATCAAGTATTCTACCCTATGGGGAAGAAGGACTTGTAAGCCTTGCATAATACAAACATGCACAAAATATATACCAAAAGATATATCAGATAGCAGCACGACTGTTTTCTTCCATCTTACAAACTTCTTTTCATATCGCCTGAAGCATTCAAACAATAATGCAGCTATAAGCAGAACTCCCGTAGATTCATATTCAATTATATGATTTCCGGGCTTTGAAAATGCCCAAAACTGATATATGCTCATTAACCCTACAAGAAGAACAGGACCAAGTACCACTACAGAATTATGAATCTTCTTAAGTGACTGATCGGCAATCCACTTCCCAATAACTATATAAATAATATATTTCGAAAACAGATTCGTTATTGACAGGCCAAAGAAGATTCTCTGATTTACATCCCCGAAAATCAGCTGCAGAAATCGGTTAAGATTGGGAATAAAGAAAGCACTCACATATGCTATTGACAGCGGAATTAACAGATATCGTGTCCTGATGTTCTGCACTCCTATTGCTATAAATGGGATTAACAAGTAAACACAAAGGATCATAGGCATGTACCACATGCTTGTAAAGGTATCCTGATTAATAAAAAGCGCATTCATCAGTATCTGTACAATTGCTGACACAATGCCCTTTGTTCTTAACACAGAATCCGGCATAACTGATTTATAAACAAAAAGGATGAAATACCAAACCTCAGCAGTAATTAACAGGCTCAACCAATTGTGTACATAAAATCGCTCTGTAACATCCTTCTGCGTATAATCTCGTTTAAGAAGCAAGGCGCCTGTAATCATTAAGAAAATCGGCACACCTATTCGACTTATAATTTGAACAAATGCTTTGAAAAAAGAAAGCGAAGTCGGCAATACGGATGCTTCCAGCATAGTGTTATTCATATCAAATGACCTATTAACTGCGTGGTTCAAAGTAATGGAAACAATCGCACTTGCTCGAGCCAAATCAAGCCAATACACTCGTTTATTGTTTTGTTTTTCCACTGTCTGTACCGAGGTCTCTATCATTACCGGTCTCCTTTTTCACTATCCATCAAGTAAAGCTCTGTTACTTTCCCAGATTAATTTGTTCAACCGGCATTCTACTAAAACATTTTATTGTTTATGTCATATCCAGTTTATGAACAACATAATCTTTATTCATTACTGAGTCTATATGTTCTTGTTTTGGGAATTTCATATAATCCCCGTATATGCTTCGAAGAAGCGCATCATATGTCCTTGGTATTCTAACTTGAAAATCCAGATAATCAACCAAGATGGTATCATTTATGATTTCCTTATCATAAACATATTTTGTGCCTAATTTACAGGCATTAAGGCCTACTTTCTTAGAACTCTCATATGGATACTTCTTACATAAAGCATCATATAGCTTCACAATAAATTTAGTGCTCACAGGCAATAAAAGCATTCTAAATAACTTGATTTTTTTAATCTTATTTCCCGAGTAATAATCTAAATTAGCATTTTTGACTAATCTCATTTCCAGCAAAAGCCGACCTATCTTTACAATCAATCGGCTTTTATTAATAGATTCCGGAAAGCCGACCATTCGATATACATCTATGTGTAACGAGTGTGTATCAAATCCCCTGATTCCTATGCGCGGAAAACACTTCGGAGTATCATACTTGGAGCGAAAATCTACCCAATAATCTTTTGGAAGCTTTTTCTCCATTGCAGATACAAAACGTTCTATGTCATTTTCATGAACAGCTATATCAATGTCATAATCCCATGGAATTGGTCCATGATGGCGTACAGCACCCAGCATTGATCCAAAAAAAAGGCAGTAGTTTATATTTTCTTCTTCACAGATACTAGCGACATTTTTAAGCATCCCACTTCCAATCTCCTGCAGTTGGGGCATTCTGTATGTCTGAATACTTGTGTTCATTTCATATTTCTCCTTCTCACAATCTTAGAAGCTTCTTGTCTATTAAATTTCATATAATCAGGATTCTCATACCATGCCTGTCAGAATCCGCAGCACTCTACTTTGTTTAACTATTAGCTGAATAAAAACGAATGATATCAAATACATCATTGTTAAATTTACAGCAATAATAATTATCGGAGAAGAGATATGCAATACTCGTACAGTTAATGTCCTTGCAATCGTGAGAAAATATCCATTAAACAAAAACAGCTGCAGTGAAATTTTCCCTGTTTCTTCCAGCAGCTTTGAAAACCTGTTTTTCGATATGATAAAGCTAAATGATATGATATTAATAATGCCGATAAATGATGTAATAAGTCTAAGACAATTATTTAGAAAGCTGCCATTTATTACTATTTCTACAGAAGCCAAAACCAGTGTGCACCATAAAATAAGCGATAACAACCATACTTTTTTTTTCTGTATAAGATTTATGATTTTATCACATATCTCTGGCTGTGTTTTAGACATCACCTTAAAATAATACCCTATAGAAAAATAAAATATATATCTCACAATATTATTTATATTAAAAATATGCGGCCAATTATTATAGAACTGAAGTATGCCCAAAAAGATAATAATCAATATCGCTTTATAATTCGTCTCAAAGGCCACCCTAATCAAAGGAAATATTAAAAAAATCAAAAATAAAGTATAAAGAAACCATCCACTTTTCCCAGTTAAAATGCCCCATAATGAATCTGTTATTGGTTTGGGATTATTAACAAATGCTTTTAAAAATACATTAATGAGCAGACCTGAAAAACCAAAAGCAAAGAAAGGAATTAAAAGACGTTTTCCTTTTTTAGTTAAATGAGTCTTCCAATTATAGAAACTAAAGCAGAAGCCTGATAGAGCAAAAAAAAGCGGCATATGAGTGGAACTAACAAAATGATGCAGATAGTAACACCACCAAGTATTGTTTAAATTAATAGGATATACAATGATTGAATGGCCTATCAAAACCATTAATATGGCTATACCCTTCATAATATCGATTTGAGTATAATGTTTCTTCATCTCGTTGTGCTCCAATTAATAATAGTTCCTCTGCTCTGATATGACAAAAATAAACACAAAGATGCCCCAGTAAGCCAATCGTCTCATTGCAAATCCGCCAAATCCATAAGAATAAATAGCTATCAACACAGGAATAAACAAGTCATCTGCCATCATATTCTTCACCGTGCGCACAGTCAAATCTACAAATGCACTGATTCCAACAATTCCAGAAGCCGCTATAATTTCGAGATAGGTATTATGGTACTCTTTCGGAAAATTCCGCATATCAAATGCATGTACTCCCGGTCCTAGTCCAAAAATTGGGCTCTTTCTAAAAGATATGCCTATCTGTCTAATCAGATTCAGCCTTCCTAAACCGTTTCTATCAGATGAAATCCATCCATAGATTGATCGATAAAAGTCACCAAACCAAAGCAATCCAATCGTAATAATAAGCATGATTTCTATTATATATATCAATGTACGATCTGATTCCACGGGCACAACATGACCTACTATAATAAATAACATTACCGCCGAAGAAATAACTAACGCAGCGGTCCCAGTAGATGCAGCCGTTTGCAGTTCAATATAGACACAAATACCGGCAAATAAAAGATTAACCAGCGGTTTCTGACCTTGCAATACATATCTCATAAAGCAAAATGTCAAGCCACACATCAGAACAGCAACTTGATGAGGGTTTGTCGCTCCTCCGGTAAATCGAAATCCTGCATACCACAGAGGAGCACCAAAAATACGTTTACTCACTGTTATGCTATAGATATATAAAAACAAGTACCATAAAGCTGCTCCTCTGGCAAATAAATCAAACAACTTCAGGTTATACTCTACCGTATTCCTAACCAGTCCGTCATACATTGTAATAGCTATTACTGCCAGATATATCCATGTTGCCCAATGAGACATTACCACCTCCTTGGGTGAAACCATCAGACACCACATTGTACCCAGAAGCATCGATGATAAAAAAACTATAAAGAACCTCACCAAATCGTTTATTTGTATTTTCATTCTTAAAAAGTAATTCGAGCCCCATATTAAGCATAGTACCTCTGCCGGACCGATTTTTCCTATTCTCAGTCCTGTCATTGGGGACAGTATCAATCCAATAATAAGCAGCCAGTCACGTTTTTGTATATAACTGTTCCCCCCATACCTAGACTTAATCATGTTTCGATTCCTTTCAAAAGTATCCTTTTGCTATAATTCTAACATCGCTATACTTCATCATATAAATTCCTTCATCATAATCACCTATCTTTTTCACATTTTGATTCCCCTTTAAATTCTCCATAATCATTTTCATATGATTACAGCCGGCTTCATGAGCATGAGGATAACCTCCTCCAAAACGCGGATTTATCTCGCTTACATAATACTGGTCATTGACTTTAAATAAATCTATATCAATAGCTCCTCGATAACCAGCTTCCTGTACAAATTTCTCAATCAGATTAAAAAGCTTTTCATCCTTAAAACTAACGGACTTATCTGTTTCTCCTGCTTTCATTCGTAATTTCTTTTTGGTAAATATGGATACAACTTCACCTGAAATCATATCTATATATACATCCGCTCCAATTTCCTCGCCCTCAAGGCATTCTTGAATCATCAAATCGTTTCTTTGGGCAAATAACACCTCTATCGTTTCTTTATTAAATGCCTTTGAAACATGTATCGAAGCTGATCCTCTATAAGGCTTCACAAATACAGGGTATGTGATCTCACCACCTTCAACCGCTCTATAGAACTCTTCTTTATCACACCACGAGCGAGCGCAATTATAATCATGCTCAGAAAGCCATTGATACATCTGCATTTTATCGATTGCCATCTCGCAAAGCTCATATGAGCTTCCTATGACAGTTGTTCCAACTGCCATGAATCGTTCCTTATTTTTTGCTAAAATGCTCAATTCAGGATCTATCAAAGATAGAACTCCCTTTATATGTTCCTTTTTACATATTTCTATCACTATATCAATATAATCAGGTTCATCTATCAGAGGAACTATGTAGTGATTATTTGCATCATAAATCGCAGGTGCCAGTTCACTGGCATCTGTGGCAATAACACTTCCACTTCCTTCAAATGTTTTCCTAAAATACTGAACAACTTTGTTCCGTGTTCCTGCGGAAAGAATCAAAAAATTCATTATCGGCTCCTTAATAAATCGAAAAACAAGGGAGTTCCTCCGGTATGAATAAATAAGATGTTTTTATCCCGAATTTCTTTTATATATTCAATCATACCCATGAAGGCTTTACCTGTATATATCTCGTCTAAAGGTATCCCGTATTCTTTTAAAACGGCGTCTATTATAGTTCTTACATTGCTATCGTTTTTCCCATATCCGCTCGTATACTTGTCAATAAAAACCGTAGCATTTTGAATGTCTTTTTCCGTACTTCTGTTCCCAAGGTAAGAGCGAATACTATCAAGTACAATATCCCTTCCTCTTGGATTTTTTCTGGCAATACTAATGCCAATGATCTTACGTTCATCATCAGCTAAAAGCTGTCCACAGACCAGACCCGCCTGTGTTGTACCTGTTCCGGAAGCGAAAAAAATATAATCGAAATGAATACCTAATTCAGCCTCCTGGAGCTGTATTTCACGATAGCATTGTACATAAGCCTCAGTGCCAATGTTGCCATGCCCTCCTCCTTCGATGAAATAAGGTTTCTTCCCCTCATCCCTTAACTTCCTTAGTTTTTCTTCAATTGTATCGTGAACCGTATCCACAGGAACCGTAATTACTTCCGCTCCAAATAGCCTCATCATCTGGCTATTAAAAGTATATTCAGCCTTCTCTTTTGGACTAATAATGTGACATGCTATTCCTCGACGGCAGCACTCATTTGCTACTATTCGGCAATGATTTGAACTATGTGAACCATAGGTTACTACACAGTCATAATTTTCTTTATCGATTTCCATAAAAAAAATCTGTGCTTTCCGTGCTTTGTTTCCTCCGAAAGAGAATGGTATTAAGTCCTCGCGCTTAATGAAGAGATGGTTCCTCTTATAAACGCCTAGATCCTGGATTATAGTCATCGCCATCTCCCCACCTCCGCACTATAGTCCAATCCGACTCAATCCGGTATAATACTCTTTCCGTAATATTTCATAATCATCAAAATGGATAACCATATCATTACCACACCTGTCGTTTATTCTCAAAAGAGAATTTACCTGCTTGAGTCGGTTACATACTACTTCAATATTCTCGCCATAAATTCCAATCAAACCGGCACATGCATTATGTCTTACTAAGCAGCCTTCGCGTTTAGGAATATCAATATATATCCCCTGAATTTTCTCTATGTCACTTAACCCTTCGATTTTCACAATCTCACCATTTTCTCGAGAAAACAAATTATAAGATGCGGCACATCCTGTCAATGCACTAATCATGGTCGTTGGAAGATCCTTTTCAGAGTGTTTAACACCAAGAGAGCACTCCAGCATCCACTTAACTGTATTGAAGCCGGACACCTTCTCATATGGCACATAAGTCATGACGCCACCGAATCGATATCCCATTTCAAGAAGATAAAAGTGCCCATCATCATCCAGAATACAGTCAAACCAAACTATGCCCTCTTTGCATTCTGACTTTTCTATGACTTTAATAGCCAATTCATTTACTTCTTCAATATACTGCTGTAAATCGCAAGATGTTGTACATTTAAAAGAGTATAAATTTTCTTGTTCTCCAGGCTCATGATGGGTAGAAGAAAAGTACAATAAGCTTGCATGACCATTTGCCAATGCGTAATGTACGTTATACTCTTTTCCACAAAGTTGTCGTTCAACGATAATATCTTTATCGGATATATCTCTGGCATTTTTATAGCCTGCGATCAATTCTTCTCGATTGGCACAATAACTCATACCTCTATTGCCGCTTTTATCTGCCGGCTTAACAACAACAGGATATTTAACGGAATCAAGATCCACACTTAGAAGGCTATCTGTCAAATAATAATCCGTAGCCACCGGAGCACCAACCATCTTACAGATTCTCTTAAACTCTCTCTTATCTCGTGCTACTCTACACGCATAATCACTTTCACAGTATATAGGGAGGTTAAGCTGCTTACATACCTTACGAGCATTCCAAATATTAAAATCACTCGCTCCAAACATGATTGCAGTGATTTTCTCCTCCTTACAGCGTTGCACCAGAGTATCTGTATCTGTCGTACTGAGTAACCAGGCTTCATCTGCCATTTCTTTTGTCGGCGAAGTATCCATTAAATCCGCCACAACAACATAAAGCCCAAGCTTATGAGCTTCCTGTACAACTGAAATCGTACCAAAATCACTGCCAAGAATCAGCAACTTATTCATCATTTTGAATCTCCTATCTCGACCATACTGCTATCCATAGGATATTGTCGCTGCGGAATATAATGTCGTACTTTATCCAGTTTTCCATGTCCCTCTCCGTGCTGAGAGCCTACAATTATATCAGATTTTTTCACAACCTTTATAAAAGTCATAATCAGTATTTTTATATCGAGGCAAAAACTACAATTTTTTACATAGAAAATATCTTGCTGAAGTCGCTCATCCCATACAGTCACATTCCGACCATTAACCTGTGCCCAACCAGTTAATCCCGGTCTAACATCATGCCTATGTGCCTCTTCATCAGTATAATAGGGAAGATATTCCACCAGCAAAGGTCTTGGTCCTACAAATGACATATCTCCCCGAAAAATATTCCACAGTTCCGGAAGTTCATCTAAAGACGTACTCCTCAATTGTCTCCCAAATGATGTCAGTCGTTCTTCATCGGGAAGGAGCTTTCCATCCTTATCTCTCGCATCTGACATAGACCGAAACTTATACAACGAAAACACCTTTTCATGATAGCCGGGACGATTCTGTTTAAAAATCACAGGGGAGCCTATTTTCTTTCTGACAAGAATTGCTGTAAACAACATAACCGGAGAAAGCAAAATAAGAGCCAGACCAGAACATACGACGTCAAGACACCTTTTGATAATACGCTCATATATATAATGCTTCTTAATGATTTTCATGTGAATTCTCCATTATTCTCCAGTAGTTTATTGCGCTGACCGATGCCCTCAGTGTAAATTGACAATTGAAAAGCCATTGGCTCTCCTACATTGTTGTTATTTGCGAAGACATTTCACTATAAGGAGAAAGCCAACAGCTTCACCCTCTACTATTCAAAAATCTGTATGTAAATTCATCCATAATTATATACATGTCACTCTTTGCTAAGTAAAATCCCATTTCCCAAATGCAATGCGCGAAGCACCGTTTTTCAGTAATTATTACAAAGCATGATATGGGATATTTATCCTTAAGAATCTTATGAACATGCAGTCTCTAACAGTAGAAAATCCCGCTTTTTTATAAGCTCTAATGGCATTGTTATTTGTACGAGAAACAGCCAGATAAGCTGTTTCTATTCCTCTTTTATGAAGATACTCCAGCAACAGCCGAATCATTTCTCCTGCATACCCTCGTCCCCGATATTCTTCTTTAATATAGACGTCGAAAATATAGGCATCTATATTTCGTATTCTATATTCAAGATCGTTGGCTCCTCGGTACATAACCCAAATAATCCCGATTGGGAGTCCACTATCTCTAAGCACAACGACTTCACATCGTATGCCGTTTCTTCTTACAAGAGACTTAAGATTGGTCACGGTCACAGTTGATCCAACGGAAACAATTACATCAGAGATATGAGTCATATTTATTTTATCAAGAACAAGCGCTTTATTAAGATTTCCCTGATCAATTTCAGAATACTCTATCTTCATAATATGATGTGAGTATCTTTGCAAAATGTTCTTTCCCAATACTCTGATTCCCATGAACAACTCCTATAGAAAAAAGCTATTTATAATTTCACTCATGCTTTCGACAATCCCTTAATCGCAACCTTCCAGCATATGCTTCTACCATTATCTGTATTTCAAAACAGAGAAAACGCTCACTTATATACGCAATCAAGCTTATTCTCAGGCGTAATATGTAGTCATGTTACACACTTCATATCTAAGCGATAATACTTTTTTAGATTTACTTGTAACGTTTCAACGTAAAGTCTTTTCCGAATAAGAAATCAGCTTCATCCGGAGTATACTGTACATACCCACTCCAGGGATAGAATGTCAATTCACCAAAATAAACCTTGTCTTCAACACTATATAAGTCCACACGAACATACGGAAAATCTTCTGATAATTTTCGCGCTACTTGTATCATTTCATCCAGATTATCTGGTCTGGGAATCTCTCTATCAGCCGCCGGACAATCGCTTGTTATATGTAAATTATTCCAGTCCAAGTCATAGAAATTTCGTTTATGACCAATATATCTGTCTATGTCTACAATGATATATTCTGGTTTCCCGTTGTAGCAGAAGAATTTATAATCATTTATACCGGCTTCCGGGTTTTCGTGATTGACAAGTAGTTCTTCCACTATAATGCCTGTTGGGATTCCCCAATAAGCCCACTCTCTACCACCGGTTTTTTCGCCGGTTTTACTTCTCGAAAAAGATAACTTTGAGACCATCTCTTCTTTCGTAAGCTTACTTTTATCAGGAACAACGAGAACATTTAATCCTCCGCCTCCCTGCTGTGTCTTAATAACAAAGCTCTCTGGCAGGCTTTTCCAATCAACATTTTCCGCTTTGTCATAATGCGCATAGAGCTTTACAAGAATGTCCTCCAGCCCTTTTTTCTTTACATATTTGCGTACAGAGTATTTGTTTACACATATCTTCATTAAAGGATTTCTATAGTATAGTTTGTACCACTGAAGCTTTTCCGTAAAACGTTTTGGCTTTTTCAGGTCAAGCCTTCTTCCCAGCTTTATCCAATACTGTACCTTCAACATCGGCTCATCCGGAATGAATCTAAGATAATACAAGATTTTTCTTCGTATCTCACGGCTTCTAAAAATCTTTTTATAATCCATTGTGATTCCTCTCTTTACAACTGTATTCTGCTAAACGAGCTGAATCTCTTCCATATATTTATTGATAACAATCTGTCTGTCAAAGTCCCTTTCTACTTTTGCGCGACCTGCCAGTCCCATCTCTTTCCGCTGTTCCCATGATAGAGATAAGAATTTTTCAATTTTTAAAATAAGATCCTTACTGTCTTTTTGATTAACAATAAATCCGTTTACCCCATCATCTACTATTTCCCGACACCCGGGACGATCTGTGGTAATGATTGGTCGTCCACATGCACAGCTCTCTAAAAGAACATTTGACATTCCTTCCGGATAATACGTCGGATGAATTGTGCAGCAAGAAATTTGGTGCATTCCAACAATATCATCTATCCTCCCATGATAATGAATAAGACCCTGAGCATGAAATCTATCTATTATCTTTTCATATTCATGATCACAAGAGCCACACACATGAAAGCATATATCTGGTCGTCTTTCCTTGAAGTATGTTGCCGCTTCAAGGTACTGGTCTATCCCCTTTTCTTTCATGATTCGGGAGATAAAGACAAAGTTAACAATATCCTCTTTCGGATAATCTAAAAGATGATATCTTTCAAGATTAACACCAGATCCCGGTATCAATTCATACTTACTTTTTACAACTTTATGTTCCAACATATACTCCAGGTTTGAGTGATTTTGAAAAAAGACTTTTTGAGCTTTTCTGAGACCACATCTATACAAAGCCAACATTGGCAATCGCATTACGCCACTATTCTCAATAGCAGTTCCCAAACCTGTAATGTTGGCAACATACGGAATTCTTAATGAAGCACATACCATGCCTGCATATATATTCGGTTTAATGGTATAAGTGAAAACAATATCCGGATCAATCTTTTTTATCATTCTTTTGTATAATAATAAAAGTTTGATTTCTGTTCTTGGATTGATTCCATGACGAGCCATTGGTATGTCATAGAAGTTACACCCCATCCGAATAAAATCCTCAGCATGACCGTTATTTGCTGCCATAATTGTCACATTGTTATGTTGCGATAATTGTTCAATAAGTTCTCTTCTGAACGAATACAATCCCAGAGTAACATTACTGACAAAGAGCACTTTTTTCATAACACAGCCTCTCCCATTGTCTGCATAACAACCACATCAAGCAACTACAGCTTCGATTTACATAACGTCCGCGCCTTCTGCTTCACGTTTTCTCTCGTTTTTTGCAGATTTCTTTTTGCCATATGATCCGTAACCACCATAGCCTCCGTAGCCACCATAACCATAGCCATAACCATAGCCATAGCCATAGCCATAGCCGTAACCATAATTATAACCATAACCGGTTATACCTCGTTCTGTATCATTCAGAACATACCCGATAATCTTTACACCTGTATCTGCCATATTTTCGATACTTTCCAAAACAAGATTAATTCGAGCATAATCCTGGCGTATAACAAAGACTGTTCCGTCTATCTTTCTTGCAATAATCGATGCATCCACCAATAGTCCGCTTGGAGGAGAATCAATTAGAAGAACATCGCACATCCCGGAAAGTGTCGAAATAAGTTTATCCATCTCATTTCCACCGAGAAGTTCTCCAGGATTGTTTATCACTTCAATTCCCGGGAGAATTCGCAAGCCATATTCACCATAATTCACAAGAGCCTCTGCGGGAGATATCCTTCCTTGCAATACATCTACTATCCCACTATGATTACTTTTAATCAAATTCAATCCTATTTCTTTCGCCACAGATGGATTTCTTAGGTCTGCATCTACCAAAATAACGCGTATATCCTGCCGAGAAAGGGATATAGCAAGATTGATTGCAACACTTGTTTTTCCCTCCCCTTCAGATGCACTTGTAATTAGTATCGTCTTTGCTTCAACCTCATCCGCCTCACGAATAAAGCGAGTTCGAATCGTTCGAAGACACTCACCAAGTACTGCCGGACTCTCCTTACTGTCCATTAAAACCGTTGTCGATCTATTTTTGCTGCGCACCTTCATCCTAATATGCGGAACAGCCCCAAGATACGTCAACGAAAGGTTATTTTTAAGATCTTCCTCACCACGAACTGTATATCGGGTGGCTGCATAAATAACAAGAAAAATTAGAAAAACGGCTAATCCTGCGCCTGCGCCAAGCAGAACAGCTCGCCTGTAGCGCACATTACTGATAGGTTTTGTTGGCACCCCGCTCTCATCAATAATTTCCAGCTGAGTCTCACCTATTATATACTCTGCAATAACCGGGTAGTTTTTAATGACAGATTGAAGTATATCGTAGGCATCCTGAGGCACTGTAGAGACTACTTTAATTGTAAATACTGAACTATCTTCCAGAGAATCCGCCGTTATTGTACCATTTAATCTAGTTACTCCCAAATCCTCCAATATTACTGCCCTGAGCGCTCCCGATGTCAAAATATACGGAAATGTTCTCGAGAGTTGTTTTGCAACCGCTTTGTTATAATATGTGCTGGTATAGCCATACGCGGTACGAGTATTTATTGCAAAGGACGTATATGCTTCATATCTCGATTGATATTGTATTTTTTCAAAAGCAAAAAAAACTCCCGCAAAAATCAATATAATTGAAGGCAATAGCCAGAAAAAGCGTTTAAAGCCTTTCCACATATCATCAATCACATACATTAGATCAATCGTAACATATCGATCCATATTTATACGTGTACCGTTATTCTGTTCTTCTATCATTCCATCCTCCATATATTTACTTTTCCCTGCCGAATCCATATGCAGAATTTGAACGAACCGGTAATGTGCTCCTTCCTCTGGCATCATTAAATACCACACCCAAAACCTTTGCCCTGGTAGTATTCAGTGTGTCGATGGCATCATTTATATTTCTGGCAAGAATGGTATCTTCTCTGACAACAATAAGACTGGCATCACAAAATTCTGCAATTCCCTCTGCATCCGGAACCAGCCCCATCGGAGCGGTATCAATTATCACATAGTCAAACATCCTTCGCGCAAATCGCAGCAAAGCTTCAAATCTGTTGTTTGCAAGAATATCGTCAATCGTACCCGTGTTTGTATTATTTAGTATAAAATATAATGGCAGGTTTTTTAATCGGATGACAGCTTTATTCAGTCCCTGGCCTGTGCGCAAAATCTGCACCAGATTGGTAATCTGATCTTTATCTACGTCAAAGATTTTGTAAAGTGAAGGTTTTCGGAAATCCGCATCAATCAGTAATATTTTTTTTCCTTCCTGAGACAGAGCCAAAGCAACGTTAGACGCTACTGTCGATTTTCCCTCATTTTCCGCCACACTCGTCACCAGAATAGTTTTAGCGTCTTTGCGATCCATACGGCTTCGTATGCGAGAGGCTACCATTCTACAGGATTCTGTATATCGCATGCTGAGAATAGGATTCGAAATAGTCATCGCGGTAACCTTCGTTCTTTTACGACCCGTTCCCCGGGTTTCATGATATATACTACCAAGGAATCTGGCCGCAAGCTTTGAAGATGCCTCATTTGCATTCTTTACAGTATCCTTGAGATAGGAGAAATACGCTACATATAAAATTGAAATAATTATTCCTATAAGAAATCCAATCTGCGTGTAAAAACCAGAATCATTACTATTAGCCGGATTCATGGGTATAGTTGGCTGTTCAAGGACTTCAAGTACTACATCGCGAATCACATAATTTGATACTTTGCTATAATTGTTCATAATGGATTTTATGTATCGATAAGCCATCAATGCAGATCGATGTTCAACCCTTAACACAATAAGATTCGTTTCTTCTAATAATTCTACATAGGCATTTGCATCAAACTCATTTACTCCCAAATCCTTCGCAATCGTTCTTTTCATAATATTGCTTCGCAGGACTGTTGTAAATCGTACTGCCGTATCACTGGCATTAGATATGTTTTGATAAACAGATGTATTTGTCCCCCGCGTCGTGACAACAAATGTTGTAGATGTCGAATACATGGGTTTATAAAGAGTATTCCCAACAATGTTGACAATAAGCGAAATAGCCACTGAAAAAAGAAGTATTCCCCACCACTGCCGAAGGACATCTCTAACAATGCTCGCCGTATCTAGTGTTCTGTAACGTATCGTCTTCTGATTCATAATTATCTCATTTCTAATTATTATTGGTTCATTTCTCAAAAGGATCGTTGGTTCATTTCCTACTCAATATCAATAAACGACAATATAACATCTCGCATTGTTAGATAAGCCGGCATTCGTATCCACAAATGTAATTGTCACTTCATACACACCCGGTGTCTCCCAGTCGATATCTGAGTCAATTTGTACAGAATCAGAAGAAAACATAACGGCATTACCGTCCGAAGTAAATTCACCATTATAAAAATTGCCATCTTCTCCCCTGCGGTAGGTTGAATTGTGATAATTTATCTGGTCAATCAGCCCCAAAATATCGACTCGCTCTCCAGCAGTCGTATTAATCAAATAACTTGACAAAACAATCTGTGGCAAGCCACTCTCCTGCGACGAGCTGTAAATCGTTACTGTAACCGGTAATTTAGCTATATCACCCATGCTGTTAGTTACAATAAATTCCATATGATAGTCACCTGGCGTATTACTATTGATGGAGTAGTCACTGGATATCTTTATCTTGTTGCTAATATTCCCGTCTATGACATCTCTGGCACTAAGCCCTTTTGCAATATTTAAGTCATCTTCTGTCTCGCGTACGGTCTGAAATTTTAAGGGATTTGCCAAAGAAAACTGTGGTGGCTTGTAATCACTATATATGACTTCCCGTGTAGCTTTGTTTATATGATTATCCGCATCTGCGACCGCAATAGTAACTTCAAACCGGCCTTTTTCCAGAAAGGTTGTTCTTGATTCGATAAAAAGATTCTCGGTGATATCCCCATCCTTTCCATCTGTCGCTCTTACACCTTCCAAGATTGCCTCGTCACCCCCTTCTACTGACACGGTGACGGAATCACTGTCCATCTCAATAACCGGAATCGTCCGATCCGTCGTTGCGGCTCTCGCTAGACGGAACATGGCAAAAAACATAACAGAAAAAATAAAAAATATCACCACAAATGTACGTGATTTTCTGAGCATGTCATCATTCTCCTTTTATAATCTGAGAGGGTCGCGCGCATATGATCGAATCTCCTGACCCATAATAACCCTATATGGATTGTCATCAAGCAGCCGATACGCATATTCCTGATCAAAATTTTCTACTAAAAATTTCTGTATATCCCTCATCCAGGGTGTCCGTTGCACCGCACTATGCGCATCGCTCGCGACGCAGTGTATAAGTTCAAAATTGAGCAGAGGAACGGTAGCCCGCTTGACTTCTTTTCCGAATTTTCCGAAGACGCTTCCCTTGTTCATTTGGGTAAGACACCCCATTTCTATCCAGTTATAGACATAACTCGGATCGTACTGCACACAGTAATAACGCTCCACATGAGCGATAAGAGGGGTTTTTCCAAGTCGAATTATGTCTGTAAGCCGGTCAGTGATCCAGCTGGGAGAAGCGTCAAATGGAAACTCAATGAGGTAATACTGGGTGTGATTTAAGCTGATCAGTCTCCCGTCCTTGATTTTTTGGGCCATGTCGTCGGATGCCATGATTTCCTGACCTTCGAGAACTCGGAGCCCCTGGCGGCTGCTGTGCAGCATATCCTCAAGCCGTTCATATCGGCGGGAAAGCTCGGGCGTATAGAAGTTTTCGAAGCGGCCCATCTGGTTGGCATGCGGCGTTGCAACGATCGTTGTCACGCCGCTTCGAAGGGCAAGCTCAGCCATACCAATGGCATCATCATAGTCCTGAGCGCCGTCATCAACGCCGGGGAGTATATGGATGTGTATATCAAGCATATTATAATTCCATTTACACTGTTTTTCCGGGACAAACCTGTATGTACCAGCAAGAACATCAAAGCACTAATAACCGTCTTAGAGCCTTTTTAAGACTTTTCGCAATGCAAGTATTTGTCCCCATGTTGTTTCATATTATCATTTTTCTTTTATGGATTCAATGTTTCATAGATGAAATGGGGCATTTTTCATATATACATACAATCTATCATATCTAGAGAACAGAGTCGCTTTTGAGAATCAACGAGAATTCCACTGTTTTTCGTATCAGCCTTGACAATCGGCGGTGTTTCAGCATATTATAAGTAATGTAGTTACAGAATATTCAGGTTCTTTTGCTTCTTATATAGATACGTTACACGGGAAGGACCCACACTGATATTTCTATTGTATTGGATTAGTTAGGGGGAGAAAATGAAAAAGAAAGCATTTGCACTCATCATGGTAGCAGTTCTCACAGCATCATCAGCCATGCCGGTGCTGGCAAAAAATCCGAAATACAGCCCGGAGAATGTCACAATCACACCGACACCGAAGGTAACATGCCCGCCGAAGAAGCCGTGCAAGCCGGGCAAGTCACCGAAGACCGGCGAGGTGGATTTCGTATTCTATGGCGGACTTGGCGCTGCTGCTTTTGCCTCTGTTGCTGTACTCAGCAAGAAAAAGAGGGACGAGGCTTAATACTGATTTTGCTATAAGCGAGCGGACTCACGCTGTTTGCGTGGGTCCGCTATTTTTTCGGGAGGACACCGCTTTGCAGGGAACTTTATATGACACATGCACCCACATATCTTCAAAGCACGACCTGTTCAACCTGAAGCTTAAAGAGGTTTGGCAGTACCGGGAATTGATTGCGCTCTTCACAAAGCGCAGCTTCAAGGTCGCATATATGCAGACAATTTTGGGGCCGCTCTGGCTCTTTATCAACCCGATGCTGACCTCGATTACGCATCTGATCGTCTTTGGCAATATCGCAAAGCTGGGTACAGACGGCATACCGCAGCTCCTCTTTTATTTTTCCGGTAACGCAATCTGGACCTTTGTTTCGTCCTGTGTGAGCGGTAATGCCAGCACTTTCACGTCGAATGCCGGGCTGTTCGGAAAAGTATATTTTCCCAGACTCACAATACCGATTTCGCATGTTTTTTCAAATGCGATCCGCTTTCTGATTCAGATGTCAATTGTCGCGCTCCTGATCGTCTATTATTTATGTCGGGGGCTTCTTGTTGTGCATCCGCTGAGACTCCTGCTCCTGCCGCTGATTCTCCTGTGGCTCGGTGTCATGGGTATGGGCTGCGGCATTATTCTATCGTCGCTCACGACAAAATACAGAGATCTGTCAGTTCTCGTCAGTTTTGGCATGAGCCTCTGGATGTACGGTACACCGGTCGTCTATCCGCTCAGCACGCTGACAGGAGCGCTGCGGCAGCTAATTATTTTAAATCCAGTGACAATGCCGGTGGAGCTCTTCCGCTGGGCGATGCTCGGAACCGGGACTCTGGATGTGCGGTATATAATCACCTCACTTGTCTTTACCGCGATTGTATTCCTGCTCGGTGTTGTAATGTTCAACCGGGTAGAGAGGACTTTTATGGACACGGTATAACGATGGTCGGTATGAAGGTGAAAGATGATGTCAAATGTAATGATGAACGAAAATAAATACGCAATTAGGATCCGCGGCGTCAAAAAGCAGTACCAGCTTGGCCGGATCGGCGGCCGCACACTGCAGAAGGAACTTCAGTCCTGGTGGGCTAAGAAGCGCGGAAAGGATGATCCCAATCTCCGTATCGGAACAGACGCGCGGCTCATCGGGCAGACGTTCTGGGCACTGAACGGCATAGATCTTGATATAAAACAGGGGGAGCGAATCGGAATTATTGGCGCCAATGGTGCCGGCAAGTCAACGCTTCTAAAGCTCCTTTCACGCGTCACGGCACCGACGGAGGGAGATATTTATATATGGGGTCGCGTATCATCGCTGCTGGAGGTCGGCACCGGCTTCCACGGAGAGCTGACCGGCCGTGAGAACGTGTATATGAACGGAGCCATTCTCGGCATGAATAAGGCGGCAATCACTGAGAAGATGGACGATATTATCGAATTTTCCGAAGTTGGAGAGTTTATCGATACGCCTGTGAAAAGGTATTCGTCCGGGATGTTCGTGCGGCTGGCATTTGCAGTAGCCGCACACCTGAACTCGGAGATTATGATCATGGACGAGGTCCTTGCGGTCGGAGATATGGCTTTCCAGAATAAGTGCCTGACCAGGATGCGACGCGCGGCGGACGAAGAGGGCAAGACCGTCCTCTACGTCAGTCACAATATGGCGACAATCCGGCAGCTGTGCGAGCGCTGCATTGTGATGGATCAGGGGAAAATCGTGTATGATGGCGGTACGGAAGAGGCGATTGCCATCTATATGAATCTGGGACTCACGGAAAATGCGGTGGATATCGATCTGACCGGTCGTTCAAGGATTAAGGAAAAGCTGCAGACGAAAATGAGGCTCGACCGAGTGACCCTTCTGGACAAAGTCCTCCCGACCTACGAGCAGGGGGAAGACCTTCTTCTGCGGCTTCGTTTTTCCGTGCTGCAGCCTGTGGAGAATGTATCCTTCCGTACGACAATCGTCAATGACACGAACACACCTTTGGGGACAAGCTGGTCCCCGGCAATAACGTTCGAAGAGACCGGTGATTATGAGATGGATATCCGCGTGCCTCTTCACTATGTCTCACGAGGAACCTTTTATATCGATGTCTTTTTCAGCATATTAATGTTCGGCGGCGGCAACCAAATCCTTACAGGAACTGACAAAGCTTTTAAGATTGAGGTGACCGGAAAGTCTTTCTGGAAGATCAGTGGTCGAGGGTATTTTTTGCTGCCTGAGAGTGTGGTGGAACGCACGGAACGTCTTTGTCAGTAATCTGTTCAACAGACAGACTGAACTGCGTGAGTAGCGGAATCAATCCGTCACCGTGACCCGAAGGGAAGCCTTCTGGTCCCGAAGTTCGTAATTAACAATGTATTCACCTGCGACACTCGTATCGATCTCATCGCAGATGACTTCATCCA
>ODAI012292170.1_pt1 | contig 27030 bp, 31 predicted proteins | sample 1539321 | NCBI WGS metagenome assembly ODAI01 (sample SAMN02144231, study PRJEB22623) | gut metagenome | biome: sheep rumen | host: Ovis aries | place: New Zealand
GATGAATGCTGGGAAAATGAAACCGGAGAGGATAGAGAAGTTGACAATTGTCGACTTTCGTCACGACTCGACAATGATTAAGCGAGCTTATCATTGTGCTCGCTGCTCCGAAAGTTTAGAAAACTTCTGGAAATAACGGAACAGTATAGGAGAAAGAATCAGTATGAGTGAATTAGAAGATGGTCTTATATAGATAAAAGAGATATGAAGATTGATAAGGAATTGCAAATAAAAATCAGAGGGTGGATAGATTATCTTTCCGAGAATTTTATTGATTTATCAGGAGATAGTGAAATCCTGTATGAGGAGGATTATGATAAACTTCCTGATGAGATAGAAATAGATGACATCTGTTTCTCTTTTCCAGATGATCAAGAGCATTATTATATTTCAATTGAAGATTTTATTTCATACATGACAGAAATAGAGTCATTAAGAAGAGAAGATGATTCGATAGTCAGGACTGACCATATCATCCAGGCTGTTATATCATCAGGTCGCATGGGATATGCTAATTTTGATGATAAGTTGCAGACGGTTGCCTTTAAGGGTGAAGGAATAGATGTAAGTATTGTAAAAAGCCCCTTTTTGGTAGGCGTGATGAATGCCAAAGAAGGAAAATATGAAGAAGATTTTGGATTAGGTGCATGCGAGCCTTATACTGCTATAGAGATTAGACCGTCAAGGGATTTAGATGACAAAACAATAAATGAACTTATAGAAAGAATTTGTTTTTATCTTACTGACAAATTCGGGGTAGAAATTTACCCATGGGAAGGCCCTGATATAAGTGAGTTATATGATCGCATGGATGAGTATTACAATGAAGATGAGGAAAAAGACGAGGAGGAAGAGGAGGAAACCAACGTTATTGATATTGACAGGCTCCCATCATATAGCCCGCTATTAAGAATGTTCAGACAGGCGAAGGGCGTAGGAGATTCTGAAATACAATTTTTGCAGTATTACAAAATACTTGAGTATGTTTCACCCTTAGTAGCTAAGTCTGTTGCTTATGATCGCTTAAATAGGCGTCTTGATTTACTCCCCTCTGTGGACAGGGATGCAAAATATCTGGATTCAATCTTAGTGATAGCAAAAAAGTACGATACAGATATGAGAGATGATTCGCTTGCTATTGCAGTAATTGAAAATTGTGTGGATGTTATACCATTGTTTGGGTTGTTGCCAGAAAAGCAAAGAAAGACTATAAAGCATAATTTGAATATACAAAAAGATTCAATAACTGACGCAGACGTTACGGACGAGCAGATTAGAGGGTTACAGAAACAGATAGCAATGATTCTATATGCAACAAGAAATAGTATTGTTCATGCTAAATCAAACTATATTGCAACTGGAAATGAAATATCACAAAGTGACCTGCCAGCTGGCAATGAAATGATGGAGATTATTACAAGATCTATTATTAATTGGAACCAGAGACAACCAGAAGGTTTCAGAAGTTAAAATGACAGTTAGTGGGGATTTTTCTTAAAAAAGAATAATTATTCCAAAGGAATGCAATAAAATACAGCAAGAAACGTTAATTTTGCAGAAGAGATGATTTAAATTGGCTGAAAGCCAACTTTAAGATATGAATGGAAATAGTGAGATAATAAAGCACCTTGGGTATGAGGGCGTATTGCTGCCAATACCTGAAGTGGAACGTCTGTACCCAAACTATAGGGATTTGAAGAGTTTGGGTGTTGACGAATGCTATTTCATTGCTGGGCACCCGGCAGCACTGTTTTTCAAGACCCAGACATTTGACCAAGAATATGCTATTAGGATTTCAGAGGTGTTGCATCAAGCATGGAACTATAGGAAAGTTCTGCTACTGATTGCCTACTCTGATTTTGAAGTAAGGGTATATAATTGCTACACGAAGCCCACATACGTTACCAATGATACAGCCCGTAATAAAGAGCTCGAAGATGCGCAGATAATGCTGACCTCCATTGAGGATTCAGAATTTGGTGTATTTGCATCTTTGTTCTCAAGAGAGGCATTGGATACCGGCGCTTTGTGGCAAGCAGGTAGAGACAAAATCAAGATTGACATTTCAAAGCGCGTAGATGCTTATCTGGTTGACAGCCTTGACCGGACGAAAGTTGCATTGCTGAAGGACGGACTGAAAGAAGAATACATCCATGCTCTTTTAATCAGGTCTCTGTTTGTTCTCTTCCTTGAGGACAAGGGCGCGACAGCTAAGGCAGGAGTTTACGAAGCTATTGTTCCCGGTTGCACAACCTATTTTGAACTGCTTAAGGACAAAGATGCCACTTATAAGCTATTTGAAGTGTTGAACAAACGCTTCAACGGTGATATTACACACCTGCAAAAAGGAGAGAAGGAGGCTGTGACGGCTAAGCATTTGGAGATTGTGCGGAAGTGCTTCCTGGATGGAGACTTGTCGGATAATCCTAAGATGTATGGCGACTGGCGGCTGTTCCGCTTCGACATCATCAAGATTGAGTTGCTTAGTGAGATATATGAGCACTTCTTAGGCTCATCAAAGGCCGCTAAAGGACAGTATTACACGCCAACCAACCTTGTTGATCTGATTTTGACGGAGAAGTTACCTGCGGATTCGACAAAGTGGGATTCGAGAGTGCTTGATCCTTCCTGCGGTTCGGGAATATTCTTGGTGGAGAGTTATAAGCGATTAATAAGGAATTGGAAGAATGCCCACCATACGGATTCTATTGATTTCCAGACGCTGCAGTCTATCCTCTGCAACAGTATCTACGGAATTGACATAGATGCCACGGCATTGTCGGTTGCGGCTTTCAGTCTGTATCTGACACTAATAAATGAGTTGGACCCCAGGACGCTTTGGGCAGACGATGCTTATAAGTTGCCGTGCTTGATACACAGTGATGATACGGAAGGTGACGTGAAAGGAAATCTGTGGTGTGCAGATTCGATTGCGGCAGATTTGACGGCGATGTTGCCTGAAATGGATTTGGTGGTTGGCAACCCTCCATACGGTACTCGACACGATCAGCAATCAATTAAGGATTATTGTCGCAGACAAGGATTCGCTACGGAGATGTCGCTGCCATTCATCCACAAGGTGACCACAGTTTGCCCGAATGGTGAAATTGCCTTGGTGGTCAATATGAAGATACTGACCAACAGCAATGGCACATACGCTACATTCCGCCGCTGGCTGTTGAATGAGGCATACATTGAGAAAATCTATAATTTTTCGATTTTCAGAAATGCACCATCCAATTTTGGCGGCAGCTTGTTCTCATCTGCCAGTACACCAGTGGCTGTGCTTTTCTATAGAGCAATCAGACCAGTACAGCCTTCGCAGAGCATTACCTATTGGGCTCCGAGAACGTATGTAAAATCCAGTTTGTTATATGATATTGTTCTTGACAGTTGTGATGTGAAGTATTTGCCCCGTGTGCTTTGTGAAGATAATGATGCCCGTATTTGGAAGATTGGAGCATGGGGCAATATGATGGCTCATCGTGTGGTAAAGAAACTGGATACTGTACACACGTTGCGGGATACTTTCAATGAAAAAGGTTGGATGTTCGGAAGAGGTTGCAATGCTGATAGCGAAAGACCCGACTTTGTTCCGGATGCCATCCTGAGCTTGAATTTTGGAAGGTACTCTATATCAAAGGATGCCACGCAGCCTAATCGTAAAAGGAAAGCCTATCGCAATAACAAACCCGGAATCTTTGATGCTCCGTATGTTGTGATGAAGGAGTGCCCCGACAACGACGGTGTGATAGCCGGTATTTTTGGCGGGAATGCGATAACGACCACCAGCGCATTTGTCTTCAACGGAATGAAAGATGAAGACAAGATAGTGCTTGCTTGCTATTTGAATTCCAAGATGGCTAATGCATTGCTTTTCCTTACATCTTCAACATGGGGAATTGAACGCGAGCGTCTGTTGTTGGAGGATGAGGCGTTGAAACTGCCTACTCCATTTGATACGATTACTGCGGAACAAAAACGGGCATTGGTAACCCTGTATAAGCGTATTTGTGGAAAACAGGCGAAATTGTTGCAAAGTGGAATTGGAGAGGAAGTTGGCAGGATTGATAAACTTTTCTATTCCGTTTTTGGTCTGACGACATTAGAGGTAAGGGTGCTTGAAGATGTGTATGACAATTCCTTGAAGTTGTTTGCACTAAAGGAGAAGGCGGAGACCATGAGACCAGCCGATGATCAGTTCCTCACAACATACGCGAAATATTTATGTAAGTCAATCAACGACTTTTACCAGTATTCAGTAACACGGGTATCGCCAGAGGTGTTGATGCCAGATGCCCAAACTCCGCTCAACATGGTGATTGTGAGATTTGGAAAGGATGAGAAGGCTTTGAAACAGATGGATAGTCAGGAAGGGCGGGAGCTGATGAGAAAACTATATCGTGCCCTTGTCTCCAAACCGAGTGATGGTCTTATTATTCAGCGAATCTTGCGAGAGTATAATGAGGATAGCATAGTCTTGATTAAACCCAACCAGCGCCGTTATTGGACGGAGATGCAGGCTTTAGAGGACGGCGCATCCATTTTCTCAGATATACTTTCGATGAAGGAGGCACAGAATGGGTAATATAGGGTTGAGTGGCGGTTTTATTTCAGATGCTGGCCTTTCCTTCAAGATGGTATGCCTTCATCTGCTGGAGATGGCGTATTCCGAGGTTAGAACAACCTGTTCCATAGATAAGGACTGGACTGAAAATGCTATCTCTGAGGCTTTGAAAGAGAGCATTAATAAAAATGACGTTACTGTCAGAATGCTCATTACGGCAGAGGTGGAAGTAAGACAATTGCCAACAGACTTATCGATGATGCCGTCCAAGGTAGATGATGCGCCAAGAATTGATATCAAAGTTGGTGGTTTCGACACAGGAAAGGAGACTCCATCAAGGGTCTGCTATTACATGGAGGCCAAAAATCTATATGTCAACGATTTCCAAAAGACAAATCATTTGAGTTATGTTTCTTCGACGCACTACGCAAAAAGATATATCTCTACAGGTATAGATCATTTGCTTAGCGGATACTATCCTGAGAATACAATGCTATTGGGATATGTACTTGTTGGGACAGTACATGCCGCCGTCTACAAAGTGAATCAAAACTTGGTTAATGATTCACGCGGGACAGAGAGTATTAAATTGCAAGTATATGAAGAGTTCCCGGCCTTGGTGTTAGGAGTCTCAGCACATCCCAATGGAATGGGATTAGACCATTGTTTCCTGCAATTTTAGCAGTATATGAGTCGCCCGGGTTTGGGAGCATGAGAAACTTGCCTCCATATAGGGTCATCAATTTCCTTCGCATTCTGGCGAGAATAATTAGAAGGTTCTAATGGTCGTTTAGGCATTTGTGCCTGAAGCGGGGATAAGAGAATAATGATTAGATTTGTAGAAAATTGAAAATAATATATGAAAGTTATATCTGTAATAAATTACAAAGGAGGAGTAGGCAAGACAACACTCACCTCAAACATAGCGGGTGAGCTAGCCTTCAGAGGGTACGATGTTTTAATGATAGATCTCGACCCCCAGGCAAGCCTTACATTCTCCTTTATTGACCCGGAATACTGGAGAGAGGAAGTGTCGTCAAACAAAACCATCAAAAACTGGTTCTCTACCAAGAAAAAAGAAAAAGAAAAGAACTTCAACAAACTCATCATTACGCCAGAAGCAGTGAACGATGCACTTGATGGACGTGGCAAACTTGAATTGGTATCTTCCCACCTAGAACTAATTAATGTGGATCTTGAACTGGCCACTCAGTTAGGTGGCGTTGACCAGCAACAAATAGGTGAGAACTACATCAAGGTGCATCGCCGCCTGAAAGATGGCTTGAAACAGGTTCCGGAAGAAGCTTACGATTACGTGATAATTGACTGCCCCCCGAATTTTAACATTGTTACCAAATGTGCCATAGTGGCAAGTGACTATGTGTTGATACCCGCTAAACCAGACTACCTTTCAACAATGGGTATTGACTATTTGCAAGCTAGTATCAATAAGCTTGTTGCAGACTACAATGGTTTCTGCGAAAAAATGGAAGATGAGGATGATGACTATCAGCCCATTTCACCTGAAATCATTGGCGTAGTATTTACTATGGTGCAATTCTATGGGGGAATGCCAATTAATGCTTGTCGCCAGTATATAGATAAAACCAAAGACCTAGGATTCCCTGTGTTTGACAACTATATGCGAGAGAATAAAACACTCTATGCGGATGCCCCCAGATATGGTGTGCCCGTTGTGCTGAATTATAAGCGGAACCGGGCAGATATAGTGAGCGAGATTGAAAACATAGTAGATGAATTAGAGGTTGAACTATAAATACAGAGAAATATGTACAAGAAAGTGAAAGATTTCTATCTGAATGAGATAGAGCGATATATCCAGTTTCTGAAAAAGCTGACCCCTAATCAGTTGGAGCAGTTAAAAGAAGAGGATGCGTGCATTGATTTTATTTTTGTAGGAAATAAACTCGAGAGGTCCATTGTGGTTTGTCCTGAGAACAAAGAGTATGTAAGTATTCTGATGAGCATTGAAGAAATGAACAGCAAGCAAGATGTGGAGAACTATTTTCGTACCCTGGGTCTAAAACGTACAGATCTGGAGGCTATGTGCAAGCTGAAAGACATTCCTTTCACGAAGCGCGACAACATGAGTGTGCTAAAGGATAAGATTTATGAACGTATGCTGGGTTTCAAGTTAAGATCACGTGCCATCCAAAACGACAAAAAATGACCTTATGGACGAAATAAAGAACAAATATGTTAAAGCCATTTGGGATAGTCTAAAGGCCTTTATCGAGAATATCAACTGCCTCTACGACTCTTTTGAGTACAGTGAAGGTATGCTGAGAAGTCAGAAGATTGAGGCTCAGAAGGAATATAATGCCTTCATGAAGACGCTTCCTGTAAGGCCTGGAGATGGACCGGTTAAGATTGTTATTCCTGCCGGTAAGGAACGACAACACCAACATTTGGAACGCAAAGTAAAACGTAGTCAAGAGTCTTCCAAACTGTTGTTAAGGAGTTATGTGGTCTCGATGGTGTCTCAGTTTGATGCCTATATTGGTGACCTACTCCGTACTATTTACGAAATTAATCCTGATAAGTTGAAACAGTCAGACCATAAGTTCAACTTCGCCGAATTACAGGCAATAGGTTCAATAGAAGCTGCAAAAGAGCAGATAATTGAAACAAAAATAGAGAACTGCCTACGCGACTCGCATCAGGATCAATTCAAGGAAATAGCCTCCTCTATTGGAGTGAGTAACCTGAAAGATTTTGATAACTGGCCATATTTTGTGGAGATTACTCAACGACGTAATCTGTTTGTGCATTCAAATGGAGTTGTTTCAAATCAATATCTGTCAATATGCAAGGATGAAAAGGTGCAGTTGGGCGAATTGAAGAAAGGTGATCAGTTGGAGGTGGATAGGAGCTACTTTAACAAGGCTTACGAAGTCTTTTATGAAGTGGCGGTGAAACTTTCTCAAATGACCATGCGCGTCTTGTTGCTGAAGAAAGACAAGACTTGCCTTGAAGAAATTGACAAGTGTATGATAACTAACACTTTCGATTTAATTGTGGATGGCCGCTATGATGTGGCCATTGAATTGGCTAATTTTGCATTGGGCGAACGGTTTAACCACAATAACAAAGATCGTATGTATTTGGTACTAAACCGTGCGCAAGCATATAAATGGAATGGTGACGAGAAAAAATGCCAGGAAATGCTTGCCGAGGAAGACTTTTCTGCATGTAGTAGTGAATTGAAATGTCCAAAATATGCGCTTGAGGATAATCTGGACAAAGTGTGCGAAATGATGCGCTCTTGTGGAAAGAATAGTGAAATTCTAAAACCTGAGCAGTATCGCACATGGCCCATCTTCAAGGGCGTTCGTGATAAAGATAAATTCAGAGATACATTCAAAAGTATTTTTGGAGAGGATTTTGACCCTGAAGTGAAAGCAGCCCAACCAGTTTAATGGAGTAGAGGGTAATTGAAAATAAAAAGGAAATAGAAGATTTTGAAGAAGAACGTTATACTCTCCATAAAACCCGAATTCGTTGCGGAAATCAAAGCGGGACGCAAATGCTTTGAGTTCCGCAAAACTATATTTAAAGAAAAGGTAGAGAAGGTGTATATTTACGCCTCCTCACCAATTAGTAAGGTGGTGGGCGAGTTTCAGCCGGTAGATATCCTTAGTGGCCCCCCCGCAGTTATCTGGAAACAAACCCAGAAAGAGGCTGGAATTACCAAGGCGTTTTATGACACGTATTTTGCCGGAAGACAGATGGCCTACGCCATAGTCATCCAAAACCTGAAGATTTACGATATTCCAAAGGAACTACCTTTCCACGCCCCACAAAGTTTTCGCTATATAGACTCCCTATGACCATAGAATTCATCAATAACCACCACGCACTTTACCCTGCCGTTAAGATGCTTGGCAGAAAATACGCGTCCACCCTAGGCTTTATGCCCGAGGGTGGTTTTGATGATTATGCCATAGGGAAATGTATTATCACGGCCAGTGAGAATGGAGTGCTGATGGGCTACTTGATGTTCCGCCAAACTACCCGACATGGCAGAATAGCGATTGTGCATTTGGCTATTGACGAACAATATCGCCATAACGGCATATACACCAAACTGCTGGACGCCCTGCGGGAACGTTTCCAAGATAGTGGTGATGGAGCGGTATCTGGATGATGACCAGAAGGATGCACTGCTAAGGTACGGATTCCTTGCAGAGGAAGACGGGACGTTTGTGAAGCACATACGGAGCGAGGTAATTACACAGCGCGAGATAGGGGAGATGTTACGCAGCGCGGGACTGGAACCCAGGAGTGAGACATGGAGCAAGGAGCAGATGGTGAGAATGGAGTTGTCGTTCTTCCCGCTGAAGATTCGTGACTTGGATATGCCGTGTTATATCATCCCCATCAAGCAGTATTGGGCAGGGCAGCTTTTTGACAGCGCCATCAGCGGTGAGAACCTGTTTGGAGCTATTCCCAGCAAGCTTTGGAGTATTGAGAACGTGTATTACCGCCATACAAGACCCATTACCGAGGAGGCTCCAGCGCGAATACTCTGGTATGTGAGTGGAGGGGGAAAGATGGGTACGCACAAGAAGATGATTGTGGGATGTTCATACTTGACCGAAGTACATACAGGCAAGGGGCAGGATCTTTTCAGACGTTTTAAACGTTACGGCATTTATGAATGGGAACATATCTATGAACTGTGTGGCAGGGAAAAGGATGAGGACATCCGCGCGCTGAAATTCAGCCATACGGAATTGTTCAAGCGCCCGGTGAGTTACGCTATGGCGCAGCAATTGTTGGCAAAGAATGGCTATAAGACACCCAACACTTTTGCAGGACCGGTGCAGGTGAGCAAAGAAGTGTTCTTTGATATGTACGAAATGGGGAAGTAGTTTTTTGTTGATGGTGTCCAAGAGTGGCGCCTAATACCCCAATTTACGTACAAAAATAGAAAAAACTTTTGGCAGTTGCAAGAAATTTTGTACTTTTGCGCTCGCAAATTTTAACAGAAAGGGAAATGAGTTCTATGATTGTAATTTACACATAACGAATAAAGACCCACCGAGGCGACGAACACGCTGATGTTCGCTGCCGGGATGTTTATTATATATAAGTATAAGCGGCGAACGTCGGAAGAAATTTCTGGTGTTCGCCGCTTTTTTTATTCCCCCGTGACTAAAAGGCAGCAAACTCCGCTTTAAACAAAAGTGTAAGTACAACAAAAATGATTGACTTATGAAACAGATTTTTTATTCACATCAAAAAATAATAGGAGGACCTGCCTATGACGAAAGTAAAATTGAAACAACACGCCAGCCGCGAGCTGGTGACCGACCCCGAGTGGGAACTGGGGATGGAAGTATCCGTAAAATTCGTTGCCAAGAAATTGGCCAAGATGAACTGTGGTGCGGCGATGGATGAAGAGAACTTTGGTATGCCCGCAGCCGAGCACTTTGTGTATGGCGCATTTGATAAACTGTACACGGGCGTATGGGAATGGAACCCGCACTGCGCCGTGCACACGCAGATTATCAAGATAGCCCTGAGTGACATCCACCACCATCTGGACAGTTGGAACAATAGCGATGAACATCCGCAGACGGTGGAGATAGACGAGCGACTGGCTAACCACCTGACCGACGACATGGATTTTATGGACGTGGTGTACGAAATAGCAGAACGTGCCGCTGATGGCGACCAGGATCTGCTGGACTACCTGAAGGCTATGCGCCGCTGCGATGACTACAAACTGATAGCCGAAGAACTGGGCATACCGGTGCAGCAAGTGTACCAGCGACAGCGCAAGCTGATAAGGCGTCTGGAAAAGAGAAGAATCAAGAATAATAAAAAGGAATAGTTTTCAAATAAGACTGCTTATGAAACTGTTAGATAAATACCTCCTCTTGGAGGCCAATACGGTGAGCGACTCCGAGTATGAACGACTGACCGGCAGCTCGCTGGAAGAATTCAGAGTAAGAATGAAACAACATCTGGCTGAAACGAAGAAACGCGTTGAGGCAGAAAAAGAGAAGAAATCCCGTCCCGATGACTAAAAGGGGGCGGGATTTCGCTTCAATATAAGTGAAAGGAGGACGAGAAGATGAAGCATTTCAAATTTGAGGAGTTCCGCTGCCGGTGTTGCGGCGGACTCCCGCCTTTGGCCAGGGCGAATATAGAGGTCTTGGTAGACAACGTGCTGGATCCCGCAAGGGAACAACTGGGAAGGTCCATCATTGTGAACAGCGGCTACCGCTGCCAGAAGCATAATGCGGAGGTGGGCGGCGTTCCGGCTTCGCAGCATCTTCGCGGCGAGGCCGCTGACATACTTTGTGACAATAATAAGGAGTTGGAGAGAATCCTGACCCGGTTGGGGCGGTATGACCAACTGATTATCTACCCGACGTTTATTCACGTCTCGTGGAAGCGGGCGGGAGTGAATAGAAGAATGAAGTTTAACAAATAAAAATATAGGAGGACAAGAACATGGTGACAGGAATTAACTGGACAGAGATCATCCTGGGAGTGATGACTCTGTTGGGCGGGTTTGGGTGGTTCTTTGACCGCCGCAAACATCGTCAGGAGATTGAAAGTCTGATAGCCGACAACCGGCAGAAAGACATGAATTTGAGTATGGACTATGTGAAGGAGTGGAGAACCTACATTGCGGAACCCTTGCAACGCGAAGTGGGACAGCTGCGCACTGAAGTGGCAGAATTGCGTAATGCGATTCAGAGGATTGACCGCTGCCCTCATAGGGATAACTGCCCTGTGTATGACGGCATGCGGGACAAGCAAAACACTGGTTCATGATTCCAGTTTGAGGATTCATGAATCGGAACGTGTGGCGGAAGCAAGGGACAGCGTGGTAATCGAGGTCCGCGACACATTGAAAGAAGTAACGACGGTGACGGTGCTGCTGCGTCAGGCCCAGGATCCGAAAGATGATCCTGACACCCTGAAAGTAAGCACCGTCACTGATATTACCAGAGCGAGTGACAGGTCTCAGTTACGAGATAAGAGTGAAAAGATAATAGTTAGGGTGGATACGGTTTACGTGGAACGGCGAGACTCTTTTCGAGTTGACAGGGGACAGGTGACAGGTGACAGTTCGCGGCCATCGGCCACGAGGGCGTCTCCCTTTGTGTCGGCCCTGAAGTGGGTGTTCTGGATAATCGTGGCCATCGGCGCATTGATTATGGGATGGAAGGTATGTAAGGTTTTTAAGTTTTTGGTTTAACAATTTTAAAGTAAAAGGAGATTTAAATTATGGCAAAGATTAGTGGTGTGGCCACGCAACTGAGTGGCAAGGTGGGTCAGCTGATTTACAGGCAGACCAAGTATGGAACGGTGGTGTACGAGGCGCGTAAGACGAGCGTGCCGCAGCGTACGGAGGCGCAGATGCAGGTGCGCACGCAGTGGGGCAACCTGGCGGCGGTGTACAAGCAGTTTAACCAGACCCTGAAGAAGGGTTTTGAGGACCTGAACGGCAAGATGCATGACTACAACGCGTTTATCCAGGCGAACACGAACGTGGTGAAGGTGTATGTGCCCAAGAGCGTGAGGCTGAACGGGGGCAGTGTGCTGGCTCCGTATCAGATTACCCGTGGTACGCTGCCGAGTGTGGCGATGACCAAGGGTGCGGGCGGCGTGCTGGTGAGTGATGTGCGCGTGGGCAGTCTGGTGATTGGGGCTGAGACCACGGTTGCGGATCTGGCGAATGCGGTGATTGCGCTGAACGATGGTTGGCAGGCGGGCGACCAGCTGACGTTCTTTTACGGCGTGCAGACGACGGACGCGGTGACGGGGATCCCCAGGGCCAGGATCTATGGTTACAAGGTGATGCTGAACCCGGGGGACAGCACTCCGCTGCTGGAGGTGGTGAATGGCGTGGGATTTACGTCGGTGGCTTCGGCGGGCTCGGGCTACGTGCTGGGTATGGACCGCGCGATTGAGGACGGTGCTGCGGTGTGGATTCACAGTCGCGAGGACGGCACGGGCGGCCTGAAGGTGAGTACGCAGTTTATGTATGTGGACAGCAGTGTGCTGGCGGGCTACCAGACGAGTGAAGCTATGGCGGGCGCTGCGAACAGCTACGGCGGAATTAATGCCCAGGCGGTGTATCTGCAGCCGCGTGCTGGACGGGTGACGGTGACGCCGGCGGGCGGCTCGGGAACCGGAAGTACGGGTGGCGGAACCACGGATTCGGGGAATGGCGGAAGTACGGAGCCTGGCGGCTCGACTGGTTCTGGCGGTGATGAAGGATAAATCGCTAAAGCTCTAGTTGAGAGTTCTTTCTGAGGAAAGCGAGCAAGCTCGAGCGGACGGGAGGGGCTGACTGGCAGGGATGCTGGTCGGCCCTTTTTTGTGGGGTGAGGGGATAAATCGAGGGGTGAGGGCTGAAGGATGAAGGCTGAGAGGGTGGAGAAGTTGACAATTGTCGACTTTCGTCACGACTCGACAATGATTAAGCGAGCTTATCATTGTGCTCGCTGCTCCGAAAGTTTAGAAAACTTCTGGAAATGACGGAACAGTATAAGCGGAAAAATCAATATGAATAGTGGTCGCGATAATATCGCAGCATACGGAACAAACAAAATAGAGAATGGAAACACCCGTTCTGCCATGCAGGAGAACTGGAAGATTCACTAAAGTTGTTGAATGTCTGCAAGTGTTTGGATAAATATACTTATGAACTGTTGAGATGTATACATGATAATCAGGAGCAGGAGAGAAAGAAACAGTATGATGAATGGATGGGCAAAATTGACCAACTTGTCGTCCCAATGGGTAAAAATGAAAAGATTAAAAATGCGATTAAACCGGTGAGAGATTTTGTAGAGTTAGTATATGGTGATAAAATGAGATAAATAACCCTGCGCTGACGCGGAGGGAGTGGTGACTTCCCGGTGGTGTAGAGGAAATTAGGGGAAACTTTCCATAAATTTCCCCTAATTTCCCTATTATTTAATTGTTTTTTCTTTTTGTGGGGTTTGAACAAGCTAGGGAACGGTGATAGAAGCTTCGTAGAAAACACGGAAATATGGATCCACGGAATCACAGAGTGAGGAAGTAATGGGTTTGACAGGTATCATGGGGCGCCGTCGTCTTATTATGACTTCAGGACGTATCTGACTCATCATAATGTGGATATCATCAAGACGTTTAGCCTACAGCCCAAAACGTGAGTCTGGACTCGCATCCATTCGCCGGAATAAAGGGTGCTGTGAAGAGCAGATTCTCCGGGGACTTGTTAACCTCGCAAGTTGGGGTTCTATAGCATGGATGTCGTATTGTAACATCCTTTGAGGTGTTGATGTAAACCAGGTCGTTAAGTAAAGGTCGAAGGACTAGAAAAACAGACTGCGAATGGTTATGGAGGCAATGGTTTCGGCCGTTGTCTCCTTTTTTTGTGGGGTATTTTATGATGATTTTGATATGTTTTGGGTAAGAATTCTTATAAAAAATGTAAGGAAGATGGGTAAATTGAAAAAAGTTTGTATATTTGCAAACAGAATTACTAAAAACTGAAAGATATGGGAAAGATTGAATTGAAGGCATTGCCGTATGCGATGGATGCATTGGAGCCGGTGATAAGCAGGCAGACGTTGGAGTTTCATCATGGGAAGCATCTGGCGGGGTATGTGAATAACCTGAATGGACTGCTGGAAGGGAGCCCGTTGGCGGGATTACCCTTGGAGGAGATGGTGTGCAAGGCTGAGGGCGGCGTGCTGAATAACGCGGGGCAGATATTGAACCATAATTTGTACTTTGGGCAATTTACAGCGCCTAAGGCTGATAATGCTCCAAAGGGAAAGCTGGCAGAGGCTATCGTGCGTGACTTTGGGTCGTTTGAGGCATTCAAGGAGGCATTCCAGAAGGGTGGGGCTACGTTGTTTGGCTCTGGCTGGGTATGGTTGTCGGCAGACAAGGATGGCAAGTTGGTAATTACGCAGGAGGCGAATGCAGCCAATCCTGTGCAGAAGGGGCTGAAGCCGTTGTTGACCTTCGACGTGTGGGAGCATGCCTATTACTTGGATTACCAGAACCGACGTCCTGACCACTTGGCTGCACTTTGGCAGATTGTGGACTGGAGGGTCATTGAGAAGAGGTATGATGGCTTAACGAAGGCTGAAGGCTGAGGGCTGATGGCTGAGGTCGGATTTGAGGGCTGAGGTCTGAGGTTTGAAGGATGAAGTCTGAAATCATAAAGTATGAGTGAGATAAGTGATAAGATACAAGAGAAGTGTTTAGCATTTAGTGATAGAATTATCAAACTAAATGACTACCTGCTCAAGCAGGAATGTCAGAAGGAGGAGGTCAGAAGTAAGAAGGATAAGAGGAAGGCGGTTCCTGTGTATCTGCAGTCAGTATCAGCAATATGTAACCAGTTGTTGAGGTCTGGAACTAGCATAGGAGCAAATAACGCAGAAGCTACAAATGCGGTAAGTAAACAAGACTTTAGGGCAAAAAGTTATATCGCACTCAAGGAGGCCCGTGAAAGTTTGTACTGGATTAACCTCCTGCATCGGAATGGATATCTGGAAGATAAACAGTATGAATCTATATTTGCAGACTGTGAAGAGTTGGTAAAGATCTTTGTTGCTAGGTGTAAGAAACTGGATTCGGAAGGAGGTTAAACGAAGTCAGAAGTAGGAAGGCTGAAATATAAAGAGGCTAGAGATATGAGTGAATTGCTGAAGAATATCCTTGCACAATTATCTGATGAGGTTGTAGATTCAATAGCTCCAGAAACGATAGGGGAATTAATGGGACTGCCGCCTGGAAGATATAAAAATTGCAATGAATGACGTGAAAAAAGACATTTTTTGCAGATAAAAAGTTATTGGTTAGGTAGTTGGCTATAATTCGGTGGCGACAAAAAGTGCTATATATAATATTATAAGGATGTTTTTTCTGAGCATCTCGTGAAGGCATTTTTACCATCATTTTGCTTTATCCTTGCTTTATACACATACAAAACTGGAATACTAACAGTTTTCAAGTTGTCTAGAATTGGAGAATTAGAGAATGAGCCAAGATGAGAAGTGGATGGACAAGTATAAAGAAGTCGATGACTTCATAACAAGCAACAAGCGGAATCCATCAAAGTATGATGATTCCGAAAGAGGGCTATACTGCAATTGGATCCGTCACAATAAGAAGCTACTAAAAGCGGGAACTCTGAAAGCAGATAGAATTGAACTTTTCACACAGCTGCTTTCTAAGATGGAAGAGAATAAGAGGGTGAATCAGTGGGGGTGATTAGTTTAGAGTTTAGTGTTTAGAGTTTAGTGTTTAGAGTTTAGAGCAGTTTTCTAGTTTAGAGTTTAGAGTTCTTTCTGAGGAAAGCGAGCAAGCTCGAGCGGACAGGTGCGGCTGACTGGCAGGGATGCTGGTCGGCCCTTTTTTTGTTTCTGGGGGAATAAATCGAGGGGTGAGGGCTGAAGGATGAGGGCTGATGTAAGATGGATGATGCAGGACAAGTGGCAGGCAATGGCGGATTAAATGGCGGATTAAATGGTTAAGTTAGTAGAAAATGTGCATTTTTGTTTAATGGATTAAATAAAAACATTTAAAAATTTGCAAGGTCATTAAATAATTTGTACCTTTGCCCCCAACTTCATACTAACAGCATATGGATAAGCAGATATTGAAACAGATCCTTAGGGATAATCAGCAAGAGGTGGAACGCTATGTTGTAGAGCCTCGTGAATTTGTGTTAGACGATTTCCCGTGCCGTGTACTTGTAGGAGTGCGCAGAACGGGTAAGTCGTATATGCTTTACCATTATATCCAGCAATTGCTTGCTGCAGGCCATAAGTGGGACGAAATGCTCTATCTGAACTTTGAGGATGAGCGTTTGGAGAACTTTGGCGCTGAGGACTTCAACAAGCTGTTGGAGTGTCATCAGGAGATGTACGGCAAGCGCCCCATGCTGTTTCTTGACGAAATACAGAACATAGACTCTTGGCATAAGTTTGCCCGACGGATGGCCGATGCTAAATATACTATCTTTATTACCGGTAGTAATGCCAAGATGCTCTCTGGCGAGATAAATACCACCCTTGGCGGACGGTTCCTGATAGCAGAGGTTTATCCGTACAGTTTCAAGGAGTTCCTTGCAGTACATCAGGTGTCTTTTGGCGAGATAGACCTGTTGGCTACTGAAGGACGCGCCAGGGTGATACGCACCTTCGACGAGTACCTGAGATATGGCGGTCTGCCTGCAGCAGCTCTCTTGCCCGCTAAGAGAGACTATCTGAGCAGCATCTATCAGAAGATATATATGGGTGACATCATCGCCCGTAACAAGATTACCAATGTGGCTGGCATCCGTGTACTTGTACGCAAGATGGCAGAGAGCGTTTGTCGCCCCATCTCCTATAACCGCATCAATAACCTCCTGTCGAGTGTTGGCGGAAAACTCAGTCTTGCCACTACCATCAAGTATGTGGAGTATTGTGAGGAGGCATGGCTGCTGTTGCGACTTAGGAACTACGCTTCCGCATTGGCTGACAAGGAGAGTAACTGCAAGTATTACTTTATTGACACGGGCATTCTTGGCTTGTTCCTTATTGATAAGGACGCCATGCTCTTGGAAAACCTTGTTGCTATTCAACTGTTCCGTATCTATGGTCACGATATTGACAATGGCCGTATATTCTTCTATCATGACGGCTATGAGGTTGATTTCTATATTCCAGATGATGAGCTGGCTATCCAAGTATGCTATTCACTACACGATGAAGAAACCAGGAAGCGCGAAACGGAGGCCTTACAAAAGCTGCCAAATCGTTTGTCTTGTAAAAGGAGACTGATTCTGACTTATGACGAAGAGGAAATCATCAACGATAAGCATGGCACTATTGAGATTGTTCCAGTATGGAAATGGCTTCTTGATTTTAGTTTAGAGTAGTATTTTAGTTGAGAGTTTAGAGTTTAGTGTTTAGAGTAGTATTTTAGTTGAGAGTTTAGTGTTTAGTGTTTAGAGTTTAGAGATTTGAGATATGGAGAATACGGAGGGGTTTGGATATAGGAAACTGATTGCTTATCAGAAGGCAAAGGAGGTCGTGAAGAGGACGTATAAGCTCTTGAAGAAATTTCCGAAGGAGGAGCAGTATGCGATGTGTGACCAGTTGAGAAGGGCTTCAATCTCTATAACATCGAATTGTGAGAATTTGGGCAAATTGGTGTGAATTTGTGAGATTCTCAGCCAAATAACCAAATAAAATTGTGGCAAAGAAGTAAAATATTTTGTGGGTTAGGTTGTTAATTATTTACGGTGGCCGGGTGGGTCACCGTTTATTTTTTTATTATTAACAACTTAAAAAATTTATCATTATGAAAAAGTTTTTTTTCATGGCAGGATTAGTCCTGCTGTTTGCTGCTTGCAGCAAGGAGAATGAGAACATGGTGAATAATGCTCAGATGGAGGAGGCTGTGGCACCGGTGAAGGTGCATGTCAACGGCTTCTCCGTGTCGCAGGAGAATTACCCGACTACGCGTGCGGCACAGGATGTGGCTGACTACACCGGTGTCAAAGCTGTCACCCTGGCGTTCTACAACGGAAGCACGGAGGTGTATAAGCATGAGCAGGTGAGGGGAGCCCTGGAAGAGGGCGAGACCCTGGGCGAGTTCGACTGCTCGCTTCCTATGGGCAGCTACACGATGGTGGTGATAGCCCGAGGCCAAGGCGATGGCGATGTGTTCACGCTGACGAGCCCAACAGAGGCTGCTTACACCAGCGACCATTCGCGCGAGACTTTTGCCTATACGCAGGCGGTGAACATCACTAGCACCAGTGCGGTGGATATCAGCGCAACGCTCAACCGTATCATTGCTAAACTCCAGGTGCTCTCCAGCGACGGCCGTACGGCCAATGCCACTAATGTGCGCATGACGATGTCTGCCGGTGGCAAGAGTTTCAACCCCACCACGGGACTGGCAACTAGCAATACGGGCTTTGTGAACACGGTGCCTATCAGTACGGCAGCTGGAGTTACCTCCAATTCCGTCAGCTACCTGTTCCTAACAGGTGATGAGCAGACAATGAATGTCACCATCGAGACGCTGGATAGCGAGGGCAACACGCTCTTCTCGAAGACCGTCAATAATGTCCCGTTCAAGCGCAATCGCGTCACCAAGCTCACCGGTGCCATGTACACCAACGAAGCCGCGAGTGGTGCCTTCCAACTGGAGACAGCCTGGCTCGAAGACTATAATGGTAACTTTTAATGGTCGGTGCAGTTATGAAAAAATTATGGATTTCGATAGGCGTGGTGTGCACGATAGTGGCACTGTGCGTGCTGGTGGCGTGCGAGAAGGCTCTCATAACGGAAGACACTGGTACTTCGGGGGATAAGAACGGCAACCTGCACGTCAGCGTTTGTCAGATAGAAAAGACTCCGTTTGGGAACCTGACACGTGGGGCGGAACCTGTAGCGAATGTCTGCACGCGGCTGAACTTCGCCATCTATGATGAAGGCGGTTCGCGACTAAAGCAGATCAACCAAACATCGGACAAGGCAGACTTTGGACAGTGCGCCTTTCAACTGGAGGAGGGCACCTACCAGCTGGTGGTGGTTGGTCATAGTGCCCATAGCAACCCAACGATGACAAACCTGTCGAAGATACAGTTTACGAACGCGACAGGATATACGGATACTTTCCTCTGTTATGGTGTGGTAAGTATTGGTGAGGAACAGGTGGAGCATGAAGTGTCGCTGGACCGTATTGTGGCCTTGTGCCGGTTTGTGATCACCGACGACATTCCTGCAGAAGTTAAGAAGATGCAGTTCTACTATACTGGCGGCTCCGGGGCTTTCGATGCCACCACGGGACTGGGCAGTGTAGCCAGCAAGCAGACGGTGACGTATGACGTTACGAATGTGAGTGAGAAGCAGTTTGACCTCTACACCTTCCTGCACGAACTGTCGGACAACATCGCGTTGACGGTGACGGCACTTGATGCCAGTGGCAATGAGCTCTACAGTCGTCAGTTTGACGTGCCCATGCAGCAGAACCACATCACGTGGCTCTCAGGGGCGTTCTTCAACGGTAGCGGTTCGTCGTCGGTCACTATTGGTGGTGTGACGGTGAATACCGACTGGGCTGGTGAGACCCATCTGACGTTCTAAATGAAAGTGGAGGGAAGGGAGGGATTTATAAATGAGAAATGAGGAATGAGAAATGAGAAATGAGGACTCGACCTTGGTCAAAGAAATGAGGAATGAGAAATGAGGAATGAGAAATGAGGAATTAAAAATTAAAAATTAAAAGTGGAGAGTGAAGAGAGAAGAGAGAAGAGTGAAGAGGGAAGAGAGAAGGGGAGTGAAAAAAGTATCAACAAAATTTGGAAGTTTGGGTTTTTTTGTCTAACTTTGCAGCGGTTTTGTAATATAAATTGGTATCCATTACTATGAGAAATCCGTTTGACAAGATATTAAATTGGTATTTTACCAAGAATTCACTGCCATATTGGTGTATCTTTATTATTGATTGCGCGACTGTTGTGTTCAGCGGTTTACTGACTTATTCGATATTCCATCATGCCATTGACCTGTTTGAGAATTTCTTTCAGATCATCAATACCTTGATGATATTCGTGCTGCTGAGCATTCCGTGTTTCCGCCTTTTCCATACCTACTCGGGATTCATGCGCTATTCCAGTTTTGTGGATTTGATGCGCGTAGTGTATTGTAATTCGCTGACCTTGGTATTGGCATTGCTGGCAGAGTATGGGATGGAGTACCTGCCAACGAACTGGTTTGTGCATTTTAACACAACCAGTATCTGTTTGATTTACCTGATTGCGACATTGATGATGTGGGCTTTGCGTATCTTTGTGAAGACGCTATACGATGTGGCTTTCTCGAATACACGTGCTTTAAGAGTGCTTATCTATGGTGCGATGTCTGGCGGTGTGGGTCTGGCAAAGAACCTCAGATCCCAGCGTCCCAGGAAATTTGTGGTGAAGGGTTTTATTTCGCACTTGAAGAATGTGAAGCATCAGGAGATCATGGGTGAGAAGGTGTATTCGGTAGATGACGACCTGGCAGCGATTATCCGGAAAAACGATATTGAAGCTGTGATGATTTCGCCGCTTCGGGTGAAAGAGTTCCGTGAAAACCAGAAGATACAGGATGCTATCATCGGAGCCGGTGCCAAGATTTTCATGGCTCAAAGTGCTTTTGAGGTGGATTCTGAAACGCTGGATACTAATGATGAGGTCGATTATTCCAACATGCAGATGCGTGAGGTCAGCGTAGAAGAGCTGTTGCCTCGCCAGGAGATTCGCGTGGATCTGAAATCGGTTGGTGAGCTGTTGAAAGGTCGCTGTGTGCTGATTACGGGAAGTGCCGGTTCTATCGGTTCGGAGATAGTTCGTCAGGTGGCACGCTTTGAACCTTCACACATGGTGCTGATAGACCAGGCAGAGACACCACAGCACGATATCCGCCTGATGATGGCGAAAGAGTTCCCGCAAATCCAGGCAGAGACTCTGGTGACGAGTATCAGCAGAAAGACCCGTATGGATGAAATCTTTAAGAAATATCGTCCAGACTATGTGTTCCACGCTGCTGCCTATAAGCATGTGCCCATGATGGAGGACAATCCCTCGGAGGCTGTGCTGAACAATATCTATGGTACGAAGGTGATTGCCGACACGGCCGTGAAATACGGTGTGAAGAAATTTGTGATGATTTCTACTGACAAGGCGGTGAATCCCACGAATGTGATGGGTTGCTCGAAGCGTATCTGTGAGATTTATGTGCAAGCACTCGACCAGGCCATCAAGGAGAAGAAGGTGCCTAGTGAAACCAGAACACAGTTTGTGACGACCCGCTTCGGTAATGTGCTGGGCTCTAACGGCTCCGTGATTCCCTTGTTCCGTGAGCAGATCAAGAACGGCGGTCCGGTGACGGTGACGGACGAGCGAATCGTCCGCTTCTTTATGCTGATACCAGAGGCTTGTAAGCTGGTGCTGGAAGCTGGCACGAAGGGTAACGGCGGTGAGATATTCGTGTTTGACATGGGTAAGCCTGTGAAGATTGCTGACCTGGCCAAGCGTATGATTAAACTGTCGGGCGCCAAGAATGTAGAAATCAAATTTACGGGACTGAGACCTGGCGAGAAGCTTTACGAGGAAGTGCTGAACGAGTTGGAGGGTACGAAGCCCACGTTCCACGAGAAGATACGTATTGCGGAGGTCCGCGAGTATGACTATGCCCAGGTTTGCCAGGATATCGATGACCTTATCGAACTTTCCAAGCACTATGACGACATGGCTACCGTGAAGAAGATGAAGGAGATCGTGCCGGAATATAAGTCGAACAATTCTATTTACGAAAAACTTGATTCGGGGAACTAGGATTGCCCGCCCTTGAAGATGCGTTATTTTATCTGGTTCGGTTATGATGGCACACACTACCATGGATGGCAGATACAGCCTAACGGGGTGACAGTACAGAGCGAACTGGAGCGTTGCCTGAGCTTGTTGATGCGGGAGAAGGTGAGTGTGACAGGTGCCGGACGAACGGATGCAGGGGTTCATGCACGCAGGATGGCTGCCCATTTCGATACCGTGCAGGAACTGGATGGTGCATTGCTGGTGAAGAAACTGAACGGTCTGTTGCATGAGGATATCGCTGTCTATAGCATCGAACGGGTGGCTGATGACCTGCATGCCCGTTTCTCTGCGACCTCACGCACGTACCATTATTATATACACACCCATAAGTCGCCCTTTCTGAACCAGTATTCGCTGGAGATTCATTACCAGTTAGACTATGCGCTGATGAATGAGGCGGGACGTGTGCTGACGGAGTATGAGGACTTCGGTGCCTTTTGTAAGGCAGGGTCGGACGTGAAGACCACCTTGTGTAAGGTGACTCAGGCGCAATGGATACAGACCTCGCCAACGGAATGGTATTTCGAGATAACGGCCAACCGCTTCCTGCGTAACATGGTACGTGCTGTGGTAGGGACGCTGGTGGAAGTAGGGCGCGGGCGGATGTCGCTGGAGGAGTTCCGGCAGGTGATAGAAGGAAAGAAACGCACGCAGGCGGGAGAGTCGATGCCGGCGAAAGGACTCTTCCTTGAAGATATTAAATATTAAAGATTAAATTCGCTTCGCTCAGAATTATATATGGCTTGGTTAATTTTAGCTTTTATGTCAGCAGCCCTGTTGGGATGCTATGATTCGTTTAAGAAGCAGGCGCTGAAGGCGAATGCAGTGATTCCGGTATTGTTCCTGAATACGCTGTTCTCATCGTTGATATTCCTGCCATTTATCGTGCTGAGCAGTACGACGGATACGTTGGACGGGAGTATTTTCTATGTCTCGGAAGGTGGCTGGGAGGAACATAAATACGTCCTGCTGAAGGCTCTTATCGTGCTGTCGAGCTGGGTATTGGGCTATTTCGGTATGAAACACCTGCCGCTGACGATTGTAGGTCCGATTAATGCGACACGTCCTGTGATGGTATTGGTAGGTGCCTTGCTGGTGTTTGGCGAACGGCTGAACGGCTGGCAATGGGCAGGTGTGCTGTTGGCGGTGCTCTCCTTCCTGATGCTCAGCAAGAGTGGTAAGAAAGAAGGAATAGACTTCAAGCACGACCACTGGATATGGATGATTGTAGGAGCGGCAGCCCTGGGAGCGGTGAGTGGACTGTATGACAAATACCTGATGGCTCCTGTGGAGAGTGGGGGTGTGGGATTGAACCGTATGCTGGTGCAGGCCTGGTATAACTTCTATCAATGTGGTATGATGCTGGCCATGCTGTTGTTTATCTGGTGGCCCCATCGTAAGGAGATAACCCCCTTCCATTGGCATTGGTCGATTATCGGGGTGAGTCTGTTCCTATCGACGGCAGACTTTATGTATTTCTATTCGCTGTCAATGCCTGATGCGATGATATCGATTGTATCGATGGTAAGAAGGGGTAGTGTGGTGGTCAGCTTCCTGTTTGGGGCTGTATTCTTTCATGAGAAGAACCTCAAAGCCAAGGCTTTCGACCTGGCATTGGTGCTCTTAGGCATGATCTTCCTCTATATCGGAAGTGCGTAGGATGATGCTGGTGGCACCAAGGGTGAAAAGGGTGCCGTCCTCGATGATGCGACGTTCGCGGGGTTGCAGTTCCACATCGCCTACGAACGTACCGGTATTGCTGTTGTTATCGATGAGGGTATAACGCAGACCGCCTCGTTTGTCGTGGCTGACATTAACGGTGCAATGGTTCAGATCGACGCTGGGGTCAACGGTCTCGAAGGTGCAGTTGGCGGGATTGCCTTTCTGATAACGGCCTATGACATTATCGCCCATGTGCAGGGGAAGGACTTGCTTGTAATGAAATACATTCTCGATAACGATGAGATAACCGAGGGATGAAGGCTGAGGGCTGAGGGAGGAGGGCTGAGGGCTGAGGGATGAAGGCTGAGGGCGGAGGGATGAAGGCTGAGGGATGAGGGATGAAGGCTGAGGGCGGAGGGATGAAGGCTGAGGGCGGAGGGATGAAGGCTGAGGGCGGAGGGAGGAGGTGAGGGCATCTAACTCCTTGGACTCTTCTTTCTGGGTACTGCGCAGTTTGGACACTCCGATGCGGATGCCAAACTCCTTGCCACACTCGTTACATTTGAATACCAACGACTGACCAGTCGGGTATTTCGTCTCGTCGAACGTGATATAGTTGTCGCACTTAGGGCATCTTACACGTTTCATGCTTAAACTTCTGCGGTTTTATAAATCCAGGCGTCTGCAAACTCCTCCTTGTTGTTTAGCTTCCTCAGATGATGATAGGCTTCTGACTCGCTGTCGTACTCACCACAGGTGACACGAACCACATTCTTGTGGATAAACACCCTGGCATCCTCATAGCCTTGCCGGTGTAGTCTCTCGACATAATTCTCCGCATTGCTGCGCTTTACCTGAGAGGCAACTACTATATAATAGGTGATGGTGGGAGAAGCGGGAGCGACGGTTTCAACGGAATCTGCCGAAGCCTCGGCCTTATTGGCAACAGGTTCCACAACGGGTTCTGCAGGAATGGTATTGGTGTCCTTTGGCATGAGCTTATAAAGGATATTGTTCTGAAGCTGGCTCATGGCATTGCTTCCCAAATCACTATTCACCACTGGTGTGCTCATCATGAAGAATGCTGCAATGGCCGCTGCGATGGCCACCGCATTACGAATCCATGACAAACGGATGCGGATGGCTGCCTCATGATCATCGTCATCATCGGTAAACTCCAACAGAGAGGGCTGCTGGGACGGAACAGACTCTTCGGGCTGGGAGAGAGGAACCTCCGTGGCAACGGAAGAAACGGTATGGAGAGAGGTCTCCACTATTGTCTCTTCCTTGAGCTGTTTAAAAGTATAAGCGCCCAGGCCATAGAGCTCAGGAGTCAACAAGCCTGCCTCACAAGGAGCAAATTCGTAGTTTCCATCGGCATTAACGGTCAAAGTACCAAGGTCGGTGAGGGTATAGGAGCCTTCCTCGCTTAGTATCTGCTTTAACTCGTTGACTTCTGCTGAAACGCGACGTAACGCTTCGGGATAGCTGATGTCATACGCTTCGACATAAGACTGAACCAAGACACTGTCGTTCATGCACAACTGAGGATTGAATCCCAAGGTGCGCAGGGGAGGCAGGTACGAACGGTCTGCCATATCATAACGAGCAGGTATATAATGTGTCATAAATCCCCCAAAATCAGGGACTATCACACATTCGTTCGTTAAAAGAAGAATCTCAATATGTCTATTCAGCTCTATCATCGAGTGCAAAATTACATTATTTTTACGAAACAAACAAGTTAAAGTCGAAAAATTTTTCGTACCTTTGCAAAAAATAAAACATAGAAAACGTAATCATGGAATTCAAGAAAACAAACATCGAAGGTGTGTATATTATTGAACCAAAGGTGTTTAACGATTCTAGAGGATATTTCTTTGAAGCTTGGAAGAAAGAAGAATTCGAGCAACACATCGGTCCGGTGGAGTTTATACAGGACAACGAGTCGAAGTCGAGCTATGGTGTCCTCCGCGGCCTGCACTACCAGAAAGGAGACTTTTCACAGGCTAAGCTGGTGCGCGTCATCAAAGGCCGGGTGTTGGACGTGGCGGTGGATATCCGTCCGTCGAGTCCTACGTTCGGTCAGCACGTGATGGCGGAGTTGAGCGAAGAGAACAAGCGCCAGTTCTTTATCCCCCGGGGTTTTGCCCATGGCTTCCTGGTGTTGAGCGAAGAGGCAGTCTTTACCTATAAAGTGGATAATGTATATGCCCCTCAGGCTGAAGCAGGTATCCGATGGGATGATCCCGACCTAGGCATCAAGTGGCCTATTGCCCCCAAAGAGGTGCTGACCTCGGAAAAAGATTTGAAACAGCCTCGTTTCAGCGATATTTTCTAAAATAAAGATGCATTCAAATGCGGGTTACGTTAGTACAGACTGATATAGCGTGGGGAGACCCTGAGCGGAATATGCGTGAGGCGGAACTGCTGATGAGCAGGGAGCCTGGAAGTGACTTGTATGTGTTGCCCGAGATGTGGAGCACAGGATTTGCCACCCAGCCGGAGGGATTGGCCCATGAAGTGGGGGAGAACGAGGCGACAAACTGGATGGAACGGCAGGCAAAAGCCGGTCGTTGTGCTATCTGCGGCAGTCTGGCCGTACATACTGAGGACGGGAGCTACCGTAATCGCCATTATTTCTGTGACGGACGCACGGGAAAGACGTGGTACTATGACAAACACCACCTGTTTACTTACGGACACGAGCATACGTATTATACGGCAGGACAGGAGCCTTGCATCGTCAGCTATGAGGGGTTCCGGCTGTTGCTGCTGACTTGCTATGACCTGCGCTTCCCCTGCTGGAGCCGTTATGCCACAGGGAAAGAGTATGACGTCATTGTCGTGGTAGCCAACTGGCCTGAGTCACGGCAGAATGCCTGGCAGGTGCTGACGCGTGCACGGGCTATCGAGAACCAGGCCTATCTCGTGGGATGTAACAGGGTGGGTGACGACTCCTACAACCACTATGCGGGAGCAAGTGTAGTGGTGGATAGCATCGGGCATACCCTCGGGCAGTGTAAGAAGCATGTGCCACAGGCCTTGACAGTCTCTTTGGATAAGGCGGAATTGGAGCGAAGAAGGGCAAAATTCCGCGTATTGGACGACAGAGACCAATAATTTCTTAAAAATTACTTAAAAACTATGGTTGTTTGACGGCTTTTTTGTAACTTTGCAAAGTTTAAGAAAATAGTAAAAACGCGTCAGCGGGCCTGAAAAGTGCCTTAAACGCGAAATGGAGGTAAGAGGTAAGATGTAAGAGGTAAGATGTAAGAAGGTATGAAGAACTTTTTAGAATATGTAGCTGAAGATATCATTCGGAAGTATGGCACCGATCTCTCGCGTACAGCCATTGTCTTTCCCAACAAGCGAGCCTCGCTGTTCC
>ODAI014051242.1_pt1 | contig 27030 bp, 22 predicted proteins | sample 1539321 | NCBI WGS metagenome assembly ODAI01 (sample SAMN02144231, study PRJEB22623) | gut metagenome | biome: sheep rumen | host: Ovis aries | place: New Zealand
AAGGAACTCAAGCAGGCCGGGTACATGTACACCCATGCCGAGGAAGACGGGCTCAAAGACTGGCTGGGACATACGCAGAGTTTTTACGACGCCTATGCTCCCGGCGGCCGGAAAATGTTCTGGCGCCAGATGGACGAGACCCTCTACAGCCGATTCGGCCGGAAGATAGACGCCTGGTGGATGGACGCCAGCGAACCGAACCTGCGCGACTGCCTGCCGCTGGATTACATGAAGTGGCTCCTGAGTCCCAATGCCCTGGGGCCCTCGGCCGAGTACCTGAATGCCTATGCCCTGGTCAACGCCCAGGCTATCTATGAAGGGCAGCGCGGCGTGGACCCCGACAAGCGGGTATTCCTCCTGACGCGGAACGGTTTCGCCGGCCTGCAGCGCTATTCCACCGCCACCTGGAGCGGTGATATCGGCACGTCCTGGATAGATATGCGCATGCAGATGGCCGCCGGCCTGAATTATTCCATGAGCGGCATTCCGTTCTGGGGGATGGATATCGGCGGCTTCTCCGTGATGGGGAAATTCAACGATCCCGCCAACGCGCAGGAGTGGCAGGAGCTCCAGACCCGCTGGCACCAGTTCGGCACGTTTGTTCCGCTGTTCCGCGCCCACGGCCAGTGGCCCCGCCGGGAACTTTGGAACATTGCGCCGGAAGGCTCTCCCGCCTACAACAGCATCCTGTGGTATATGCAGCTGCGCTACCGCCTGATGCCTTACCTGTATTCCCTGACAGGGGCCGTGAACCGGGAAGACTACACCCTTATGCGCGGTCTGCCCATGGATTTCCCGCAGGACCTCCGTGTCCGGGACCTTTCAGACCAGTGGATGTTCGGCCCGGCCCTGATGCCCTGCCCCGTGTACGAGTACCAGGCGCGCAGCCGCAGCGTCTATTTCCCGGAGGGCTCGCTGTGGTACGACTTCTACAGCGGTGCCGCCATCCCCGGCGGACAGCGCCTGGAGGCCGACGCACCCTATGAACGCATGCCCCTGTATGTGCGCGGCGGCAGTATCCTCCCCATCGGACCCGCCATGGAATGGTCTGACGAGAAACCCGCCGACGACCTTCTTCTGGTGGTTTACGCCGGGGCCGACGCCGACTTCACCCTCTATGAGGATGACGGCCTCACGTATGCTTATGAGAAAGGTGCGTTCTCGACCATCGGCCTGCATTGGAACGACGCGGAGCGGACCCTGACCATCGGCCGGCGGGAAGGTTCTTTCCCGGAAATGCTCAAGGAGCGCACTTTCCGCATCGTGGTGGCCGACCCTGCCCATCCCTTCGCCTTCGACCCGGATGCCAAGGGCACGGTGACCCTCCGTTACACCGGCTCCGCCGCCGAGGCCAAGATTTCCCGCTGAAATAATTAAATAACGATATACGATCATGATCCCTTTCATCCGAAAAACTGTTTTTCCCGTTCTTCTGGCCGTGCTTGCCTGCGGCTGTTCTTCCGGTAGCAAGAATACGGCCATCGCCCCGGACCCGGAGGTGGAGGCCAAGGTAGAGAGTGTCCTCAAGGGCATGACCCTGAAAGAGAAAGCCGGCCAGATGGTGCAGCTCTCCATCATGGTGCTGGAAGACGACACCCACGAGGCCATCGACCCGGCCAAGCTGGACAAGATCATCGGCGAGTACAAGGTGGGCTCCATCCTGAACGTGATGCACGACGCCGCCCATTCCCGCGAACACACCGCCGACATGATCCGGCAGATCCAGGAAAAGTCCATGGAAGTGCTGGGCATCCCCTGCATCTACGGCCTGGACATGATCCACGGGGCGTCCTACCTCACGGAGGGCTCCCTGTACCCGCAGGAGATCAACCTGGCTGCCACGTTCAACCGGGATTACGCCCGGATGATGGGCGAGGCCATGGCCTATGAGACCCGCGCCGCGCAGGTTCCCTGGGTGTTCTCTCCGGTGATGGACCTGGGCCGCGACCCCCGCTGGCCCCGTATCTGGGAGAGTTTCGGCGAGGACCCTTACCTGCAGTCGGAGATGGCCCGGATAGAAACCGTCGCCATCCAGGGCGCTGACCCCAACCATATAGACCTGGACCACGCCGCCGTGAGCATCAAGCACTTCATGGGTTACGGCGTTCCGCATACCGGCAAGGACCGCACGCCGGCTTACATTGCCGAGAACGACCTCAGGGAGAAGTACTTCCGCCCGTTTAAGGAATGCTTCCAGGCCGGAGCCCTCACCGCCATGGTCAATTCGGCTTCCATCAACGGCATTCCCACCCATGCCAACAAGACCCTCCTCACCGGCTGGGTGAAGGAGCAGCTGGGCTGGGACGGCATGCTGGTGACGGACTGGGCGGATATCGACAACCTGTACACGCGCGACCATGTGGCGGCCAATAAGGAAGAGGCCGTGGCCCTGGGCATCAACGCCGGAATCGACATGATCATGGACCCGTACGACCCCGAATGTGTGAACGTGATTGTGAAACTGGCCGAATCCGGCGCCATCCCCATGGAACGGATCGACGATGCCGTACGGCGGGTTCTCCGCCTGAAGGTGCGGCTGGGCCTGTTCGATAATCCCACCTGGACCAAGGAGTATCCGGAGTTCGCCTCGGAGCGCTTTGCGCGGGAGTCCTATGCCGCCGCCGTAGAGTCCGAGGTGCTGCTGAAGAACCAGGACGGCATCCTGCCGCTCCAGGGGACGGAACGGATCCTGGTGACCGGCCCCAATGCCAATTCCCTTCGTGCCCTGAACGGCGGCTGGAGCTATCGCTGGCAGGGTGCGGCCGACGAGTTCGTCCCGCAGTACAATACCATTCTGGAAGCGCTCCAGCAGCGTTTCCCCCATGTGATTTACGCTCCGGGCGTGGAATACATCGAGATCCCCATGGCCTGGCAGTATGAGAATCCTGCCGGTATCCCGGCCGCCGTTGCCGCCGCCCGCGGAGCCGACGTCATCATCGCCTGCGTGGGCGAGAATTCCTATTGCGAGACTCCCGGCAACATGGACGACCTGAACCTGTCGGCCAACCAGAAGGAACTGGTCCGTCAGCTGGCCGCCACGGGTAAACCCGTGATCCTGGTCCTGAACGAGGGCCGTCCCCGCATTATCGGAGACATCGAGCCGCTGGCCAAGGCCGTGGTGGATGTGATGCTGCCCTCCAACTATGGCGGCGACGCCCTGGCCGCCCTGCTCTCCGGCGACGAGAATTTCTCCGGCAAGCTGCCCTTCACTTATTCCAAGCACATCAATTCCTTGCACACCTACGACTATAAGGTGTCCGAGCACCGCGAGGTGATGGAGGGCTCGTACAACTACGACGCCATCATGGACGTGCAGTGGCCCTTCGGCCATGGCCTGAGCTACACCACTTTCGCCTACAGCGACTTCCAGCTGCTGAGCCCGGCTTCCTTCAAGGCCGGCGACGTGCTCAAGCTTTCCGTAAAGGTAACCAATACCGGCAGCCGGGAAGGCAAGGAGGCTGTTCTGCTGTACAGCTCGGACGTGGTGGCCTCCCTGATTCCGGACGTGAAACGGCTCCGCGGCTTTGACAAGATTGCCTTGCAGCCCGGTGAAACCAAGACTGTCACCTTCGAGCTGCCGGCCAATGAGCTCGCCTTTGTGGGGGCCGACGGAAAATGGCGCCTGGAGGCGGGTGAGTTCCGGCTCTCCTGCGGCGGACAGGGCATTATGGTCAACTGCAGCGAAACCAAGGTCTGGGATACCCCCAATATCTGATGATGGAAACAAAGACAGACATCTTCCTTCGGGAAGTACGGGAAGAGCTGGAAGGGAACATCCTTCCCTTCTGGCTGGCCCTGAAAGACCCCCGTGGCGGTTTTTACGGGGAGGTTACCCCTGCCGGTAAGGTTATCTATGACGCACCCCGCGGCGTGATTCTGAACGCCCGCATCATCTGGGCTTTTTCCGCCGCTTACGCCGCCCTGGGCAAGAGCGAATACCTGGTGGCGGCCATGCACGGGCGGGACTGGTTCCTGGAGCATTTCTGCGACCATAAGTATGGCGGCGTTTACTGGAGTGTGACCCCGGAAGGGGAGCGCCTGGATGCCAAAAAGCAGCTGTATGCGCAGGGATTCGCCATCTACGGCCTCAGCGAACTGTACCGGGCCACCCGGGACGACGAGGCCCTGAAGGCGGCCGTAAACTTGTTCCAGGTTGTGGAAAGCCGCTTCGCCGACCGGGAGAACGGAGGCTACACAGAGGCGCTGGACCGGGATTTCACTCCGCTTGCGGATATGTCCCTGAGCGCCCACGACATCAATGCCCCCAAGACCATGAACTCCCACCTGCACCTGCTGGAGGCCTATGCCAATCTGTATAAGGTGTGGCCGGATCCGGCCCTGAAAGAGGCGGTGGAGTCGTTGCTGGATATCGTATGCACAAAGATCATGGCGGCCGACGGGCATCTGCAGCTGTACTTCCGGGAAGACTGGACCCCCATGCCGGGCGCCGTTTCCTTCGGACACGACATTGAAACTTCCTGGCTGGCCCTGGAGTGCGCTTTTGCCCTGAAGGACCTGGATGTGGTGAACCGGGTCCGCCCGGCCTGCCTGGCCATGGCCCATGCCGGAAACGACGGGCTTCTCCCGGACGGCTCCATGCTGTATGAGCAGCAGGAGAACGGCCGGTTGGACGAGTCCCGCCAGTGGTGGGTGCAGGCCGAGGCCGTGGTAGGGAACCTCTGGCTGTGGAAGTTCCATGCCGACGCAGCCGGGGCGCGCCGTGCCCTGGCGGCCTGGGGTTATATCCGGGACCATCTGGTGGACCGCAGCGGCGGAGAATGGTACTGGGCCGTCCTTTCGGACGGTTCCGTGGATCCGACCCAGCCCAAGGCCGGTTTCTGGAAGTGTCCTTATCACAACTCGCGCATGTGTCTGGAAGTAATGAAAATATTTGAATAGAAATGGCAAAGCTGTCAGAGAAAATCGGTTATGGACTGGGTGACGCCGCTGCCGGCGGCATTACCTGGAAAGTCATGTCCATCGCCTTCCCCTTGTTCTTTACCAACATCTTCGGCCTCACGGTGGCCGACACGGCTACCCTGATGCTGGTGGCGCGCCTGTTCGACGTGGTCACGGATCCGCTGATGGGCGCCCTGGCCGACCGCACCCAGTCCCGCTGGGGAACGTACAGGCCCTGGCTCATCTTCGGGGCCATCCCCCTGGGCGTGGTGTTCGCCCTGCTGCTGTTCACGCCGGACTTCGGCCCGGTGGGCAAACGCATCTACGCTTATTCGCTGTACCTGCTGATGATGGCGGTTTATACGGCGGTGAACGTGCCTTACGGCTCGCTGCTGGGCGTCATGACCGACGACGACAACGAGAAGAACCAGTTCTCCTCCTACCGGATGGTGGGGGCCTATGCCATGGGTTTCGTGACCCTGCTCTCCTTCCCTTATCTGCAGAAGATGGTGGGCGGAACGGAGCAGCACCAGTACGCCGTGCTGGGCGTGGTGCTGGGCGCCGTGGCCGCCGCCGGCACCCTGGCCTGTGGCCTGCTCACCAAAGAGCGCCTGAAACCCGTCCGTGCCGAGAAGTTTTCCTTCAAGCCCTTTGCCGACCTGTTCCGCAACAAGCCGTGGATCTATCTCACGCTGATCGGCATCTGCACCAACTTTTTCAACGGATTCCGTTATGCCGTGGCGGGTTACCTGCTGGAGTACTGCCTGCATGGGGATGTCACCGTGTCGGGGCTCATCATCAACTACACGGTGTTCATGACCTTCGGCGAGGTCACGTGCATGGTCTTCGGCGCCTTGTCTCCCCGCTTCACCAAGTGGGTGGGGTCCAAGCGCAAAGCCTTTGCCTGGGCGGCTGTCATCTGCGCCGTCACTTCCGTGGCCTTCTTCTTTATCCCCATGGATCCGAAGTACATCTGGGTCATGGTGGCCATGGTCATCCTCACTTCTGTGGGAATCGGCCTGTATTCTCCGCTGCTGTGGTCCATGTATGCCGACGTGGCCGACTACGCCACGGCGAAGAACGGCACCTCCTCCACGGGGCTCATTTTCTCTTCCGGCACCATGGCGCAGAAGTTCGGGTCGGCCATTTCCGGCGCCCTGGTAGCCCTGCTGCTGGGCATAGCCGGATTCATCTCCGGCACCGACCCGGCTACGGGCCAGACGGTGGTCACCATCACCAACGAGCCGGCGGTCCAGACCATGATCTGGTCCCTGTTCTCGCTGTTCCCCGCCGCCATCGCCCTGCTGATCCTGCTGCTGCTGCGGCTGTATCCTATCAAGAAGTAACTCACACTGTCCTGTCAGGGTGCACATCCGGGTGCACCCCTATGGGACTCAGGTTGAACCTGGCAAAAAAAAGAGATTAACCCATTTTTGAGTTAATCTCCTATTGCTTTCTGTGCAGCAAATAAAACTACCAGCGGTCTTCGTCGGAAACGCTGAGTTTCTTGCGGGCGTGACGGCGGCGGGCGCTAAGGACGCGGCGGCCGTTGGCGGAAGCCATGCGGGCGCGGAAACCGTGCTTGTTCACACGCTTGCGGCGGGAGGGTTGAAATGTTCTTTTCATGATATCTGTTTTTTATATTTTCGAATAAGGACTGCAAAGGTAGTAATTCCCGCCGAAAATGCCAAATTTTTTTTGTAAAGGGCTTATCGCCGAATGTGAATGACCAGTTTTCCCTGGTAGTAAGGGTCCTGGAGCCAGGAATCCACCGGCCAGGTGCCCACGCAGCCGCGGGGCAGGCGATGACGGGCCATGACTTGCGCAATCTCCTCGTTTACGTCCCCGCCCTTAAGGTACAGGATGCCTTTCGTCCATTTCCCCTTCACCCAGGGATAGAAGTCCGGCAGGGCGGCTACGGCCCGGGACACCACGAAGTCGAAAGTGCCCGGCAGCGTTTCTGCGCGCGCGTTCACGACTTCCACGTTTTCCAGTGCCAGGGCCTGGGAAACGGCCTGCGCCACGGTGGTTTTCTTGCCCACGGAATCACAGAGCGTAAAATGGGCGTCCGGGAACAGGATGGCGAGCGGGATGCCGGGGAATCCCCCGCCGGTGCCCAAATCCAGGACGTGCGCCCGGGAAAACTGTTCCGGCAGCCCGGGTACGGTAAGCAGATAGCGCGCGATAGCGAGCGAATGCAGGACATGGTGGCTGTACAGGGCGTCTATGTCTTTGCGGGAGATCACGTTGATCTTTTCGTTCCACTCCCGGTACAGGCCGTCCAGCTGGGAGAATCGGCTCTCCTGTTCTCCGGTCAGGGAAAAATCGGCCCGGATGAAATCCAAAAATTCCTGTGCGTTCATTCCACTTCCCCCCTTAACATCATTTCAGACAAATGCTGCTTGCCGCGGCGGATGCGGGTGCGGACGGTGTTCAGTTCCAGATCCAGTTCACGGGCAATCTCGCCGTATTCCAGCTCGTCTATCATGTACTTGATCATCACGTCTTTATACAGGGACGGAAGTTCCTGGATGTATTGCATCAGGCGCTGGTGCACTTCGTCGTTGATAATCTCTTCCTCCGGTGTGGTCTCCGTCATTTCCATGCCGGATTCGTTGCCCTCGGAAGAGGCTTTCTGCTTGATGCTCTCTTTCTTCTCGTCTTCCCGGTGGATGCTGCTCAGGTGGTCCAGTGCCGTACGGCTGGCGATTGTCAGCAGCCACGGGCGCAATTCCCGCTCCGTGTCGAAGCTTTTCAGAGCCACAAAGGCTTTCTGGAAGCTCTCCGACACCACGTCGTCTACGTCGGCCTTCCATTGGAAATAGCCGCTGACCCGGCTGCGGACAGCCCGCTCGTGGATCTGATAAAGGGCGCGGTAGGCCATCTGGTCTCCCCGGATGGCACGCTCCACCAGTTCTTTTTCCGTTAAATGCAAATAATCCATGTCAATGTGCTTCCAGCCAGTTTTTTCCCGATGAACATGCTGCCGTGAGGGGGACGGAAAGTTGGATGACGTTTTCCATGGCGTCCACCACCAGGGCTTTCAGCTGCTCCACTTCCGACGGAATGGCGTCGAACACCAGTTCGTCGTGGATCTGCAGCACCATCCGGCTTTTGAGGCCCGTTTCCTTCAAACGGCCGGCCACCCGGATCATGGCCAGCTTGATGATGTCGGCCGATGTCCCCTGGATAGGGGCGTTCACGGCGTTGCGTTCGGCCAGGGCGCGGATGGTGGCGTTGCGCTCCTGAATGTCGGGCAGGTAGCGCCGCCGGCCGAAGAGGGTTTCCACATATCCGTTCTCCCGGGCGAAGGCAATGCTGTCGTCGATGAAGCTGCGGATGGCGGGGAAAGAGGCGAAGTACCCGTCGATGAGCTCTTTGGCGGCGCTCCGGGACAAATGCAGCCGCTGGGCCAGGCCGAAGGACGAGATGCCGTACATGATGCCGAAATTGGCCGTCTTGGCCATGCCGCGCTGTTCCCGGGTGACTTCCTCTACCGGAATATGGAAGATTTTGGCGGCCGTGGCGGCATGTACGTCCACCCCGTCGCGGAAGGCCTGCACCAGGTGGGCGTCGCAGCTCAGGTGCGCCATGATCCGGAGCTCGATCTGGGAATAGTCGGCGCTGACGATGACCCCGTCCGGGGTGCCGGGTACAAACGCCTTGCGGATCTGCATGCCCCGTTCCGTGCGGATGGGGATGTTCTGCAGGTTGGGGTTGGAACTGGAGAGTCGGCCGGTAGCGGTAAGCGCCTGATTGAAAGTGGTATGCACCCTGCCGTCTGTGGCCGACACATAGGAAGGGAAGGGCTCTATATAGGTAGAGAGCAGTTTTTTCACGGCGCGGAACTCCAGGATTTCCTCTACGATGGGATGGCGGTCTGCGATGGAGAGGAGGGTGGCCTCGTCGGTGGAGTACTGCCCGCGGGCGTTCTTCTTGGCCTTGGGGTCCAGTTTCAGTTTGTCGAACAGGACGTCGCCCACCTGTTTGGGGGACGATATGTTCAGCAGCGGCTCTCCGGCGAGCTCCCGGATGCGGTTCTCCCGTTCTCCCATTTCCTTCCGCAGGCCTTCTGCATAGATGCGGAGCTGGGCCAGGTCCACCTTTACACCGTCCCGCTCCATGGCGGCGAGCACTTTGGACAGAGGCTCTTCCATGGTGTCGTACAGGGCCGGCAGCTTTTCCCGGAGCTTGTCGCCCAGGGGGATAAGCACGGCGGCTTCCCGGAGCCGGGGATGCTCTTCCGCCGGTTCCAGGCTGTCAAACAGGGAATCGCTCCCGGCGGTTTCCCGCTCTTCCAGGCCGATCCCCAGCAGGCTCTGGCTCAGGAGCGGAAGGCTATGGCTTTTCTCCGGGTCCAGCACGTAATGCATGAGGCCGATATCGTTCCATTTCCCTTCCAGGGAGATGCCGGCGTGGTGCAGCCAGTTGGCCTGCAGTTTGAGGTCTGTGCCGTATTTCTGGATGCCGGGGTTTTCCAGCAAGGACTTCAGGAAGGCCTCATGGCCGGCAAAAGGCACCCGGGCCACAGACGTTCCCGCGCTGATCAGCACCTGCTTCACCGGGGCGAAGATCCCTTCCGCAAAACTCTCGGTGACAATGCCCAGCTTCCCGCTTTTCGTGGCCTCCCGGGCCACCTCTTCCGGAGAGACTTCCTGCACTTGGAAGTCGGGAACGTGCCCTTGTACAGGTGATTCCGCCGATTCGCCAGGCTGCGAACCCCCTTCCAGATGCCCTTCCAGATACCGCCTCAGGCTGTTGAATTCGTATTTCTGGAACAAGTCTGCCAGGGCCGGGTTGAACATGCCGGTGTAACGCATCTGTTCCAGCGTGACGGGAAGCTCCATGTCTGTCTTGATGGTGACCAGGGCCTTGGAGAGGGCCATGTGCGGCTCCGCTTCCCGGAACATGGCCTGCTGGCGGGCGGGCAACTCTTCCAGGTGGGCGTAGATGCCTTCCAGGGTGCCGTATTTGGCGATGAGTTTGGCGGCGCCCACTTCTCCCACGCCCTTTACGCCGGGCACGTTGTCGGCCGTGTCCCCGCAGATGGAGAGCATGTCTATCATCTGGGAGGGCTGGGACACGCCCCACTTGGCGCCCAGCTCTCCGGGCCCCCAGATTTCATGGTCTGTCCCGCCCTTGCCGGGCTTGTACTGGAACACGTGCGGGCCGATCAGCTGCCCGTAGTCCTTGTCCGGGGTGACCATGAACACGTCCAGGCTGTCCGAGGCGTACTGGACGGCGGCCGAGCCGATGACATCGTCGGCCTCGAACCCTTTCACCATGAGCACGGGGACGTTCATCTGACGCACTAGCTCCGTGAGCGGCTCCAGCGCGTCGATGACCAGTTGCGGAGTAGGGGGGCGCGTGCCTTTGTACTCGGGGTACATCTGGTTGCGGAACGTGCCGCCGGGCGGGTCGAACGCCACCGCCAGGTGCGTGGGCTTTTCCCGCTCTACCATTTCCAGCAGGTACTTGGTGAAGCCGAAGAGGATAGACGTATCCGCTCCCTTGGAGTTGATCATGGGCCTGTGTGCAAACGCGTAGTACATCTTGAACACCAGCGCATGCCCGTCTATGAGAAAGAGTTTGTCCATAAGCCTCAAAGGTACGAAAAAAAGCGCGCACCTGCAAAGTCCCCCGTTTCCGGAAAAAAATCTTATCTTTGCAAAAACCACAGAAAGCATGGCAGACGAAAAAATCATCTTCTCAATGAACCGGGTGAGCAAGGTGCTCCCTCACAACAACAAAGTCATACTCAAGGATATCTGGCTGGGTTTTTACTACGGGGCCAAGATCGGCATCATCGGCCTGAACGGGTCCGGTAAATCCACCCTCCTGAAAATTATCGCCGGTGTGGAAAAGCAGTACAAGGGAGAAGTGGTCTGGGCGCCGGGATACAGTGTGGGTTACCTGGAGCAGGAGCCGCAGATGGACCCGGAGAAAACGGTGCTGGAAGTGGTGCAGGAGGGAGTCCAGGAGGTGATGGACATCCTCTCCGAATACAACGAGATCTCCATGAAATTCATGGAGCCGATGGACGATGAGCAGATGAACCGCCTGATCGAGCGCCAGGGAGAACTCACCGAAAAGATAGACCACATGGGCGGCTGGGAGATAGACGCCAAGCTGGAGCGCGCCATGGACGCGCTGCAGTGCCCGCCTTCGGAGCAGAAGGTCAAGGAACTCTCCGGCGGCGAGCGCAGGCGGGTGGCCCTTTGCCGGCTGCTCCTCCAAGAGCCGGACGTGCTGCTTCTGGACGAGCCCACCAACCACCTGGACACCGAAAGCATCCAGTGGCTGGAAGCCCATCTGCAGCAGTACAAGGGAACGGTGATCGCCGTCACCCACGACCGCTATTTCCTGGACAACGTGGCCGGATGGATCCTGGAGCTGGACCGCGGAGAGGGCATCCCCTGGAAGGGCAACTACTCCTCCTGGCTGGAGCAGAAGACCAAGCGCCTGGCCCAGGAAGAGAAGCAGGAGTCCAAGCGGCGCAAAACCCTGGAACGGGAGCTGGAATGGGTGCGGATGGCGCCCAAGGCCCGGCAGGCCAAGCAGAAAGCCCGTCTGGGGGCCTATGAGAAACTGGCATCGGCCGACACCAAACAAAAGGAAGCCAACCTGGAAATCTATATCCCGAACGGGCCGCATCTGGGCAACAAGGTCATCGTCTTCAATGACGTGTCCAAGGCCTACGGGGACAAGCTCCTGTTCGAGCACCTGAGCTTTGAACTGCCCCCGGCGGGGATCGTGGGCGTAATCGGCCCCAACGGCGCCGGCAAAACCACCCTGTTCCGCCTGATCATGGGCATCGAACAGCCGGACAGCGGCAGCATCGAGATCGGGGAGACCGTGAAGATTTCCTACGTGGACCAGCAGCACCGCTCCATAGACCCGGACAAAACGGTGTATGAGACCATCGCCGGCAATTCCGAATGGGTGCGCATGGGCGGCAGGGACGTAAATGCCCGCGCCTGGGTGTCCCGTTTCAACTTCTCCGGCGCAGACCAGGAAAAACTGTGCGGGATGCTCTCCGGCGGCGAGCGCAACCGCCTGCACCTGGCCCTGACGCTGAAGGACGAGGGCAATGTCCTGCTCCTGGACGAGCCCACAAACGACGTGGACGTGAACACCATCCGGGCCCTGGAAGAGGGCTTGGAAAACTTCGCCGGCTGCGCCGTGGTGGTGAGCCACGACCGCTGGTTCCTGGACCGTATCGCCACCCATATCCTGGCCTACGAGGGCGAGGGAAAAGTGGTGTTCTTCGAGGGCAACTACCAGGAATATGAAGCCAACCGCAAACTGCGCCTGGGGGCCGATGCGGAGCCCAAACGCTTCAAATACAAGAAGTTGATGGAATAATTATTCTTGGAAAAGGTCCCGGCGGGGGAGCAGGGCGGAGTACCGGGCGCGGAGGCTGTCGAAGAGCCCGGCGATGTCCCGGGAGAATCGGGAGCCGCGCCAGGTGGAGGTGTTGGCGATGAAAATCCAGCACTCGCCGTCCGGGTAGGTCTTGACAAGGGCCTGGGTGCCGGAGAAAGAGCCGGAGCGGGTCCATTCGCCGTCCGGTTTGGTGTCGTTCCAGCCCAGGCTGAAAACCTCGGGGCCGAAGTAATTGGTCATCTGGTTCACGGAAAAATCCACGAGGATGTCTTTCAGCGGGCCGTGCCCGTCGGCACAGGCCACCAGGCGGGCCAGTTCCACGGTGGACCCGGTCCAGCCGCCGGCCCCCAGGGAACCGGTGACATTGTTCCCGCCGTAGCATTTTTCCACTGCAGCGTATTTCCCGTCAAAAGAGGCGGTTTTTTCCGCATCCGGCTGCATGTAGTAGCGGGTTTCTCCGGGGTGTCTGTCGCTCAGGTAGTTGCCGCCCAGGCGGAAACCGAAGCAAAGGGCAGGCTGGAAAACATGCTCCTGCATGAATGTCTCGTAGGGCTGTCCGCTGACTTGCTCGATAACAAGGGAAAGCAGCAGAAAGCCGAAATTGGAGTACTCCTGCGCCGTCCCGGGCTCGTAGGCGAGCGTGCGTCCCAGCTGTTTGCGCAGAAGGGCTTCCTGCGAGGCATAGGGGGAAAAGACAGGGTCCCCGCCCCGCGAGGTGAACCCGGCCTGGTGCCGCAGGAGGTGTTCAACGGTAATGAGATAGTAATTGTCGTCCCGGATGTAGGAGTCGTATTTGTTCAGGATGCCCAGCGGGCCGAACACCGGGGAGTCCAGGAACAGTTTCCCTTCCTCCTGGAGTTTCATGATACCCAGGGCGGTGAGCAGTTTGGACACCGAGGCCATCCTCAGGGTGGTGCCCGGGGTCATGGGGGTGGTGGCGTCGGCCATCCCATAGCCTTTGGCATACACCAGGGAGTCGTTCCGCATCACGGACAGGGAAACCCCATGGAGGGACCAGAAAGTCATGAAGCTGTCTATGGCCTGGTCAAGGGGCCTCAGTTCCGGCAGGGCCGACAAGTCGTTGGTGACGCTCCGGTTCAGGTCCCGGACATAAACAGGGTCAGGCTCCTTGGGCGCGTCTTCTCCCCGTCCTCTGACCACAAAGGAGCATCCGCCCCCGAGCAGGAAGAGGAAAGCGCTGAATATGAGCAGTTTCCCGTTCACTGGATTTTGCCTGCCCGCCGGCCGAAGTCGATGATGTAGTCGGCCGTGCCCTCAATCCCCAGGATGGAACTGTCTATGCACAGGTCGTAATTGGCGGCCACGCCCCAGGCACCGAAGGTGTAGTAGTTGTAATAGGTTTCGCGGGTGCGGTCCTTGCGGCGCATCAGGGCCTCGGCGTCGTCGGCCGAAAGGCCTTCGTTTTCCATCAGGCGCTTGATGCGGTATTCCATGGGGGCGCACACGAACACGTCCAGGCAGTTCAGGTCCCGGAGGATGTAGTCCGAGCATCGGCCGATGATGATGGCGTCTCCCTTTTCGGCAATGCTGCGGATCACCTCGCTCTGGATCTTGAACATGACATTGTCGTTCACGTAGCCGCTGTCGGAGTAGCTGAGGCGGCCGGACGCGAAGAAGCTGGATACGGAGAAAAGGCTGCGCTCCTCTCCTTTGGCAAAGAGGCTTTTGGAATAGCCGCTTTCCTCGGCGGTTTTGGAGATGAGTTCGTTGTCGTAAACGGGAATGCCCAGTTTTTTCCCGATGGCTTTGGCCACGAAGCCGCCGCCGCTGCCGAAACTCCGGCCTACGTTGATGATGGTATGCATGGCGTTTGTCATTGTGGAGGGTCTTATATCTGGCTGCCCAGGATGGAAGGGTTGTCTCCGTCCTTGAGCCGGGACAGTTTCTTGAGAAGGGCTATGCCCATGATGGCGGTGATGATGGCGGCCACGGTGTCCGAGATGGGGAAGCTGTACCATACGCCTGCCTCGGATTCCAGCACGGCCGGCAGGAGGTAGATGCAGGGAAGCAGGAACAGCAGTTGCCGGGACAGGGACAGGAAGATGGACTTTTTCACCATGCCCAGGCACTGGAACAGGTTGGAGGTGACCATCTGGAAGCCCACGATGGGGAAGGCGATGTTCATCAGCCGGAGCCCCCGCTCCGCCAGGGTGTGAAGTTCCGGGTCGTTGGTGAAGATGCCCACCGTGGGTCCGGGCAGGAATTCCGACACCAGGAAGCCGACGATGCACACCAGGGTGGCCCAGCCTGCGGTTTTCAGGTACACTTCCCGCACGCGGCCATACTGCCGGGCGCCGTAGTTGTAGCCGGCGATGGGCTGCATCCCCTGGTTGAATCCCATGACGATCATCACGAACAGGAAGCTGATGCGGTTCACGATGCCGTAGGCCCCCAGGGCCAGGTCTCCGCCCCATTTCACCAGCTGCTGGTTGATGAACAGCACCACGATGCAGCTGGCCAGGTTCATCAGGAAAGGTCCCATGCCAATGGCCAGGGAGTCTTTGGCGATGCGCCAGTCTACCCGGTAGCTTTTGATTTTCCGGGGCAGGTGGAGGAAGCGTTCCGGGTTCAGGAAATAGCGGAAGGTAATCAGGAGGGCCATCAGCTGGCACAGGACGGTGGCCAGGGCAGCCCCCTGGATGCCCATGCCCAGGACGAAGATGAAAATCGGGTCCAGGATGGCATTGGAGGTAACCGTGAACAGGGTCAGTCCCATGGCCAGCTTGGGATTGCCGGACGAGCGGACAATGCTGTTCAGGCCGAAGTACAGGTGGGTGACGGCGTTGCCGAGGGCGATGATCAGCATGTAGCTCCGGGCATAGGGAAGGGTGGCGTCCGAGGCCCCGAAGAAGCGCAGGATGGGATCCATCCACAGCAGGGTGACCAGCGTGAAGGTGAGGCCGGTGATGATGTTCAGGGTAACCTCGTTGGCCAGCACCCGGTTGGCCACCTGATAGTTTTTCTGTCCCAGCAGGACAGAGATCATGGTGGCGGCGCCCACGCCCACCAGCGTGCCGAACGCCGTGGAAATGTTCATGAGCGGGAAGGTGACGGCCAGGCCGGACATGGACAGGGAGCCCACCTCCGGGATGTGGCCGATGTAGATGCTGTCCACCATGTTGTACAGCGAAGAAGCTGTCATGGCAATGATGCCGGGAACGGCATATTGCCGGATCAGGGAACCGATGGGCTTGGTCCCCAGTTCTGTAGGAACGGCTGTACCTGCCATGGCCTATTCTTTAATGATGGAAACCACTTCCAGGTCGAAGCGGAGGGGGGCATAGCCGGGAATCTTGTTTCCGCTGCCGGTAGAGGTGTAACCCAGGTCTGAGGTGAAGAGCGCCACGCCTTTGTGCCCCTCGTACTTGAGCAGGCTGAGCCCGCCCTTGAAACCGGTGACAATGCCGGAACTGCCGCCCATGGTATAGGAATCCACTTCTTCGGCCGTTTTGATGGTTACGGGTTCGTAGGTGCGGGAACTGTCGTAGATGCCGTTGTCTTTGGCCACCTTCTCGATGGTGGTGTCGAAGACCTGTCCGCTGAGGAGCATTCCCGTGTAGTTGAGCTTGTAGCTTACCCCGCTGCCGATCTCCGTCTTGTCCTTTACGCCGCTCTCGTCCGGAATAAAGTAGAACAGGTCTTTCTCGGAGGTGGCGTCATTGAAAGAGATGGGCATGACGCCGCTGCCGAACTGGGCCCTTACATAGTTCTTGAGCCGGTCTATCTCCCAGGCCTGTACGTCTTCCGTCTGGCCGGAGAAGGTGATGGTGTAGATCAGATGGGTGGTGGAGGGGCAGGCGTCCAGGTACTCCTGCTGGGTGCTGTAACGGCTGGTGGTCAGGAGCCAGGAGGGAACTACGGCCGTCCGGGTGCCGCCTTCCCGCATGCCTTTCAGGACCGATTCCACGCCGGCGTACCCCTTTTGGGTGTCGGTGACCTTAGGACCGTAGTAATTGCCTGTCTGGTAGGTTCCCAGCTGTTTGGCGAAGGACTCGTGTCCGGTAGAGGTGATTTTCCCGTCCAGGCTGCGGATGGTGACATTGAGCAGGCTGTACGCTTTGTTGCTGTCCCATTCGGCCCCGGTTCCAGGCTGGTCTTCCAGGATGTAAACCCCGTTGGCGTTGGCGCTGATGCCGGGGTGGTATTCCTGCATCCAGAGCTGGATGTACTCCTGTGCCTCGGCGCCGGTGGCGGCGTTGTCGTTTTTTTTGCAGCCGTCAAGCAGCAGGAGCGCTGCGGCTGCACCCAGGGTGTATAATGCTATATTTCTCATATCATTGATTTTCGATCGATTCTATCCAAATGTGATAAGCCAGGGCAGAACTTGCAGGAATCGTGCCTTGGATCCGGTTCCCGAAGCCGAATTTTCCGTTGAACAGGATGTAGCCCTCGTCTCCGGGCTGCACGCCGTACAGTCCCAGCCGGAGGCCTTCTACCAAAGTCTTGTCCAGGGTGAGGGTGACGGGTTGGAACTGGGTGGTGTCGCTGAGGGACCATCCGGCCGCCGTGGCCACGGAGCGGACACTGGTGGCCACCAGGGAGGAAGCGCCCACCGAGGCCGATGTCAGGGTGTAGCAGGCATAGTCCAGCGTAACCCGGCCGTCCCACAGGAGCGAGTCCCTCCGCGGATCCAGGGTGTCGTGCTGGATGAGGCGGTACACCCCTTCCGTGACCGTGACGGTGGCGGTGGTGTCGGCCTTGGTGGCCTGCGTGATGAAGGATTGGATATAGTTCTCCTGTTTCTCGAAGGTGGTTTGGAGCTCGCTTTTCCCGCATCCCCAGGGAATGAGGACAAGGCAGGAAAGGCAAAGGAAGAGAGCTCTTTTCATCATCATCTTCTTCATGACAGGAAGGTTTTTAAGGCGGATTCTACATAAGCGGAGGCCTCTGCCGGGGACGCGATGTCCGCTCCCACAAGCAGTTTCCCCCCTGCGGCGTTCTCGTGGCCGCCGCCATGGAAAAAGCCGCTGGCCAGCCGCTGGGCCGATGTCCCCTTCTTGGAGCGGATAGAGACGCGGAAATGGCCGTCGTCCTCCTTGAGCAGCAGGCTCAGCCGGACCCCGGCGATGGAAAGGGGGACGTTCACCAGCCCTTCGGTCTCTCCTTCCCGGATATCGAACTGCCGCTGGATATCCCGGGTGAGCACCATGTAGGCGGCCTCTCCCACGATGCGGAGCCCCTCCAGCTGCATGTATCCGAAAATGCGCACGCGGTTTTCCCGGTAGCTGTTATAGAGCTTTTGCAGCAGGCTGTCCCGGTCTACGCCGGCCGCGATGAGCTCCGACGCCATGCGGAAGGTGGATGGATACACGGAATTGGCGAAATTGTTGGTGTCCGTGGTCATGCCGGCAAGCAGGGCCGTGGCACTTTCCGCCGGCAGGTGGCCGGGGCCGCCGTCCAGTGCGGTGAGGATCCAGTAAAGCAGCTCCGAGGCCGACGAAATGTCCGGGGTGGAAAACACCAGGTCGAAGTTGTCCCGCTCCGGATTCAGGTGGTGGTCTACCAGGATCTTGGGCACGTCTTTCCCCCGAAGGAGCGGCTCCAGGCCTTCCGTGCGGGAAAAACCGTTGCAGTCCAGCAGGAACACCAGGTCGCACGCGCCGATACAGGCGCCGACCCCTTCCGGGTCCGTGTCCTGGCACACGAGACGGCAGGAGGCCGGGACGATGAAACGAAGGTTGTCGGCCGGAGAATCCGGGAACACCACGTGTACCTGTTTCCCCCATTTCTCCTGCAGATACACGGCCAGGGCGCAGCAGGAACCCAGCGCATCCCCATCCGGGTGCGTGTGGCCCAGGACGACCGCCTTGGAGGCGCCGTCGGTGAGTGCCTTCCATCGGGAGAGGCTTTCTTGGGAGATGTCCGGTATCATCAAAAAAATTTGAGTGGGCAAATTTACAAATAATATTGCTTTTGATAAATGATTTTTCTAACTTTGTCGGAAGTTTGGAAAATTATAAAACACTAGAATAATGAGCAAATCGTTAAAAATCATCCTCGAGATTGTTCTTGCTGCGCTTATTGTACTTCTGGCCTGGCTCATCATCACCAGCGTGCAAAAACCCGTCAAGTTCAACAAGGAGCTGGATTCCCGCAGCGCGGTTGCCGTACAGCGCCTTAAAGACATCCGTACCCTCCAGGTGGCCTACAAGAGCGCCTATGGCCGCTTCTCTCCCACTGTAGATTCCCTCAAAATGTTCTACGAGAACGGCAAGATGGACATCATCATGCAGATCGGCTCCAACGACGACTCCGTCGCCGTGGCCAACACGGAAGCCATCAAGAAGGCCAACAAGAAGCTCAACCCGGCCCAGATGACCGAAAAACTTCAGGAAGCCTATCGTCAGGGACAGAAAGTGGTGTTCTCCGTAACCACCCAGATCCCCGTGAAAGACACCCTGTTCAACAACCGCCCGGACTTCCACATCGACTCCCTGTATTACATTCCGTTCTCCGGCAAGATGAAGACGGAAATGGAGTCCACCATCAAGACCGTTTCCGGTGTTCAGGTGCCCCTGTTCGAGGCCCGTATGCCTTACAAGGCCCTGTGCAAGGGTATGGACAACCAGCTGCGTATCAACAAAGATGCGGAATGCCGCGACCAGAACCGCTACGAAGGCCTTCAGGTGGGCAGCGTTACCGCTCCGAACAACAACGCAGGTAACTGGGAATAGGCTGTCCCATGGACAACACCCATATATCATTTACAGGAATATCCATTCAAGTTTCCTTGAGTGGATATTCTTTTAAGGTGGCAGGCCCTTCGGGGGTGACCACCTCTTCCTGGCTGGGAGCGGACCGCCTGTTCACCACGCCGGAGTTCCAGCGCCGGTACAACCGGGTAGAGATATCCCTCCTTACGCCCAAGGTGTCGCTGGTCCCGGAAATGTTCTTTGCACCGGACCAGGCCAGAAAGGCCCTCTCGGAAGTGGTGTCCCTGGAAGAAGCCGACAAAGTGGAATGGATCCCGGTCCCCGCTTTCTCTTCCGTGCTGGTGTTTTCCAATTCCATCGGCGAGTCCCTTTCCCGCGTGCTTTCCCAGACGGTGCTGCCCGCTTCCGGAGAACCGGTCCGGGTGCTGCCGGAGCTGTATTACCAGCTGTCCATGCTGGAAGCCCTGCCGGAATACAACAAGATTATCGCCTCGTGGATGGACGGGTGGCTGCACCTGACCATCGCCCAGGGAAAAACCCTGCGGCTGGCCAACGTGTTCGCCGCACCGGATTTCACTACGGCGGAGTATTTCCTGTTCCTGGCCATGAAACGTCTCCAGCTGAATCCGGAAGTGTCCACGGTGTGTTTCCACACCCCGCTGGACGCCGACGCGGAGATGTCGCTTTACCGCTACTTCAAATCCGTGGTGCAGCTATGAGGATTATCGGCGGAAGGCTTAAAGGAAAGAGCATCCTGCCGCCGGCAGGGTACAAGGCGCGTCCCACCACGGACTTCGCCAAGGAAGGCCTGTTCAATATCCTGGACAATGAGTATGAGTTCCAGGACCTGAAAGTGCTGGACCTGTTCGGCGGAACGGGATCCATCGCTTTTGAGTTCGCCTCCCGTGGGGCCGGCCGCGTGTACTGCGTGGAGATGGCCCGCGAAAACGCTTCTTTCATCAAGACGGAAGCGCAGCGGCTGGGCCTTTCCAACCTGACTATGGTCCGGGACAACGTGTTCGACTTCCTGCCCATCTGCCACGAGAAATTCGACATCATTTTCGCGGATCCCCCTTATGCCCTGGAGGGGCTGGAGGGCATTCCGGACCTGATTTTCTCCCTGGACCTGCTGCATCCGGAGTGCTATTTCATCCTGGAACACGGAGGGGAGCACAGTTTCGTCTCCCATCCCCGCTTTGTCAAGGAGCGCCATTACGGGCGTGTGCATTTTAGTTTTTTTGAATAGCCATGTATTCTTTTCTGCTTAGCATCGTCGCCCTGGTTCTGGGCTATGTTTTTTACGGAGCTTTCGTAGACCGGATGTTTGGCCCGGATCCCAAACGTCCTACGCCGGCCGTCACCAAAGCCGACGGCGTGGACTTTATCCAAATGCCCTCCTGGCGGGTGTTCATGGTGCAGTTCCTGAACATCGCGGGTACCGGCCCCATCTTCGGCGCCATTATGGGTGCCAAGTTCGGCCCTTCCAGTTACCTTTGGATTGTTCTGGGCTGCATTTTCGCCGGTGCCGTGCATGATTACATGGTGGGAATGATGTCCCTCAGGCGCGGGGGCGTGGGCGTTCCCGAGCTGGTGGGGGATTATATGAGCAAAACCACTAAGGTTGTGATGCTCGTTTTCTCCATTGTCCTGCTGGCGCTGGTGGGCACGGTCTTCGTCTATAGCCCTGCACTTATTTTGGGAGACATGGCCGGCGACGGCTCCTCCCGGTCCATCATGCTCTGGGTCGGGATCATCTTCTTTTATTATGTCATCGCCACCCTGCTGCCCATCGATAAGCTGATCGGCAAGATTTATCCGGTTTTTGCCGTGGCGCTGCTGTTCATGGCCGTGGCGCTCATGGTGTGCCTGTTTGTCAAATGGCCGCAACTTCCCGAAATCTGGGATGGCCTGACCGGCTGGCAGGACAAGGCGGGCCTCAAAGACCAGCCTATCTTCCCGTGCCTGTTCATCACCATTGCCTGCGGGGCCATTTCCGGTTTCCACGCTACGCAGAGCCCGATGATGGCTCGTTGCATGGGCAATGAGAAGCAGGGGCGGCCCATCTTCTACGGGGCCATGATCACGGAAGGCCTGGTGGCCCTTATCTGGGCGGCCGTGTCATCCTGGTTCTTCTTCGACGGCGGTGCCGCCCAGGTGGGCTCGGACATTACGGCATCGGCCCCGACGGTGGTGACCAAGGTTTCGCAGGGCTGGCTGGGTATCGTGGGCGGCATCCTGGCCGTTCTGGGCGTCGTGGCGGCTCCTATCACATCCGGTGATACGGCGTTCCGCAGCGCCCGCCTCATCATCGCTGACTTCGTGCACCTGTCGCAGAAAAAACTCGGCAGTCGGCTTCTGCTGGCCGTTCCGCTCTTTGCGCTGTCGGCCCTTCTGCTGTGGTACAACATTTCCGATGCCAACGGTTTCAACGTGATTTGGCGTTACTTCGGCTGGAGCAACCAGACCCTGGCCACCATCATGCTCTGGACTGCCACCACGTACCTCCTGAAGGAAAAGGGAGGATGGTGGTTCCTCGTGACCTATTTCCCCGCCGTGTTCATGACGGCAGTCTGCTTCTGTTTCATCCTGGTAGACAAAATCGGCTTCGGCGTGCCGCAGCAGTACACGCCCTGGCTGGCTGCCTTTTCAGTTGCGGGATCGCTCATCGGCTTCCATTTCTTTAATTATAAAAACGTTAAACAATCGTAATATGCTGGACAGAGAACGCGGGCTCTACGTCGCCCATAGTGAGAACGGCCCCATCTCCCTGGTAGGGAAGATGGCCAACCGCCATGGACTCATCGCCGGTGCCACCGGTACTGGTAAAACTGTCACCCTCCAGGTGCTGGCAGAGACTTTCTGCCAGGCCGGCGTCCCTTGCTTCATGGCAGACATGAAGGGAGACTTGAGCGGTATTTCGCAGGTAGGAAAGCTTTCCGGCTTCATCGAGAAGCGCCTGCCGGAGTTCGGCATCGAGAATCCGCAGTTCCAGAGCTGCCCGGTGCGCTTTTTCGACGTTTACGGGGAACAGGGGCATCCCATGCGCTCCACCATTTCCCGGATGGGTCCGGAGATGCTGGGCCGGCTGATGGACCTGAATGAGACCCAGACGGGCGTGCTGAACATCGTCTTCAAGATTGCCGACGAGAACGGCCTGCTGCTGATAGACCTCAAAGACCTTCGGGCCATGCTCAACTTCGTGGGGCAGAACGCGGCCGAATACACCACCAAGTACGGCAACGTGAGCGCGGCCTCCATCGGCGCCATCCAGCGTTCCCTGCTGGCCCTGGAAAACCAGGGCGCGGAGAAGTTCTTCGGAGAGCCGGACTTCGACATTTACGACCTCCTGCAGTGCGAGGGCGGAAAGGGCGTCATGAACGTCCTGGCGGCAGACCGCCTGATGCTTCAGCCCAAGCTCTATTCCACCTTCCTGCTGTGGCTGCTCTCAGAGCTGTATGCCACCCTCCCGGAAGTGGGGGACATGGACCTTCCCAAGCTGGTGTTCTTCTTCGACGAGGCCCACATGCTGTTCGAGGGAACGTCCAAGGCCCTCACAGACAAGATCGAGCAGGTGATCCGCCTTATCCGTTCCAAGGGCGTGGGCATCTACTTCATCACCCAGAGCCCCACGGACATCCCTTCAGACATCCTGGGCCAGCTGGGCAACCGCGTCCAGCATGCCCTGCGGGCCTACAGCCCCAAGGACCAGAAGGCGGTGAAGGTGGCGGCGGAAACGTTCCGCGCCAACCCTGCCTTTGACACGTACGATACCCTCCTGGAGCTGGGCACCGGCGAGGCCCTGGTCTCCTTCCTGGACGAAAAGGGTACGCCTTCCATTGTGGAGCGTGCCAAGATCCTGTTCCCGCTGAGCCAGATCGGCGCCATCACCGAAGACCAGCGCGCAGAGCTCATCAAGCGCAGCCGCCTCTATGGCCGCTACGACCATCCTGTAGACCGGGAAAGCGCCTACGAAATAATCACGGCTGCCACTGAAGAGGCCGAGCGCCAGAAGGCGGAGATCGAGGCCCAGGAAGAGGCCGAGCGTCAGGCCGCCATCCAGGCCAAGGAAGAGGCCAAGGCCGCCAAGGAAGCGGAGAAGGCGGAGAAAGAGAAGGCCAAGAAAGCCAAGAACAGCATTGCCTCCAAGGTACTTAGGTCGGTAATCACGGCGGTAACCGGTGTTGCCGCAGCCGCCGCGGCCGATGCCATCACGGGCAAGAAGTCCACCTCCAAGACCTCCACCACCAAGAAGGCCGTCACCAAAGCCACCAAGAGCGCAACCAGCACCCTTACCCGGGAGCTCACCCGCAGTATCCTCGGGAACCTGATCAAGTAAGTGATTTGCCCTTGTCTTAGTTCGGCCATGATTTCCCTGTGATTTCATGGCCGAAGGCGCTTAAATGCCGAAGCGGTCGAAGGCCGCGCGTTCCAAGGCTTCGCGGTCTTCCGGGTGGGCGACGGAGATCAGCAGCCGGGCACGCTCCTGCAGGGATTTCCCGTACAGGTTCACGGCACCGTATTCCGTGACTACCCACTGGACATCGGCCCGGGGGGTGACCACGCCGGCACCGGAATGCAGTGTGGGGACAATCTTGGGCATGCCTTTGGCGGTGCGGGAGGCCAGGGCGATGATGGCTTTCCCGTTCTTGGAGAGTTTGGCGCCGCGCACGAAATCCAGCTGGCCGCCGGCGCCGGAGTAGATCCGCTCGCCGATGGAATCTGCGCAGACCTGCCCGGTGAGGTCTATCTCGATGGCGGAATTGATGGACACCATGCCCGGATTCAGGGAAATGACGCGCGGGTCGTTGGTGTAGGCGATGTCCCGCATCCGGACGGCGGGATTGTGGTCGATGAAATCGTACACGTCCTGCGAGCCCAGCAGGAAGGAGGCCACGATCTGCCCCTTGTCAATGGCTTTGCAGGAGCCGTCGATCACCCCTTTGCGGATGAGCGCCAAGGCCCCGTCAGAGAACATCTCCGTGTGCAGGCCCAGGTGCCGATGCCCGTCCAGGCAGGCGCAGATGGCGTTGGGCATGGCGCCGATGCCCATCTGCAGGCAAGCCCCGTCCGGAATCAGTTCCGCGCACCGCCGGCCGATTTCCCGGTCTGTGTCCGAGGGCTCTGCATAGGTCTTGGTAACCAGGGGCGCAATGTCCTGCACCAGCGCCGTGAAGCGCTCCAGGGGAATCAGGTCTCCGTAGGCGAAGGGAACGTTGGGATTCACCACGGCAATCCGCTCCCGGGCCACTTCCAGGGCCGCCACGGAGCAGTCCACGGACGTTCCCAGCGACACCATCCCGTCTACCGGCTCCGACACCTGCACCAGGGCCACATCGCAGGGAAGGGCCCCGCTGCGGTACATCAGCTGTGACTCGAAGAGGTTGGCCGGGACATAGTCCGCCAGCCCTTTCCCCACATTCGCGCGCACGTTGGGGCCGATGAAAAAGCCCTGGTCAAAGAAAGGACTGCCTTCTGCGTAAGGGGCCGGACCCTCCGTGTGGAAGTGGTGGAAATGCACATCCCGGAGCTCCGGGGCACGCTCACACAGCGCCTGCACCAGCACATGCGGCACGCTGGCGATGCTGGACAGATGGACATGGTCCCCGCTTTGCACCACGCGCACGGCCTCCCGGGCCGATATGAAAGGCAACTGTGTCATAGGCAGGGCAAAGGTAACAATATTCTTTGTATATTTGCAGGTTCATCAATGAATAATATGCATACGAGAGAAGAAAAGCTGGCCGCTTTCGGCCGATTATTGGATATCATGGACGAACTCCGGGAGAAATGTCCCTGGAACGCGGAGCAGACCTTCGACTCTATCCGCCGCCTGACCGAGGAAGAAGTGTACGAACTCTCCGACGCCATCATCTCCGGCGACCGGCAGGCTACCATGAAAGAAATCGGCGACCTGCTGTACCACATGGTGTTCTATGCCCGGATGGGACAGGAGGAAGGTGCCTTTGATATTGCCGACAGCATCAACAAGGTGTGCGACAAAATGGTGTTCCGCCATCCGCACGTGTTCGGCCCAGAAGCCGGTAAACAGACATCGGCCAAGGAAATCGCCGACACCTGGGAACTGGTGAAAGCCAAGGAGAAAGGCGGCAACAAAACCGTGATGGAAGGCATTCCCCGGGCCATGCCGGCCCTGCTGAAAGCCATCGCCATGCAGGAAAAGGCCCGCGGCTGCGGCTTCGACTGGCAAAAGAAGGAAGACGTCTGGGCCAAAGTTCAGGAAGAGTATCAGGAGGTGGCCGATGCCTGCCGCACGGAGGACCCTTCCAAGATAGAAGGCGAATTCGGCGACCTGCTCTTCTCGGTTATCAACGCCGCCCGGCTGTACGGCGTGGACCCGGAGGCCGCGCTGAACCGCACCAGCGAGAAATTCCGCCGCCGCTTTACCTACCTGGAGGAGCAGACGCTCCGCAAAGGGCTCAAGTTCAGCGACCTCTCCCTTGCCCAGATGGACGCCGTCTGGGACGAGGCCAAGGCCAAGGGACTGTAGGAGCGGTTCGGGCGATAACCCCTGTTGCCTTTGCCGCAGATTATTCGTATCTTTGCAGGCTAGAACAAAATCGCTATGGCAGAGAACACATTGCTGGAGAAGGTACTTAGCCTTCAGGACAAATACAAGAAGCTGGAAGCGCAGCTTGCAGATCCGGAAGTCATCGCGGACATGAAGAAATTCGTGCAGCTGAACAAGGACTACAAGGAACTGCAGCCCATCATTGCCGCCGGGCTGGAATACAAGCGGCTGGTGGAAGAGCTCTCCCAGGCCAAGGACATCCTCATCAACGAAAAGGACGAGGACCTCAAGGACATGGCCCGGGAAGAGATCGCGGACATAGAGCCCAAACTCCCCGAGATGGAGCAGAACATCAAGCTGCTCTTGATTCCGGCAGATCCGGACGACAGCAAGAACGCCATGGTGGAAATCCGCGGCGGCACCGGCGGCGACGAAGCCGCCATCTTCGCCGGCGACCTTTTCCGCATGTACCAGCACTTCGCAGAGCGCCGCGGCTGGAAACTGGAAGTCACGGACCAGGCCCCCGGCACCTCCGGCGGTTACAAGCAGATTGTGTTCAAGCTCTCCAGCAGCCAGGACGGCGTTTACGGCATCATGAAGTACGAATCCGGCGTGCACCGCGTCCAGCGCGTGCCCCAGACAGAGACGCAGGGCCGCATCCAGACATCGGCCGCCTCTGTGGCCGTGTTCCCGGAAGCCGGCGAATTCGATATCGAACTGAACCCGGCCGACATCCGCAAAGACCTGTTCTGCGCCTCCGGTCCCGGCGGCCAGGGCGTGAACACCACCTATTCGGCCGTGCGCCTCACCCACATCCCTTCCGGTATTGTGGTGCAGTGCCAGGAGGAGCGTTCCCAGCTCAAGAACCTGGACCGCGCCATGGAAGAGCTCCGTACCCGCCTGTACAACATGGAGCACCAGAAGTACCTGGACGGCATCGCCGCCAAGCGCAAGACCATGGTTTCTACCGGCGACCGCAGTGCCAAGATCCGCACGTACAATTACCCGCAGGGCCGCGTGACGGACCACCGCATTGGGTGGAGCATGTACAACCTGCCCGTGTTCATGGACGGAGACATTCAGGAGTGTATAGACCAGCTGCAGATTGCAGAGAACGCAGAACGGCTGAAAGAAGCAGGGGAGGAGGCATAATATGGCACGCAATCCCGAAGAACTGAAAGCGCTGGGCCACCATTCCGAGTATAGCCAGAAATATGCCCCGGAAGTGTTGGAAACCTTTGAAAACCAGCACCCCGGCAACGACTACTGGGTCCGGTTCAACTGCCCGGAATTTACCACGCTGTGCCCCATCACCGGCCAGCCGGACTTCGCTGAAATCCGGATCGGCTATGTACCGGACAAAAAGATGGTGGAATCCAAATCCCTGAAACTGTATCTGTTCAGTTTCCGCTCCAACGGGGATTTCCACGAAGACTGCGTGAACACCATCATGAAAGACCTGGTGAAACTGATGGATCCCAAGTATCTGGAAGTGACGGGTTTCTTCACCCCGCGCGGCGGCATCTCCATCCACCCTTCCGC
>ODAI012153165.1_pt1 | contig 27026 bp, 21 predicted proteins | sample 1539321 | NCBI WGS metagenome assembly ODAI01 (sample SAMN02144231, study PRJEB22623) | gut metagenome | biome: sheep rumen | host: Ovis aries | place: New Zealand
CCACCGAAGCCGGCCATTCGGTGCGGTTCCGTCTCGCGGCTGTTTCTTGAATTTTCCAAGTAATAACACAGAAAATTTCTTGTGTCCCGCTGCCTGCGAGACTTAAGCGGGAACGTCCCGCCGATGCAGTATTTGTATGATGAGACTGTCGGTGTACTAAAAAGTGGAAAGATTTAGCTGTTGAAAATATACGCGGTGTCCGCAAACACCACCCTGTCCCCGTCCGACAGGCATCGCTCCGCGTTCCCGAAGACAGCCTCCCCGTTCACGCCCGTCCCGTTGGTGCTGTTGAGATCCCGCAGATAATATCCGTCCTCCCGGCGCCGTATTCTCGCGTGAATTCTGCTTACAGCCGGCGAATCGATAACGAACGAGACAAGGCCCTGCTGTTTTCCGACCAGGACTTCCCTCTCGGAAAGCGCTATGACCGGCAGGCCCGAAGCAGCATCCTCCGGAATGAGCGCCGCTCCCATGCCGTATCCTTCGCTCCCTCCCGTTAGAAGCGTAGTCATATTATCATCCTGCATACGGATCCCGGAACCGGGCGTGCCCTCTTCGCTGTCGGGGTCAAAGCAGTCTTCCCACAGATCGCTCTCTCCATGCGGCCGGCTTCGGGGCTGTGCTCTGTACTCCGGATCATATATGCTCTCTGCGGGAGCTCCGCGGTCAGAGTCCTCCTGATCGGGCCTGCTTCTCTTCCGGGCGTAAATCCCGGCTCCGCAAGCCGCAGCGCAGATCAGGACGGCTGCAGCCACTCGAAGCGTCATATCGCCGGGTACCGATACGGAAGGCAGCAGAAAATGAACAAGAAGATAACCGATAACGACAGCGAAAAAGCCGATGCCGATGATGAACACAGTCCGCCTCACGGAAGAATTCTCCCGGCGAATGCGTGCCCGTGCACGCCCTTCCCTCCCGTCCCGGTCTGAAATCCCGGGCTCATTTTCCCCGTTTCCTATACCTTTCACCTCTTCGTATTCCGAAGCCGGGACAGTCCTGTCAATACTCCCCGGACCCGGCGGCAGCTCAGTCTGATACATCATATCTTCCCGTTCATCTGCCTTTTGCTCATCGGGGGCAGCGCCTGCCTCGGGCCCGCTCTCCTCATCTTTCCCGTACAGAATGCCCATCAGCTCGGGTATGCCCGAATTTCGTTCCGTCAGCTCATGCGAGAATCTATAGCCGAGTACGATGCCCTGCCGGTCATCATGGGCCAGAAACGCCAGCAGATACTCTGTAAGTTCCCTCAGAGAACTCTTGATTTCCTTTCTGTAGAAAGGGGCAAATGCAAGCGCCGTCTCCTGTGTCTCAAAATTCATCAGAACAAGCTCGGGGTCCAGGATCAGATGATCCGGACTGAGCAGGTACTCCTCCATCCCTTTTATTGTCGTGAGGATACTTCCGAGAATGCTCTGTATTTCCTTTTTCCCGGGTTTTCTGCTTTCACAGAATACCGCGAGATTCTGTCTGCCGGTCACCTCATAGCCCATATATGTCCTGCCGTCTATGTAACGGATGTGGCTGGAAAGGAGCCCCGGAATCTTATTTGCAAACACCATCCTCGTCTCAAACGACTCCTCGTCCAGATTTTCATCACACCGAAGTATCATATAATTGTGGTTCATATCCCGCTTATAACTTATGTTCATATCCTATTCTCCCGTCAAAAGATTCTTAGCTCCCCTGATTTTTCTCAGATATGTCACCGGATAGAACTTGCGGTACGTGCGTTCCGACGCACTTTTCCAGAGGAGCTGCCCCGAAAAATAGTACGTAGCCCCTTTCATGGATACCGTGCGCTGCGAAGCCGATTCCTCCTGACTTCGCTCGATTTCACCCGCAAAGAACAGAGCCGGATTCTTCTGTGTCCTTCCGCTGATCGCCTGTTCAATACAGCTCGCTGTCATGCAGGTCCCGTTCCTCACGTGGATCGCAAGATAAAGCGAGGACAAGATCGCAAGCAGAAGTACGGGCATGACGAGGGCCGTCTCAACGGTCACAGAGCCGCGGATATCCAACCCGTATCGCCACGCTTCCCCGGACTTATGATTCTCTTTTTTTCGTCCGGTCATCTGTCGTCTCCTTCCTTAAAGACCTGTTTTCATCACTGTTCACAGGTATGTCAGACAATACATTCTTTTTCAGGCAAACGAATATCTGTAACCGTTTTACGCCTCTCACCCGCTATACAGCGCAAGCAGCACTGCGCCTGCAAGAAGAAACGGAGCAAATGCAAACCTGTCTCTGCCGCTATGATGACGCGTCAGAAGTAGGATGCTGTACATCCCCGAGAGAAACAGTGCTGCCGAGAGGATCAGAATCATGTCCGCAGCAGAGTAAAAAAGCCCAAGCATGCAGAGCAGTATTCCGTCGCCTCCGCCGATCTCGCCGCGGGTAAATCGCGTCAGCATCGAACTTACGAGACCGGGAAGCAGGGAGAGAAAAATCCCGGCCGGAAAATCTCTCCTCGTCAGAGTCGCACACAGAATGCCGATGATAACGCCGGCACAGGTCACAGGCAGACTTATTTCATGATCCCGGACATCTTTCCGGGCGTTCAGGAAAAGCAACATGATCGCAAGCATTTCAAAAATACGGAATCGCATATCTGCACTCATGACGCTGTGTCCCTCGCGGCGCATCTCTCACATTTATGAAGCTCCGAACACTCCGACTGATGCACCATCCTCACATGCCTGGTCAGCGAATTGTACTCTGTGGACGGATAATAGTAGTCCCCTTTGGCTGTCACATAGACCGGCCCGTCGTAATTGTCCGGAAAAGCCTCACACGGCTTATAGCGGGACCCGTATTCATTTCTCAGATGTTTTACATCCGACACCGTCGTCCGCATAATCGTCAGATCAAGATGGGTGCAGTCGGCATGGGTGTGATAAACCGCCCCGTTGTCGGTAAGATAGACCGTATCGCTCCCGCCGTTCTCTCCCGATCCGTCTGTTAGGGGCTCCTCTCCGCCGTATCCGATCCATGGATATACCCTCGCCCGGAGTGCGATTCTAAGCGGCGCTATGCTGCCGAGAGCACCGGGATAGCGGAACGTATATGTCTGAGACAGGTCGATCCATGTCCCCTCGCCCTCACTCTCGATCACTCCGCTGTACATGGCTATCGATCTTGCGCAGTTGCTGAGCTCAAGATTTTTCACGTTCTGTATCTTCACGGCCTGCATAAAGGAAATCAGGGTGATCACAGCGAAGAACCACAGCGGAAGCGCAAGTGCGCACTCGACCGTGACGGAGGCAGACAGGAATGTCTTTCCCTTCACGTCTGTCCGCGGCTGACAGTATTTTTTATTTTCTCTGTTTTCCAGAAAAGACATTCCGATCCGCCTCCCTCTCCCATCATCCGCCTGATTTGGTAAAGTCCCGATACCGTACCGTCTGTTCTTCCGATAGCGTAACGCGGTTTTCCGATCGCACCGAGACCTCCACAGTCAGCGCCTCTATGCAGCAGTCGATCCGAAAGTTCGGCCTGTCTTTCTGCCGAATATTCATTTCGACCAGATCAAGTGTTCTCGTGATCTGCGCCTGTCCGTCCGCAAGCGCAAAAAGTACTCTGAGGTAATCCTGATAGCTCATTCCATCCGCATCATCTGCTGCCGCGCCATCCAGGCCTCCCTCCGCGACCAGCTCCGGTATGCCGGCCAGAGATACCTGCCACGTCGTGTCCGATTTCATGACGGCAACTCTCTTGCCGTGAAGCAAAGCCCGCACGTCCACAACACTCTCGCAGAAAGCCCATCCGGCCGCCAGCAGAGCCTTTATGACCGGCTGTGCGAACGGTATAAAGAGAAGAGTTGCGATGGCTCCCGAAGCCGCCTCCAGCTCATTGGAACGGGTGGGGCTGGAATAAAGATAGACGATATTGGCAGCTTCTCTGACCGCAAGAAGTTTTGTGACCATGGATTCCAGGTTTTCCCTGTCCGTGCCTTTTCCCTGCAGTATGTATTCCGCCTGATAGGCGAGCGGACCTTCCGCATCCGGATGGGTATAGCATCCGAAGTGTGTCAGTATATACTCGTCAAACAGGATATGATGTTCGAATGTACCGACTCCCTCCGGCACATCGATCACTCCCACTCCCCGCTCGTAGCCTCTGCTGCCTGCCGTTTCCGCCGTATTGAGCGCTTTTTCGGATATCGCGCTTACGTCGCCCGTCACAAGCTCAAGGATGGTCTTTGAGCGAAGCTCCTCTATAAAAGGCAGCGGATTGACAAAATCATCGGGCACCGCATACGCTCTCGCTTCCGCCTCCGTCGGACTGTAGTCGCCCGCTTCGGCACGAGCCGCGGCCTCCTCGGCATCCGCGCGTTTGGCCTCGGCAGACTGAGCCTCCAGATCCGCATATGTACAGTCTCCTGAGAGTCCCTCCAGAGAGCCGGCCTGCGACTCCTGCACTTTCGTGTTGTCCGCCGCCTGCCCGTATTTGCCGAGCAGGAGGGAGATTCCCTGAATACCGGCGGTCTCTTTCATATATTCGACAGCCTGTGCGGCGTAAATGGCACCGTTCACGTCCGTGGCCAGGGTGTACCCCGTGACCGCCCCTTCCGTCAGGGACAGACTGAGGAGGTTTCTGCCACTCCACATTCTTCTCTTATCAGGTTTCAGAATGTACTCCATCGAATCCGTGAACCTGTCATAAATGCGCCCGATCTGCATATTTCCGCTTCCGGCCGTGCCGTCGATAAAGAAAACATCGTACTTCGACAGAAGATCCCTGTCATACTGAGCGAACAGGGAAAACATCGCCTGGTCCACGCTGTTAGCGACCCGGCTTCGGCCTGCCTGAACTTTCGTCGAAACAATGCATGCGGAGATAACAGAGACAATAAGCACCAGCATCAGACTGAGATAAATCGTGATACTCGCTTTCTTCACGCAAGCTCCTCCTGCTTTCCGGCACAGATCGGGCTTCCGACAGTAAGCCCGACCTGCTGCTCTTTCGTTCGGATACGGATCCTCTGACTTACTTATGGAAAGTCGGAGCATGCCCGTCTCCGTTTTTCCCCAAAGATCCGATATCCTTTTCTTTTGGAATTAATGTGTGATGATTGGTATTAGATAGTAGGTTTCAGATTTTATCAGCATTTGCTGAGACTTTGCTCAGAATGCTGTTGACAAGACTGGTGAGCTGATCCTTAAAGAGCGCGACAAGGGCTATCAGGACCAGAAGGACAAGAATAATCTCGACAACGGTCACACCCTCTTCCTCTTCGAGAAAAAGATACAGTTCATCCATAAATTCACCTCCTTTTACATAAAAAGAAAGGTCGACAGTGACATGTTGTCCAGCATGCTGATTTTGGGAATTCCTCGAAGCAGACCCGCTTCGCTTTGGCCCTGAACGGGCCGATGGGATTCGGTAGACAAAGGATAACAATAAAGCCATCTAATCCGCAAGACGCAAAAATGCACGAAGTTTGCCTCCAAACTTCGTGCATTGTTTTTTTTCGGTATTAACAAGCCTTTCGATCAGCCCTGAATGATCCAGGTCCCTTTCTCTCTGAAAAGGCGAGTCTCATAAAACGCTTTTGCAAATGCGGCCAGATACCACTCATCCCTTACCCCCATCGTCTCATACGGCGAATGCATCGCAAGCTGCGCAAGCCCGATATCCACCGTATCGCAGGATACATGTGACCCGGAAATATTCCCGAGCGTCGATCCGCCCGGCACATCCGAGCGATTGGCGTAGTGCTGCACCGGTATCTCCGCACGATGTGCTATCTCTGCACAGACTGCCTTTGAGACGGCGTCCGTCGTATACTTCTGATTGGCGGCCTCCTTGATTACGATACCGCCGTTCATCTTCGGCCGGTTCACCGGATCCGCCTTATCCATGTAACTCGGATGCAGGGCATGACCGTTGTCGGCGGAAATCATAAAACTCTTCGCAAGCATGCAGACAAGTTCGCTTCTTCCCCCTGCGATCCTCTCGAGCGTATCGTAGAGGAAGGTTGAGTCAGCACCCTGTTTTGTCCCGGAACCGACCTCCTCATTGTCAAATGTCGCATGGACCGGTATTCCGCCGCATTCTTCCGCTTTGAGGAAGCCCTTAAGCGTTCCGTAGCAGCACGCGAGATCATCCAGTCTGGGAGCGGAGAGATACTCTTCCGAGGCCCCCCACACCGAAGCTCTGTCCCGGTTGTAAAGGAACAGATCGAAGCTGAGCAGATCCTGTTCCGGAACGCCTGCCTCTGCAGCAATCAGTTCACGGAATTTTCCCGACGCGGTTTCATCGCCCAGGACCGGACACATATCATTCTGCGCATTATAGGAGTATCCCTCATTTGCGTTCCTGTTCATATGAATGGCCAGGGAGGGCAGCATAAGAAGATCTCTGTCTACATTGACAAGGCGTTCTTCAAGGCGCCATCCTCCTTTTCCGTCCGGTTCTCTCACGACCGCTCTTCCCGCGACGGAGAGCGGGCGGTCGAACCACGGAGCCATCAGCATGCCGCCGTATTTCTCCACATTGAGCTTCACATAATACTCGCCGGCCTTCATCTCGGGATTCTCCTTGAGCTTAAAGGAGGGGGAATCCGTGTGGGAAGCGGTAATCAGAAATCCTGTCCTTGTGTCCGCACATTCCGGTATCCTGAAGGAGATGACAGAGGAATGATTCCTCGTGACAAAGTACCTGCCTCCGGGCACAAGCTCCCATTTTTCCGTCTCGTATAATTCTGTGTAGCCTTCGGATGTGAGCATCTGCTTTACGGCCGCTGCGGCGTGAAAGCAGCTCGGGCATTTGCCCAGAAAATCTATCAGCCCTTCGGCAGTCTCTCTGTAACGATCATCCATGTTCCGATTCTCCTCCTTCAAACTATGCGGGGCTCCCCGGCCGCACAGTATCGTCGGGGGCCCCGCTGAAAAAATTATACCTTCTCAATCTTAGTTGCTTTAATAACGTTCTCATCATGCTTTGCAGCATTCATATCCGCGGTGACTTTGACCCGATCATTCTCCGCAAGATTAAGATCCGCGAGCTTTTCATAGCTGAAGGTCATGGTAACCTCGTCGTCTGTCTTGATCGTGACCGTATTGCCGGTCGTAGAGACGACCTTACCGCGGAATACGGACTCTTTGGAAGAAGTCTGATCATTGCTGTCAGCGACATTGGTCGCCTGTACTTCCCCCATGTTGTCCAGATCACCGGTATACTCGATCGTCACCTCATTGCCTTCATTGATGCCGTTATCGTAATCCTGGGAGGCGTTTGTAATATCAAACGTATAATAGGTATCCTCTTTACCCTCTGCCTCTTCATATGTCTTGGACGGGTACTCATCCGTCGATCCGTCAGGCTCACTCTGCTTTGGCTCCTCGGCCACCGAATCATCGCCGTCTGATTCGGACGGCTTGCCTTCCACATGGATCGTGACAGTATCGATGTCATACCCCACAACGGTTCCGGTGATTGAATCTGTTCCCTTATTGTCATCTTTAGCTTTCTGTGCAGTGGATTCATCTGCAGGGACGGTTTTCGAACTGTCGTCTCCCGGGACCTTATCCCCGGATTCGGTTTTGCTCTCGTCTGCCGGAGCTTCCTTCCCGGATTCGGCTTTGCTCTCGTCCGCCGGTTTTTCCTCTTCAGACTCTTCCGTGCTCTCATCTATGACAGGCGAAAGACTGCTGTTGTCGGCAGGCTGCGGAACCGGTTCCCCGGTGATGACAGGCTCTGTCGTCGGCGTTCTTGGAGACGTGGTCGGGGTCGCAGGAGCTTTTGTCGGTGCCTTCGTTGCCGGTGCCTTGGTCGGAGCTTTTGTTGCCGGCGCAGGCGTAGCCGTCTCGGTCTGAGGCTTAGGCCCGACCGGCGCGGCATTGGTCAGCAGATCATTGTGAATATATCCTACCTGACCGTTATAGTTCACCCGTGTCCAGTTATTGTCCGTCACGCCCGTTACCGCGATGGCCTCTCCCTGCTTCAGAAGTCCGATGGCCTTCGTGTCGGATGAGAACGACTCCCGGATGTTGGCGTCGGTCGTCGCCCATGCGGTTCCGCTTGTCACATAGATCTTTACCGTCACGACCTGGACAGGGTTGGTCTTGGAGAGCAGGTCACTGTTCACGTAAGCGTCCTTATCATTGTAGATAATGCGTGACCAGCCGTTGCTGCAGATACCGGTACGCACTGCATTCTCACCGAATTTCATGGCGCCGACCGCCTTGGAGTCGACGGAGAAAGACTCCCGCACATTGGCATCCGTCACGGCGTAGACCGTCTCATGCACCGCAGTGATCTTCACGCCGTCCACCTCGGAATTCGGGTTCTTCGTCGTCAGAAGGTCGCTGTAGACAAATGCGTCTCTGCCGTTGTAACTGATGCGTGACCAACCGTTATCGCAGATACCTGTGCGGGTAGCGGACGAACCTGCTTTCAGAGCGCCGATCGACGGGGATGCCGTGGAATATCCCTGGCGGACATTGGCGTCGGCCTTGGCATATACGGTCTCCGAAAGAGACTTGATATTTACCTTCTGAGACAGCGATGTGAGAGACCCCTTCATACCGACTTCATTGGGGTTCGTTGTGAGCATTTTACCGTATACATATGCTTCTTTTCCGTCATAGACGATACGATCCCAACCGTTGTTGCAATGTCCGGTCCTTTCGACTTTCTGCCCCGACTGAAGGGTTCCGAGAACCTCCGAAGCCATCATGTAGGAAGACCTCACATAAACCGCCTCAAGAGCATAGGCCGTATCCTTCACCTCTTCAATCGTCGTCTGAGCCTTGACCTCTTTTACATGCTCGGTATCTGCGTCATGTATCTTCGTAACGGCCAGATTCGTTGTATCGGTCCCGTTCAGCACACCGTCGTAGATGACCGTCACCCAGTTTCCTTCGTTCACGCCATAGCTGAAAGAGTGTTCCGCATTGTTGGCGTTGAATGTGATGATGCGGCCGTCATTTGTCCTGATAGAAATCGAATTCATTGTGATTTCTTCCAGAGTACCGACGATCTCGGCGCTGTCATCATCATTCACGTTAAGATTCTCTACGGAAATGACCGTATACTTTTCTGTATCTTCACTCAGCTCACCGTCATAATAAATAATCAGTGTATCGCCGGAGTGCATGACATTCGTGTTGATGATTGCTTTAGATATATCAAGTGTATATTCCTTGCCCTCGTACTCTACCTTCAGGGTCTTTCCGGCAAAGCTGATCAGTTTGACCTCCGCCTTGCGATCCGCCTGGGCTGTCACCGTACCGGAAGAAGCGGTCTGGTCGTTCACGGCAGCCGTCGTTCCCGAGGAACCGCAGCCGGCCAGCATGCCGGCGGCGAGAAAGCCTGCTGAGAGAACGCTCACTGCCTTTTTCATAATTTTGTGCATAGTCTCCTCCTTTTATGCCCTCAGAGTATCTATTTAGTATCCATCCACTCTGTATACTTAATTTCGTATTTAGGTTATTTTGTCTAAAATGCAACCTGTTCAATCACAAAAAGCAAATATAAACTAAAGAGGTAATCACATGTACGAAGAAGCCTTCAGAAACAAACTGGCATCACTCCGAAAAAGAAACGGAGTCTCCGCAAGAGAAATGAGCCTGACATTGGGTCAGAGTGAAAGCTACATAAATCGCATCGAGAAAGGAAAAATGCTTCCTTCCATGGCTCTTTTCTTCAAGATCTGCGAATATTTTGAAATCACACCCGCGGAATTCTTCGCCGATTAAATCATTAGAATCCCGCAAGTTTATAAAAGGAGGATGCCCTGCCCTGATTCTTATGTTCAGCGGCTCGTCACCCTCCTTTAATCTCTGATCTTACTCTTTCGCTGCTGCTTCAGCAACCGCCTCCTCGGCGTCTTCAAGAGCATCTTCCTGAGCGGCTTCAACTGTGTCGTCACATACCGCCTCTTCTCTAATGGCGTCAACGACTTCCGCCGCCTCCGCTTCCGCTTCCTCATCGGCACAAGCCGCTGCTTCCGCGACCGCCTTCTCAGCATCTTCCACTGCATCTTCCTGCTCGGTTTCCGCTGTATCGTCCGAAACGGCATCTTTGAGGATCGCGTCGATGATTTCTTCGGCGTCTTCCTTGAGTTCCGCTGCTTTGGCTTTGGCTGCCTTATCGGCCGCATCGAGCTTTGCGCGAAGGGCGTCTCTCTCATCCTGCGTCATCTTATCCAGATTTACCAGGGCCTCGCGAATCTGTGCTCTTACATTTTCTCTGGACACATTCAGATTTCCGGCACGCTCAGCGACTTTACGGCTTCCTTCGTTCACTTTTTCGCTGATCGTCTTCGCGAGATCCTCATTCAGGATTTTGCCTTCCTCGACCGTGAGCTCGCCTTTCCTGACAAGATCATCGATGATCTTTTTGGACTTCTCGCTTGTCACCGCAACCGCGCCGACGCCTGCCAGAAATATAGTCTTGAGTCCGTTTGATAACTTCATGTTCCCACCTCCACATTATGTTATTTATTCTTCATCGCGCAATACTCGTGATCTTATTCACAAGATACGTGCGCAAAGTTCTTGAAATTATTTTACTCTGCCGATTGAATCAGCTTCTCTGCAAAGATCCGCAGAAAACTGTGCATTCATTATCTCGTAAAAAGCGGAAAAAATAAAGTCTTTTTATACAAAGTTCTCAAACGACACACATTTTTCAAAATATTTTCACCGAAATCTTTTCAAGTCTCGCTCACCAGGAAAGAACCTCGCAGCCGGTCTCTGTAACGAGTACTTCCACCTCCCACTGAGCCGAAGGCATATGATCCGCGGTATAAATCGTCCAGCCGTTTTCCTCGTCGCAATAAATCCTGTCAGTTCCCATATTGACCATCGGCTCGATTGTGAACACCATGCCCGGAACCATCAGCATCTCTGTGCCGGGTTTGGACACATAGCTGACGAACGGATCCTCGTGGAACGCATTGCCGCAGCCATGCCCCCCGATCTCTCTCACAACGGAATAGCCGTTATCAAGCGCATGCTGGTGAACGGCGTGGCCCATATCACCGAGCAGTGTCCAGGGAATGACTTTGGAAATGCCGACCTCAACACATTCTTTTGTCACCTGGACCAGCTTCTTCTTTTCCGGGCTTACATCCCCGATCATGAACATGCGGGAAGAATCGGAAAAATATCCGTTAAGAATCGTTGAGCAGTCCACATTTATGATATCTCCGTCCTTCAGGATGATATCCGGGGAGGGTATGCCGTGGCATACCTCATCATTGATAGATGTGCAGACACTCTTCGGAAAGCCTTCATAACCGAGATCTGCCGGAATGCCGCCCATCTTTCTGGTCGTATTCATGACAATATCATCTATCTCCTGGGTGGACATACCGGCTTTGATTTTCTCGCCGATTTCATCAAGGACCGCTACGTTAATGACGGCGCTCTTCTTTATTCCTTCAATATCCTTCTCTGTCTTTATGAGCTTGCGGTCCGGCACGATGTGTCCTGCACGCGCGAAGCCGGCGATTCTGTCATCAAACGCCATATGGCAGGATTTGTATTTCTTACCGCTGCCGCACCAGCACGGCATGTTACGTCCAATTTTCACGGTTCTTCCTTCTTTCTTATTACTCACTAAAACTTTTCACTTAAATAATTGATCAGCCAAAATCATACAATACTGTACATGTATGATGAGACTGTCCGGGTACTGTATGCGGTAAGCTTAAGCTACTCATTAGCCGCAACAAACACAGTATCCGCTCTCATGATAGCACGGAATTAATGAGAACGCCATCTTTTATGACGCCCGCAAGCGAAAGGTCCTCGCGTAAGAGAACAACGTCTGCCTTCTTTCCGTTCTCGATCGATCCGTAGGTATCCTCTATCCCGAGTACCCTCGCAGGATTGATCGTCGCACATGCAACAGCCACCTCCAGCGGAATACCCATCTCTTTGACAGCCGTTACCATGCACTCCCTGAGATTGGATACGGATCCCGCAAGAGAGCCGCCCTCCACGAGCCGGCAGTATTTGCCCTGCTTGGTAATCGGCTGGCCGCCAAGCACATACTGTCCGTCCGGCATGCCGGTCGAACGAAGACTGTCGCTGATCAGAATCATTCTTTCGGGACCGTTCATTTTAAAGGCCGCGCGCACCATGGCAGGATGTACATGGATTCCGTCCGTAATAATTTCCGCAGTCACATGGGGCATATCCGATACGGCACCTACAACGCCCGGGCTGCGGTGCGTAAAGGGCGGCATCGCATTGAAAAGATGTACGGCATGCTTTGCTCCTGCGGCGATTGCCCGGCAGGCGGTATCGTAATCGGCATTCGTGTGAGCCAGAGAGACGGTCACACGGTCTTTGACAGATTCGATATAGGTCTCAAAATCCGGATTTTCCTCCGCCGCGAGACCGATTATCTTAAGGAGTCCTTTTGATGCCTCAAGGAAACCGTCCACGATTTCAGCACTGCAGGGAATGATAAAATTCGGATTCTGGGCTCCCTTCTTCACTTCGCTTATGAAGGGTCCTTCCATATTGATGCCGACGAGATCGGCACAGTCCGAATACGCTCCTTCCATCTGTTCGTCCCTGAAACAAGCCATATTGGCGAGGATTAAGCCCAGTTCCTCCACACTGAGCGTGAGCGTTGCGGGGCAGATGGCCGTTACACCTTCTGCCGCCTCGTACCGCGCGATTGTTTCGACAGCCTTCATCGTACCGTCGCAGACATCCTCCCCGAGGGCTCCGTGAAAATGGATATCAATGAGTCCCGGAACCGCGTAGCAGCCTTTACCGTCAAGGACGTCCCCCTCAGGAGCATTCTCATTCACAGTATCGGCAAATCGATCACCCGAAATTCCTATTCCGCCTTCATAAAATCTGTGATCCGTTCCGTAGACCTTTACATTTTTAATGAACATGGTACTCCTTTCCGGACAATTAGTTGTCCTGTTCCGTTTCAGACAGATACTTTTTAATCCATGACCTCAGTTGGTCTGCACTCTCCGTTATGATCGCAGGCTCTTCCTTCGCCTGTCTGTTTCCCGTAAACGGCGCATATGGGTCTGTTCTGAGCAGACTCTCAGACTGAAGGTCATACATCGGGCTTCGATAAATACCCGGGTACATCTGGATGGCTGCCGGGCCGATTTCAAGCGGATTATCGGAAATCTTCGGAGTCGACGTTCTTCCGATTCCCGCAAATTCCTCCATGGAGCTCTCATCCGTTTCCTCAGCCTCGTCCTCCGAAGAATCAGAACTCTTCGATAAAGTATCCTCCTCGGCGACGCTTTCCTCCGGAGTCGGTTCCGCCGCTGCCGCCGTGACAGACGGTATCACATCCGGCACATCGGAAGAACTGCTTTCATCGCCGGATTCCGACGCCGTTCCCGGCTCTTCCTCAGAGGAATCATTATCCTCATCCGGCTTTTCGACTTCGCTCTGCTGAGCCGCTCTCGTCGCCATGATTTCAACGATTGAAAGAACGGTTCCATCCGGCCGGATATGATTGTTAACGTCAACGCTCTCATCCGGTGCGCTGCTGTCGTCTGCTGCCGAGCTGTCATCCGGCATACTGCTGTCGTCTGCCGCTGAGCTGTCATCCAATGCGCTGCTGTCGTCTGCTGCTGAGCTGTCATCCAATGTGCTGCTGTCGTCTGTGACTGAGCTGTCATCCAATGCGCTGCTGTCATCTGCGACTGAGCTGTCATCCGGCACGCTGCTGTCGTCCGTTTCGGATTCATCCGCCGGTTTGCCCCCGTGCGCGGCATTGTACTTGTCCACAATGTCCTTATACGCCTTCGTATTCGGATCAAATTCGGATACCTGCTCCATGAAAAGAGACCTGCGATTCAATTCGGTATCCATCTCATCGCCATACGCCTCGTACAGTGTGTCTTCCGTTGAGAACAGGTTCGTTCCGAGACCGAGCCTGTCACCCTCTATCTCGACGCCCATCGCGGCGAGAGTAGTCGGGAAATCATCAAATGTTGTATAGCTGCGTTCCCGAATCGTTTCTTCGAGATCGGCGTCCGCATTGATGTAGCAGGTGTATGTCCTTCTGGGATAATCCTTCTCCACACTTTCACAGAAGTCTGCGTCCATCGTCGTGTGATCTCCGCTCAGAACGATGGTCGTATTTTCATACCAGTCCTGCTCTTTACACCAGGAAATAAAGTCATTGACCCGTCTGCTCGAGCATGCAAAGACATCGGCATACGTATTGCCCGAAAACTCCTCCTTGCAGTTCTGGCATCTGATTCCGTCCTCGAAATGTGTATCGAGTGTCAGCATTGTAAGATTGAACGGCTCATCTTCCTCTGCCAGCTCATTAAGTCTCTCCATAGCCTGCGGGAACAGTCTCCAGTCACAGAATCCCCACGAGTTTTCTTTGTCTTCAAGCCAGTTCCGATTGATTGCGTAGTACAGATCGTCAATCTCATAATTTCCGTGTTCCCGGAAATACAGCTTTCTTCCTCCGAAGACGGCGTCGGATCCGATAAACAAAACATTGTTGTATCCCTCCGCATCAAGAATATCTCCGATCGTCGTGATGCCGGGGAAAAAGTGTTCCTGCGTATACATTTCATTCATGGACCCGCGGACGTCCATAATCTGAGCCTTGAGCCCCACCTGAAGCGGCAGACCGCAGGTCTGTGCGAACATACCGCCCATGGTAAATGTCGTTCCGGGCTCCACATGACCTCCGTTCAGCTTCTTTGAAGTTCCCGAAAAATCCTCATTCTGCTGAGCCAGTTCCGTAAGCTCGGGGATACAGTTAAATTCAAATCCGCCGCCGTTTTCCTTGTCGGAAAACGTCACTTCGACCGATTCCAGAAAGATGTAGATCAGATTCCTCTTTTTCTTCGGGAAAGTCAGCTTGACCGCCTTGGGATCCACATAATTATCCTCTATAAAAGAAGATGTTATGCTCTGATTTTTCAGATACTCGTCGCCTTTCAGCGTTGTCCATCCATAGTTAAAGGCCAGACCGGTCACGATGCAGGTCAGGACAAATGTAATGGCCACGGCTCTCATGAACCACTGTTCCCGCCATTTCCGGATCACGACGAACAGTACGATCACCGCAATAAGGACAATGATCGCAGGAATCAGGGCAGACATATAGAACTTCATCATAATATCATCTCCGGTTCCCTCCAGCGGGGAAGTCAGATGATACACAATTTCCTCCATTGTGAGATTTGCCCAAAATGAGAGAGCCCACTTCAAGGTGAAGGAAAGAAGGGCCGCAAATGCCACACAGACAAGGACCAGTACCGTAAATATGACGCCCAGCCCCCGCCGGATTCCGCTGCCCTTCTTCTGATTTTCCCTTACAGACTGATTATTATCTACTTGACTCATAAAAATCCATACGCTTTCTATTACGGATGTATTTCAGCAATTATCAGGAACGACCCGGCGTTCCTGCCGCGCCGCGGAGGGTGCGGAGCGCCTTACCAAGAGATTAAACCGGGTGTCTCAGGATTCCCTGAACACTCTCGGCATTGGCCGCCGTTACAAGAACATAGTCAACATACGTTACTGTCTCGTTTTTAAGTCCGTCGATATTATTCATGAGATTGGTAACTACGCCTGCTGCATGGGTACTTCCATCACTGAATACTGAACCTGTCATGGTTGCTCTTAAAATATTGTCAATTGCCTCAAGCTCACTGTCAACGCCTATGAGATAAATGTCACTGCTCACAATGCGGTCCGCCTCCTGTATGGCAAGCATGGCGCCGAGAGCCATGGCGTCGTTCTGGCAGACGACCACTTCTATATTATATCCATGTGCAGCGAGATCCGCACTCATGAGATTATAGGCATTTGTCCGGTCCCAGTCTCCGTGAACGTCGCTCAGGCACTGACTCGGGATGCCTGCCGACTCCAGCTCCGCAAGAAACGTTTCACGTCTGAGCGGCACGAACGGATGGTCCTCCGGCCCCTCTATCATTACGTAATCAACGAGTCCGTTATGATTCATGTCCAGCTTCTCAAGACCGAGACTCGCCACAAGTGTTGCCTGAAGCTTTCCGACCTGCGAGCGGTCACTTCCGACACACGAAACGTTCCAGTGATTCTCCTCCCACCTTGCGCGCTCCGCTTCGTCGGGCACATAGTTGAAGTAAATCAGCGGTATTCCGGCCGCCACTACCTTGTCTGTTATAGCAGAAACATCTGCCGAATCGTTCGGACACACCAGAATCTGTTCGATCCCGCTTTCCACCAGAAGATCTATCATTTTAAGCTCCAGCTCAAGATCTCCGTTGTTCTCATAAACCATTATATTATTTTCTTTAAATCCGAGTTTCCTGAGTCGGTTCATGAAGGATGTACGGAATACTTTCATGAAATTTCCCCGCAGAGAGCTGACGGATATGCCGATCTTGCGGTCCGCCAGGTCCTTGCGCGTCTTATATTCCGAACTCTCATCGCTCATATCGCTCTCATCGGAGTCCGTCAGAGTCTCGCCGGTCGCAGACGTTTCTGCAAGACCGCCGCAGCCGGACACAGATGCGGCCATGAGACCTGCGGCCAGAAACAGAGCAAGAATTCTTTTCATTTTCTATCCTCCTGCATACAGGGCAGGGGCAGACAGGGATATCTGTCCCGGGCTTGTTTTTTCACCTTAAAAAAGGACTGTTACATCCGGTCTGCGCCGGCACAACGGTCCTTTTATATACCCTCAAACTATATTTGACCTCTTGTCCTCCCTAAAAATGAGGCTACTTCAACATAGCATGTATGCTTTATTTCGTCAAGATACCAAAATTATATCTCCGCTAAACGAAAGATGCCGTTTACTGTTCACGGCATGTCATCAAGAACGCCTCGGCGGACATTGTACTCCTCACCCGAAGGACGCCATAGCCGGCACCATCAGGATGGCGAACACCACCATCAGCATGAGCATCATGGGAAACATGAGCTTCGTCCCGGCCTGTTCCCCAAGGATGCGGGCGCGTTTCCTGCGCTCCTCAAAGGCTTCCGCTGATTCTCTCATAAGCATGCGCACCAGTTCTCCGCTCCCTTTCCGCACATTCTGCACAAGCAGTGTGGAAAATGTGCGGTATTTCGGTTCCGTCGAACGCATGCCCAGATTCCTGTAGGCGTCAATTTCAGCCACTCCGTTCTCCATCTCGGCACATAGCTTCAGGATTTCCTCGAATCCCTCACGCTTTTCACCTCCGTGCGCGAGTATATTCCTGTAGTCAAGAGCAATTTTTTCAAATGCGGCCCTCATGCTCATCCCCGCATTCAAAAGCAGGACGAGCTTATTGATAAGATGCGGATAATCGTACAGCATCTCCTCCCTGCGTCTCATCTCTTCGATCTCCCGGTTCTGAATCCGGGAATAGAGAAACAGAGCGGAAAAAAGAATCCCGACGAACAGAATAATAAGTCCCCGGCCGTCCGCTGAGGGTCTCCACCTTACATCTTCCCCGTCAATCGTACTCGGAAGGAGCAGCTTCTCGTCCTCTCTATTGTTGGCGGAATCCACTGCCTCACTGACTTTCCTGCGGAAAGATTCCGTCTCGGACAATTCCTTCGGGAAGACAGTGAGCGGAATTTTAACCTCTCTCTCCAGATCGCCCCACTCCAGGCTGGCCGTCAGCGTTACATCCGTTCCGTCCGCGGGTATTCCATCACATATTTTTCCGTCCCAGTCAAGGATATCCGGTCTGTCCGTAAGCCATGAAATAACGACGGGCGTCTCTTCATAAGAAGAAATAAGCTCAAGATCCCGATTTACATGCCCGGCAGACTGATCTTTAAGGAGCAGAGACTCCAGCTGAGCCGATGCATGATCCAGGATCTCTTCCTTCTCCGACTCCCTGTATGTCTTCGGCTCGACGACTATCTCAACGGGTTTCTCCTCACCGGAAATACAGACTTCAAGGTTCTCGGTATATGTCTGCCCGTTGTAATCATTGCGGATCAGGTATCCGTCTTCAGCCGTGCTGCTCATCCAACTGAGGACGGTGACGAGTGCAGCGACGGCATTTGCACAGAAAACCGTAAGCAGGGCGGTACGAACACTCTCCTCATCGATCCCCAGGCCGGAAAGATATGTGCTGTTCAGGCGGCGGGCTGCTTTTCGGAAGCCTCCCCGCACCAGAATAAAGAGCATCATGTATGCAACTGGTATAACTGCGTAGATCCAGATTATTTTCATAGTTGACCTCCCGTTCCCTTTTCACACTCTTATGTCGACAATCTTTGCTCCCCACCAGAGAGCCCCTGCATAGACAGCAAGGCATGCGGTCATGACAATCATTCCGAACGCGGTGGTATACATGATCGACAGAAATCCCGGGGAGGTGAGCTGCATGTAGAGAATGATAAAAGCAGGCATCACGCTCATGATTTTCTGCTCATATTTTTTTGCGGCGATAGCAGTTTCGATTTCACGTTCCACATCAATCTTGGAGGAAATGGTAACGGCTGTTTCCCGGACGATGCCGGCGGTATTTCCTCCCATCCGCTTTGCGGTAGCAAATACCGCCGCAAAGTTCTCGATATCCTCCGATCCCGACCGTCTGCCGAAGTCCAGGAGAAGCCTTTCAACAGGGACGGACAGCTTAATCTGTGCGTTGATCCAGCCTATCTCGCGGGTCATATCGGAGTCCCTGCCCACAACATTGATAAGGTTTCTTTCCGCGTCGCGAAAGGCATTTTCCACCGAGTATCCGGCGCGCAGTGCAACTGTCACGCTGTCAAGCATCTCTCTGAAATCGCGGAGAAGCTTTTCACGACGAGTCTGACACAGGTCACGGATCAGGCTTCTTACATAGAAAAATCCGAGCGGAAGGAGAGGGATCAGCATGAGCAGTCTGCGGTAGAAAAGGTAATCGATGAGGCCGCAAAGCGCGGCAGCCTGAAAGATCAGCCGAGCCCACTCTCCCGTTGAAGGGTGATAGCTTCTGTAATCTGTTTTCATTTGGCACCTCCGTTATGGTCAGGACATTGAAGGGAGTTCGATTCCGCTTCTCTTCAGTTTGTGTGTTCGCAGAAGTTCTCCGGTCTTTTCAAATACTCCTTCGGTGTCGTTCCAGCGGAAGATCGTATGCATCTGAATTTCCTCTCCGCTCATGCCGTCAATCTCGGCAATCTCAAGGACGCGCCGCGAACGGTCAGCGAGTCTTCCAAGATGCACAAGGATGTCCACGCCGGAGGCGATCTGACGCCTGATTGCCGCGAGGGGGAGAGGGAAAGCCATCAGCACCATGGTCTCCAGTCTGGAGAGCATGTCATAGCAGGAGTTGGCGTGGATTGTGCACAGGGACCCGTCATGCCCCGTATTAAATGCCTGAAGCATATCGACCGCCTCGCCGCCGCGCACTTCGCCGACCACGATTCGGTCCGGACGCATACGAAGACTTGACTTGATCAGGTCTCTGATCGTCACCTCCGTGCCTCCCTCCATATTGGCAGCCTTGGCTTCCATGCGGACAAGGTTGCCGATTCCCTGGATCTGCAGTTCGGCATTATCTTCAATTGTTATGATTCGTTCCGTTTTGGGAATGTAGTTTGAAAGGGCATTAAGAAAAGTAGTTTTGCCGGCGGAAGTTCCGCCGCCGATAATAATGGAATAGCCCGCCGCGACCAGCGTCTCAAGAAAGGCCGCCGCCTCGGCGGTCAGGCTGCCGAATCGGACCAGCTTCTCCATCGTGATCGGTTCTTCCGGGAATCGCCGGATGGTCAGAACCGGACCGTTGAGTGCGACAGGAGCCGTCACCACATTCACCCGACTTCCGTCCGGCAGACGTGCGTCGACGATCGGGCTGGACTCATTGACCACGCGGTTCACCTTACCGACGATCTGCTGAATGACGTCCTCGAGTTTTTCACGTGAGGAGAACCGGTGGTCCCATTTGAAAAGATGGCCGTCCTTCTCAACATAGATCGTGTCCGGACCGTTGACCATGATTTCTGTCACGGCCTTGTCCTCGATCAGGTCCTGCAGTATGTCGAGCCGCCGCACAGAGTAGAACAATTCCCGCGAAAGAGCCGTCCGCTTTTCTATATTCATATATGTGCTGCGGCTTTCCTTCATGATCAGTTCTGTAATCATCTGCCGGATTTCGTCGTCACCGACCTCACCTGCGGTGTCAAGGCGGGACATGAGGGAGGCGCGCAGGCGGCGATAGCTGTCGCCGGGACCGGTATCCTGCGGCTTCGGAGTTAATGCTTCGGGATGAGAGACGGATTCATTTGTCTTTTGCGGCTCACCTGTCTTTATGAGAGAAGAGATAGAAAAAGAAGAGGTCATAATAAGACTCCTTTCAGAAATGAAGTGGCTAAACTATAACAATCAAGCCATTGCTTTTTCAAGAGGAATAGTTGCCGAAAATAAATTGGATTTTTCATGCATATTGGCAAGAGACATCTCCTGTTTATTTATAAACGCCCTGTAGTTTTCCCGCCGTTTGACGTTTAAACATGTTTCAAATATGTTTTATAAGAAGATATTTATCTATATTTAAAGTATGTTTTATTACATTGCGACTATTATACTTTCATGGTAAGAAATTAAATTAAAAAAAGTTTCCATGGATTTTGTGTCCATGTCCATATATACTATATATAAGGGTTAACAATATTTTTTCAAAGGAGCTTTTATGAACGAGGAAGCATTAGGAAAAAAAATCAAGGCTTTACGTATCGCCAACGGCCTGACACAGGTTCAGGTTTCTCAGGCGTTAGGCGTCACGCCGGGATATATCAGCAATGTCGAGAATAATCGTGTTGCCATGTCTCTGCGTGTGTTGATTTATTATGCGAAGCTTACGGGCGTAACACTTGACTATCTGGTTGGGATGGTCGATGTCGATTACCGTGAAACAGCCCTTGACAACGCACTTAAGGAACGAATGGTAAGGCTGTCAGACGTGAATAAGGAAAAGCTGATGAAGACACTGGATTTGTGGTTGGATTAATTGAGATCCGTGCCAGGTGCGAAAAGATTGTGACTTGAAACTAAAAAACCTCGGCGGAGCGCGTGCGCTCGCCGGGGTTTTTTCACGGGCAATCACTTCGGCAGTCGCCCTGCAATTAAGTAGCTTAAAACTTCCCACATACAGTACGCTGACAGTCTTATCATACAGATACTGCATCGGCGGGACGCTCTCGCTCTTTCTCTGCTTACAGCGGTACATATGAAATTTTCTGCGTTATCACTTGAATATTTCAAGTACCGGCCACGAGACGAAGCCGCGCCCATTGCCAGTATTTCTGATATAAATTAGTATTAAATTCGGGCAAAATTCCATACTATTTCTTGTATTATTTTGATTATCAAAGATTTTTAGCATCAAAATAGCATCTGTGGTTAATAATCATATAAGTATAGCAAGAGCGGACAAAAGGCAGATTTATCTGGATTTTATACATTCGAAGTATATCTATACTAACTCACCAACAATAAACTTACTTCCTAAACTCATCTCTCCCTATGATACTTATAGTCATTTCAAATTTTGTTTTCTATACATCAGCAAAGCTACTCGCTTCTTTTTAATCTCCTACGCTGTAATTTTCTCCAGATATCTCGCGCCTTCTGACATTTTTCAATCTCAATAGCCAAGTACTTATATAATATCTCCTGATCTGTAAGATCCAGTACAGAATTTATATCAGCTCCTTCACGAATAAGTCGATCAACCTCTTCTATTACTTTACGTATGAAATCAATTGGAACGTTATCCAAAATAGGCACAATAATGTTTCCCACTTCACCCGGTAGTATCTCAAGTACTCCGCCACCATAGCTTCTACCACAAATTTCAGTAAAGGCAAAAGAGATACTGTTGTAATAAGAGAGAACTATACGTTCTGGCTCTACTCCTTCATTAAACTTTAATCGATGCATAGTATCCGTAGAAACTGCCTCACAACAATTCAAGACAAATTTGGGATATAAATTATTTCGTCTTAGGAAGAAAGCATCTGGCACCCACACTGAGGGAATCTGATACCAGAAGTCTCGTATTCTAAGCTTATATCCCTCGTTTTGTCTATTCTCTTCTCCCCATTCAATATAATCCCTATACCTCTGAGGATAGGTCCAAATTGGATCAGATGGAAAATCTATCAAATAAGCAGCTTTTCCTGCATCTACATTTTCCTGCCAATCCTCTTTTTTGAAATATACACTATTTGCATGAGAGCTTCTGCCAATCAACGGTCTAACGACATCCTGCAGACCATATTTCTCAACAGTTTCCCGATTTACAGAGAAATATTTATTGTTTCCCGTTGTTATTCCCACATTTATCAGCGCCACATCCGATAACTTCTGAAATCTTTTGTCAGCACGAATCTCTGCTATTAATTCGTTTTCCTCTTTGGAAGTAAAATACTTGGTCCATTTTTCATGTACATGAGACAGTTTCTGGAAGCCATCCTTTTCAAGGTCAAGCCGAGACAAATCATCAAGGTTATTTAACTCTATTATGCGTATTCCAGCTTCCTCTTTCCCTTTCTCACCAATTAATACAACAATCTCCTGTTCTATATCAGGAAAAACGAGTTCTTCAAATGTCAATAATGTAATCTTTGAAAGCTTTTCCGCGAGAAAAAAACGCAAATCCTCAGCATATACAACCTGCAAGATCTCGGCCGGAATGACAAATGCGATTTTCCCATTATCACTGAGCATCTGAACACATGCGACAATGAATCCCACCCATGCATTTATAAGTTTATTTGATTTCATGCCATTAGAGATTAATATCTCAGACATTTCAGTACGCTGAGATTCCATAAGGTACTGATACCGAATATATGGTGGATTACCAACGATTAAATCATATTTATTGTGTGCGTTTTCACGATAGAAATCGAAGAAATCCCTGTTAATAATATGTATATTGCCATTAGAAGCATACTTTACAGACAGCTTATCAGTCTCATCTTTTTCTATTTCAACTGCGGTCATAGACTTGCTGTCAGCGAGAACCCCTTGTTCAAGTGCAGCATCTATGAACACACCATCGCCACAGCTGGGTTCCAAAATTGACCTAATGTTCTTATCCTTGACAAAAAACTCAATCATCTTTTCTGCCAAAATAAGCGGAGTGTAATAAGCACCTCTTAGTTTTTCTTTTGTATTATCTTTCTTAAGTTTCATTCTTCTCCCAGTAATGACTGATAAATATATGTTATCCTTTGCTCGATCCGTTTTACAAGAAGTATCCTTTCCTGAGATATTGCAGATCGTGTCTTTTTGTCACGATACACTTCAAATGAATCGTTTAGTTCATAGATTCTGCGTGCATCAGTAACTATTTCATCATGAAGTGCTTTCTGTTCTGCATTTCCAAAATCAATGTCAATAATCGGAACTTTCTTTAGCAGGTAAGTTCCTCTTGCTGTAAATCCACCTTCGAATTCGCTCCCCATCACCTGAATGATTTTCTCTGTGTAGGGATGGTTAAGCCAGGCCTGAATAAAGCTCAAATCAAATTCACTATCCCTTAGACCTGCTATAGCGCAGTAACCAGCTGTGCCACCAGAAGCTATTAACATATCTTCTATGTCATAGGCATACATAGGAATCTTACTCAAGACTCTTACAATCAACTTGGGTGTATCAACAAAAGAGGATAAAGCCTGACTCCTTCCATACTGATACCAGGTTGAATCGGTTGCCCCTTTCACATCTCTTCCGACACCATTATTCAAGCATTTTGGAACCAGGTACTCATAGCAGCTGCAAAGATATTCATACGTACCAGAAAAGTGAGTTTTCATTTTTTCAATATTAATAAGCTTACCGTCCTTTTCATATGGAAAGATGATCCACTTATCCGTTTTTAGTTTTGAGTAAGTACCCATGCCCTTTTCGTCTGCTTTAGTAGGCTTGAAATACGGCTTCAAGATGCTCTTCTCAATAATATGCTCACTGCCGAATTTCTGAATCTTAAAGCAATCAACATCTTCTGAAATAATATTCTCTCTGCCGAACCAATATACTGGAGGACGTTCAGCACTGGTTTGTATACCATTAAAAATATCAGCTACTTTACCTAAAGGACATGATTTCAACATAAGAGCAGACAACATCTTCATAAGATCCATATCGGTTGTAAGCGCCCATGGATCATCACCTAAAGATGAATTCGCAATTTCGACTCCTTCAATCCCTTGTCCTGTCCAAAGGTCAGTTACTGACCGAGCATTACGATATGAAAATTTAGTACTTTTGGCTTCACTGCAGCAAACAATAGAACTATATATAGTCTTATCTGGAAATAACTGAACATCTCCGAAATCGACCATGCTGCTAATATGGCTCGATAAGACTTTCCTCAATTCTTTACCTGCATCAATCTTAAAGAATTTATTGGGGATAATATAGCAGAGTGTTCCTCCATCAGAAAGCAAAGACAATGCTTTTTCTGTAAACACAAAGTATTTATCAAATTGCTTATATGCGCTTTTATATTTTTTCTTATAGATTGCAAAAGCCTGTTCCCCATCGAGAGTATGCATTTCCTCTGTCTTAACATAAGGCGGATTTCCCAGTATTACGTCAAATTTATTACCTCCATTGATATCATCCCAATTAAAAGGCACACACTCTCGTAAGATTGCAAAATCAAATAAATCTTTTCCCAAATCCTTTCTTTCTATAAGAGAGTTCCCGGTTTTAATGTTCTCATCTAAAACCGGAAGTATCGGATTTTCATCAGATACTGATGCTATTGTCTCATCCTCGATAAGTTTAATCAAAAGAGAGAATTTACTTACTTCAACTGCATGAATATCTATATCAACACCGTAAATGCATGACAGTAAAATTTCCTTCTTTTCCTGCAAGGGCAACTTTCTTTTCCCGTTGCTCAGTTCTATCAAGTGACCTGCGTCATTCTTTTCGTACCATTCCACACAAAAATCAATCAAATACTGGTAAGCTTCTTCAAGAAACACACCTGAGCCGCACGCTATATCAGCTATCCTGAGATTGAGAATCTGTTGTGGAGTCTTCCCTTCACATTTATCTGTGAGCGCCATCTTCACCATATACTTGACTATTTCGATTGGTGTCGACACTACAGATCTGTACTTGTACTCTGCTTTCTCTTGTAAAACGACCCTATTATTCTCTATGACAAATGCTTCTGTTAAGAATGATTCATATATTTTTCCTAACACACTTGGCTCAATGATATTGAAGAGATATGGCGCCTTCGGGTAATACAGTGAAAGAATCATCTCCAGAATACTGTCGTTTTCAAGATCAAAAATTATATTGTCTCCAGAGAATAATTTTGAATTGTAGCGCCGATCTGTCTCACGAAAAACCTGCGTTAAACTTTTTTTAACCTCATTTCTGTCTTTAGCCGTATCAATTAGTTTTCGATATAAAGGCAGATTCCTATCTTCACAGATACGCAAAAAAATGATCTGGTTAATGAACTCCTGAACCACATCATTGAGAACATCGGCATTTCTATATTGCTCATGTTTTCTAAATAGTTCCTGCGCAATCTCAAGTCTCCACACATTCATCTGTTCAAGAAAGACTTCATCTATTTCTGCTGAATATCTTCCTTCGGTTGGAAACTTGCTAGCTACATACTTATCGAAATCGCCTGAATAGACCGCCTCTTTAGAAATCAGTTCTGCAATCTCTTTGTACTTATCAGCATACTCTGTATAGTGATATCGTCTATAAAGTGATGTCTGCGCATTGTCCCCTTCTAAAGGTTTATTTGTTGTATCAAATATCAGAAGGTCTCTAAAGTTAGTAAGCACAGATATTTTATGTTTTGCATTCCAGCCATAACTTCGAGCTTGTCTTGCTGGTGCCGGATCTGATGTGATGTCGACTGCGGGCTTTTTTGCTTCAACAAATATCTTTGAAACACCATTAATGGTAAGAGTATAATCGGGGCGTTCATTTTCATTTGAAAACTTCTCGACAACAACTTCCTTATATTGTGGTGCAGTTCCTTTTCTATTATGTACGTCCCATCCAAAACATTCTAATAAAGGACTAATAAACTCATCACGGGTATCCTGTTCATTATAATCCCTGGCAGTTCTATATGTGTCCTCGTATTCGTGAAACCTTTTTATCAGTTTTTCCAACATTTCTTTCTTCATAATTTGCCTTTCTGAATTAACGAATTCTCAGGTTGATCAAACAAAGTTAGTGGCCTGTCTTATATTATGCATATGCGCTGTCCCTATAAACGGACTCAGAAAAAAAAATCGCGATAGACTAATAAAAAAGTTCACAAATACCTCATACTATTATAAATCAGTCTTCCAAATCCTGCCAGATAATACCTGTCAATATAGCGATAAATTACCCTCGGCATTTATTGTCATGTTTCCCATATTAAGAGTTATGGATTTACAAGGCTCGACACTTAATTAAAATCAACAGATTTTTCTTTGTCATTCTTATGAGAACTGGTAGAAAGAAGCAATAAATAAAGCAATGTCTATCTCATTGATCAAAAAGAGAAAATTAATCCGAAGCTACTGAACGACCCATAGTTTGTGAACAGATACTTATTGCACATCGCCACTAACAGGATGTCAGACAGATGATTGCGATTGCAAAGAAAACCAAGGATCAGGTAAAGGAGGAATATCCGGCTATCGACTTAAGAGAAAAGAACACACTCATCGATGAGAGATTTAAAAAGCAGCCTCACGAGTATGAAGATATGATACTTCTTGGCCTGATAAAGGAAACAGAAGAAGAAGAAAGAAAGACCCGTAATGAAAGTTTTGCGTTCAGGAAAAGAAATTTCGATGATTATCCTTATGAAAATCCGATGCTCTAAAATACTATAAAATCAGGAAATCCAAACGTAAAATGAAAAATTAGCATCAACCAACGAAAAATCCCCGCCACCTGTAAGTGACGGGGATTCCTTTAGTCTTTATTTTTCTGATATACTCAGGCTATTTCGAGATTATTCCTCAACAGATGTAACACGGCCTGAACCAACTGTACGTCCACCTTCGCGGATAGCGAATGTAAGACCCTGCTCCATAGCGATCGGGTGGATCAGCTCGATGTTCATGTCAACGTGGTCACCCGGCATGCAC
>ODAI010020529.1_pt1 | contig 27024 bp, 24 predicted proteins | sample 1539321 | NCBI WGS metagenome assembly ODAI01 (sample SAMN02144231, study PRJEB22623) | gut metagenome | biome: sheep rumen | host: Ovis aries | place: New Zealand
CGACACCAGCTCTGTAAGCCGTTAATTCATAGCGACTTGCGGCGTTGAGGTCGCATAAAGTACTCCACTTTTACGCGAAAGTCGAACACCGACCTTCCAACTACTCTGACATTGAAAGCCACCTACTATGTAGTTGCGTTGCAAACTCATAGTAGTTGGAACGCCAGTGTTCGACTTTCGCCTAAAAGTGTAGTACTTTATGCGACCTCAACGCCGCAAGTCGCTATGAATTAACGGCTTACAGAGCTGGTGTCGTATGTATAATTTTATTTTTTATTTCCCCTGTAGGGGCACCACAGTGCAGGATAGCGCTCGAAACGGTGTCATCCTACACTCATGTTGAAGTTGAACGAACGTGGATATAATCACTCATCCATTTGCGGAGGTGCGGATACTTCTCGGCAAGGGCATCGGCTTTCTGACGGACACCGGCAAGGAAAGCCTGGTATTCGGGGGAGTCGGGACGGAAGGGACGGTGGGCGAGTGCAGCCTTGACGGGTTGGAAGTCTTTCAGATAGCGGCGTGCAGCATCGCTGAAGAGGGTGTCAACAAGCTGCTCCCAGATATACTCCACCGCCTGGTCGTTAGGATGCAGCATATCGGAGGCATAGAAACGGTAGTCGCGCAACTCGTCGACCACTATCTCATAGGCGGGGAAGTAGAAAGCCCCCTCCAAACCTCCCCCTGTAGGGGAGGCTTCCTTACCACCCCATCCCTCCAAACCTCCCCCTGCAGGGGAGGCTTCCTTACCACCCCATCCCTCAAAACCTCCCCCTGCAGGGGAGGCTTCCTTCAACACTTTGTTGACGGCTAAGAGGAGGGTGGCTTTAGAGAGCTGGCTGCCATGAAAGCCATACTTGGCATAGCGGATGGGACTGACGGTCAGGATGATGCGGATGTGGGGATCGTGTCTGCGCAACAGGGTGATGGCCTTGCGCAGGTAGTCGGCACACTCGTCGACGCTGAGTTTCTGTTCGTCGAAGAGCTGCTGCGGCCGCTTGCGGCAGTTGTCAACAATCTCGCCCGTTGCTTTCTCCACGTAGACGTGGTTGGTACCGAGCGTCAGCACGGCGACAAGCGCTCCACTGCCCTCCTTGAAGGGAGATGGAAGCCCTCCCTGACCCTCCCTGAAGGGAGGGAAAGAATCTGCTGAGGCGAGAAGACGCTCAATGGTATGGAGGATGCTGGCAGGGTTGTACATCACTCCGTATGGGTTGACGACGACCTGAAAGCCTTCGTCACGGAACCGCTGCCCCACCCTGTCGGCAAAACAACTGCCGACAAACAGCAGGCGGTCACCCGGTTCGATGGTGAACGGCGGCTTGGGTATCTGTACTCTTGTCCTAAAGTCCATGATCTATTAACTTTACCCCCCTCCCCAAGCCCACCCCCTTCCCCTCCCTGGGGAGGGGGGAGGGAGGGGAGGTTGTATAGATTTGCTATTGTTGTTCCTAATGAATAAGATAGATTTGCGAAGCCGTCCCCTATTCCACCTCCCCTCCCGTTCGGGAGGGGTCGGGGGTGGGTATTAACTTCTGCTGACTTGCAGACCGTTCATGCTCAGCTTCATGTCGACGAAGCGGGCGTTGGCGTTGATGCGATGCTCGGTGAGAACCTGACGGATACGTGCTGCCGCCTGCGGGTCTTTGGCTATCATGTAGAGATAGCCACCGCCACCGGCACCCGGCAACTTGTAACCCAGGCACAGGTCGTCGACAAGCCGGGTGAGCGCCTCCACCTCCGGCGGATTGGTACCGCTGTCGATGGCTTGGTTCTGCTGCCAGGTCTTGCGCACGAGCCTGCCCACGCTTTCGAAGTCACCACGCTGGAACGCCTCGTACATATCGGTGGCATGCGCCTTCATCTGGCGCAACATGGCTATCTCGTCGCGCTGGTTGAGGAACATGCGGCGCACAATCTCTGCCAGGATGGTCTTCGCCGTGCGCGTGATGCCCGTATAATATAATAGGTGGCAGGCACGGTAGTCGGGTTGTGTGTAAAGGTCTGTCGGCAACCAACGCACCAACGGCAGCTGACAGAAACCGCGTTCGGTCTGCAACAGCTTGATGCCTTGCAGCAGTCCGCCGTACTGGTCTTGCCATCCTCCGCCGGTGGTAAGCAACTGCTCCAACATCAGCGTCTGGCGACCAATCTCGTTCTTGTCCCAAGCCAGTCCGCAGAAGTCGCTGAGGGCACCCAACACGGTGGAAGCCAACAGGCTGCTGGTGCCGAGCCCCGACCCGGCAGGGATAGCCGACAGCAACGTCACCTCGATACCGCAACCGAAGGCACGGAGCTGGTCTTCCAACGACAGGTCGCTGCCGCCGAAGCCCACGAGCGTGAGTGCTGCCTTGGGAATGGAGAACGGCGAGCCCACCTTGTTGAAGGCTGCCAGTTCCTCATTGGTGCGCACCACCTCTGATGCGCCGAGGTCTATGCTTCGTAGTACGATATGGAAGTCACGGCAGGGCTTCACGTAAGTCTGCAACGGCGGTTGCCCGTTCAGTTCGATGGCGATGTTCAGGACGTTGCCCCCTTCCATGAGACAATAGGGCGGTGTGTCCGTCCATCCGCCTGCAAGGTCGATGCGCACCGGCGAACGCCCCCATACAATCTGGTCGTCGTAGACCGACTTGCGGGGAACGGGACGCGCAGCGGCACCCGAAGCGGAGGCAAGGTTCATAATGCCTTCGCGCAAGAGGGAGAAGGCACGGGCTTCCTCAAGGCGTGAAGTGTCGGTGCTGGTGAGGGAGTGGGTGGGTGTGGCTATGCCACAACAAACAGAACGCCTTGCCACCTCGGAGCGGAACATGGCATCGTGGATGCGCGTCAGCAACGGCTCATCGGCAGGCAGGGGCGACGGCAACGGCACGTTGCCATCGACAAACTCGCGGGCTGCATCCTCCAGGTCGAGCTGATAGAACACGCTGTGGGCATAGTTCGCTGCCAGCAACGGCCAGTTGCCGATGCGGAACTGCCGCCGCTGGGCGGTCAGTCGCCGGAGGTTGGCTTGTGCACTGATGTCGGAGGCTGAGAGCTTGGGGAGGTCGGACAAGTCGGACTTTTCAGACTGGTCGGACTTGTCAGACATGGCAGAGAGCATCGTCTGGAGCACCTGTCCCATCTGCTCGATGGAATCGACGACGGGGAAGCGGCGCTCCTGCTGCAACTTGCCGTCGAAACGGTCGTAGTAACCATAAGGACGCACCACCCACTGGCTCTCCCCTATCGGTACGATGTCGACACACTGACCGGGCTGGAGCGTTATCTGCCAGTCGTTCACTGGCACACCAGTGATGATGTTCTCGCTGGCGAGTTGCCAACGACTTCCCACACAGGCGTTTTCTATCCACACATTACGGTTCTGCTCGGTCAGCTTGATGCGGACTTCGGCATTCTGAACAAAGATAGAAGGGTGCGGCTTGCGGTCGCGGTGGAGCACCTGCCGTTGGTCGTTGACGAGGTTCTGGATGGCAAGCGTAGAAGAAAGCAGTTCGTGGGAGGTACCGAAATGGTAGAACTCGCCGCCCGGCAGCGGTAAGACGGCAACGGTGAGCTGTCCTACCTCGTCGTCGGGTTGAGAAGGATGAGTTCCCAAAGCGCAGCCGAAGTCCGAGTAGAGGTCGTAGTACAAGGGAACGTGGGATGGTGGGAGCGAGGAAGTTACCCCACTCTTCTTCATCAGCACCTCCACAGCACGGTCGCTAAGGAGCCAGATGCCGATGTCGGTGAGGTAGTAATGGTCCTTGAGCAAGGTGCTCAACGTCTCCACCGACGGCTTCTGCAACATACATTTCAGCACGGAAGGCTGCTGACGGGACGAGACGAAGACACCATGATCCTTGGCTATCTCCGGACCGAGCCACAGACCGTAGCACACCACATCGACATCGGGGATGGGTTGCAGCGGTTCGGTGGCACGGATATAGACGTCGCCACTGACCACCATCGTGTTCAGACGGCTGGGAGCCGCCTCCATGATGCGCTCATACAAGGGTACCTGCAACGAGAGCAGGTCTTGCGACAACCGCTGTCCCCGCTCCCAACGGAAGACGGGAATGGGGGTGAGCACCTTCCCCGACGGTGCGTATGCCGGCAACCGGCGACTCTGACCGCCGGCATGCAGCAGGATGCGCTTCTCCTTCTTCAGCCAGTGGGGAAATGAAGAATGAAGAATGAAGAATGAAGAATCACCTGATGATGGAGATTCAGCGCGAATGAAAGATTCTTCATTCTTCATTCTACATTCTTCATTTTCAAAGGCTTGCTGAAGGAGCCATGCGGTGCCGCCGCCAGAACCGAGCTGATGCCCCACCGGGTCGTTGGTACAGAACCATTCGGCAGACGAACAGCCCGTGATATCATGAAAGCAGTCCACCAGATTGGGTGGCAATGACAATAATTTTTTCATACCAGTAATGATTATTGACTGCAAAGATAGCAAATAATTCATAAATAAGTCGTATCTTTGCGGCAACAAATACACTACTAACCGATATGGACAACAAGAAAAACGGATTGTTTTGGAAGAACGGCGTAAACTTTCTCGTGCCGTTCATCGTGATTACCTCTTGCTTTGCTTTCTGGGGATTTGCCAATGATGTGACGAACCCGATGGTGAAAGCGTTCTCGAAAATCTTCCGCATGAGCGTCACCGAGGGAGCCTTGGTACAAGTTGCCTTCTATGGCGGCTACTTCCTCATGGCGTTTCCTGCTGCGATGTTCATCCAGAAATACTCCTACAAGGCAGGTGTGCTGATGGGACTGGGGCTGTATGCCACGGGTGCGCTGATGTTTATCCCTGCCAAGTTTACGGGAATGTACTACCCGTTCCTGCTGGCTTACCTGATACTGACGTGCGGACTGTCGTTCTTGGAGACAAGCTGCAACCCCTATATCTACGTGATGGGCAGCGAGGAGACGGCAACACGCCGGCTGAACTTCGCACAGGCTTTCAACCCGATAGGTTCGCTGTGCGGCATGTTCGTGGCGATGAACTTCGTACAGGCACGCCTCAACCCGATGGATACGGCGTCACGTGCGCAGCTGTCGGATGCAGAGTTCGAGGTGTTGCGCGAACAAGACCTCTCCGTCCTGATCCAGCCTTACGTCTATATCGGACTCGTGGTCATCGCCTTGGCACTGCTTATCCGGTTCATGAAGATGCCAAAGAACGGGGAGGCATCAATTGAAGCGAACGGAGAAAGCACGGAAAATGGAGAAAACGCGGGAGCGAAGAAGCAGAAAGGGTTGATTACCGCCATCAAGGAAATCTGTTCGGTAAGCAACTACCGCGAGGGAGTCATCGCACAGTTCTTCTATGTCGGCGCACAGATTACGTGCTGGACGTTCATCATCCAATACGGTACACGTGTACTGATGGCGGAAGGGTTGACGGAGAAGGCTGCCGAAGTGATGTCACAGCGCTACAACATCATTGCCATGATCTGCTTCGTGTGCAGCAGGTTTATCTGTACCTGGTTCCTGAAATACATCAATCCCGGCAAGCTGCTCATGATTCTTGCCTGCGGTGGCTTCGCACTGGTGCTGGGTGTCATCTTCTTTACCGACGTGAAAGGACTCTACTGTCTCGTCGGCGTGAGCGCCTGCATGTCACTGATGTTCCCCACCATCTATGGCATTGCCCTCGAAGGACTGGGCGAGAACGTGAAGTTTGGCGGTGCCGGCCTCATCATGGCCATCCTCGGCGGCAGCGTCCTGCCGCCGGTACAGGCTGCCATCATCGACGTGAAGCACGCCATCTGCGGACTTCCTGCCGAGAACATCTCGTTCATCGTTCCGCTCATCTGCTTCGTGGTCGTCGCCCTCTACGGCTTCCGGTCGAACAAGCGGGAGCAGATGTCCCAGCTCTAATATATCCAGCCCTACTTAGCAGCCTTCTTCCTCCACGTCATGACTCCTACAAAGAGGATGGTCATGAGGAGAATGGCTGCGGCGATGTAGGCTATGGTTTCGGTGATGGTGATGCTCTTAGGCTTGAACTCCAGGACGATGTTGTGGTAACCGGCTTTTACGCTGAGGGCACGGAGCACGTAATTGACACGCCCCAGCTCCACCTCCTGCCCATTGTCGGTGGCGGTCCAACCGGGATAATAGATTTCCGAGAAGACAACAATACCTTCTTTCGAAGCATTCACGTCGTAGACGAGCCGGTTGGGAGCATATTGCTTTAACGTGACAGCGCCCTGGGCACTGAGTGAATCTCGACTGCTTTGAGTATACTGAGTATTCAGAGTTGTCTGACTACTCCCCTCTCCCTTTGGAGAGGGGTTGGGGGTGAGGCTACTCATGAACTTCTTGTCGGCAACGGCTTCGTGGCGAAGGTCGACCTTGCCTAACGCCTCCAGTTCCTCATTGGCATTGTCAACGAATGTCACCTTGTCCACCATCCATGCGTTACCGTACGCATACGGGTTCTGCAAGGGGATGGTCTCTCCATCCTGCAAGGGCAGGATGAAGTACTTGGCATTGAGCATGTTCAGCACAGGATAGATGCTGTCGCCAGCCACCGCCTCCATGTTACCGCCAGCTTCTGCCACAGCCTGCATCGCCTTCTGCATCTCAGGTGCGATGTGGGCATCGATCAGTTCCTGGTAACGGCGCAACTTGGCAGCATGGTAGCCGCCGATGCTCTTATGATAGAACGAGGTCTCGTTCTCGTTGAAGGTGTTGGAAGCGAAGTTCAGCACACGGTAGTCGAGCGACTTGTCCTTCAGTATCTCCTCATCAGCCTTTGTCATCTCTATCGGCTGCTCACGCTCACTCTTCGGAACGAACATGGCATCGTTGAGGTAGCGCTTGTCTACCTGCCACAGGTCGACGAGACAGAGCACGAGCAACGCCACCGCCATGTACTCCATCTTCAGCTTCTTAGCCTTGTAAAGGAACAGGACGACGGTGCCGAGGACGATGACGAAGACGGAACGCCAACAGTCGGAAGTAAAGATTTCCTTGCGCAACGACGTCAGGTTCTCCAACAGCGGATTGAGCTGGTCGGCAGGAATCTGCGACAATGCCTGCTGCTCGGTAGAGGAGATGAAGTCAAAGAATACGCCTGGCATCAAGGCGAAGAGTGCTGCTACACCTGCTGTCAACAGGAAGCTGATAAGGATGTAGCGGGTGATTTGTGAGGAGGTCGGACTTGTCGGACTGGTCTGACTGGTCTGATCAGCCTTGCCTTCGACAGCCTTTACCACCTCTCTCAGTCCCAGCATTCCAAGCAACGGTATCGTGAACTCGGCGATGACAAGGATGGAGGACACCGTGCGGAACTTGGCATACATCGGCATGTAGTCGATGAACAGGTCGGTGAACCACATGAAGTTCCTACCCCATGAGAGCAGTATAGACAGGATGGTAGCTGCCAACAACGCCCACTTCACCGGTCCTTTCACCAAGAACAGGCCGAGGAAGAACAACATCAGTACGAAGGCTCCCACATAGACAGGACCGCTGGTCATAGGCTGTTCGCCCCAATACTGTCCCAACTGCTGGTAGATGCCCTCATACATCGGGTCGCCCTTCTGCTGAACGGTCTTGTCTAAGATCATCGGAACGGAAGCACCACCCTTGGTGTTAGGCACCAGAAGCGTCCATGTCTCGCCGATGCCGTAGCTCCACTGGGTGATATAGTCACGGTCGAGACCGCTGCTGGTCTGGTTGGCTGAGTTCTGCTTGACGAGCTCACTCTTGCCGCGCATGGTCTCGTTCTGATACTCCCACGTATGATAGAGGTTGGAGATGTTGATGGCTACACCGATCAAGGCTGCCGCCGCACAGACTCCCGTAGCCTTCACGAACCGCTGGAGCTGCTTCTGTCGCAGCGCCTCCACCAGGAAAGCCACGACGAGGAAGAAGACGATGAACAGGTAGTAATAGGTCATCTGCACGTGGTTCGCCTTGATTTCGAACGCCGTGAAGATAGCTGTCAACAGAAATCCCCACAGGTACTTGCCTTTATATGCCAAGACGATACCGGCAATCATCGGTGGCAGGTAAGCCAATGCCATCACCTTCCAGATGTGTCCTGCGGCAATGATGATGAGGAAATAGCTGGAGAACGCCCAGATGACGGAACCCAATGCCGCTAAAGACTGGCGGAAGTCGAAGGCACGCAGCATGATATAGAAGCCTAACAGGTAGACAAACAGGTACCACACATTCTCTGGCAGCCACAAGTGGTAGGCTTCCATCACCTGCGAAAGGCCATTGGTAGACTGATAGGACGGTGAGGTCTGATAGGTAGGCATGCCACTAAAGAGGGCATTCGTCCAGCGAGTAATCTCACCTGTCTGCTGCTTATATTCCAACACCTCCTGTCCGGCACCGCGTCCGGCAGAAGAGTCATGCCGATAAAGAATCTTTCCCTGGGTCACGGGAACGAAAAAATAAGCAAAGGATATTGCAGCAAATAATACGATAACCAGCACGTCAGGCCAGCATTTCTTCAATGTATTCATTCTTTTCATGTCTTTTTGTTTCTTCTTGCTAAATTCCTACCTTTCCGGTGGAATGGAGTCGAGGGCGGCTTGTGCCTCTTGATGGCCTTGGGCTGCAGCTTTACGCAACCACTCTTTCGCCTTCTTACGGTCTATCTTCATGCCCGTGCCTTCGTAATACATCACTCCTAAGTTATATTGGGCCGGAGCAAAACCTTGAAGGGCAGCCTTCTCAAACCACTCTTTGGCTTTCTTGGTATCCTTTTCTACGCCCTGACCACTAAAATACAGGTTTCCAATAGCAAACTGTCCTTCGGGTACTCCATCTTTCGCAGCCTTCAGATACCAGATGGAAGCCTTGTGCAAGTCCTGAGGGACACCGGCCCCTTGCTCATAAATGAGACCAATCTTAAACTGCGCCATCTTGTGTCCAGCATAGGCTGCCCTCACATAGGCATCAATGGCTTTCTCGGTGTTTTGAGGCGTTCCCCAACCGTTCATATATAGCGCGGCAGCGTTGTACCAAGAATCTGAATACCCTAAACTTCCTGCCGACAAATAACATTGCAACGCCTTATTGTAGTTCTGTTGTGCACACTTGCCCTCGGCATAGATGTTACCCATCAAGTGATAGGCTTCTTTTTCATTTTTCTTAGACGCTTTCTCCAACAGCATCATCGCCTTTTTGCAATCTTGCGGCACCACCTGACCGGCATAATACCATCTGCCCAATACCGTTTGTGCTTCAGAGAAATCGCTGTTAGCCGCTTTCTCAACCCACTCCACAGCTCTTCCTGTGTTTTGGGTGACGCCTAAACCGTCAGCATACATCAGTCCCAAACCGAACTGAGCCTTGGCTACACCGCGGAGGGCTTCTTTTTCCATGATAGTAAAAGCCTTACCGAATTTTTGTTTCCCAACAAGTTCATAGGCAGTCTCCGTATCTGGACTCGACATCCCTTGGGCACAGATAACCATCGAGCATACGCACAGGCAGCATAATAATATGAATTTCTTCATGCTCTTCTTTGTTTTATTCGGTTCGTTGGCGCAAATGTACAAAATAATCTATAATTCGCCATTCACTATTCACAATTATTTGTATCTTTGCATGCATAAAACATCAGAATCGGATCATGAAAATAGGAATTATCGTAGCGATGGACAAGGAATACGTGCAGTTGCAAGAAGTTGCACAATCCATCGACAATCATGACATTGTATTGGCAAAATGCGGCATTGGGAAAGTAAATGCGGCATTAGGTGCACAAAAGATGATCTACGAACATCATCCTGACATCATCATCTCCAGCGGCTGTGCTGGTGGAAATGGCGACGACATCAACATTCAAGATGTCGTGGTAAGTGCAGAACTGACCTATCACGACGTATATTGTGGTAAAGCTATCGACGACAAAACCGTTTACGGACAAGTACAGGGATTACCCGTTCGCTACAAACCAGACCAAAATCTGATAGAAAAAGCGTTGAACTTAGACTGTGGCGTTAAGGTTCATGCAGGACTCATCGTCACTGGTGACTGGTTTGTGGATTCAAAGGAAAAGATGCGAAGCATCATCGACCTTTTCCCAGAGTCCAAGGCTGTGGATATGGAGTCGTGTGCCATAGCACAGACATGCTATATCAATAAGGTGCCGTTTATCTCATTCCGCATCATCAGCGACATCCCGTTACGCGATACAGATGCCTCACAATATCACAACTTTTGGAACACGATAGCCGACAAATCGTTTGCTGTAACACGCAACTTTATAGAAACCCTGTAAGAACATCACTCTAAACTTTAAAAACTCCAAACTCAATCATGGAAGTCATACAAAGTTTCACCATCGACCACACTTGTCTGAAACCTGGCATCTACGTATCACGACAAGATAAGGGATTCACAACCTTCGACATACGAATCACCGAACCCAACAAAGAACCAGCCATTGCCCCAGCTGCCATGCACAGCCTTGAACACCTGATGGCAACATGGTTCCGCAACTCCGAAGTAAAAGAGGATGTAGTTTATGTTGGTCCGATGGGATGTCTCACGGGCATGTACATCATCATGACCGGCTGCTATAGTGCAGAGGACATGCGACGTCTGACGATTGAATGTTTGAAATGGATTCTCACACAGGAAGAGGTTCCTGCCACCCAACCAGAGGCTTGCGGCAACTACTTGCTCCACGACCTCCCGATGTGCAAATGGGAAAGTGCACGCTATCTCAATCGTCTTCAGAACGATTTCCATTGCGAGTACAAGAAACTTCAGATTACTCTTGACGACGGAAAGGTATTTGCCGATGCATAAGAAAGAGGGTATGCGAATATGCATACCCTCAAATTGTTAATTGTGTAATCTCAAAGCGCTTTTCTAAGGAAGCGACTAAAAGAATTGTCAATTGTCCAACACCTTCGTCACTTCATGGATGCTCTTACATTCCATACGGTCTTTGCCGTCTTGCTTGACATAGACGCGGCCATAAGCCTCATCGACCTTCACGACGGTGTAGCCGGGCTTGTACTTACTTACCCATATCACCGAAACCTTGTCGCCCACCTTGAACTTCTCTTTGAAAGGAATGAGCTTGATGCGGTCTTTTGTCGTGGCTTCGATATTGCTGGCAAAGACTGACATGAGCACCTTGTCGCCTGCGGTATGGATGATACTGCCGGCTTTCCACTCGCCGTTGCTGCGGTAAGCCACCTGTTCGCCACTCTGCCACTTGCCACCTTTTATCACGCTGAACGTTCCCGGCTTCAGCTGTTCGCCCTTGCGCCGCTCTGCCGTCTTCGGACTGTCGGGGTTGTCAGGCCAGTCAAAATCCAGATAGCACACCGTCGGCTCGGTAGGAATATCGTCGTCGATGACGATGGCACGCTGCATGCCGCTTCCCGACTGCCACCAGGTGAGCACGATGTCACCCTTCTTTGCCTTGGCTTTCTTGTCGAGCGGAATGATGAGTGCGTTGGGCACCTCCACTTCCTTCTGCCAACTGGCAATCAACGACTTTCCGCTGCCCGGCTTCTCCATCGTTGTCTTGTAGAAAATCAGGACCTTGTTTTCCAATGACTTCCCGGCTTCCACCGCATCGAAGTAGTGTCCGTAGCAGCTCAGCACCATCTGTCCGGTCTCTGCCTTCAGCGGTACGTCCTGCGGAAAGTCCCACGGCCAGGCACTTGCTTTCTCCTGTGCCGTTACTGCCGTACATGTCATCGCAGCCAGTGCGATAGTCAAGAACATCTTTTTCATCATTTTGTCGTGTTTAGTTTATACTTTGTTTGCTTTCTTACGCTGGTCGTGGTCGAGGATGATCTTGCGCATACGCATAGACTGCGGAGTCACCTCCACGTATTCGTCAGCCTTGATATACTCCAGACACTCCTCCAGACTCATGATGGTCTTCGGCACGATGCGTGCCTTGTCGTCGCTGCCGGAGGCACGCACGTTGGTGAGCTGCTTGGCTTTGGCGACGTTGACGACGAGGTCGTTGTCATGTACGTGTTCGCCGACGACCTGTCCGGCATAGACCTCTTCACCCGGATCGATGAAGAACTTGCCGCGGTCTTGCAGCTTGTCTATACTGTAGGCGTAGGCAGTACCTGTCTCCAGAGCCACCATCGAGCCGTTGAGCCTCCGCTCGATGTCGCCCTTGTAGGGCTGGTAGTTCTTGAAGCGGTGAGCCATGATAGCCTCTCCCTGGCTGGCGGTGAGCACGTTGGTGCGCAAGCCGATGATGCCTCGCGAGGGTATCTCGAACTCGATGTTGCTGCGGTCGCCCTGTGTCTCCATGCCCGTGAGCTCTCCCTTGCGGCGCGTCACCATGTCGATCATCTTCGAAGCGAACTCTTCCGGCACGTTGATGGTCAGCTCTTCGATAGGTTCACACTTCACTCCGTCCACCTCTTTATAAATGACCTGCGGCTGACCCACCTGCAACTCATAGCCTTCGCGACGCATGGTCTCGATGAGAACGCTCAGGTGCAGCACGCCACGTCCGCTGACAATCCACTTGTCGGTACTGTCTTCGAAGAACTCCACACGCAGGGCGAGGTTCTTCTCCAGCTCCTTCTGCAGGCGGTCGTTGATGTGTCGGGAGGTGCAGTATTTGCCTTCCTTGCCGAAGAACGGCGAGTCGTTGATGGTGAAGAGCATCGACATCGTGGGCTCGTCGATGGCTATCGGCGGCAGTGCCTCCGGATTCTCGGCATCACAGATGGTGTCTCCGATCTCGAAATGCTCCAGACCGATGACGGCACAGATGTCACCAGAGTCTACATGGTCGGTCTTCTGGTGTCCCATACCTTCGAAGGTATGCAGCTCCTTGATCTTGGTCTTCTCCTGTGAACCGTCGCGATGGCAGATGGTTACCGCCATGCCGTCGGTAAGGGTGCCGCGATGTACGCGCCCTATGGCGATACGTCCGGTGTAGTTGCTGTAGTCGAGGGACGTTATCAGCATCTGGGGCGAACCGTCTAACTGCTGCGGTGCAGGGATGACCTCGACAATCTTGTCCAACAGGTATTCAATGTTGTCTGTAGGGGTCTTCCAGTCTTCACTCATCCAGCCGTTCTTGGCAGAGCCGTAGACAACGGGGAAGTCCAGCTGGTCTTCCGTAGCATTCAGGTCGAACATCAGGTCGAACACCATCTCGTAGACCTCTTCCGGACGGCAGTTGGGCTTGTCCACCTTGTTGACGACAACAATCGGCTTCAAGCCTATCTCCAATGCTTTCTGCAAGACGAAGCGTGTCTGTGGCATCGGACCTTCAAACGCGTCGACCAACAGCAGACATCCGTCTGCCATGTTCAGCACGCGCTCCACCTCACCGCCGAAGTCGCTGTGTCCCGGAGTGTCGATGATATTGATTTTCGTCCCCTTCCAGTTGATGGAGACGTTCTTCGAAAGAATCGTAATGCCGCGTTCGCGCTCCAAGTCGTTGGCATCGAGCACCTGACTGCTGTTATCCTGTCCCTCGCGGAAGAGCTTTCCGGCGAGCATCATCTTGTCTACTAACGTTGTCTTCCCATGGTCTACATGGGCTATAATCGCTATGTTCCTAATGTCCTGCATACCTATTATTTATAAATCAGCTGCAAAGGTACAACTTATAATTGACAATCGCTCATGGAGCATTGATAATTTTTTGATGCAAGGCCACACATTTGGGGTACAGAAATTTGGATTTCTACTCGTTTTTGAGTAACTTTGTAAGATTCCGCAGGATTTCTTTGAATTTACCAATTATTCACTTGATTTTTTCATCAGTCGCTTAGTAGCTCTAATCTCCTTCTGTAGTAGTTCCATACGTTCCTTTAGTTGCTCTTGTGTGGGTAGCATATCTTTAATACGGATATTGTTATAGGTGGCCACTCCCATTGGAGTCGTAATTCCTTTGAAAGACCACTGTACATCAGCCTTATTCATGTTTGAGCAAATAAGAAGTCCGATGGTCGGGTTGTCGTCTGGCAGTTTCAGAACTTCATCAACAGCGTTCACATAATAATTCAATTTACCAGCAAACTCTGGTTCAAATGCCTTGCCCTTCAACTCGCAGACAATATAACAACGCAAGCGGATGTGGTAGAACAACATGTCAATCTTTCTGGTTCTACCACCAACGATTATCTCCCTCTGTTTTCCCAAGAATGCAAAGCCATTGCCGAGTTCGAGAAGCAAGGCTGTGATGTTCTCATGTAAAGCATTCTCCAACTCACTCTCATCGTATGTTTCATGGCTCACTGTCGCAAATCCGAAATCGTAGTTTTCTTTTACTACCTGTTGCGCCAGTCCTGCCAGTTGAGGTGTCAGGTGCCTTTGGAAATTATTGGGTGCTTTCCCACGCTTATTGTATATGTCATCTTTCATCACTCTCTCTAGCGTATCACGGCTTATCCCTTCTTTAATGGTATAGCCTACATAAAACAGAGCCTCCTCTATAGTTTCAGAATGCTGGACAATACGAACATGATGTCCCCAAGGCACACAGGCAAACGCCGATGGAAATTCTGAAACAGGCTGTTTCAGTTTTTCATTTTCATCTCCATCTATCTGCTCCAGTTTCCGTCTGTACTCTTCTGAAGGTAACATTTCTGAAACAAGTTGTTTCAGTTTTTCCATGTTCTCAGTATAGAACAGATACCACTGTTTCATATACCACAGGTTCCTAACGGAAAAGTTCTTGCTTTCAGGAAACTCTTTCTGCATATCCAGGCTTACCTGCTCCACAACACCAGCACCCCAACGCTCCTCAGCTTTCTTCTGCACAAGGTCACGCCCCATCTGCCAGTTGAACAACAGTTTCTCGCCATTCACTTTTACGGCAGCTTTTACCTGTGCCGAACGATAGCGATACTTCACCTCTGCTATCCATTCTGCATACTCAGCATCCAGCTTCACATCATGAGACTTCACCATACGTGGCTCACTGATTTCTATCTCCTTATTCTTTTTGTCCATATCTCGTTTCGTTTGCAAAGTTACACATTTAATTCTCAAACTTCTTCAATGTCCAAATCATAACTTTTACTGCTATAGTTTATTCTGACATTATATTCTTTCAACTCTCTGTTGATAGCTATCTCATGTAGTTCTTCTCTATCACTCCATGATATTTCTGGACCATAATAAATTGCTTTCAGTTTGTCAAAATCTACAATGTTAGCATACTTATTATTGCAATTTCCCCATTTACAAATCAATCTCCATTCTTTTTCCCTACTATACTCAGTCGATTTATATAGGTATGGGCGGCACAAGTCCAGCAAATCAATATTGTGAAGAATTGGCTTCAGACTTTCAATTCCTGTTGCCATATATCGGTCTATGATAAATGATTCTATGCGGTAATTGGAAAGGTCATAACGCTCATCAGAATAAAAAACTGGTAACAAGGCCGAGTGCGTTGTTTCATTAGGTAAGGCTAACAACGAAAACATAAGCGGGATACCACTAAAATCATATTCCAATGCATATCCTTTATAGCCATCAGCATACATATCCCACATAAATTTAGATCTTACATTCTCGGTAAAGCATGCAATCTGCGTAGTATTGTCATTTCTTAAGAAATCCATACTATTACGCAATGTTGTAATAATACTATCCTTAATGGGGCTGTTCGCAATAGCCTTTCTTAATTTCCAAACAGCATCCTCCGCAGAGATTTCTCTTATCTTTTGGCTATTGCGAAGCATAAGGGGTTTCAGAATCTCTGGCAAACTATCTGGATAAACGCCATTTTTCACCATAGATTGAAAATCTTGAATAGTATCTTTGTTTATCAGTTTTATTATAAGATCCCAAACTTTATTCTCATCAAAATAGCAGAGAGCGTCATATTTGTCAGAAAAGCATGAAGCAGAGCAAGTGGCAATAGTCTTGTTTTTGAGTGAATCAAGCACATAGTCCTTACCCTCTTCATCCCTCTTTATTTTTCTGAAGCGATAGAGTTTAGAAGGTAATATCGTGTCCAGATTACTATTAATTATGCTCCACCTTTTGGCGATTTCGTTAAAAGGCAAGTTTGCTGGGATACATTGGCTTTCAAAGAATGCCTTAAATTCTTCTTTTGTCATCTAAATATATACTATCTTGAGGTTACTTAACAATTCGTGAGAGTTAGACATTAATCCATATAGAGTTTATAAATGTACCAACACTCCTATACCACCCGCTCACCTTTGAGCAATGCTTCTTTCATTATTTTCTCGTCCATATCCCAATTTGTTTGCAAAGCTATGTATTTTCCGATATTCTTAGACACTAGCAACTGTTTTCAGCCTGTACCCTTTTTAATTTACCACTTCTTAGAATAACAGATTGGCTCATTCATATCTTATGACGTTCTCGATTTTCCATATATCTTCCATCACAATCGCTTTAGTTATATCAGATGGCTCAAGAAACAGTGTTCCGCCATCTATTCCAAAACTTGATAAATCTTTTAGAATATGTGACTTGTAACATTCCTTTATAATTGCTCTGTTCATACAGAACAATCCATCTTCAAGTGTATCTCTGAATGGGACATATTCATTATAGCGGTCTTTGTAAATTAGTTGAGCCATAATAAATGCACCCTTTTGACGTTCAATTCTCGGATTACTATATGAGGGATTTACTATCAAAGGATGCAAGAAATCTTCAACTCCATGATTTCCGAATTTTGAAGGCTCATTTAGAATACATAATATATTATTCTCCTCAAACACTATTTTTGCTATATCTTCTGCGATTTGCAGACTATTACTTTGTTCTCTTTTACAACCATAGTAAACTACCCCATCTTTAGATTCTTCGGGATTATTATGATTCAAGCAGGCAAAATATAAAGCGACCAAAGGATTATAAGATATGTCTAAGAGCCGAGTAGGTAAACCATAATGTTGAAGATAGATAATCTTATCAAGAATATAATTGAATTGTGACAACTGTTTATATAACCTTTTTTGAGCCTTATATAATAGTTCAAACTCGTTGCAATTCTCACGGAATACTCTGGGAGATAGCCCCCAATCTTTAGAGGCTTGTCCACGATAATAAATATTCTCTTTACAAAATGTGACTTTATCTGAATTACAAAAACGGTGTGTATCGTCAACCCACTTAATGTATTCTGATACATTCTTTATTTCAACATCATTATATTCCATATTGATAATCTATCTATGTTCTTCTAGTTTTTTTATTTTGAATATACGAATTTAACCATACTGATATTTATTAACTCAAATTATTGACTTTCTCCAAAACTATGGAAAAAAATAAATATCATATTCGCATGGATGAATTGCAGTTCTATCGGAATAGAACTTTGTATGTCCTCCTGTTCGAATATATGCTAAACAACAACAATTAGATATTGTCCCTTGATTAAAAATATGATGCGAATCTGCATGTCCTTTATTGTCAACAGCAGTCACACAAAGTAAATCAGTTTTGTTATTATGATCAAAACGAATAACACCTTCATTACCTTTAATTCTAATCTCTTCCATAAACTTTTTTGTGCAATGTTAAGCATTTTTTCCGAGACATGCAAACCCATTAATTTTTATTAAAAATCATAGCAGCAATAATTATTAGAGTCCAATATGTGCTTGTGATTATTTAACACAATTGTTTTGTTTCAATTCTTCCAATGACTTGAATACTCTGTCAGACAATTTGTAATTTGTATACATTCCATATTTATTAGCTCTTTTAACAGCAAATTCATATGGTTTAAATGGGATTATTTCATCATATTTCACTGGAATCAGTTCTTCTCCTAAAGTATTATATACACCATATTTATTATTCCTTCTAATAATGAAGGTGCGTGATGTAATTATATCATCACCTTGTAAATTCTCATTTATTTCAAAAATGGGTTCAACATCATCAGCACCGAAAATGTACTCTTCCATTCCATCATTATAGATATTTGCAATTAAGACTAAGACATTATCAGCTTGCTTACAAATTGTGTAACCTTTTCCGATTTTAAGAACATAATCACAATAGTAATCTAGTGACTTTATCTCTTGATACTGTTTAATTATTGTTACCCTAATAATCCATTTGTAACTATTCCAAATAGGCAAAAAATGCCAACAGATTTCTCCTGTGTCATAATAGCATGGATTAGGCATGAGTTCAAATATGCCATCTAGTCCTTGCAGGTCACCCTCCCAACTTGCTTTATAATAACAACCATCCTTTCTCTCTTGATAATAGCCAGTAGCGTGAATACCAACGTCTTTACCCAAGAAATTCACATTGGCTTCTCCTTTTTCGTCAAAATTACTCGCGTTATTGAAAATGAAAGGAATAGTTTCCTTACCATCAAAATCAATATAGCCGTAAAAGTTAAATTCTCCTTTTTTCTTGTAGACTGGCACTAAAGATGCTTTTTTATCGTAACCTGCATTATAGTATTCTGCTATCTTATCGAATTTAATTTTGGAATAAACAATAATCCTATTATCTATTCCCAAGAGAATATTTGAATCGCCTTCCCCAATATAATCATACCATCGATTGAAGAACATATTCCCGTCACTATCAATCATTGTGGTCTTTCTCCCTTCAGGGAAATCGCAAACGACAAAAGCCTTATTATTTACGAAGTCGTTTACAATAGAATAAATAGCAGGAATAACGACCTCAAACTTTTTATTGACGTACCCATATTTACCATCAAGACTGAATTTCGCTCTACCGCAATGAAATATCAATGTAGAATCATTCATTAAAAGGTTAAGAACCTCATCTGTTGATGCCGATGCTCCTGAGACATCTTGTAAAATCTGGTTGTCAGTAGTTTTTATCTCTAAATTGTATTTCTTTAGGATTCTTCCTTCGTCGTCTTTTACTTCTATGAGATAGCCACCAACCTCCAAAACAGCTTTTAACAATGAGTCTGCTGTTACCTTACCAACATTTTCTTTATCTATGAATATATGGCAATCTTGATCAGATATAAACTTTACTATAGCCATAAAATATTAAAACTTTATTTCGATGAAACTAATAATTCTTTCACATCCACATCAAGATGTCTGGCTATATCATAAAGTTGTTCCACGGAAGGTTGAACCTTGTTCGTCATCCATCGTAAAACCATACCGAGGTTTCGTCCCTTCTGTTCAGATAGCCACATTCCGTTCATATTATGATTGTAATGCGTATATTCCTTCATTTAGTAGAAATGTATTATTTATAGGCGTTTCGTGTGCAAATATAATTAAGTCGTTGCAAGAAAACAAATGTTTTCACATAAATCAACGTAAAAAGCATAAAAAGGACGAGGAATTTGGTCCCGTCCTTTCAAAATTGCAATAAAACCGATTCTTTATTTTCAGAGTCTTCTCGTTATAGTAGCTGAACTCAGAAACTACTATCTTTTCCTGGTTCTGTCGCTATGCAAAATATAGCAGTTTGCGGAATCAGAAACGGGTGGTGAGAGGTGCGTCGTTATGTCCCGTCTTGCCTTTTATTTACGAGGTTTCTGCGTTAATTCTCCAAAATTGCTTTCCTAAGTCAACCTTTTTTGAGTAACTTTGGCTCCGCCGAAGTTACTGCATCTCGGCAAAACAAAGAAAAAAACAAGTTTTTTTCTTTGTTTTGCTCTCGACTTTTCGTATCTTTGCAAATGGAAGTACGAGCTGTTCAGAAAGCATCAGATATTCTTTGGTGGTCTTTAACCTACAGGTTTACAAATGAAAACCTATAAGTTCTCATATAAAAAGCTGCAAGTTCTCGAATGAAAACTTGCAGCTTTTTGATTGAAACAACACGAGTTTGTCCCCAAAGAATGTTGGTTTTGTCCCACAAACAAGTTGAGTTTGTCCCGCAAACCAGTTGGTTTTGTTCCGCAAACCAACGTGAACGACCATGAAGGTATCACGTTACGGGTTCGCCATGAGTATCTCCGGACGGTATTCAAAGTGCATGGTGTCGTAGTGATACCAGCGACCGCCCCAGATGAAGCCGTGCTTCTCGAAGATCTCCACAATCTCGTGCGGCATCTTGTTCTCATATCCCACCTTGTCGGTCTCCTTGGCACCCGGCTTCTTCCACAGCCAGTAGGTCTTGAAGTTACCACCGATGTCGATGGTCATACCGTAGGAGTGGGCACTGAGCCGCTTGGCACCACGGACAGGACGCCAGTAGAACGTACCCTCCGACTTGAAGTACTTGCTGTACTGCGGATGCTTGGCAAGTTCGGCGGCAACAGCCTTCAGGTGGTCGGCAGCTCCGTTGACGTTGGTGAAGAGCACACGCTGTCCGAACCACGGTACGCTGACCAGGTGCTTGCGCACCTCTGCCTGCGACGAACCATACATCTTCTTGAACAGCGCCTCGCAACGGCTCCGGCCGGCATCCTGCAAGTAGGCAGGCGTCCACGAATGGCGGTCGTACTTGAAGGCGAACATGTCTTCCGGGTCGGCATCGTCGAGCTTCTCGACGAACGACTTCTGCCTGCCGTCGTCATAGACGAGCGTCGAGCCGTCACTCATGATGAGCTTGCCGTCCTTATATCCCTTGACGAAGTCGGGATAGCACTTCATCAGTATGGCAGCACCCTTGGGAACGTTCTGCGCCTGTGCTGCCAGCGGACACGCTATCAGGAGCGCCAGCAGATAGAAAAAGCCTTTCTTAATCATACTTGGAGAGGAAGCTGATGTTATACTGCTCATACTTGTTGAACTCACTCGACGGCACCTCGTTGCGCCAAGGCGCATACCAGTTCTGCGAGTTGAAGTAGCTACGGAGTGCGGCATCCTTGAAACGGCGGCCGTGACGGGCATAGATAGAGTTCAGCAGCACGCGCACCTGACCGCGGTCGCGATACTGCACGTCGCTATAGTCGGCGTATCGGCTGGAGAGCCAGTCATACTGGGTGCCCCAAACGGTGTTGCGGGAATAGCCACGGCTGCGGGGTGCACCACGATAAGTTCCTCTGCGGGGGATGGAGGGCTGTGCTACAGCGTCCACTACGGAGATGGTCAGCAACATAGCTGCAACAATCATCCATTTGTTCTTAAAGATTTTCATCATCAGAATTGTTTTTAAAGTTAATAATTAGGTTTAGTCTCTTTTCGTTTTGCAAATATAATAAATAATATCTGTACCACCAAGGAAAGTGAAAAATATCTTGAAACTTTTTGGTAATCACACGAAAAGTAGTACCTTTGCACCCGCAAATCGGAAAATCCGATGCATCCAGTGCGATGGGGTGCGCCCCGATGAAGACGGCTTCCGTTGCCTGGACGTCATATTCTAATCATTCATCAACAACAACATTATGTATTTAGACAAAGCAAAGAAAGAAGAGATTTTCGGCAAGTATGGCAAGAACGGTGCCAAGGATACCGGTTCTGCTGAGAGCCAGATTGCACTGTTCACCTACCGCATCAAGCACCTGACAGAGCACGTGAAGAAGAACCGCAAGGACTTCGTCACCACACGTTCGCTGACTCAGCTTGTAGGCAAGCGCCGTGCACTGCTCAACTACCTCTACGACCGTGACATCGAGCGCTATCGTGCCATCGTCAAGGAGTTAGGTCTGCGCCGATAAAAAAAAGCCTCACCCCCAACCCCTCTCCAAGGGGAGAGAAGAAGCCTCACCCCCAACCCCTCTCCAAGGGGAGAGGGGAGTAGATAGTTTTTGAATACAAATAAAAGAGGATATGCTTGATATAGCATATCCTCTTTTATACTTCTTACACTTTCCCTAATTACTCCCCTCTCCCCTTGGAGAGGGGTTGGGGGTGAGGCTTTTGGGGGTGAGGCATATCTCCCTCAACGGCTGCATCACGAACTCACGCTCATTCATCAGCGGATGCGGAATCTTCAGGTCGGGTTCGTCGACGGTGATGTCGTCATACAGCAGGATGTCAATGTCGATGATACGGTCGTGGTAGACGCGAGAGGAAGGAGAAGAGGGAATGGATGAAGAAGATACAGAAGAAGAAACTTTAAATTTCTCCGTCCGCCCCATCTCCAACTCTATCTGTTGTGTTGCCTCAAGCAGGCAACGCGGACAGAGGGCGGTCTCCACACATACCGCAGCATTCAGGAACAGGTTGTCGGAGTCGAAGCCCCACGGTTCCGTCTCGTAAAAAGCCGATTGGCGCACTACCGTGCCAACCGACTTCCCTATTCTTTCTATCGCCTCCTGCAACGCCGACCGACGGTCACCGATGTTGGAGCCGAGACTCAAATATGCTATATGCTTCATGCGCAAGCTATTAAAAACTAACTCCCCTAATCATCCAATATCAGCATGGCATCGCCGAAGCAGCCGAACTTATACTCATGCTCCACAGCCAGGTCGTAGGCCTTCATCACCAGGTCATAGCCGCCGAAGGCAGCCGTTGCCATCAGCAACGTGCTGTAGGGATGGTAGAAGTTGGCAATCATCGAGTCTGACAACCCGAACTCGTATGGCGGGAAGACAAACTTATTGGTCCAGCCGTCATACTCTTTCAGCATACCGTCGGTGCCTACCGCCGACTCTGTAGCCTTGATGACGCTGGTGCCTACGGCACAGATATGATGTCCGGACAGCTTGGTCTTGTTGACGATCTCGCAGGCCTCAGCCTCTATCTTCATCTGCTCGGAGTCCATCTTGTGCTTCGTCAGGTCTTCCACCTCTATGCTATGGAAGTTGCCCAAGCTGCAATGCAGGGTGATGAATGCCGAGTTGATGCCGCGAATCTCCATGCGCTTCATCATCTCACGGCTGAAGTGCAGGCCGGCAGCAGGGGCAGTCACGGCTCCTTCGTTCTTGGCGAAGACGGTCTGGAAGTCTATCATGTCCTCTTCCGTAGCATGGGGTGTGCCTTCCGACGGGCGGTGGTCGATGATGTAGCGCGGCAGCGGAGCCTCGCCCAAGGCAAACAGCTCACGCTTGAACTCGTCGTGAGGACAGTCGTAGAGGAAGCGCAGGGTGCGTCCGCGGCTGGTCGTATTGTCGATGACCTCTGCCACCATCGTACCCGAATCGTCGAAGAAGAGCTTGTTGCCGATGCGTATCTTGCGGGCTGGCTCCACCAGCACGTCCCACAGGCGCATCTCCTCGTTCAGTTCGCGCAAGAGGAACACCTCGATCTTGGCATCCGTCTTCTCCTTCGTACCATAGAGACGTGCCGGGAACACCTTCGTGTCGTTGAAGACAAAGGTGTCGCCCTCATCGAAATAGTCGAGGACGTTGCGGAAATCGAGGTACTCTCCCTCGATGGGGTTCCCGTTCTCGTCTTTGCGATACATGTCGATGGTCTGCGACTTACGATGGAGCACCATCAGACGGCACTCGTCACGACGGGTCACCCGAAAGGTCTCCGTCGAGCCGTCCGCGCGCGTTACGGTATGCTCGGAAGCGTGCGGATAAAGAGCAATCAACTCTTCCGGCAATCTGAATTTGAATTGTGACAACTTCATATCTTATATGCGTAATGTAATTCAACTTTCGTAGTTATCGCGGCTAAAACCGCTTGTCAGTCGGCAGAGACAACGACCTCCTGAGCCTGTAGCCATTCGCCGAAGTGGTCGAAGCTGACGCAGTCTTCCACACGGTAGTCGCCGACACGCGTGCGGCGGAGTGCCGTCAGGTGGGCACCGCTCTGCAGGGCGCGTCCCAGGTCGCGTGCCAAGGAACGGATATAGGTACCTTTGCCGCAGACGACACGCAGCTGCAACAGCTTCTTGGCGTCGTCGTAGGAGAGGATTTCTATCTCGTCGATGTGCACCTGCTTCGGTTCCAGCACCACCTCCTTGCCTTTCCTGCTCAGCGCGTAGGCACGCTTTCCGCCGACGTTGCAGGCGGAATAGACGGGCGGCACCTGCTGGATGTCACCCACGAACTGCTCCAGCGCCTGCTCTATCAGCTGCCGGCTGATGTGCTGCGTGGGGAATGTCTCGTCAACGTCATGCTCCAGGTCGTAGCTGGCGGTAGTGGCACCCAGCTGCAAGGTGGCTACATACTCCTTCGTATGGTGCTGAAGTTCCTCGATGCGCTTGGTGGCCTTGCCTGTGCAGAGCAGCAACACGCCCGTAGCCAGCGGGTCCAGCGTGCCGGCATGCCCCATCTTCACCTTGCGCCCCATCCGCTTCGAACACAGATAGCGGATGTGTGCCAAGGCACCGAAGCTCGACATGCGGTAGGGCTTGTCGATGGCGATGATCTCTCCTTTCCTGAAATCCATTTAGTCGACCATTGCAAGTGAGTGACCGGTCAGCAGCAACACGATGATGATACCGCCGACAATGATACGGTAGATACCGAAAACCTTGAAGCCATATTTCGTCAGGAAGGCTACGAACCACTTCATGGCAAGCAGTGCCACGACAAAAGCCACGACACATCCCAGCAGGAGCATCGCGATGTTGTGAGAGGTAGCCCATGATGCTTCTTCCTTCAGCAAGTCGACCAGGTCGAGCAGCGTGGCACCTGCCATCGTCGGCACGGCAAGGAAGAAGGAGAACTCGGCAGCACGCTGCCGCGTCAGCCCCTGCGTCATGCCGCCTACGATGGTAGCCATCGAGCGCGACACACCCGGTATGACGGAGATACACTGGTACAGACCGATGTTGAAGGCGCGGCGCTCGTTCAGCTTCGTCGCCTCCGTGCCCTTGTTGAAGAGCTTGTCGCAATAGAGCATGAACACTCCGCCCACCACCAGCATGATGGCAACGACCTCCACGCTGTCGAGCAGCCAGTCGAGCAATCCCGACTTCTTGGCAAGCAGGCCGATGATGACTGCCGGCAGCACGCCGACGACGAGCAGCCAGTAGAAGTGGTAGCGGTGCTTCATCCGCTGTAGCCACGAACTGCCTTCCGGAGCCGGTGTCGTGTCGAAACGGAAGAAACGCTTCCAGTAGAGGCACACCACCGAGAGGATGGCACCAAACTGTATGATGAACGTGAAGGCATGGACAAACGGGTCGCCCTGTTCTATGCCCAACAGATTCTGCGTGATAATCATGTGACCCGTAGAAGATACCGGCAGGAACTCTGTCAGACCTTCCACAATAGCTATGATGACGGTTTCTATCCAAGTCATTGAATGCTCTCCTCCTTTGGTTCGTCTTTAGGATGATACACGATGGCAACGATAATAGACACGAAGCCAAGGAACGTAACCACAGGAGCCACCTTGATGTGACGGGCATCAAAAATAGAAGGGTCGAAGGCTGACTCCGAAGAGCCGCCACCGCTCATCAGGATAAACCCGATAATCACGACTATCATCCCTATCGCCAACAGGATGAAGTTCATCTTGCCAAAAGCAAAGTTTCTTTTATCCATGAAATATCTGTTGCAAATTTAGAATTATGTACTTTGAATTTAGAGGTATCGGCTTCGCCAATTATCAATTGTGAATTGTGAATTATCAATTGTGAATTGTCAATTGTCAATTATCAATTATCAATTGTCAATTAAATCTTATAGAGTTCCCCAGCCTTCATCCGCAGGAACTTGTTCACGGAGAGCCATGCACAGAAGGTGGTGATAAAGAAGCCGAACAGCAGGACGGCGGCGGCAGTGACTGCCAGCACCTCCCAGTTGATGACTGCCGTCATCTCCGGCTCATACGTATACAGGGCATAGATGCCTCCGCCCAGCACCAGCAGTGCCAGCAGCGACGAGACCAGTCCCTGCCCTATCGCCGACCGGATGAACGGCCACCGGATGAAGCCCCACGACGCACCCACCAGCTTCATGGTGTGGATGGAGAAACGCCGCGCATAGATGGCAAGCCTGATGGTATTGTTGATGAGCGAGAAGGAGACCACCGCCAACAATGCTGCCAGCACCAGCAGGATGATGCTGATCTGGCGCAGACGCTGGTTCACCGTCTCTATCAGGTCCTTGCGGTAGTCAATCTCTGCCACGCCACGCATCCGCTGCAAGCGTTGTGAAATCCACTTGATGGAGTCGTTGTTGGCATAGTCGGCAGCCAACTTCAGCTCTATGGAAGCCGAAAGGGGGTTCTCGCCACCCACGAACTCAGCGGGGTCGGTGCCCAGCTCCTTTGCCAGCTCTTTCCGCACAGCCTCTTTGCTCACGTAGTTCAGACCGTTGATATAGGGCAACGCCTTCACACGGCGGCACAACTGCTGGGCCTCCTGCGATGTTGTCTCTGGAGAGAGCACCATCGTTACCGTCAGGTTCTCCTTCACATACTGCGACAGGTTGCGACCGGTGAGCACCGTCAGGACAACCATTCCCAACAAGATGAGCACCATTGCCGTACTAATACATAAAGTGATGATTTGCAGTCCGTGGTGACTGCGAGTTGTATTGCGCTTCTTCCTTCTTGCCATGTTTCAATTAGGTACTTTCAACCAATTTGCCTGCAAAGGTAGTGCAAGCCGAACGAAAAACCAAATTTATTTGAGTTTTTCTGAGGCGCAACCTACCTTCGGCGAAGCCAGAAGTACGATTAAGTGAGGACAAAGCAAAAGAAATCTTGCTTTTTTTTGCTTTGTCGAGCGAAAGTACCTTCTTCTAATCCATGCAATCTACGATTAGAAAGTCATCATCTTTTTATTTTTCTCACACGGAGGCAAAAACGGAAAATCATCCCTAGGGATGATGGAGAGGATCAAAGAAAGAAATTTCAAGAAATTACCCAGAAATTTTCTGGGTTGAATTATAGTAACTCAACTTTCGGAAGTTCTTTCCAAAGGAAAGCGACTTCAAGTCGAGCGGAGGGAATTAAGAAGTAGTTAAAAGGAGTTCTTCGCAAGCGGAGCGAATGCGAAACTTGAATTAAAAAGTATATGTACAGGGAGAATTTAAATAAAAATTATACATACGACACCATGTTTCGTAGACTGCTCAGGCTCAGCAGCTTACGTGACAGAGGCACGGGTGTAAGTATACGATAATTGAGCGCAAGTCGTACACCGCCCCAAAAAGTTGAAAAAACAAACATTTAGTCCCTTTTCTGCAACTGTTATGTGTTTGCCTTCCAACTACTATGAGTTTGCAACGCAACTATATAGTAGTTGGCTTGGAACCTCATAGTAGTTGGAAGGTCGGTGTTCGACTTTCGCCTA
>ODAI012328358.1_pt1 | contig 27022 bp, 27 predicted proteins | sample 1539321 | NCBI WGS metagenome assembly ODAI01 (sample SAMN02144231, study PRJEB22623) | gut metagenome | biome: sheep rumen | host: Ovis aries | place: New Zealand
AAAAAACGGACTCAGCACCAACTGAGCCCGTCATTTTCCGTAAGATTATTTTTTACGCAATCATACCGAAGACCATTGCGAACAAAGCGATTGTTTCACAAAGACCGACGACCATGATGTAGTTGGTAAAACCTTTTCCTGTTTCAGCCAGAGCATCGCTGCCTGCTGCACCTGCTTTTCCCTGAGAAACAGCAGACATACACATTGCAAGACCACAAGCAATACCCAGACCCAGATAGAAGAGCTGTGTTACTGCATCAGCACCGGCAGAAGCGGCTTTCAGCGTATTCATCAGCAGGAAGCCGTAGATGGTCTGTGTAAGCGGAGCACCCGCAAAAACGACCAGCAGGAAGGGAGCTGCTTTGTTTGCCTGATAGCAGCGTTTCCATGCGCCGATTGCAGCCTGACCTGCAATACCAATACCGATTGCGCTACCCATAGCAGCAATACCCATAACCAAGCCTGCGCCTAAAATACCCCAGTTCATAAAAACTCCTTTAACGGTTCAGTGACCGTTGATAATTTACAAAATATTTTTAGAGGAATCAGATTCCTCATGATTCAATTTTTAACCGGCAGGGAAAAGCAACGCAATCCCCTGTTCCGGCAATTTTTCCGTCAATTTCCTTATTCAGAAAATGCCCGGAACTTTGAGCCGCTCCATGTCATGCCAAGGTGCTGGCTGAACTCAAGTGTGTTCAGACGCACACCGTGTACGATAACAGAAAGCAGGTTCAAAATCATGTTCAATCCGTGTCCGAATACCAGAAGCAGTATTCCAAAGACAAAGAGTGCCAGTTTTCCAAACATGGGTCCAGCCATTGTATTGACAGTCTGGCTGATAGCCGCACCAGCAAGTGCAACAGCCCACAGACGGATGTAGGAAACAATATCACTGAACTGGTTTACTACCCCCAGCAATACTGAAATGATGTTCTTGACGCTTTCCAGAACAGATTTTCCTACGCTTCCTTCGTAATTAGCGAAGATGAAGTTGAGGAGGAAACCTAATCCTAATACGCCAAGACATACAAATGGCAGGGGGAAACCGAATACATACATGGTGTTTTCAGTAACTCCCAGCGGATATTTTACGCTGTCTACAACCATATTCATAACGACATAGAACATACCCCAAATCATAAAGAGGGATCCCATATCGCCAAAAAATTTGAGACTCTTTCTGTCTGCCACCATGCACTTAAGGTGAGCAATGCTCAGCTGAATCAATGCAAGTGTAAAACAGAGAATCTTCTGGTTTGTATTAGCCGCATCCGTACCTATTTTTGCAGCCGAGAACGGCGCAAATGACAGATCCACCAGTTGTTTTGGCAGCTTCTCAGCTTCAATGCCGAACCATGAACAGGTCATAATGCCCCATCCCATGGTACACAAGCCCAGAAGCGTAACCAGAACGCCCAGTGAGCGTCCGCCTTTTTTGCTCTTTGCAAGAACAAGCAGACCTGCAAGTGCAATCAAAGCTCCGTAACAGGCATCGCCAAAAATCATTGCAAAGAAGATACAGAAGAAGAGCAGGAACCAGCCCGAAATGTCAAATTCGCGGTAGCCCGGCGTAACGTCAAGGAAGTCTGTCAGCGGATAGATTACGCTTACCAGCCTGTTATTCTTGAGTTTGGTCGGTACAAATTCGTCTTCAGCAGGATCGCTCAAAGCAAGACCCCACTGCTCTTCTTTTGCGGCAGCCTGAAGCCTGCTTACATCGTCCACAGGAACAAAGCCTGTAATCCATGCAAGCGGCACTGAAGAAACAGATTTTTCTTCAGTATCAGCTTCATTTTTCTTGCCTTCGTATCCCATGCCGCTGTAGATATTTTCAAGTTCAATATCTTTTGCAAGCAGAGGTACCTGCTTTTTAAGGGCATCCAGGTACTGCACATCGGAAACAATTTCTGCATCAATATCAGCAATCTGCTTCTGATTGTCTGTAATTGACTGTGCAAGTTCCTTTGTAGAAACCTGGGGCAGCACTACCTGATATGCTTCTGGCGGTAAACCTGCAGGCCGGTCAGCATTTGCATTGTCTGCAAGCAGCAGGAAACGCGTCTTTGCCTTGTCACGGTTAACGAGCAGGGTTTTTACATCAGAAGTAATCAATGCATACTTGTTGGTGGGAATCTCATAAAGAGCGATATACACACCTTTTTCTGCAAGTGCTGTAACTTCTTCCGGATTTACTTCACCCCATCCTGCAAGCCGCTCCAAATCGTTGCGGTCCTGAGTAATGCGGTCAAAGCAATTCTTCTTCTGCTCGGTTGCCTGTACAATCTTTGAAGCCAGGGCAAGTGCGGCTTCTTTATCCAGTGGCTTTTGATTTTTGAGCACAGATTTAGGTGCTTTTGTATCAGAAAGCAGGGAGATTGCCTTTGCCAGTTTATTGTTCTGGTCACGGAAAGCCTGCAGTTCATCACTTGTTCCCTGCACGTCTTCCAGTTGTACAAGACCGAGTTTACGTAAGCTTTTCAGAGCATCCTTGCGTTCTTTTTCAAGAACAATCAGGGATACTTTTTTCATGGGAACTATCATGCGCTAGCCCCCTCTTCAGCTTTCTTTGCAAGAGCAGCGGCGGCATTTCTCTGGTCAATCTTTTTCTTAGATACCTTTGAGATAACAACCGCGCTAACCTGCTGGTCACCAAGATACACTGAAATCTTCTTAATATTAGCCTTAGCCTCAGGAATTTTGACCTTTTCAAAAAGATTTACGCGCTGGCTTGTAGTGCGTAATTCCTGGGAAAGCAGCCGAACCTGTTCATCAAGAACACTGGCTTCCAAATCCAAAGAAAGGGATTTTTCCATGCGGTCGGCGGCAAGATCTATCCAGAGCGGCGTTGAATACAAATCGTAATCACCCCGCCCGAATTCTGCCCCCTCATACACGGGAATTGCTACACCGGCTATATTGCCGACACCTTTCTTTATATTGCGGACAGTCACCATATCGGGCGTAAAGGCATCTTCTTCTCCAAACACGCTTATCCAGACCTGGAATTCTTTTTCCAGAGCGGCACGGGCGGCACGGACTTCATTTGCCTTTTGCTCGATAGTTCTGATTTCAGATTGAAGCTGCTGTTTTTTGAGCGTAAGCGTCGGAAGATAACGCTGATACATTTTCAGCGCGTCTTTCTGAGCTTTCTGTTCATTCTTAGTCAGCTTAATTTTTGCCATTCGCTTCTATCTCCGCAAAATCCTATTTATTCGGCCAGAATTCAGCAATCAATTCAGACTTAATACCCGTTTCATCCTTGTCGAAACAGTCAGCAAGGATTTTCCAGCCCAAATCAAGTGCGCCTTCAAGAGAAATGTTTACCGTCAGGTCCATCATTTCTTTTTCAAACATTTCACCATATTTGAGCAGTTTTTCGTCCCACTTAGACATCATAAAGCCCATGGACTTCTTTTCGAGGGTGTCTTTGTATGACGAATACAGACGAATCATAGCGTCCATAAGTGCACGGTGGTCTTTACGGGTCTTGCCGTTTACGTTCTGCTTCAGACGAGAAAGAGAACCAAATGGCTCGATACGTCCACCCTTAAGGTAGTACTGACCTTCCGTGATGTATCCAGTGTTATCCGGAACCGGATGGGTAACGTCATCACCAGGCATTGTTGTAACAGCAAGAACAGTAACAGAACCACTGCCCTTAAAGTCAACAGCCTTTTCATAACGTGCAGCCAGCTGTGAATACAAGTCACCCGGATATCCGCGGTTGGACGGAACCTGTTCCTGAGTGATTGCAATTTCCTTCATTGCGTCAGCATAGGAAGTCATGTCTGTCAGAAGAACAAGTACGTCCTTATCCTGCAGTGCAAACTGTTCTGCAACGGCAAGAGACATATCAGGAATCTTGATACATTCAACCGTCGGGTCAGCCGCTGTATGGATGAACATGACAGTCTTGCTCAGTGAGCCGCCCTCTTCCAGTGTCTTTTTGAAGAAAAGGAAGTCATCATATTTCAGACCCATACCGCCAAGAACGATAACGTCAGCTTCAGCCTGCATAGCAATGCGGGCCAGCAACTGGTTGTAGGGTTCACCTGAAATAGAGAAAATCGGGAGTTTCTGAGAAACAACCAATGTGTTGAACATGTCAATCATCGGAATGTTTGTACGCATCATGCGTTCTGCAAGAATACGCTTTGACGGATTAACTGACGGACCACCAATCGGTTTCATGTTTTCGGTAAGAGCCGGACCATTATCTCTGGGGGCACCGGAACCATTGAAGATACGGCCCAGGAGGTCATCACCAAAAGAAACTCGCATTTCGTTTCCAAGGAAGCGGATCTGGTCACCGGTAGAAACACCGCGTCCACCTGCAAATACCTGGAGTGAAACTGTGTCGCCGTCAATCTTGTTTACTTCGGCAAGAGACTTACCAAAGCGGGTTGTGATTTCAGCAAGTTCGTTATACTTAACGCCATCCGCCTTAACCGTAATGACGGAACCTGTAATAGATTCAATTTTATTGTATACCTTATTCATATCTATTCACCGTCCTTACGCCTTTAAAAGTGCTTCTGCTTCAGCAGTCAGTCTGCCGGATTTTGATGCATACAGATCATCAATTTCCTTTTCGATTTTCTTGAAATCATCGCTTTCAAACTCAGTGTAGTTCCAGTCAATGAACTTCTGGCGAAGCTGGTTGAAATAGGAACGTGCTTCATCTTTGTCAGACAGCGTGAAATCAGAACCGAGAATACCGATGAGCTTGTCCAGATCATATTTCTGGCGCTCAACCGTTGCATTTGCATCGATGGCATCGAATGAGTTCTGCTGGAAGTAAACTGCATCAAGCATTTCTTCCTTAAGGTAAACAAGATAATCATCCAGAGATGTACCTTCTTCACCAACAACCTTCATCATGGAGCCGACATCAACACCTTTGCGGAGTACGTTGAAACAGTAGTCAACCTTGTTTTTGGGAATGATACCGGAATACTTTGACCATGACTGAATCGGGTCGATAGCAGGATATTTACGTGCATCAGAACGGGCGCGTGAAAGACCATGGAAGGCACCGACAACTTTAAGGGTTGCCTGTGTAACCGGCTCTTCAAAGTTACCGCCAGCCGGAGAAACTGTACCACCGATGGTAACAGACCCCTTGCTTCCGTCGGAAAGGCGAACCTGTCCGGCGCGTTCGTAGAATGCAGCAATGTAAGATTCCATGTATGCCGGGAATGCTTCTTCTCCCGGAATCTCTTCCAGACGACCAGACATTTCACGCAGAGCCTGTGCCCAGCGGGATGTTGAGTCAGCCAGCAGAAGAACATTCAGCCCCATCTGGCGGTAGTATTCTGCCAGGGTAACTGATGTATAAACGGATGCTTCACGGGAAGCAACCGGCATTGAAGATGTATTACAGATGATAATTGTGCGTTCCATCAAAGAATTTCCGGTTTTCGGGTCTTTGAGTTCAGGGAATTCCGTCAAAGTTTCTACAACTTCACCCGCACGTTCACCACAAGCTGCAATGATTACGATGTCAACATCAGCATATTTTGATGTTGTGTGCTGCAAAACCGTCTTTCCTGCACCGAAGGGTCCCGGAATACAATAGGTACCGCCGCGTGCGACCGGGAAGAAGGTATCGATAAGGCGAACCTTTGTGACCATCGTTTCTGTCGGTGCAAGACGCTCTGCATAGCAGTTTACTGCACGCTTTACAGGCCATTTGAATGACAAACCGATTTCTACCTCATTGCCCTTTTCGTCAGCAAGAGTAGCAATCTTGTCTTTAAGCGTGTATGAACCGGCTGCCGCAATCTTTTTTACGGTATATGAACCGAGCAGATAGAAGGGCACAAAAATTTTGTGGGTAAAGGGACCTTCCGGAACAGTTCCCACATATTCGCCAGCTTTGAGAACATCACCTTCCTTTGCAGTAGGTGTGAATTCCCATTTCTTTTCTTTGTCGAGAGGGTCTACATAAATACCCCTCTCAAGGAACCAGCCTGCTTTTTCTGCAAGCAGGGGAAGCGGGTTCTGCAGACCATCGTAAACCTGTCCAAGAAGACCCGGTCCGAGTTCAGCAGAGAGAAGGTCGCCGGTAAACTCAACGACGTCACCCGCCTTAATTCCTTTTGTCATTTCGTAAACCTGAAGTTGAGCTATGTTTCCGCGGATACGGATAACTTCGCTTTTCAGGCTAGACTCATCTACTTTTACATAGGCAACTTCGTTCATGGAAATATTTCCGTCAAATTCGACGGAAACCATGTTTCCATTTACGCCGACTACCTTTCCTTTGGTATCAGTCATTTCGTTTCTCCTGTCGATGTGCCATCTTTCAGAATTCTATCGTATATTGCATGGTAGGAAGCCATACCTGTTTCAGCATTGAACTTCTTCATACGGGTTGCCAGCTTGAGTTTGATGCCGTATGCAAACACAGCATCTGTTGCAAAGCCGTCAAGCGGAGTAATATTCTCTATAACGCTGACCCGGTACTGGTTCAGATACTGTTCCGCTGCAAGAGGACTTTCCATGCCTGCTGCCGTTCTGGCTGCCTGCACTGCATCCGGTGAAAGCGAAACTCCCGTAGCATCAAACTTCTTTTTCATGTTGAGTGCACGGATCTGGGCAAGCGCGATACGGAGACTCCGTTCCTGCTTATACCATTCATCTACCAGTTTTGACCCGGTTTTTGATTCTTCACGAGGCGGCTCCAAAGAGAGTTCCTGCAGAATCTTCTGGTCATTTTTATCGAGAAATCGAGAACAAAGCTCTGTAAAGTCTGCTTCCGTAATGGGCAGTGCCGTTCTGTCATCGCTGACGACAAAAGATGGCAGCTGCGACATAAGGTAGTACTGCTTCACTATTTTGCCGCCTCTTTCATGATTGCCGCTACGCGCGGGTTCAGATATGCTGAGAATAAGTCTGCAACTGCTTCTGCTGAATAGTCGTAGAATGCCGCTCCGTCCTTAACGCCGATACGGAAACCACCACCGATAGAATTGTCAGCCTTTAAGGTGAGTCCTTCTGCAATCTTATCTTTCAGGGCTGTCTTCAGGTTTGATTCCAGGGCTTTTAAGTCTTTTTCATTCAGAATGACAGACAAATCAGAAGCGTCTGACTTCTTTGCCCATTCCTTGACTGTCTCGGGAATTAACGTTCCAAGCAATTTTGCATCATATGCTTTTTCTGTCTCAGCACTGACGATTGCAGCCAACTCATTTTCTACGCTCTTGCGGAAAGTCAAAACCAGATTGCGGCTTGCCTGTGCAATCGCATCTTCACTTGCCTTTTCCATACGGGCTGTCTCATCTTTCGCCTGTCTGATAATTTTATCTGCTTCTTCCTTTGCATTTGCAATGATTTTTGCAGCTTCTTTTTCTGCCGCAGCAATCTTTTCAGAAGCAGAAGTTTCAGCAGCGGCGACACCATCTTTCTTGATCTTATCGATCAATTCCTGTAACTGGACGTCCATGCGAACCTCGCTCAATATAAATTTTGTACAACGTTATTATATGGCAGATTAAACTATATTTAATCCTTAAAGATTATTTTACAACAGGTTTATGGAAAAGACAAGGAAAAAATATTAGACGAGTAAGCGGGATTGTATGCGGGCGAAAAGGTACGACTGAAAGAAGAAAGCTGGAATTAGTAGGCACCCATATCAAGGGCAAACTGCACTTCTGTGGTAGACCTGCCCAGTTCGGTGGCTATTTCCTCAACGGTATTTCCGCGGTCATAGAGTTCACGAACTCTGGTGCCGAAGTCTTTTTTGGGAACGATGGGGTCTTCAGCATAAGTAATTGTCGGCTCAATGACGGGAACAGAGGCATAGGATGAACCGTCTTTATTAACGGTAAAGGTGTTTGGTTCAAGGAAGGGAGCAAGTGGTTCCTCGGCTACATCAAAAAGGTCTCCCTGCCCTACAATCTGCTTTTTACCTTCATCCGTAACTGCATAGGCTTCTTCCGCAGGAGAAAAGGATGCTGTCTGCATATAACGCTGAGCGGCACGGGCCGTCTGATCGGGACGATTTTGTCTGGGAGCAGTTTCTTTGTTAGATTTTTCAGGCGCCGGTGAAGATGGCTGAACAGACCGGAGACGCTGACTGAATTCTTTTACCTGCTCTTCCTTTTGAAGTTCATTTTTCAATACTGCCAGGTGCCAGTCTGCCTTTGCTATCATTTCCTTGAGACTTTTTATTCTTTCCTCTACAAGGTCAACATTCCGGCTTGTATTGCGGTTCATGTCCATGATGAGCTGATTTATCTGTTCTCTAACCTGTGCAATCAGACTGTCTGTAGAAAAGCGCTTTCCGAACCATGTGTTGAATCTTGCAAGAAGGACAAGCCACATGACAATATTTATTACAATCAGAAAGCCTGCTAAAAATGCAATGCCTATCATTTTTTTGTGATTACCTCGTTATATCTATATGCCTGCCCAGATATCCTTCCCGGATTTCTGTTCGCTTAGGCTCCTGAGGCTCTTCATTCTGCCCCTGTTTTCCTGATGCGGCCCCATACTGACTGCCAGAACTGCCGTCTTCGTCTACACTGGTAGATTTAGATTCTTCATCAGCGGCACGATGCACGCTTTTTGCCTTTTCCTGCTGCTGCTGGATTATCAGGTTTTCCCTCATCTGCTCGGTAAGCTGGGGCTGAAACTGTGCATTTGCAACCGTCCGCGCTACATTCTGCATTTGAGAATACATTGTCTGAAGGTCAATAGGCTGAATCGACACTCTCTACCCTTCCTGCTGATTATGCAAATCCTTCCGGATCTTTTACATCAGAAATATCAGGCTCTTCGTATTTGCCCCGGCGGACAAAACCGTCTTCGTAGAAGAATGTAACACTCTTGGTGTCTGCATGAACTTCTTCCTTTTCGTCACGCACATACACCTTTACGCCGGCATAAACCGTACCGCTTGCACAGACCTTACCCACAGCCTTGAGTTCACGCAGATGGGCCTGAATTTCTCCGATTTCTGCGTTAAGGTCATCATTCTGCAGAAGAATTTCGTCACGACGCTTGTAGAAGTTCTGCAAGGCATCTGCCTTTTCTTTTGGCAATGTTCTGCGGGCTTTCTGCTGACTTTCCAGGGTAGCGATATTCATTTCGATATCTTCCAGTTCCTTGACATTTGAAGTCTGCTGTGCCTGCAGTTCTTCCAGACGATGCTTTGCCTTGGGGTCAAAACCGACAGAAAGTTCTGTCTCGGCACCGCCACCCGTAGAACCGATGTTCTTTGCAGAGATAAGTTCCGTTGCAAAAAGTTTTCCGCCGGTAATCTGTGCTTTTTTTCCGTGCAGGACAATTTTACGCTGGGCAGAAATATCACAGTTCATTATGAGGTCAGATACGACAACGCTGTTGCCTGCCGTAATCTTAGTGTTCTGAATGAATTTAGCCCAGAGAGTTCCGCCACAGGTAATGGTACCTTCATCGCGTCCCATGATACCCTGAGTAACGATGATGTCTCCGTCGCTTTCAAGATGACAGGCACCGACAGAGCCCATAACTTCAATATTGCCACTTGCCTTAACATCGTATCCGTCTTCAACGTTACCATGACAGACAACCTTACCCAGAAAGTTGATGTTACCGGTCTTGATGTTCACGCCGTCAACTTCCATAACCGGTTCAACATTGATTTTTCCGTTAACGAAGAATACCTGACCATTGCAGGAAGCGACGATTGTACGGCCGTCTGCAGCAACTTCAACATTGCGTCCCAGCGGCATATTGATGTCTTTTCCGTCCGTAGCTTCCAGGTAGCGTGCAAAAATAGTCTGACCATTTTTTCCTTTTTCCGGAAGCATTTTGACGGCAAGGGGCTGTCCCTGTACAACATTCTGTACAAGATTGAGTTCCTTAAAGTTGACCTGACCAGTTTCGGACTCTTTTGCCCTGAGCTTAGAACGGTCTGTTTCAAAATTAAATTCGATATAGGCGTCTTTTCCGTCCACCGGTTTGATAGCCTCGGCAACAATCATCGGCTTATCGTAGACAGGCTTATCAACAAGGGCTTCAATCTTATCATCTGCAATACCTGCGCAAACGCCCTGAGTTTTTAGTGCTTTTTTAATCTGTTCTGCAGAGATATCGGAACCACCCATCATAGGTGCGCTGATTGTAACCGTAGCCTGCATTTCATCTTCTGATGTTTCAATGACGAAAATAGCATCATTTGAAGAATCGTGATTGTAGGTGCCGACAAATTCATAGGCACCGTCAGTACCGGTTTTTGCAAGTTCCTTGATTTTGTCGTCATCAGCAGAAAGAGTGTCTGAACGGTGTACATCAACGATAATGGAATTGGCATCGACAGGTGCACCCTCACCCACAGGAGGCACAACTTTGAGCATGATATTTGCGCCAAAATGATGAACGTAATATACTCCGTCGCGGTTGGGATTTTCCTCCACAGCCTCAATTTCTTCTTCTGAAAAGAGTTCGTTTTCTTTTGCTTTGGATACTTTTGTAATTGCCGTTACATTCTGATATGCACGGATTGTCCAGGGCTTTTTTCCCATGCCGAGAAATCCGTTAAAACCCCGTTCCAGCACTTCGTAGTCAAGATTGATAACTTTACAGTCCAGCTGAACAGCTGCATCAGCAAGAGCTTCTTCCAGCGTGTCAGCATACACTTCTACGCTCTTTAAATCCTGGTCACTTTTGAGGAAATCGGTTAAGTCTTTTCGAATTTTTTCAAGTGTGACCAGCGGCATTTTACATGATTCCCCTGCGCAGGTTTGTCAGTTTTGCACGCAGACGCAGGTTTGCCTTTGTATGCAGCTGAGAAATACGAGATTCACTTACATCAAGAACCTGACCGATTTCTTTGAAAGTCAAATCCTCGTGATAGTAGAGAACGATAACCATTTTTTCTTTTTCGGGAAGTTCATTGATTGCTTCAATTATGACCTTTCTGATTTCTTCACGCTCTACCTGAACATCAGGATTAAGGCTTGAAGGAGATTCGATTGAGTCACCGATGGACATATGATCATTGTCATCACCAGAATACCAGACATCATTGAGGGAAAGGACACTTGTACCGCTTACTTTCATGACAGTCTGCTGAAATTCCGCTTCCGTCATGTTCATTTCTTTTGCAACTTCTGCATCCGTTGCAGGGCGGCCAAGGCGGGACTCAAGGTCTCCGATTGTATCTTCAATTTCCTTTGACTTCTGACGGACAGAACGGGGAACCCAGTCCAGCTGTCTCATCTCATCAAAGATTGCACCGCGGATACGGGTAACCGCATAGGTCTTGAATTTTACGCCTTTATCAGGATCAAATTTTGTGATGGCATCCAGAAGTCCAAACTGACCGAAGCCGACCAAATCATCGTATTCAATGCTTGCAGGAAGACCGACGGAAACCTTGCCAGCTACATATTTTACCAGTGGCATATACTGCCGGATAAATTTATCACGCAAAGCAGAGGATTTTGTCTTTTTAAATTCCCGCCAGAGTTTGTTCTCTTCTTCTTCATCAAGCGGTTGTGTCTGTCCAAGCTCCATGTACTATTCCTTAATCTAATTTTTTGCCAATATTGTCCGTATTGCCTGCGCCATAACCGACGCACTCTGCTCCATTGCCGGCCTTTCGCCTGAAGACGACCGTGATGAACGCGGCTCATCTCCCATGGCAAACTCGCTGTCTCTTACAACATCTTCATCATCTGCTGTAACATCGGCTTCTTCGCCACCTGAAAAAGCACTGATATCCGGTAACTCTTCCAGTCCGTCACTTGCAGATGGCGTTGCAGCACCACTCGCGTTTGCCGGACTCTCATCTTCAACAGCAGTCTCAGGAAGAGGCTGGTCAGATGATTTTGTCGCCTGAACCAGATTCATCGGCTGAAATGCAGGCTGAGAATCCTTTTGAACAGGCGCTTCTGCCTCCTGCCCGCTGGCAAGGGGTTGGACAGTTTCTGAAGAAAGCGGCTCAGGTTCAGGTGCAGGCTCAGGTTTATTCACCGGTGCTTGCGGTGCAACAGAAGCCAGTCCCACTGAACGCAATGCAGGCCGGGTGCCAGACACGTTAAAACGCGGTCCTCCTTCATCTTCCGGTAAACTTTCATCGCCGATTTTGATGTCAACGATACCGCCTACCCGCGATGCTTTTTCTGCCGAAGCATCAGAAACATCGGAAACTGATTCAGACTGTCCATCGGAAAGAAATTTTTGATAAAGAAAGGAACCGCCCGCACCTACCGCCGCAAAAATAGCAGCACAAATAAGTGCACGGAGCAGCAGGAGCCCGAAGCTGATGCCGGAAAAGATTCCAATCAGAAATGAAAGTACGAACCCGACTGTAGCTGCAATGCCAATGTACTTCGGGTTAATCATTTCTATTTCCTCCCATTATTCAGATTACGGCAAAAATGCCATTAGGTCAAGTTTTTTCTTTCTGATTTTACTGCCTAATTTTTATCCTGCCGCCCGTATTTACTTTTTTCTCAGGAACTTTTTCAGGAAGGTTGAAACACCTTCTGAACCACTGTTCTCTGTTTTTTCAATTCTGCCGACGATGTGTTTGACGCACTGGGCAGGCTTTGATGTAGGATTAACTACCATAAAGGGCTTCTGCCTGATAACTGACTGGGTAACAGCCGGGTCATCGTAAACAAAACCGATGTAGTCAATCTTGTAGTTTAAAAACTGTGCAACAATGTTGATGATACGGTCAGAAATGCGCTTGCCCTCGTCAGCACTGTGTACGCGGTTTACCAGCAGTTTGATGTTTATTTCACGGTCAATCAGTTCTGTAGTGATGATTTTTATCATACCGTAAGCATCTGTGATTGCCGTCGGTTCAGGCGTAGTGACAACATAGACTTCGTCTGCAGCCGCAACAAAGCGCAAAACGTTTTCGGCAATACCCGCACCAGTATCTATGATGATGATATCTGCATTTCCCAGCTGACTGAACTGTTCTGCAAAATAATCAAGCTCATCAGTTGTCAGGTTTGCAATCTTGGAAAAACCGTTTGCACCAGCGATAAAGCGAATGCCGAATTCAGTATCCAGGATGATTTCCTGCATGGATTTCTGCTTGTTGATAACCTGCATGAGGTTGAACTGGGGAACAATGTTCAGCAGAACGTTTACGTTTGCCATACCCAAGTCACCGTCAATCAGGATAACTTTTTTACCCAGCTGGGCATAGGCGATAGCCATGTTCACGGAGATATTGGTCTTTCCGACACCACCCTTTCCACTGGTCACTGCGATAATTCTTGTTTTGTGACCGGCACCGGAAGACGATTTCTTGTCGCTTCCCTGCATCAATTCTTTCAGTTCTTCTGCCTGATCTTCCATTATTTCTCCTCCGTGAAGGTATCTTCTATGTGTATCCTGTCTATTTTAAATCCATCCAGTCTGGTCAAAAAATTGACCACGGATGCCCTTTCTATATTTTTTGGAACTTTCTGTCCGTCGGTGATGTATGAAATTGCCTTGTTTTTTTCAGCAAGAACACTCAATACATTTCCGAAGGCCGAAGTTTCATCACATTTTGTTACGATTACAGAGCCGAAATTAAAGGGTTCGTAATTCTGAATGATAGAAACCAGATCCTTTGCCTTGGTGGAGGCTGTAATCGTCAGGTAAACGTCTGCATCCAGCCCCTTTACATTGAGCATGGACCGCATTTTTCCAATATTTTCGTAGTCATTGGGGCTGTAGCCGCTGGTATCGATGATAAGTGCATCAAGAGAATCTTTGTATGTATCAAAAATCTGCTTTACATCGTCAGCAGTCTCTGCCTTGTCTACATCGATGTTCATGATTTCGCCAAAGCGGCGCAACTGTTCTTCCGCACCAACACGGGTACGGTCAATGGTGACCATTCTTACCCTTGCCGGCGGTTTTCCCTGATTACGGGCATCCAGAATGATATTTGCGGCAATTTTTGCAACTGTCGTGGTCTTTCCAACTCCCGTGGGGCCTACAAGAACAATGACATGGGGCAATTTGCGGTAGACCTGGGGCGCAATCCTGATTGACTGACCAATCCAGTCTACGACTTTCCTTTCAACAGCTTCAAAATCATCCAGCTCGGCAAAAGAAAATTCTTCCCGGATGCGGTTTGAAATTTCATTGACATAAGAAAAAGTAAACTCATTGTCGGAAAGCATTTCTTCAATTTTCTGTATGGTAGCGTGCTTTTCATTTGCCTGAGCTGCCGCAACTGTTGCCAGACTGTCAATTTTTGTTGTGAGCGTCTTTTTGAGCTCTTCAACAGTTCTGTTAAGGGCGGCAATCTGTATTGTCTGAGTTGGATTTTCTCCGGTTGTCGAACGCAAAAGTTCATCCCTGTTCTTTTGGAATTCATCAGGGGTAGATGCAAACTGAGGAGTTGGATGCCGGGTATTCAGAATGTATGTCGCTTCGATATACTTTTTCTGGAAAAAGCCAAGGACTCCTCCTCTGAGTACCGTATGCTTGTCTGTAATCGTGTAGTCTGTACCATGCAAATCATACAACTGACGCCGGCAGTCATCGATAGTCGGAGCCACGATAGTATAGGTCACAGGCGAAACTTTTTCATTCAACATTTATTTCTCCCAAAATTTCAAGCTGAACATTATTGCCAGCTGCCACAACTTCATTAATTGAAAGCACTACCGTTCCGGGCATTTCACGGCTGATTGCATTACGGACGAGAGGCCTTACCTCCGGTGCACACAGAATGATAGGCTGATAGTTTCTGTCACGGGCAGAAGCCAGTGAAGCGCTGACCGCACTAATCCATTTTCTGCCGTCCACCGGGTCAAAGGCAACAAAGGGCTGTCCACCGTCAGCGGGAATAACCTGATGCTGCAGAATCTTTTCCGATGTAGACTGAGAAAGCTGAAGGACACTTAACCTGCGGTCCTGATCTACATATTGCAGACAAATCTGCAGTCCCAGCGCCTCACGAACTTTTTCGATGAGGAACCAGGTATTATGCTGCAGGGAACCAAAGTTTGCCAGGGTCTCCAGTATGGCAACGATATTGCGGATTGAAACCTGTTCCCTGAGCAGTCCCTGAAGGACTTTTTCGATTTCGCCATAGGTGTAGTGACTGGCAGTAAGCACTTCGTCCACCACAACGGGACTGGTCTTTTTGATTTCGTCCAGAATTTTAGAAACTGCCTGACGGTCAAGAATTTCAGCCGCATGACTGCGAATAATTTCCGTAAGGTGGGTTGCAATAATAGTGGGCGGATCTACAACCGCATAGCCGGCATTTTCCGCCGCCTGACGCTGGTCTTCACTTACCCAGATAGCGGGCATACCGAATGTGGGGTCTACGGTAGCCTCACCCTTGATTTCTTCAGTAACGGCACCTGTGTTCATGCACATGTAGTAACCGAGTTTGATTTTACTTCTGCCCGCTTCAATTCCGCTGATTTTGAAACTGTATTCAGTGGGCTCAAGCATCATATTGTCAATAATGCGGATTGTCGGCACGACCAGACCCAGATCAAGGGCTGCTTCGCGGCGAATACGGGTTACACGTTCAAGCAGTTCTGCACCATTGTCCTGCTGAACCAGAGGAATAAGGGCATAGCCAAGTTCCAGAGAAAGCTTATCAACAGGGACAACAGGACTTACGTCTTCCGGCCGGCCACCAGTCTGCTTCTGAGCTTTTGAAGCCTGTTCTTCTTCAATCTTCTTAAGGGCAACAGTCTTTTCCGTACGAACACGGCGCCAGCCCATTAAGACAAACAAGCCGCCGATGGGCAGAAGAAGGTACCAGGGGAAATTGGGAATCAGGCTCATCAGGGCAAGGGCTATGCCCGTAATGATGTAGACATAGCCACTGCGGGTAAACTCTTCCTTGAGCTGGGTACCCATTGTTTCTTCTGTATTTGAGCCGGTTACCAGCAAGCCTGTTGCAAATGAAAGCAATAGTGAGGGCAGCTGTCCCAAAAGACCGTCACCAATGGTAAGGCGGGAATAGGTATTAAGAGCCGTTGTAAAATCCAGAGTCTGCCCCTGAGCATTTTTTATCACCATGCCGGTAATAATGCCGGCAAGCAGATCTATGACGGTTATGAAAATACCCGCCTTGACGTTTCCGCTGACAAATTTGGAAGAACCGTCCATAGCGGAATAAAAATCACTTTCCTTTTGAATGGCCCGCTTTTTTTCCCTTGCCTGTTCATCAGTAATAGCGCCAGACTGCAGTTCACTGTCTACGGCGAACATTTTTGTGTTCATTGAGTCCAGGGCGAATCGGGCGGCAACTTCAGAAACACGGCCAGCACCTTTGGTGATTACAAGGGTCTGAATGATAATCAGAACCAGAAAAATCACCATACCGATAACCAGTCCTCTTGTAGAAGGATTGGTCAGGCTGTCTCCCGTAACGATGGATGAAAAAGCCTTAAGCATATTGCCCGGGAATTTTGCATAGGTGTAACTTGATGCTGAGGTCAGAATAAGGCGGGTGGAAGCCACATTCAGTCCCAGTCCATACAGCGTTGCAAAGAGGATAACCCGGGGGAAAGATGAGAAATCAGATGATTTTGGGGTATACATAACGGTAAGGAGAATGATGACGGCCATGGCGATATTTGCAATCATCATTAAATCCAGGAGAATACCGGGTACAGGAATCAAAAGCATAAGGACAACGATGACTGCACCTGCCGCCACCGCATGATTCTGTACGTCTTTAAATATGTCCAAAAATCGGTTAGCCAATCCCCACCCCCATCAGGCTCACTTCTTTTTGTTGAGATAATTTATTTGCTGATATATAGTTGCAATTGCTTTTATATATTCTTCGGGTATTATATCACCAATTTCACAGTTTGCATAGAGGGCACGGGCTAAAGGACGGTTTTCTACAATAGGAACATCATTATCCCTTGCCAGAGACTTGATGCGGGCCGCAACCAGATCCGCGCCTTTTGCCGTTACCTGGGGAGCATCCGCCTTTACCGCATCGTACTGCAGGGCTACGGCAAAATGGGTCGGGTTTGTAATGACTACATCACTTTCTGCAACCGCCCGGGGCATATTTCTCTGCAAAAGCTGACGCTGCATCTGCTGCAGGTGAGACTTTACCTCCGGGTCTCCTTCCATTTCCTTGTATTCCTGCTTTACTTCCTGTTTTGTCATCTTCATGCTTTCTAAAAACTGTCGTCTCTGTACTAGATAGTCCGGCACGGAAATAACCAGAAAGACTATTGCACCTGTCATAAGAATCTGTGCCGCAATCCGGGCAATAAGCCCTACTGCACTGCGGACATTTCCTGCATTCAGAAGGATCATGAGGCGGTCAATATTCATGCGGATAATCAGATAAGCCGCGAAGGCAACAATGGCAATTTTTACCAGCGACTTGATGACATTAAATCCCCCTTCAAATGAAAAAACAGTCTTTTTGAGGTACTGTCCAAGACGGGGAACAATTTTATTAAAATCCGGTGTAATGGGCTTTACTGAAAAAATAAAGCCTCGGTTCTGTACGACATTTGCCGCAATCGCTGCAATTCCACCGATAAGGGAAAGTGGAATGACTATGCGCAGAATATAGCGGTAACAGACTGACACGTAGGAAGCCTGAAGCACATCTTTTTCCGCAATTCTGGTAAAGAAAAAGCGCAGGACTTCCTCACACCAGCGGAGAAAAGTCGGGGCAGATACAATGAGCGTAATCACAACAAAGAGCATGACTAGAGAAGATGCAATTTCCTGACTCTTTGCTACCCTGCCTTCTTCACGGGCCTTTTGGATTTTATAATCACTAGGCTCCTCTGTACGGCCTTCATCTTCGGCGGCAAACCACTGCAAGTCTATATCTTCAAAACTCATGCACCGTCTCCCCTCGTAAGCACTGCAAAGAGCTGCTCAAGATTTCTGAAAGCACCCTCAAAGGAATGACTGAAGAATTCACATAAATTCGGCATAAGGGCCATGATGATGAAAAAGGAAACGAGAATCATTGTGGGGAATCCTTCACTCATCATGTTCATCATGGGGGCTGCCTTGGAAAGAATGCCCATTGCCACATTTATCAGCAGCAGGGTGCCCATGATGGGAAGCGCAATGATAAAGGCATCAAGAAAGAGATGGGAAAGTCCGGCAAACAAAAAGGAAACGATTTTTTCCCGGCCGCTGACAATTGAAAGCGCGGTGATTGAGTCAAAACTGGAGACCAGAGCCTGCCCAAAAAGACGCTGAGCCCAGTGATTCTGCAGGAAAATGAGCATGGCAATCAGGTTAAAGAACTGTCCCATAAGGGGATTTTCAACCTGACTTACCGCATCATATACTTCGGAAGCAGAAAAACCCATCTGAAAGGCAAAAAACTGTCCTGCCGTACTGAAAGCAGAAAATATAATCGTGATGTAAAAGCCGGTAATTATTCCCAGAAGGACTTCCCCGGCAAGCAGAAGTATGTAGAGCAGAGAATTCGCTCCGTCAGCAAGAAAAGGTGCATAGACGGCAGTCTGTACATGGGGCATGACCAGATAAGCAAAATAACCGGTAAAGGCAACCTTAGCAAGCCGGGAAACATTGCGAAGTGAAAAAAGAGGAATCGTCATAACAAGGGCAAAGCAACGGCCTGCAACAAGGAGAAAAACAGGTGCATTTGCAACAATCTGTTCAAGCATTGACGATCAGGAACCTCCTAGCGGGCAAGCGAAGGTATCATGGAAAAGAGATTGAGCGTATAGCCGCGAAGCATGGCAAGCATCCAGCCACCAAGCAGGGCAATCAGTCCAAGAATAACCAGCATTTTTGGTAAAAAAGTCAGAGTCTGCTCCTGAATTGAGGTGGTAGCCTGAAAGATAGCAACAATAAGACCGACAATCAGTGCGGCACCCAAAACAGGGGCGCAGAGCATAAAGACCTGCATGACGGCACCGCGCATTAGAACTACAATTTGTCCGACACTCATAACCTAATCCTACCTTACAAAGTGATGGAATTGAAAAGCTGCTGGGTCAGAAGATGCCAGCCGTCAACCAGAACAAAGAGAATCAGCTTAAAGGGCATGGATATCTGAACAGGCGGCAGCATCATCATACCCATACTCATCAAAACGCTGGCCACAACCATATCTATGACGATAAAGGGAATATAGAGAATAATGCCTATCTTAAAGGCTACCGTAAGCTCATGCAGAATATATGCCGGAATAAGGGCATACATGGGAACGTCGTTGGGATTATTGGGACGCTCAAGGTGGGCCATTGACATAAACATGGCGAGTCCCTGCCAGTCACCGGAAAGCTGACGGAGCATAAATGTCTTTAAGGGAGTTTCAGCCTGCACATAGGCTTCCTGAATTGTAATCTGTCCCTCGGAAAGAGGCCTGTATGCATCGGTATAAATGCGGTTAAAAACCGGCCACATGATAAAAAGCGTCATAAAAAATGCAATTCCATTCAAAACTGCAGTCGGCGGAACCTGCTGAAGTGACAGAGCCCTCTTGATAAAATCCAGTACGATGGAAAAACGAAGGAATGTGGTCATCAGAATCAGAATACTGGGTGCAAGGGTAAGCACCGTAAGCATGAGCAGAAGCTGCAGGGAAAATGCAATCTGATTTCCTGTTCTCGGCTGGGTAACACTGATGTCGACATTTGGAATGGTCAGGTTACGCACATCGCGGTTCATTTCTGTTGTTCCCCGGGCAGTACCCGAGGGAAAGCCCTGATTCTGCGCTGACTGAGAAGACGCAGGAAAAAGACAAAGAATGGCAATAAGAGCAAGAAGGAGAATGCGGGGATACTGTCTGGTAAAAAAACGTGCAAGGGCTTTTTTCATAACTCTTCCCCATTCAGCCGGTCACGCTGACGCTGCAGTTCTTCTGCAGCAGACTCCGCACTGTTTGTAAAGACATTGTCGCTTTCGGAAGCAGAACGTGTCTGAGGAGTTTCTTCCTCTGTCCTGGGACCATTGGGCATAAAAATATTGAGGATATCAGCAAAAGATCTTGGCTTTGAAACATTTGCATGCTGGTCAGAATAGAGGTTCATTGAATCCACCAGCTCTTTGTCACTTATTTCTCCAAGCAGATTAACAGATGAATCCGTAACTCCTACCAGATAAGCATGATTAAAAAGGGTTACAATCTGCACTGACTTTCCCGGACCGAGAGTCACCTGGGACACACGGCGCAGAAAAGGATCATTATCATCGTTTCCGATTTTCATGCCCTTTTTCAGCACTTTCATCAGACCGTAAATGGCTGCAACTACAAGGGCGAGTACAAGCACCATGCGCACAAAAAGTCCGAGTGTAGACGGAGAATCTGCGGGTGCCTGATTTACGGTCTGATTCCAGTTTGAAAACATATCAGAATTATCAGATTGAGCCTGAGAGGATTCAGCCGTTGTATTTTGAGGAAGCTGTTCAGAATTAGTATTTTCAGCCTGCTGTGCAAAAACAAGCGGACCTGATAACAAAAGGAAAAGTAACACAAGGGCTGCTTTTAAAGAGATTTTTGTCATGTTTCCCCACCCACGGCAAAAATGCCGCTCCCTTACCGGATATATCCCGGAGTTTAATGCAAGTCGGAGACCCGCTCCATGGGAGAAAGAATTTCAGTTACACGAACACCAAAGTTTTCGTCGATAACTACAACTTCTCCCTTTGCAATTGCTTTATGGTTTACGAGAATGTCAACCGGTTCACCAGCGAGTTTATCAAGCTCGATAATCGTACCTTCGCCCATTCCCAGAATTTCTTTGATTTGCTTTTTGGTACGGCCAAGTTCTACGGTCATTTCCATGTTTACGTCCATGATAAGACCGATATTTCCCTGTTCCTGTGCCGTAGGACCGCCAGCCAGATTGGGGAACTGGAGGTTCTGTACATTTGGAGTATTCATACCCATCATGCCGCCCATCATCGGCTGCTGCATTCCCATGCCCATTCCGCCACCCATCTGCATTCCTCCGCCCATCATCGGCTGCTGCATTCCCATGCCCATTCCGCCACCCATCTGCATTCCTCCGCCCATCATCGGCTGCTGGGGGGCTGCACCACCCATGAGGCTTCCTAAATCAGCGGCAGAAAGTGTTCCGGATGCATCTGCTCCTGAAGAACCACCACCAAGTGAAGTAACCATTCCGTGGGCAACTTCATCTGATACTGCTTCCCAGAGAGTATAGCTCTGTCCGTCCAGTGTTACCGGATATGTAAAGAGACAGAAAGTACCCTGGGGAATGCGTGCCATGGCTTTTGGAGCATGAGTTGCTTCTGCAGGATTGCTTGCGAGTCCAGGCAGTTTTCCGTCTGCACTCAAATCCGTTATTTCTGAGCCTGTATGCTGGGAGACAACTTCCGAAATAACGGAAAGTGCCATGTCATCCAGTTCGGCATTTTCTTCTTTGTTGATAAGGCCTGTCAGTTTCTGACCGAATTCAGGCGCCATAAGGAACATATGATCGCCTTTGAGTGCCGTATTAAAATCAGCAGTAATGGCAACAACCATTTCCGGCAGTCTGGCCAGCAGCTGATCTCTGTCAATGGCCTCTGCAGTCGGTGTACCAGCCTCAAAATTGGCACCTGTCATTGTGTTGAGGTTATTGACCAGTTTGTCTTTTAATCCGTTGGCAAATTTTTCCAGCACCGCCGTATCAAATTTTACGGAACTGGCAGGTGTGGAAGCGATGCCTCCCATGTCTACGCCAGCAAGCAGTGCGTCAATTTCGCTCTGAGATATTGTTCCATCACTCATAAGATTCGTCTCCTTCAACGGATAATTCTTCAAACTCGTTAGTTTCAGCTTCTTCTATTTTGCCGATGACCTGCACCGCCATTTTCTTACCGACAACACCAGGCTGACAGTAGAATTTCTTTTCATTTCCCACGCTTAACGTAAGCGGGTCTCCAACGCGGGTGTTGGAAAGCTGTATCACATCACCCACTCTTAAGCCCAATACATCGCGTATCGGAAGATTTATCGTGCCGATTTCTGCCACAACATCCATATCAACATCAGCAAGTTTTTCCTTGAGAACGCCCAGATACTGTGTCGTTGAACTTCTTCGAACTGAACTGAACCAGAACTGTGAAGAAAGTTTTGAAATAATCGGTTCGATTGTCAGGTAGGGAATACAGAAGTTCATCATGCCTTCTTCTTCACCGACCTTTGTTTCCAGCGTAACAAGAACGACCATTTCCGTCGGAGGAACAATCTGAGCAAACTGCGGGTTTGTTTCAATCTGTCCCAGACGGGGACGCAGGTCAATTACCTGAGTCCAGGCTTCGCGCATATTGGCAAGAATACGAACGATAATGCCTTCCATAACGGAGGCTTCGATATCAGTTAAGTCACGGCTGACCTTTGCACCCTGTCCTGTACCACCAAACAGACGGTCGATGATACTGAATGTAATTGCAGGGTCGATTTCCAGAACCGCATTACCCTTAAGGGGGTCCATATTGATGACCGCCAGTGTGGTAGGAGTTGGAATTGAACGGATAAATTCCTCGTAGGTAAGCTGATCAACAGATGCAACGTGAACGTGAACGAGAGAACGAAGCTGTGCGGAAAGAGATGTTGTAGTAAGACGCGCAAAGGTTTCGTGCATGATTGAAACCGTACGAATTTGTTCCTTAGAGAATTTATCCGGACGCTTAAAATCATAAATCTTTATTTTGCGCGTATCACTGACCGGCTTAAAGTCATCAGTATCAGATTCTCCCGAACTGATTGCCTGGAGCAACTGGTCAATTTCATCTTGTGACAGAACTTCGTTCATGCCTTACATCCACCCTCGTCTTTTTACGGCTACTGTTTTATGACATCCAGCTGCATAAAGCGGACATCTTTTATTTTTGAACTGCTTAAGATACTGTCATTTATTGCATTACGAATTTCAATCTTAAGATTTTCTTCGTTCTGCGGCGCCAGTTCATCAGCAGACTTCTGTGTAAAATATCGGCGTAAAAAGTCTTTAAGTTCAATAGTTCTCTGAGTAATTTCTGTAGAAGTTGCCTTATCTTCTTTTTTGTATCCCAGAACAACATCAACCGTTACCGTTGCAGGTTCCTGGTCGTTTGTTTTTGTACGGATTGAACCGAGAGAAGAATACCAGTCCAAAAGCTCACGCTTAGTGCTGTACTCTTCCGTTACCGGAACAACAGCCTGCTGGGTTGTATTTCCACCCACGAGTTTCATTGTAATAATTACGATTGTAACGATAAGAATGATGGCTCCAACTACAAGCGCGGCAATCATCAGCAGCTTAGGTAAAAATCCGCCGCCGCCACGCTTTTTGGCGGGTGCCGCACCACCTGCGTCATCACCGTCAAGACCCAAATCATCATCATCAGCCATCTGATACCCCCTTTTTTAATACACCCATTATAACGATTTTAGCATTAAAAATGCCCTTCGTCTAGAATAATTATATCAACTCTGCGATTATATGCCTGTCCTTCTTTTGTTTCATTGGAAACAAGGGGACGAGTATCGGCATATCCCGCTATTGAAAACTGATTTTCGTTTGCGCCAAAATCCGCAAGATAATGCAGGGTATTTGCCGCACGGGCAGCAGAAAGTTCCCAGTTAGACGGAAAGCGCTCCGAAGAAAAGGGATTATTGTCCGTATGTCCCTCAATTCTGAAGCGCCTGTTTTTTAGTTCTTCAGACTGAAAGAATTTTGACATCTTCAAGAGAATGTCACGAGTTTCCTCGATATTTAAATCTGCACTCCCCTGTTCAAAAAAGGCATCGGAAGCCAGTGTAATGACGAGCCCTCTTTCGTCGCTGGAAATCGTAATCTTGGAAGAATTGATTTCCGGAGCAAAGACGCTTACCGCTTTTTTTCGTGCAATACTGAGGGATCGACCCTTATCCACGGACGGCAAGGTTGAAATTGAGTTACCCAAATCGGCAAGGCGGCCGATAGAAAGGGACTGACCTCCACGAGGATCATCCATGGAGTTTGTTTCCAGAGAAATTGAATTCTGAATCTGGGCCATCGCCGCCGGATCTACTTCTGACGGATCATACAACATAACGAAGAAGCAGAGCATCAGGGTAATCATGTCACCGTAGGTACCCTGCCAGGCGGCGGACGGTTTTTCTGGCTCTTTCTTTTCTTTTTTTGCCATTCTTCCTTTCCTGTCTCTTCGTTAGTCTTTCAATACATCCGCTTCAATAGCCTTGCGGGTCTTGGGATCAAGATATGTCAGAAGTTTCATTGCAAGAATACGGGGGTTGTCGCCAGCCTGAATTGAAAGAACGCCTTCAATAACCATTTCCATTGTGGACATTTCTGCGGCGTTCTGGGCAGCCAGTTTGTTTGCAAAAGGAGCAACCAGCCAGTTAGCAAGCATAGAACCGTAAAGTGTCGTAATCAAAGCAACAGCCATATTAGGACCCAGAGAACTCTTGTCTTCCAGGTTGTTCAACATACCAATCAAACCGATAACCGTACCCAGCATACCGAAACCAGGACCGTAGCCTGCCCATGCGTTTATAACGCCAATCCAACTCATGTGGCGTCCTTCTGACGCACTCATTTCATTTTCCATAATTGTACGGATAACGTTTCCGTCAGTACCGTCAACAACCATGCGAAGGCCCTCTTTCATAAAGGCGCTGTCCAGATCATCCAGACCTTCTTCAAGGGCCAGAATACCTTCACGGCGTGCCTTTTCAGAAAGGGCAACCATATTTTGAATCAGAGTTTTTTCACCGTAATCGTGAGTTTTGAATGCCCGACCCATGATACCGAAGAGCCCCAGAGCCTGTTTGAGCGGAGCAACAATAAAGAGAGCGGCGTAAGAACCACCCACCGTAACGAACACAGAAGGAATATCGATGATTCCCATAACGGAACCACCAGACGTAACGACACCTAAGCCGATAGCAATGACACCACCAACGATACCAATGATTGTGGCTATATCCATTTTTTTCTCCCATACCCAACGGCTGCATGAACCGCTTACAATTCATTTTTATATATGCCGATTTCGCGCCGGTAGGCAATTATCTTTTTGATAACTTCTTCCGGTTCGTCCCTTATCACCACTTTTTTCCCCGAAAGCAGCGTGACAGTCAAATCCGGCGTCTGCTCCATACTTTCAATCATATGGGGATTCAGCCAGTAGTTTTTGCCATCAAGACGAGTTACTGAAATCATTCTCTATTTTCTCCCCATTTTTTAATATCGTCAAGTAGAAATTCCTTTAAGCACCCAGATTTATAACAATTTTTTTATTGTATTATTTAAAAAAGGCGTTATGATGTATGCATGGACGCAAAAATTTTAATGATTGAAGATGTTCCGGAGATGGCTCAGCTGGTTACCATGTATCTGGAAAAAGACGGAATGAGCGTTACTCCCGTCCAGACAGCAGAACTTGGACTGGAAGAACTGAAGAAAGACATTCCCGACCTGATTATACTTGATTTAAACCTGCCCGGCATGAGCGGCTTTGATTTTCTGAAAAAGATACGCGCAGAATACAAAGAGACCATTCCGGTTGTCATTGTTTCCGCAAGGGATGCAGATGAAGACATCATCACCGGATTAGGCATCGGCGCAGATGAATTCGTCACAAAGCCGTTTTCTCCCCGGGTTCTCGTTGCCAGGGTTGAGGCAAACCTGCGCCGTCAGGCAAAGACCGAAGCGGCCGCAGAAGCAACGTATGAATTCGGTCCCTATACAGTCCTCCTCAACAGCTGCGTCCTCAAAAAAGGTCCTGCAAAGATTCCCCTTTCTGCAAAAGAATACGAAGTGCTGGAATATCTTATAAAGAACGAAGGAAAAACCCTTTCTCCTGACAGAATCTACAGTGACGTCTGGAAAAATCAATTCGGAGACATAACAGCCGTTGCGGTTTACATTCAGCGGCTCAGAAAAAAGATTGAAGAAGATCCGGCAAATCCCCTTTACCTCAAAACAGCCTTTGGTCAGGGCTACACTTTTGATAAGGGCAGCAAATGAAAATCAAGACCCAGTTCAAGCTCTTTGTGGCCTGTATTATTGCCGTTCCCCTGGTCTTCAGTTTTGCCACTGCCCTTTTCCGCTATTACAACAGTCCTGACCGTCTTTTGATGAACAGTTACCAGCGCATGAGAAAGATTTCGGAGGAACCTCTTTCCCAGAGAGATTTGCGCATGGTTCAGGATGCCTTACATCATTTTCCGCCTGACGCTGAAATGCTGCTTCTGGCCAACCATTCCGAAATTCTTCTTTCCACAATAAAGGATTTTAAAAGTCAGGATACGGTGGATATGTATGACCTCTACCGCTACATACGGGAAACAAGCGACAGATTCTTTTATCAGATAACTGCTCCAGAGCTTTTAGACAAAAGTGCCGACATCACCCTGATAACCCGCATGCCGCGTAAGGACAATAAAAATCATCCGCCAAAACCTCCCCGAAAACTTTTTCATACGCTTACTATTTTCATAATCATTTTTGAGCTGATCTGTATTTCCTTTGCCATCTATGTTTCTATGACCATTTCACGCTCAATCACCATGCTGGAAAAGAACACGGAAAGAATTGCAGCCGGAGAACTCGATAAGCCTCTGGAAAAGCCCAGGGACCTGCGTACGACAAATGAAATTACCAGGCTTGCAGAAAATCTTGACAAGATGAGGCTGGCACTCAAGGACGAGGCGGAAAGACGAATCCGTTTTATAATGGGAATCAGCCATGACCTGCGGACTCCTGTTGCAGTCATCCGCGGCTATACAGAGGCAATGAATGACGGTCTCATGGCAGACCCGGAATCCCAGAAAAAAGCACTGGACATCATCGGCTCAAAGACCAGTCAACTGGAAACGATGATCAACACCCTGATAAATTTTATGAAGCTGGAGAGTACAGACTGGCGCGAGCAGCTTAAAAAGCAGAAAATCAGGCCGTTCCTGGAAGACTTTGCCCAGAGCTGCAGAAACACTGGCGACGTATTTAAACGGGATGTAACGACAGCAATTTCCCTTTCTCCGGATACCGAAGTTGCCTTTGACAGCCAGCTTTTTCAGCGCGCTCTGGAAAATATTTTTTCAAACGCAGTCCGTTACACGCAGGAAGGAGACAGC
>ODAI012599639.1_pt1 | contig 27016 bp, 22 predicted proteins | sample 1539321 | NCBI WGS metagenome assembly ODAI01 (sample SAMN02144231, study PRJEB22623) | gut metagenome | biome: sheep rumen | host: Ovis aries | place: New Zealand
CGCCGTTGTACGGTTTTGAGAAGGATCAGGTCTGGGGCATCGTGACTCATAGCGGAACAGACGGCAACAACCACGGTATCTATTTCGGCGCTAATTATCTGTATAACAAGACGGGCAAGATGCCCGTAGTGTATGTTTCGGACGAGGCGCACTATTCGAATATGCGTCTGTGCGATTTGCAGAATTTGGATCTGAAACTTATCAAGAGCGACGCGATGGGTCGTATGATTCCCGAGGAGTTGGAGAAAGCGCTGGACACAAGCCGTCCGGCGTTGATGGTCTATGCGATGGGCTCAACTTTCAAGGGCGCGATAGATGACCAAGAGGCGTTGAACGCCGTGTTGGACAAGCATCCCGAGATGATGGTTTACCGCCATGTGGATGCTGCGTTATTCGGTGGTTATCTGCCGTTTACGGTTCATAAAGACATGGTGAGCCATGAGAAAATGCGCTTTGACGCGATTGCTATCAGCGGGCACAAGTTCTTCGGAATCGATTCGCCGTCGGGTCTGTTCCTCTGCACGAAAGAGACGTACGATAACCAGGATAATTTCCAGGTGACTTACCTGAACGGGAACATGAAGATGATCAACTGTTCCCGCGATGCCGTACAGCCGCTGAAATTCTGGTGGATGATCCAAAAAGTGGGTTTTGCACAATGGTCGAAACAGGCGAACCAGATGATGGAATGCACGGCGTACCTGAAGGCTCAGTTGGATAAAATAGGCTGGCCTTGCTGGCGCAACGAATACAGCAATACGGTCTTTTTCAAACGTCCGTCGAAGGAGATTTGTGACGAATATGTGCTGGCGTTAGGTTATGACGAGCGTTTCGGCGGCGAACTGGCGCACGTGGTGGTTATGCAACATGTGACGAAAGAGAAAATTGATAAGTTTATCGCGGCATTGAAGAATGCAAAATAAGGCGTAAGGCGGTTATGATACCGGTTCATTTAGACATGATTCAGACCGCGGGAATAGGCGCCCTGGCTCTCTGATCGTGCCTATCGTGGGAGCGATGTTTACCGACCTGATCAACACCAGCATTATTTCTCTGTTTCTGAGTCTGTTGCAGTAAGGACGTGCAGATATTCAACGGTGTTGCCGACGGCGGCGAGGTATTGTTGGAACGCCTCTTGCGAGATGACGACCGTTCCCCGGCAGTCATTGGGGTGAAAAGAGAGTGAAGGTGCGTCTTTGAGACGGCTGTCCAAGAAGAGAATAACGTGATTTTCGGTGTCATTAATGAGTCCGAAAGGACTAACGCTACCGGGTTCAAGCCCCAGATAGCGCATCATCCTTTCTGGCGAAGCGAACGATAATTTGCCGGGCGAGTTCTTGCCCTGCGAGACGAGGATCTCCTTGAGCCAGTGCTCGATGTCGTGGATCGCCAGATCGTCATCGCAAGGGAAACAAATGAGGTAGTGCTGGTTACCTTTGTGATTTCTCATAAAGATATTTTTACAGTGGAGCGAACCGTCGTTATGCCACCATTTTTTCGCCTCCTCGATGGTTTTGCCTTCGGGGTGGTTATAGGTGGTGAAAGGGATGTTGTGTTCCTCCAGATAGTGCAGTACTTTCTCCTGCCGCTCGGAAATAATTTCGTAATTCATTATTTTTCAGTTGTTTGTTCTTCGGGTTGATCGTTCTCGGACATGTTCTTGAGGAAGAGATCGACCACATGTTTGGTAACCACCGTTTTGCGCACGGAATGACGTACTTTGTCAGCAGCAGAAGGCGTGTTCTTTGCTTTTGCTGCGTCAGCCGCTGCGGCTTTTTCCGCTTCTTCCACCTTTTGCTCGCGGGCATCAATCTTCGCTTTGAGCCGCGGCGAAGCATGGTTGTAAAGGAAGTTATAGCACGGCATGGTAGCTTTCATGATATACGGCGTCAAGAAGGTAGTGAGCACGGAAGCCGCCACGATGATCGGATAGATAGCCGGGTCCGTGACACCAAGTTTGGAACCGAGAGCGGCGATGATGAACGAGAACTCACCGATCTGCACGAAGGAGAATCCGGTCTGCATAGCGTCTTTGAGCGTCTCGCCGCCCCACCAGCAACCGAGTGTGCCGAAGACGATCATACCCACGATGATGACGAGTGCTACAAAGAGGATCGAATCCCAGTAAGCCACCAGCGAAGCGGGGTTGATCATCATACCGACGGAGACGAAGAAAATCGCAGCGAAGACGTTTTTGAGCGGCGCCATGAGGTGTTCAATACGGTGCGCTTCTTTCGTTTCCGCAAGGATCATACCCATAACAAACGCACCGAGAGCCGAACTGAAACCGGCTTCTTCTGCGGTCAGAACCATGCCGAGGCAGAGACCGAGCGCCAAAATAATCAGGATCTCATCGTTCAGATGCGGACGTACCCAACGCATAAAAGTGGGGATGATAAGAATACCGACTACAAACCAAACGGCAAGCGTAACGACCAGAACTACCACTTTTTCAGCCAATTCAGCTCCTTCGAAGCTGTTCTTGACCGCAATCGAAGAGAGCAACACCAAGAGCACGACGGCGATGATGTCCTCGAAGATAAGAATCGAAGTCGCGCCTTTGACGAACCGCGCTTTGCTGAGGCCGCCTTCGTCGATTGCCTTCATGACGATGGTGGTGGAAGACATACAGAGCATCGCTGCAAGGAAGATCGAGTTCATGTTGTCAAGCAAGGAAAAGCGTCCGACGCCGTAACCCAGCAGCAGCATGCCGCCGACGATGGTTGAGACGCCTATCAACGCCACTTTACCGGACTCGAAGAGGTTCTTCATTCGGAACTCCAAACCAATGCAGAAAAGCACAAAGAGGACACCGATGTTACCCCAGGTCTCGACATTTTCCATCTCCACCAGTTTCTCGCCGAAGAGATGAGGACCCACTAAAATACCGGCTACGATGTAGCCCAACACCACAGGCTGCTTGAGCAGCTTGAACAGCAAAGCCACCACGCCTGCTGTGATCATTAGAATGTAAAGATCGTGTACCATAAGTTTGATGTGTTATTTTTTTATTCAAAAGAGATATATGGCGCAAGTCGCCGGAGGTCGTCATCTGTCAGTTGCGGCAGGCTGCGGAGTTCCTCTAATGAACTGATTTTGATGCGTTTACGCCGCAGATCATAAATGGCTTTTGCTTGCTCGTACCGCAAGTAAGGATGACGAGCCAGGTGCTCCGCCGAACAACTGTTGATGCGTAGTTTCCGGATAGCCGTTGTGTCCGCCGTAAAATGATAGAGCAGGGTATCCAAACTGAGTTTTCCAAAGAGCTCATCGGTCAGTTGTGACGGCGTATAGTAGCCGCCTAAGTGCCCCCGATACCTAATGATCTGAGCCGCTGTATAGTGCCCGATGCTCCGTATGAGCATGAGTTCGGAGGTGTCGCAATGGTTGAGATCGAGGATGGTGTCCTTCTTTACGCGTGGGGTGAAATAGGGTATTCCCACTGAGTCGAGCCATATTGAGTCTGCCACACGTGCCGAGTCCCGCCATCTTTTTCTCTCTTTTTTCCATTCCGCGCGCCGCAAGGAGTCCGCCATTCGGAAAGAATCGTACCGCTGTTCGCGCTCCGCCGTCCATTGTGCATACCGCATTGAGTCCGCCATTCGCATAGAATCTTTGCGCTCCTCCCAAGATTTTTTAGGGCTGACAGGGCTTGGTTCCGGCAAAGGGGATTCCTCGTTACGGGCAGGCCAAATAGCCACCACGAGCCATGCCACCAGTGCTATCCCACAAAGAATAGCCGCTCCAATCCGTTGTTCTTTGGCAAATAGCATAGCGTTATGATCGTAAAAAACCGACCGCAAAGGTATAAAAAAAATCCGAAAGTATAAAATAAAAAATACAAATTTATCAAAAAAACACCAAAAATTCACTCTTTATATATAAAAATGTACGTGCGCGCTTGCGAATATGAAAAAAAAGTTGTACCTTTGTTCCCGAAACTGAAAGGTATAACGAATGTTCACAGCCATAACGGATGACATAGCCATCGACCGTGCGCAGCGATGTGTCAGGAAAGGCGGGACGGTGATCCATCTCACAGGCCTTGAATACGGCTTGTTGGATTACTTGACCGCGCATCCTAACCGCCTTTGTACGCGGCAGGAACTGTTGGATCATGTCTGGGGGAGCCGTTTCCACTATGATCCCGGCACGATTGATGTCCACCTGAACGCGCTCCGGCGCAAGATGGGCTGGTTCTCGCACACTCCGATACAAACCATCCGCGGAGCAGGACTGATTTTCCGCCTTATACCCAATTCGAACCGGATCCCTGCTGATCTGCGACAGATCCTAGACTTTACGACTACTAACTTTGAAGTAAAACTGAAGGCGGCGGGAATAACTCTGCAACTCGAACTGACTCCCTTTGTGAACGAACTGACCATCGACGCGGATAGTTTGAGAAAGATGCTGGAGAGTGCGATGGAAACACTCATCTCCATTTCGCAACCCGGTGTTTTGCGGATCACAACGAAACTGACGATGCATCATTTCAAGCTCTCGATGGACTGTAACGGAATTGTCTGGGAAATACGAATTCCGCTCAAAGAGGTCTGATTTTTGCTAAATTTTAATCTTTATACCCTAAAAACGCATAAAAAAGCAAAAAATCTGCAAAAAAATTTGGTCATGTCAAAAAAAAGTTGTACCTTTGCACCCGCTTTTGACGAGAACCGATATTGTAACTCGTAAATCGTTAATCGTCAAATCGTCAATCATCTTGTCCACTCGTATATCGGTATTACACCGGATTTTGGTTCCGAGAAGCGAGGTTCGACTCCTCGGTGGACAACAAAAGGATAAACCCCTCCTGACCCTCCCCACAAGGGAGGGCATTTAGTGAAAATAGGGTACGTGTGATGGAATACACGGTATTAAGTAACACAAACAAATTTTTAAACAATGAAAGAATTTGCATTAGTTGGTACTCCGCGTAGCGAGTACGGAAAGAAAGCTGCTAAGGCTTTCCGCGCAGAGGATTTGATCCCTTGCAACATTTATGGTTGTGGCATCAACGCTACTTTCACGGTAGCAGCAGGTGACGTTCGTAAGCTTATCTACAGCCCGGACACCCAGATCGTTGATCTCACTGTGGGTGACACCAAGACCAAAGCAATCGTTAAGGAGCTCCAATTCCACCCGATTGACGGCAAGGTCCTGCATATCGACTTCCTCGCAGTAGATGAGAAGAAGCCGGTAGTAGTAGAGATTCCTCTCCAACTGAACGGTTTGGCTGAAGGTGTTAAAGCCGGTGGTAAACTGGTTCAGAACATGCGCAAACTCAAAGCTTGTGGTATCTACACCGCATTCCCTGATCGCATCAACGTAGATGTTACCGAGCTTGGTCTGGGTAAGAAGATTGCCGTTGCTGACGTGAAGATCGAAGGCCTGAAGTTTGTTAACCCGGCTGACGCTTGCGTAGCTGAGGTGAAGGCTACCCGCCAGAGCAAACAAGGCTAATCAATTGAAAATTGATAATTGACAATTGAAAACAAAGGGCGAGGCGTTTAACGCCCGCCCTTTCTTTCAACAGTTTAACGACTTAACAGTTTAACGACTTAACAGTTTAACGATTTAACAATTTAACGGAATGAAATTCCTTATTGTCGGACTTGGAAACATCGGCGACGAGTACGCAGGTACGCGCCATAACATCGGTTTTATGATGATCGATGCGTTTGCGGCGTCTGTGAATGCGCAGTGGGAGGACAAGCGCTACGGTTTCGTAGCCAAATGTCGCGTCAAGAACGCCGAAATGGTACTCCTCAAGCCCTCTACATATATGAACCTCAGCGGCAACGCCGTGCGGTATTGGCTACAGCAGGAGAAGATCCCCGTAGAGAACATGCTTGTTCTGGTGGACGATCTGAACCTGCCTTTTGGTACGATCCGTATCCGCAAACAGGGTTCAAACGGCGGACATAACGGACTTGGAAACATACAATCCGTATTAGGAACGGACGCGTACGCGCGGGTACGTTTCGGTATCGGGAATGAATACACCCGTGGCACGCAGATCAATTTCGTCCTCGGCGAATGGACCGACGAAGAGAAGAAACAGATCGATGAACGTCTCAAAGTCACCACGCAGATCATTCCGAGCTTCTGTTTGGCGGGTATTGATAGAACGATGAACCAGTTTAATAATAAGTAATGGCAGAGGTACGCGTAGATAAATACTTATGGGCGATGCGGATCTACAAGACGCGCTCTATCGCTGCGGACGCTTGCAAGAACGGACGAATCACCATGAACGGTGTGCAACTCAAACCGAGCCGCACGTTCAAAATCGGTGATAAGTTCTCCGTCCGGAAGGGTCCGATCACTTATACCTATAAGGTCTTGCAACTGACCGAAAACCGCTTAGGTGCCAAACTTGTACCGGAGTATTTGCAGGATTGCACGGATCCGAAACAATTGGAACTCTTGGAGTTAGCGCGCATGGCAGGAAACGGGGTGCGAGACAGAGGTTTGGGACGCCCGACCAAGAAAGACAGACGGGACATTGAGGTCTTTATGTCTGACAATTATCTGGATGAAATAGATTTTGACGACGAAGATGAAATCTAAAAAAGAGAACATAGCGGAATATATTCTCTATTTATGGCAAATGGAGGATTACTTGCGGGCATTCCCGGAACACGCTGAGGCGACGCCGGAACTGCATGAACTGAACGAAATGATGCACCGCGAGGGTATTATGGACGGCGGTCATCTGGCATTAGCGCAAAACGCCCTTGCTGAACTGGAGGACTTGCATGCCGAATTGCTCAACGAGGACGCCATGTACCGTGCGGCGATTATTCGTCTGCAACCGAGTCTGAACCTGCTCAAAGCCAAAACAGACAACCCGACCATGAGTGATCTGGAGGCATGTTTCACTTTGCTTTACCAGATTATGCTGCTTCATTTGCAGAAAAAGCCGGTTAGCCCCGAGACCGCTTCCGTCCAGCAACAAGCCACACAAGTGTTGCAGTTTTTAAGTAAGAGTTATCGGAATAACGAGATCACGAGATGACGAAATGACGACAAAAAACCGCTTTGAACATATTCTCGCCTGGTTTGATGCCAACATGCCGGTAGCGGAGAGCGAACTGAACTACAGCAACCCCTATGAGTTGTTGGTGGCGGTCATGTTGTCTGCGCAATGCACCGACAAGCGGGTGAACATGGTTACACCGGCTCTCTTTGCCGCTTATCCGAGCCCGCAGGACTTGGCGAAAGCGACGTCCGATGAGGTCTTCGAATACGTCAAGTCCGTCAGTTACCCGCGGTCAAAGGCGGAGCATCTGGTCCAAATGGCGCAACGTCTGGTGGAAGCGTACAACGGAGTCGTGCCCGATAACATAGACGACCTGCAAACACTCCAGGGCGTCGGACGCAAGACCGCGAACGTGGTCTGCGCGGTGATCTGGAACCAACCCACCATGGCGGTCGATACCCATATCTACCGCGTCAGCGAACGACTCGGACTCACCACAAACAGCAAGAACCCCTTGCAGACAGAGAAGCAACTGGTCAAGTACATTCCCTCGGACGTTATTCCCAAGGCGCATCATTGGCTTCTGCTACACGGACGCTATGTCTGCCAGGCGCGAAAACCTCAATGTAGCACATGCGGATTGCGCGAATTTTGCCGTTATTTCGAAAAAAATGAAAGAAAATGACGATACATTTGTGTATGTCATTTTTTTTTTGTACCTTTGCACTCACAAATAAAATATAGTAACCGATTAAATAAAAATAAGTTTATGGCAGAGAAAAAAGCTCCGAATGCAGACAAACTGAAAGCGCTGCAAGCCGCGATGGCAAAGATTGATAAGGATTACGGCAAAGGCGCTATTATGCGTCTTGGCGACGATAAGATCGAGGATGTACCGGTTATTCCCACCGGAAGTATTGGTTTGAACTACGCTTTGGGCGTCGGCGGTTATCCGAAAGGACGTATTATCGAGATCTACGGTCCCGAGTCATCCGGTAAGACCACGCTCGCTATCCACGCCATGGCGGAAGTGCAGAAAGCCGGAGGTATTGCGGCGATCATTGACGCCGAACACGCTTTTGACCGTTTCTACGCCGAGAAATTGGGCGTGGATATTGAGGAACTCCTGATCGCACAGCCGGACAGCGGTGAGCAGGCATTGGACATCGCGGACGAACTGATCCGTTCGGCGGCGGTGGATCTGATTGTAATCGACTCCGTGGCGGCTTTGACCCCGAAAGCAGAGATCGCCGGAGAGATGGGGGATAACAAAGTGGGTCTTCAGGCACGTCTCATGAGTCAGGCTTTGCGGAAGATGACTGCATCGGTCAATAAAACCGGCACAACGGTCATCTTCATCAACCAGCTCCGTGAGAAAATCGGTGTGATGTTCGGCAACCCGGAGACCACTACCGGCGGTAACGCCCTGAAATTCTATGCTTCCGTCCGTCTCGACATCCGTCGTACGGGCCAGATCAAAGACGGCGAACAGATCAAAGGTAACCAGGTTCGCGTCAAGGTGGTGAAGAACAAAGTAGCGCCTCCGTTCAAAAAAGCTGAGTTCGACCTCATGTTCAACGAGGGTATCTCCAAAATAGGTGAGATTCTTGATTTCGCAGTAGCTACCGAAGTGATCAAGAAAAGCGGTTCGTTCTTCAGTTACGGAGACACCAAGCTTGGTCAGGGACGCGACAAAGTGAAAGATGTATTAGCCGAAAACCCGGATCTGTGCGAAGAGATCGAAGCAAAGATCTCCGAGAAAGTAAAAGAGATGGGCTTGGAGGCTGTGCTGAATAAAATGAGCAAGTAACCCTCGTGGATTCGAAGCAGTATATATTATCTCCGCGTGAGGCGTATGAGGCGGCTCAGAAATGGCGGGTGGTGAAGCGAAGTGTAGATGCACGTCAGCGTGAGCTGAAGGTGCATCTTACTGTTCTTACGGATGATGCAGGAAAACCCGTCGCCAAAGATGCTCCTATTCCCCTTTATGAGCCGCCGGTATTCCAAGATGTGCATAACGCTGCACGTTCGGCAATCATCATCGGAGCTGGACCTGCGGGGCTCTTTGCCGCTCTGACCCTCATCGAAAAAGGCATCAAACCGATTATTTATGAGCGCGGGAAAGAGGTCAGCGAACGCAAGAAAGACATCGCGCTCCTTAACCGCAATGAAGGTCTGAACCCCGAATCGAACTACTGTTTCGGAGAAGGTGGAGCTGGTACGTTCTCGGACGGCAAACTCTTCTCGCGCTCCAAGAAACGCGGAAACATGCAGCGCGTCATGGAGCTCTTCCATTTCTTCGGCGCGCCCGACACCGTCCTTTACGAAGCGCACGCACATATCGGTTCCGACAAACTGCCCACCATCATCAAAAACATGCGCGAATGTATCATCGCACATGGAGGAGAAATCCATTTTGATACGAAAGTCGAGTCACTCAAAAATCTTACAGCGCAGCGGTCATGGGCAACGCCCATAATCCTCGCCATCGGTCACTCCGCCCATGATACGTATCGGATGTTAGCCGCCGAAGGCGTTCGCCTTGAGACCAAAGGTTTTGCCATGGGGGTGCGCGCAGAACATCCGCAATCCCTCATCAATAGGTTGATGTACCATCTGAAACCCCACCTAACCTCCCCACAAGGGAGGAACACTCCCCTTGAGGGGGAGAAGGAGGGGGTTCTCCAATTTGTCGGAAACGCCTCGTATTCCCTCGTCACGCAAGTGGAAGGCCGCGGGGTCTATTCTTTCTGTATGTGTCCCGGCGGTCATATCGTGCCCGCGGGGAGCAGTGAAAACACCTGTGTGGTCAACGGCATGTCCGCTTCTCACCGTAACAGCCCTTTTGCGAACTCCGGCATGGTTGTACAGATCAACCCCGAAGACATCCCCGGTGACAATCCGCTCAGAGGGCTTGAATACCAGGAAGCCCTTGAACGCCTTGCTTACAGCGAAGCCCATAATTCTCAATTATCCATACCTTCAGATCGTGCCGATAGGCTAAGAATTGTCAATTATCAATTATCCACAGCTCCCGCGCAACGCCTCAAAGACTTCGTAGAAGGCAAAGCCTCCAAGAACCTGCCGCCGTGCAGTTATCTGCCGGGCATTGTACCAAGCCGCCTTGATCAGTGGTTGCCGCCACATATCGGCAAGCGCCTTCAGCAGGGATTTAGGGACTTTGACCGCAAATATCCGGGTTTCCTTACCAACGAGGCGGTGATCCTCGGTGTTGAGAGCCGGAGCAGTAGTGCCGTGCGTATTCCCCGTGACCCAGAGACACTTCAATCGGTCTCCACCCCTGGCTTGTACCCTTGCGGTGAAGGAGCCGGATACGCAGGTGGTATCACCTCTTCCGCACTCGATGGCATCAATGCAGCGCTCAAAATAGCCGATTTGGCATGATAATTGATAATTGACCATTCAAAGACCCCTCCAACTCCCCTAAAGGGGAGAGATAGAATAGTTGACAATTGAAACCAAATATTAGTATTATGAAAAAGATTTTCTTCTCCGCCCTGTTGTTGGGCGCGGCGCTGACCCTCAGCGCGCAAAGCAAGTACGACCATTACTACGTTGATCTGCCGATTGAAATCGAGCATGTTCAGGAAGTGAAGTTCCCGGCTACTTCGGTCAATATCGCGCAATACGGAGCTGTTCCTGACGGCAAAACGGATTGTACCGAGGCCTTCGAAAAGGCGATCAAAGAACTGAGCAAACAGGGCGGCGGACACGTTATAGTCCCGCGCGGTGTCTGGAAAACAGGACCGATTGTCCTCAGAAGCAATATCGATCTTCACCTCTCCAAAGGGGCTACGATCTTAGGCAGCGAAAACAAAGAGCTTTATGTGCAGAAAAACGATACGCTGCGCGATGGTAGCAAGAAATGCAACGCGCTCATTCGTGCCTCCAAATGCGAGAATATCGGTATTACCGGTAAAGGTGTGATTGATGGTCAGGGTTTCATCTGGCGCCCGATCAAGGAGAAGAAACTCAAACGCGGCGGAGCTGCTGAGTTCTGGGATGAAGCACTCGCACTCGGCGGTACGATCAAGCCGGATGACAAGACGTACAGCCTTTGGTATCCCTTTAACCTGAACCCCGAGTTAGGTATTCCGAATATTGCCGCAACTGCTGAGATCCAGGAGAAAATGCGTCCGCATTTGGTCAATATCACCGATTCGAAGAACGTGGTAGTGGAAGGTGTTACCCTGCGTAACAGCCCGAAGTTCCACCTTGTACCGACTCGTATTCAGAACCTCATCATAGAGAACGTCACCATCGATTGCCCGTGGTGGGCGCAGAACGGTGACGCCATGGACCCGGGTAACGTACAAGTAGCACTCATCGCCGGTTGTCATGTCAGCGCTGGTGACGATGGTATCTGTATGAAAGGTGGTGTGGGCGAGAAAGGTGTAGCAGCCGGACCGCAACGCGATTTCCTCATTACCAACGATACCGTTTATCGGGCGCACGGAGGTTTCGTCATCGGTTCTGAGTTCTGCGGCGGTATGCAACGTCTCATCGTCAAAGATTGCATGTTTGACGGAACGGACATCGGTTGCCGTTTCAAATCCGCTCCTGGGCGTGGCGGCTGGTGTGAGGACATATACTGCTACAACATCGTCATGAAGAATATTCGCGAAGCGGCTATCTTCTTCCAGTCCGGCTATGCGGACCGTTCAGCCGGAGGACGCGGTGCTACGGATACCGATGATAAGTCCAAGTTCTATCCCGAGTGGAGCAATTTCACTTTCCGCAACATTACCTGTGTGAACGCACAGAAAGCAGTCGATATCACCGGTCTGAAAGGTCTGCCGGTACATGATCTTCTCTTCGAAGGCGTTTCATTCTACGGCGTTCGTGAAGGTATGACCATTGATTATGCCGAGAAACTGACCTTCCAGAACTGTATTATGACCCCTGCCAAGGAGAATACGATCAAACACAGCAAGTCTCTCCTTTGGAACGGTCAACCGATGGAATAAGAGAATAACTATCCTGCGCTGTGCATCTTGCTTTGATGCAAGCGGTTAGAAGTGAGGGTGTGCCAAAACGAATTGGCACACCCTCTTTCTGTATATACAGGCATGGATCTATGCACGTTATAGGCTTGTGAGTCGCTACTAACCTATTAAAAGCCTAATAATAACCTAATAATAGCCTAATAATAACCTAATAATAACCTAATAATCACCTAATAATCACCTAATAACAAACCTATGAATCACCTAAGTTTTTTGGCTGATTTATGGGTGTCAGGGCAAAGAGGGGATGGAAAAGAGAATGTGAGGGGAATGAAGAGGAAAGGTAAGTGTGAGGGTAAGTGTGAATGAAGAGGAAAGGTAAGTGGGAGGGTAAGTGGGAAAGCAGAAGGGAAGGGGCAGAGGATATTGAGAAAGAAGCGGGGCAAAGGGAAGAAGGGAAACTAAAAAGAATGACCCGCGGAAGCGAGCCATTCTTTTTTGATCAGCCAAGCTTGGCTGATAGATTTAAACGGGGCGGTTAGAGTTCAGCTCCGTTGAATAGATTAGAGTTGTGCACCGAGAGCGTTGTAACGAACACCGTTCTTGATAATAACGAGTTGACCGTTCTCGAAGAACTTCTCAGCCTTAACAGCGTTGTTTACGTTCTCGATACCTTGTGCGCCATCAGGAACCTCTACAGAAACAAGTTTCCATTTAGCCTCGGTAGTTTTTCCTGCTCCATCAACTGTTAAACTTTGTGAATAAATACGGATCTCTTCACCGGTAGCTTCGAACTCATTTGCCTCAGCAGTAAAGTTAGTAGTTTCTACGGTAGCACCTTCAACTTTTGCTTCTTTATTGAGAGCGCCCTTAATGTTAACAGTTACTTTGTCACCGCTCTTCAAACCGGAGATAACCAAGCAAACAGCTTTTCCATTCGGCTGGAAATAGTCATTGTAGTATTTAGCTACCAACTTGTTAGCATTACCATCTTTAAAAGCGAAATACACCTGATCATCATCATTCAAGTAAAGAGCAGTGGTCTCCCAATCTGTAGAAGCATCTTTTTGTGTAATTACTGCATACCAAGCTGTCTTGTCGCTGTTCTGAGCAGCTGAAACGGTGATGTTTTGCATACCAAATGCATCAGTTACAGACGAAATAGCACCAGCTTCAGACTCTTTGTCAATAATACCGGAGAACGTAACGGTCTTTGCGTTAACGGTCAGCGCTGCAACTGCTGCAGCTGCGAAGAGGAAAAATTTCTTCATAATGTTTTTAGTTTTTAAAGTTAGTAATATATGTTAATTGTAAAACGTACTTTACAAATTCGATGCAAAGTTACTACATTTTTTTGATATATGCAAGTATAAATTGTTAAAAAATGTAGATTTTTTGCTTTTTAGTATAAATCAGCCACTATTTCATTGAGATAGACCTCAAAATTAGTAAAACCAGACACTAAAGTTTGTTGTTTGCTGTCAGCATATGAATTCGGATCCATGCCATGTGCTTCTTCCCAAGCGTCAGGAATAGCGTCGTAGTCCGAGTCTTTATCCGGCATGCCAGTATAGGTGGGCCATCCTCCGACATCGGACGGATTGTCTATAAGTTTACCTGTTCCTTGTTTTACTTCTTGCACAATACGTTCATCGACCGCGTCACGGCTACGAGAGCAACCGGCTTTGTTGAGTACAGTTTCGAACGCCTCTTCGGCGGATTGCACTTTCAATTCGTATGGTACCTGATGTTTTGTTTCTGATTTGCAGTCTGCGATAGTAGCAGTTCCTTTTTTATCCAGCACTACTCCGTTCCAGTTGTCCGAAGTAACACTTTGGTCGCCGAACATGAAATTGTCCGCCAAATAGAAACTTCCCGGATGAACCTGACCAGATGACGTGCAGTTTGTACAATACGTGGTTGGATTCAGAAGACGGTTTTTTTGCGAAGTGGAAGGACCGTATTTATAGTAGTTTGCTACCATATTGATTTTGCGTGTTCCGCTTGCCGATTCGCCGCCATACGTGGAGTTGCCTCCCCAGTTATATACTACATTATTGAGATAGTCGATAGGTCCTCGGAACTGGTTATTGACGTAATCATGGTCAAAACGAGGGTTACGGCTGTCATGGTGTGCCAACAAGTTATGGTGGAAAGTAGCATTTTTGCCTCCCCAAATACCTCCGTATCCGTGTGCTCCTTTGACGTGACCGGCATTTCGGAGCGATTCGGTGATGAAGCAGTACTGAAGTGTAAAGTTCTCGTTTCCGTAGCACGAAACGCATTCATCCACGGACCAAGAGCAAGACAAGTGATCGAGCACTACATTCTTGCTGTCATTCACAGAGATTGCATCATAGTCCGTATCTCTATCTTTTATCAGGGACTCGTTTCCAAGCCTGAAGCGCAGAAAACGCACAATGACATTATTGGCAGATTTGATGATGAGAGGGTAATCTGCGATGCAGATACCTTGTCCCGGAGCAGATTGTCCGGCGATGGTTATATTTCCTTTCGTGAGAGTAAGCGGTTTTTTCAAATGGATAATACCCGCCACTTTGAAGATCACGATTCGTGCTTCTCCTTGCTCAACAGCGTATCGAAGCGTTCCCGGAACAGATTTGTTATCCGCAGGGTTGATAGAATCGGCGAGAGTATTGACCACATAAATTGTTCCGCCGGCGCCTCCGGTGGTTGTAGTTCCTCCGCCTTGAATATAATGGCATGCCGCCACGAGGCGTGGATCTTCTTTACTCGGCGTATCCGGTCCTTCTGTCCGGCAAGCGCCAAACAGAAGGACGGATAAAAGCAATATGCCGATTTGTTTAATATCCATAGTTATTCCATAATGTACCGTTCGAAGCGGCAATGTTGGTGGAGAAAATGGGCCAGTATTGTCTGGACTCTAATTTCTCTTCACTTACGAAAATAGGATAGTTGTTCTCGCTCAGGATGTAACCTTTGGATTCTGATTGGAACAGGTCTTTTGCTTGCCATCCATTCACTTTGCTGAAAGTAGCCGGACGTGTATTCTGCCCGGGGTAAAGTCCCCAGATACTATCCATTACATATCCGCCGATTTCAGTATCATAGCGATACTTATAGTAAATGGAGTCACCGATGCTCAACTCGCTACGTGTTTCCGGCGCAGCCATCTTGCGGATGGTGTTCTGTGTTTCAACCATCTTCTCTTTCAGATTACCCCAGCGCATCAGGTCATATTTACGTACATACTCGCCGCAAAGCTCAAACGCACGTTCCTGCATGATATTCTCCATATTCAGTGTACCGAGCGGAGTTACTCCGGCGCGGTTTCTGAGTTTGTTGACTTGTGCTAAAGGATCCAATCCGGTATTGTTAGCCGGTTTGTCATTGGAAATACCACCGATGGATGCTTCAGCAAACATCAAAAGCACATCTGCATAACGGATTACCGGGAAGTCCACACCATCATCTGTTCCTTCCAATGCACGTCCTTCTGCCATCCACTCATAGCGATATTTGCCTAAGTAGAAGTTGCTGATTTGTACATGTTTTTGATAAAGTTTGTCAGCATTGCCAGTCGTATCCCCCGGGAAAATATAGATACGTGCAGAATCAGAAGATGATTCTCCGTCACCATTGTTATATTCCCATTGACCTGTGACGAACGTTACATAACGTCTTTTATCATCCTTGTCATATGCATAAACGAGTGCCGGTGAAACGCAAATGTGTCCGTTAGAAGAACCACCTGCATAGTGCGGCAAGTGTCCGTTTACGGCTGATTGTGCGTCTGAAGACAATTTAGGAGCATTGTAGTTGAGTACCTGTCCACGTGCGCCATCTGCAAACGGCATTACCCAGATGTGCTCCATGTCTTTATAGGAAACGACATCGGAACAAATCTGTTTGAAAGGTTTGGCGAAATCTGAGGCGAGTTTGTAATCCTCGTTTTTGATGATCTCAGCGCAAGCCTCTAATGCTTCTTTGTAAACCTCTTGACGCAAGTTGGCATCGTCCTCAATATTATAACGTACTTTGTACGCTACCGGGTCTTTGAGCGAGAGAGGTCTTACTGCTTTACCAGCGTACATGAGGTCGGCACGTGCTAAAAGAGCTAATGCAGCAGCTTTATTGGCACGCCCCACATTGTTAGCAGCAGCTCCTTTGCGTTCCTGCGACCAAGGCAGATATTCAGCGGCTAATTTGAGATCTTTGCGTAATTGCTCGAAAATCAGATTTCGGTCTGCTTTCTCAGCAGCAACGCCTTTTTCGTCTTTTGCAATAGAGACGAAGCGTGCGGGCACATCCCCCCAATACTTCACTTGCTCCAGATAAGCAAACGAGCGTAAGAAGTAAGCCTCTCCCAGAAAAGCTTTCATCTCCTCATTCTCTTGGATTTTGCCATATTGCTCCAAACCCTCAATGATGTTGTTGCAACGCTCAATCATGGTATTGAGATATGACCAGATGTCCGATCCGTTAGGGTTAGAAACGCGGCTGTTCGAAACCGTGCAATCGTATAACATCAGATCCTTCTCGTCCGAAGAGGAAGTGGATTTCGTGCTATACTCAATATCGGTATTCAGACCGTTGAAACCGCACGCCATACGATTTCTGTATGAGTTGTTCGACCCCATCAGATTGTAGACACCGAAGATAGCTTGTTCGGTATTGTTGACGGATGAGAATACCATTTCTGCATCCATCGCAGAAGGCGACTCATTGCTAAGGAAACTATCGCAGCTCGCGAACATCAAAGCTGAGGCAATGATACATATATATTTATTGTATTTCATATTAGGTATTATTATCAATTATTATTCGAAAGACAAGTTAACACCGAAGTTGAATCCACGGCTCTTTGGGAAAGCAGAGTAGTCAACACCCACAGCCAGCGGATTGATTTTCGAACGAGTATCTACTTCAGGATCCAAACCGGAATATTTCGTCACGCAGAACAAGTTCGTAGCGGAGAAGAAGAAGCGGCAGGTCGAGATATGCGCTTTCTCCGTCCATTTGTGCGCTAAGGTGTAACCGATATTGAGCGAACCCAAACGCAGATATGAAGCGTCCTCTACATACTTGTCGGTCAGAACCAAGGATGTGCAGTACGGGTTAGCAGAGGTAGCACCGGCGTTTTCTCCGTCCACGAAAGCGGCCATCGCCTTATATGCATCGCCAGTTAAGTTGTTTCCGCTGAAATCAGCAGCAAAACCGCGTAAGAAGTTACCGCTTTCATCAAACAAAGAGTACCGTTTTCCATAACCGGTAGAAGCTAACAGGTTACGTGAACGAGTGGAGTTACATACCGTAGAGTAGTCCAATGCGGCCATGTTTACGACATCGTTTCCAATGGAGTACGTGAAGTTAGCTGCGAAATCCACTTTACCCCAATTGTCGCCACCAACATACCAGTTGATATTGAAACCACCGGCTACGACAGGAAGTGTATTACCGATTTTCTTCATGCTATACTCGCCGTTTTCGTCTTTGACAATCTTAGGCATACCCGGATAAGCGTTACCGAGCGGGGTAGAGATGTTGTTTCCGTTCTCATCCTTCCATCCGCCGGAAGCACCGGTTCCTTTGTTATAGGAAGCGAAATCAGCAGCTGTGTACCATCCGTTCGTCTTGTAACCATATACATCTCCAACAGATGAACCCGGGGTGAGCATATACTCATATCCTTGCGAATAATAGGTAGAGAGACAGCCTGCGGATACCTGGTACGAATCCATTCCACCAAGGTTAACTACTTTGTTGAAGTTGTAAGCCAAGTTTGCATCTACGGTCAAACCGTACGAAAGGTTTTTGCTGCGTTTGTCAAGGATGACACCTTTGATAGAGAACTCGACACCCTTGTTATCTGTAGAACCGATGTTGCGGTATTGGTAATTATAACCGCCCGTAGCCAGACGGTAACGAAGGATCAGATCATATGTATTGTTCCAATACAAGTCGATAGCACCGCTCAAGCGCTCGTTGAAGAAACCATAGTCGATACCGAAATCACGAGTTACAGTGGTCTCCCATTTCAGGTTCGGGTTAGCAGCAATAAGATACGAACTACTTCCGTTCTGTCCGTCCGTTAACAGGGTACCCATACCTTGCATGTATGCGGATTGCGAAGCCAAATAGTCGAAGTGGAGATAACCAAGGTCAACCTGATTGTTACCCACTGTACCGTAAGAAAGACGGAATTTCAAGTTAGAGAGCCAGCTTTGTGCCGAAGCCATAAAATCTTCGTCCACCATACGCCAAGCAACAGCTACAGACGGGAAGAAGCCCCACTGGTTGCCTTTCGTAAAGCGAGAAGAACCATCCGCACGGAATGTACCGGTGATATAGTAACGTCCTTTATAGTTATAGTTTGCACGCGTGAAGAACGAAAGCATGTTATCCGTCGGATCAACATAGTTCTTGATAGTTGATTTCTGCGCTTGCCCCAAAAGGTTAAATACTTGCGCTCCCGGAACATCCTTGTCGAATCCATAGCCATACATGGTACGCAGTTCGCCTTTGTTAATCGTTTGCTCCTCACCTAACAAGATGGAGAAATCATGATTGTTATTGTCGAATTTCTCAGCGTACTCAAATGTGTTTGTCTGTTTCAAACGGGAAGTAACATCGTTTGTCGAGATAGAGTGACCTTTGCCGGGGCCAACTTGTGCGTTACCATCGCCTTGGCGGGCATAGAACGTTGTGGAACCATAATAGCGATCCTGTGCTACCGCACGGTTCTCATAACCGATTTCTGCCTTTAATGTAAAGCGTTTCAGGAATTTATAACTTACGTAGCCGTTCAAAGTGAGTTTGTTATCCACTTTCTTCTTATAGCTGTCGTTAATGGCAATAATAGGATTGTAAAGGTTGTTCAGATCCGTATCATCCTCAGAATCTTTCAAATAAGCCTCAATACCGGGCAGTGGCACGAAGCTGACTGCATTACGCAGACGACCCTCGGTTGTAGAACCGGCATCCTGTGCACTGTTGGTTCCTGCTCCTAACACGTTGGTGTTCGAGTAACGTGCGGTAGCAGCAATCGTCAGACCTTTAAGCGGTTGGAATTTGGTCTTCAAAGAAAGGTTGTTACGGGAATAGTTGGAACCGTACATGATGGATTGATCGTCAATACGGTTATAGGAGAAGTTGAAGTTAGCGGACTTCATACCACCGGATACATTGATCGTGTGGTTTGAATTAAGGTGATTGCCACCGAAAGTAGCTTCTTGCCAATCAATATCGCCGTTCTTATCTTTGAAGGAGTGATAGATATCCCACTGCTCCTTGGTCATGTTCGGGAAAGCAGCAGCCAGTGCACTCTCGTCAGAGCGAAGTGTCCGCCACTGGTTAATCACTTCCGAAAAAGAACTATGGGTCTTAGCGGCTTTGTTGTATTTAGCATCGTAGTAACGATAGAAATTATCCATTAATTTGGAGTCTTGACCCTTTCCGTCCATGTAAGCAAACTCATACTGCATCCGGAGGTAGTCTTCACCGTCCATCATGTCGTATTTCTTTGCGATATGACGCCATCCCATGTAGCCGGTATAGTCTGCATGGATTGTCATTTTCTCTCCATCTGCTGATTGTGTGTCTTTCGTGGTGATGATGATAACACCGTTAGCACCTTGTGCACCGTAAATAGCGGTAGCAGCAGCGTCTTTCAAAACGTCCATAGAAGCAATGTCACCCGGGGCAATATCCGAGATGGAACTTACAGGGAAACCATCTACGATGTAGAGAGGCTCGTTGCTCTGCGTCAAAGAAGTACCGCCGCGGACGCGGATCTTGACATCTGCATCAGGGCTACCTTCTGTTGTGGTAACCGACACACCGGCTAATTTACCTTGGAGTGCCTCGCTGGCAGATGCAACCGGAATGTCTTTCAACTGGTCTGCATTGACAGACGAAACGGCGGTAACCAAGTCACGCTTTTTTGTCGTACCGTAACCGGTTACAACCACTTCCTCCAACACTTCGCTGTTTTCGGAGAGCACGACGTTCATTACATCGCCGGTGATGTTGAGTTCCTGGGTCTGCATACCGATGTATGAGAACACCAGCACTTTTGCATCATCAGGTACATCGAGGGTGTAATTACCATCGAAATCTGTAACTGTACCGATTGTGGTACCTTTTACGACAACCGAAGCGGAGATAATTGTTTCTCCCGTCGGGTCTTTCACTGTTCCGCTAATCACACGAGCTTCTGCTGCCATGCCCGTCAGGAGCAAAGCAGACATCGCCATGGAACGGAATACTGAGAAATTCAGTTTCATAAAATGAATTTTGAGTTGTATTAAAATTAAAGTTAATAATTTGGTTGCAAAATTACAAAAATTTGACCAATTCAATGTGGAAAAATTGACGCAAATTGTATAATACACATTTTTTTATTATATTCACGGATTAAACGGCTCTGCGTATGAACATCCTTCTTTCCATCTGGAACATCCATAGCGTGTATTGCCCCGGATGATGTATCCTTGCCGGCATACAGGGCAGAGCATACCGGCTTTGTTGGTCTTGACATCTTTGACCACGCCCGAGGTCATTTCTTTGAGTTCCGTGAGGAAATCCTGAGCGGCGTATTCGCCCCGTTCGATCTCGCGTAACTTCTTTTCCCACAGTCCTGTCAACTCGGCGGATTTGAGCAAAGGGGAGATGATGGTATGAATCAAATCGATACCCACTTCTGTGGCACGAAGTGATTTGCCTTGCTTCTGGATGTATTTGCGCTGGTACAATTTTTCAATAATGGCAGCGCGGGTAGAAGGACGTCCGATTCCGTTCTCCTTCATCGCCTCGCGTAACTCCTCGTTCTCCACCGTCTTGCCGGCTGTTTCCATGGCACGAAGCAAGGTCGCCTCCGTGTAATACTTGGGCGGCGTGGTGGTCTTTTCTTTCAGAACCGGTTCGTGAGGACCGGACTCGCCTTTGGTGAATGCCGGCAGACTGTTTGCCTCCTCTGCGTTCTCTGCGTTCTCCGTTTCGTCCGCGTTTTCCTTTGTGTTTTGTGTGTTATCCCCTTGTCCTTTATCAAAGACTGCTCGCCAACCGGGTTTGAGTACTTCGCGTCCGGTGACTTTGAAATCGATCTCTCCTGCTTTCGCCAGCACGGTGGTGTTGCTCACTTCGCATTCGGGATAGAAGACCGCAATGAAATGCAGTGCTACCAGATCATACACTTTTTTCTCATCCGCCGTGAGTGCTTCAGGACGCTGGCCTGTGGGGATGATGGCATGGTGGTCGGTCACCTTTTTGTTGTCAAAGACTTTCTTTGATTTGGGCAGTTTGGTTCCCAATAACGGCGCTACCTGCGGGAAATAGTCTTTGATACCCGCTAACGTGCCCGGTACTTTGGGGTAAATATCATCGCTGAGGTACGTGGTGTCCACACGCGGATAAGTAGTCACTCGTTTTTCATAGAGCGACTGAATGAGTTGCAGCGTCTGGTCGGCAGAAAAGGAGTATTTCCTGTTGCAATCCACCTGCAGCGAGGTCAGGTCGTACAACTTCGGCGCATATTCCAAGGCTTTCTTCTTCTCTACGGAAGTGATGGTCAGCGGCAGATCCTTGATGCTGTCCACAAGAGCTTGTCCCTGCTCTTCGGAGGTAATGGCATATTCGCCTTCTTCCTCCGGGATCTGTGCATTAAAGAGCGTATCGCGGTATTTGGTTTTCAACTCCCAATACGTGCGCGGCACGAAATGCTCTATCTCCGCTTGTCGTTTGACCACCAGTGCGAGCGTCGGTGTCTGTACACGTCCCACGGAGAGCACTTGTCGGTTTTTCCCGCTCCCGCGCGCGTACCTTATAGTATATGCGCGTGTGGCGTTCATGCCCAAGAGCCAGTCGCCTATGGCGCGCATCATGCCGGCTTCATAGAGATGTTGGTATTCGGACTGGTCTTTGAGTGTCCGGAATCCCTCACGGATAGCTTCCTCGGTCAGCGAATTGACCCAAAGCCTTTTGACCGGACATTTGCATCCTGCCTGCTGATAGACCCATCGCTGGATGAGTTCTCCCTCTTGGCCGGCATCACCGCAGTTGATCACCTCATCGGCTTGGTTGATTAGCGATTTGATGACATTGAACTGCTTGTGTACACCGCTGTCTCCGTGTACCTTGATAGAGAACCGCTGGGGTATCATCGGCAGCGAACTGAGGCTCCAGGCCTTCCATTGCTCCGTGTACTCCTGCGGATCCAGTAACGCGCACAGGTGACCGAATGTCCAGGTCACCTGATAACCGTTCCCCTCGAAATAACCATCCTTACGCTGCGAAGCACCTAACACATTGGCTATGTAGGCTCCTACAGAAGGTTTTTCCGCAACGCAGACAATCATTTTCGTATCAATCTGAATTATTTTTCTTTTGTTGAACCGTAGCCGTAACCATAGCCATAACCATAACCAGCCCGTACGTTCGGAACAGCGTTCAAAACACAAGCTACGTTGTGCATCCGTTTTTGGTCTATCACGTCATTGAGATATTCCAACATCTCATACGGCGTGTATTTGTAGCGGCTTACAAAGATAGTGGCATCTGCTACTCGGTCCAGCAAGTACGTATCGCTGACCAACGCTACCGGAGCCGAGTCCACAATGATGTAATCATAGCGTTTGCGCAGTTCCGCAAAGAGCTCGTCCACACGCTCTGTCTGGAGCAACTCGGACGGGTTCGGAGGAATAGTGCCGCAAGGCAGAATATCCAGATTCTTGTGTTCTCCGCTCGGTACGATAATATCATCCATTTCTACGGTCGGCTCTGCCAGGTAATCTGTCAGATGACCTTTGGTTTTCAGGTCAAAGTACACCGACAACATCGGTTTGCGGATATCCAGACCGACCAACGCCACTTTCTTGCCTAAGATTGCGAGGGAAAGCGCCAGGTTGCTGGCCACATAGGATTTACCGTCACCGTTGATGCAGGAGGTTACTAAAATAACCGGTGATTTCTTGTCCGAAGGAAGAATGAATCGCAGGTTGGTTCGGATCAGACGGAACAACTCTGCCGAAACGGTGGATTCGCCCTCGTGGATAGCAATATGTGTGTTGCGTGAGTTTTGTACCAATTGACCGAGCAGCGGCGCATGAATGCGTTTCTCGTAATCCTTCACATCGTCAATCTTATTGTTGAATAGGATATAGACGTACAGTAAACCGGCGGGGAACATGAGACCCAAAACAAAACAGATGAAGAGCAGTTTCAGCAGTTTCGGTTTGCCGCTCAGTACGTCCATTTGAGGCATGTCAACAATCTTTGCCGGCAGAGAGGTGGCGGCTAACATCAGGGCGTTCTCCTCGCGTTTCTGGTAGAGGTAGAGGTAGAGACGCTCTTTTATCTGTTGATCGCGCACAACGCGTACATACTCGCGCTGTTGTTCCGGTGCATCCTGGATCTGGCGGTTGAACTTCGTGTCCTGCATCTGAAGGTTGCGCTGACGGATCTTCAAACTCTCGCGCACCGAACCGATGGTGGCGATGATGTTCTGGCGCATGGAGGTTAACTGCAAATTGAGTTGCTCGATTACCGGGTTGTCCTCTGTCGCGGTACGCATGATACGCATTCTCTGCAACTGCAAAGCATTGTATTCGGACAAACTGGATGCCAGCGAAGGATCTTCAATGCCGATATTGGACGGAATGAGATTGTTGCGTTTGGTGTCGTCGCGAAGGAAATCTTGAATGTAATCCACCAGACTCAACTGCGTCTCGATTTCCGCGATGGCTTTTTGTTCCGTACTGCTGGCTTGAAGGAACAGTTTGGCTTGCTCGTCAAGATTTGCAATCTTATTCTTCTCCATGTATTCGGCTACTACATCTTCCGCTTCGCTCAGTTCTGCGGTGATGATGGCAAGACGCTCCTCGATAAAGGAGGCGGTGTTGGTTGCAATCGTGTTTTTATCTACTACGGCATTCATGTTGTATTGCTCTATCAGCTGATACAGCAATGCTTTGTCACGTTCCGGCATCGATGAAATGGTAGATAACTTGATGACGTTCGATTCTTTCTTGTGTTGCGCCACATTGATGGCTTTGCGGTAACCGGCAACCACCAGATCGCGGCGCATATGCAGTACGCGGTAAGTGGTATCGGTGCTTAACTCGCGGTTCGCATGGATCTTGATTGTTCCGATGCCGGTTTCTATCGGCTCGCTCAAATCGGCAACCTTCGTGGTGGAACGATGGAAAAAGCCGTTTTTGGTCTTGATCTTATAGCCTTTTTGGGTCGGCTTGATGGTTATTGTGAACGGCGTGATTTTCGATCTTTTGTTTAATTCGATGTAATCTACCGTTACGGCATTGTTATGGAATTCGCCTTTCCATCTCAAACCATCTTTGACATACGTGCTTTCCCAAAGGTTCAGTGCATCCACTGCCTGATAGATCAATCCGCGGGATTTCAGCACAACAACTTCGTCCTCTGCCGCGGAGTTGCCGCTAAGACCCAACATGGAAAGTGCCTCTATTTGGTCAAAACCGCCACCTTCATTCTGGCGCAACATGATTGCAGCGTCTGTGGTCCATGTCGGCGATTTGCGCAGGAAATACAAGCCTCCCAAAAGCATAAAGGCCATCACTCCTATAGCGAACCACCACCAGTGCTCCAGTATTATTCGTACAATTTTTCGTACGTCAATTTCGTTTACGTTATTATTCTGTTCCATGATTTATTTCTTAGATACGTTCACAATTGTTACAATTACGGTTGCAGCACTGGCAACGGTAGAAACCATACTTAGCCACAAACTGACATTGGCACTATTGATCGCCCGAACACCGTTCGGAGCAACATAGATAACATCGTTTTGTTGCAAATAATAATAGGGAGAGGTCAGTAAATCAGGACTCGTCATATTGATACGTGCGAACTCCAATTTACCTTGTACTTCTCTGGAAATGAGCACATTGTCACGGCGGCCGTAAGGCGTCATGTCACCCACTGCGGCCAAGGCTTCCAGAATAGTTAAACGTCCGTGGCTGATGTTCACTGTTCCCGGACGCGCCACTTCACCCAAAACGGATACACGTGCGTTGATCAGGTTTACTTGAACCATCGGTTTGACCACATGCTTCTCCAATGCGGTCTTGATCAGTTGCTCTGTTTCCGCACGAACCAGACCCTCTACGTGCAGTTTGCCCAGTACGGGCATCTCGATATCACCGTTTTCGTCCACACGGTAAGTCAGCAGCATCGGCGTCGTTTTGACCTGATCCGTCGTGGGGTCGTTAAATGCGATGGTCGGAAGGTTATAGGGCGCTACTGCCTCTTGGTCCAATGCGGACACGAAAATAGTAATGGCATCGCCGGGTTTGATAGTTACTTCTGCGCTCGGCACGAAATATTTGTTAATGGAGTCTGCCGATTGTGCATTTACATCACGCAGATACGTCAAATTTTTCTGGGTTACACAACTCGAGAATGCTAATGCTGTAACCGCTAAAATTGTAATAAATCTTAATGTTTTTCGCATAATAATATCAAAATAGCGCGCAAAGGTACGAAAAAAAAATGATATACGCAAATTAAATCAATTTTTTTATGCGAAAATTTGCATATATCAAAAAAAAATCGTACTTTTGCATGATATTTTGTTTTATTGAGTATGACGCCACAGGAATTATTAGCCATCAAGCAACGTTTCGGCATCATTGGTCAAAGTCCCTTGCTGAACCGCGATATAGAGGTAGCCGTGCAGGTAGCGCGGACGGATTTGAGTGTGCTCATCACCGGTGAGTCCGGTGTGGGTAAGGAGCATTTTCCCAAAATCATTCATGCCTATTCGGCGCGCAAACACGGATCTTATTTCGCCGTTAACTGCGGTGCTATTCCGGAGGGTACGATTGATAGTGAACTCTTCGGTCACGAGAAAGGCGCTTTTACGGACGCGAAGAACGAGCACAAGGGTTATTTCGAAATAGCCGACGGCGGTACACTCTTCTTGGACGAAGTGGGAGAACTGCCATTACAAACGCAGGTTCGTCTGCTCCGCGTTTTGGAAACCGGTGAGTATCTGCGTATGGGCTCGAGCCAGGTTCGCAAAACCAACGTGCGCGTAGTCGCGGCTACGAACCTCAATATGCGTCAGGCGATTGATGACGGCCGTTTCCGAGAGGATCTGTATTACCGCCTTAATACTGTAGAAATACGTGTGCCCGCATTGCGCGAACGCAAAGAGGATATTCCTTTGCTTTTCCGTAAGTTTTCCGTCGATTTCTGCAACCGCTACCAAATGCCGCCGCTTTCACTCAACGAGGAAGCCACGCGGCTCTTGCAGAACTCCTATTGGAGAGGAAACATTCGCCAGCTCAAGAACTTGGCGGAGCAAATTGCGGTCATTGAAATGGAACACCAGATCAATGCCGAGACGCTGCGCAAATACCTGCCGGCGGAAGAGAATCAGCAGGGAATCGTACTGCGTGCGCCGCAACAGGAAGCCACGGGTAAGGACTACTCACACGAAATTGGCATCCTCTATAACATGGTCATGCAGAACAAGAAGGATCTGGAGGAACTGAAAGAACTCCTTTCGGGGCGCAAGTTGGATACGAAGATTCAGCAAAACCTCAACGATTCGGTTCCCGCAACTATCACTATCGCACCGGCGGAACCTTCCTCCGTGCGTAAACCGATTGATGCTGAGGATATTGAAACCAGTGGTAGCCTGCGGATAGAGGATGGCGAGAAAGAGCGGATTATCAAGGCTTTGGAGCGTTCCGGAGGTAACAGAAAAGTCGCAGCGGATATTGTGGGGCTTTCGGAAAGAACACTCTATCGTAAAATCAAGGAGTACGGTTTGTAATATGCTGAATCGGACGCAAAAAATAGTACATGTTTTTCGGACTCAAGTCGGACTTAAGTCCTGCTTAGGTCGGACTCATGTCGTGGTTCTAATTTGTGCCATGTTGTTTTTATGGAGCGGTTGTTCGATCAGTTACAAGTTCAACGGAGCGAACATCAACTATCAAACGACGCACTCTATCTCCATCGCCGATTTCCCGAACAACGCGGCGATGGTGAATCCGACCCTGAGTACGAACCTGTCCGAAGCTATACGTACTTTGTACCA
>ODAI014635249.1_pt1 | contig 27011 bp, 19 predicted proteins | sample 1539321 | NCBI WGS metagenome assembly ODAI01 (sample SAMN02144231, study PRJEB22623) | gut metagenome | biome: sheep rumen | host: Ovis aries | place: New Zealand
CTTGACGCCGTCGATCTCCTCGAGAGCCGCCTTGTTGACTTTCCCGTTATCCGCGATAACGAGACGCAGTCTTGTCGCGCAGTGCGCGGCGGAGACCACGTTTGCGCCGCCGCCGATATTATCGGCGATCTCTTGCGCACATTTGTGGTAATCCAATGCCATACCAGTTTCCTCCCTCTTTTTGGGTCACGTCGCGGCCCTCAGATGCCGTGTCCGACGTGTGATAAAAATATGTGGACAGTTACTGAATAGGTTTTGTAAACGTTTTCAGTCCAACTTTATTTTATTTTAATTTTTCCTGTTTGTAAATCGGGTTTTCAGCCAATAATGCATAAATAATTTGTGCACATTGCCATATTTTCATTATTAAAAAAATGGAATAATCATAAACTTTCCAGAGTTGGTTTGAAAACGATTGCAAACAATATTTTCGAAACGGCCTTCCCGCCGCCTTAATCGCACAGGCCCAGATCTTTAAAGGCTTTTGCAAGTCCGTCCTCGGTCACCGAAGGACATACGATATCACTCATTTCCTTGAGTTTTTCACTTCCGTTGGCCATGCATACACTGGTCCCCACAGTCTGGATCATCTCGAGGTCATTCATGCTGTCGCCGAAACCGCAGGTGTCCTCGACCGGGATTCCGAGATGTTCGCAGACACGCAGGATGCCCCGGCCCTTGTCAAAGGCACGGCTGATGAGTTCACCGTTGAGACAGGGGTGGTCGGGATCGGTGATCTCCTGGATCACAAAATTGAAATCCTTTTCCAGAAGGTCCCTGGCCGGCTGGAGCTGCTCGTCGCGAAGGCACATGATGACAACCTTGTAGACCGGTTTTGTGCCGTCAAACTGCGACATGGGCTTGATGTTCAGGCTCTCCGCAAGTGCCTTGCGCCAGCGCTCGATCTCGCTGTTGCCGCCGGCACCGGCGTTGTCTGCCAGAAATGCCCCCAGGTCCTCGTCTCCATAAGCCGCGTCCAGTGTCTCAACTGTACAGAACACACCTTCTGCATGAAGTGCTTCAAGTGCTGTCTTTGCCTGTTCTTCCGTCATCGGGTGATCGTAGATCACTTCCGTACCAACCTTAATATAGCCGCCGGCACTAGCCACAACACCGTCAAAATTGTACTTGAGAATCGGTGAAAGCATTCCGTAATTCCTTCCGGAACAAAGCAGGACCTTGTGTCCCTTTGCCTGTGCGCCGCGGATGGCCTCCAGCGCGCTTTCCGGAGGAGTATTGGACCCCGGTTCAGTCAGAGTCCCGTCTATATCAAGAAAAATCAGTTTCTTTCCCATGTATTATCCCTGCATTCTTTCTCTGTAATATCCCAGTTTTTATTTTTTATCCTGCCGGCCTTAAGTTGTCTGCCGGCGTTATGGGTCTTTGCTTTTCAGCGGGCGGTATCCGCAATGCAGTCACAGGATGTCTGCGCCGCCCTTGCGGCACAAACATCCGGCGTGAAAATCCCGCAGTCTCCCGGAAAGTTTCTGGTTTTAGATCAGACAGAGCCGCGCTCCATGATCAGATACTGAAGACGGATCTGACGGGGACGAGTGCTTTCGGTCCCGGAATCGATGAGATCGAGCAGAAGCTCCGCCGCCTCTTCCCCGCACTGTCTGAAAAAGAGGTGAGCGGTCGTCAGCGGGGGAACAGATACGGTATCGATCCAGTTGTCGCCGACACCGACGATACTCACGTCTTCCGGAATATCTCTTCCGGCTTCGCGAAGAGCGGAAACAGCTCCCATGGCCATTGTATCTGTCGCGCAGATCACACCATCGAGATCCGGATATTTCTGCAGAAGACGTTCCATAGTTTCTTTTCCGCCTTTCGCATCAAATGTACTGACCTCATACGGCATGGACGAAGCATCAAGACCGGCGTCCAGAAGTGCCTGTTCGGCGCCGCGGCGGCGGTTGAGTCCCGCGGCAATATCGTTTTCGGGAGCTCCGATCATGACAATGCGGCGGCGCCCTTTTTCGATCAAAAGTCTCATGAGGTCACACGCCGCATGGAAATCATCGTGATAGACACAGGGAAATTCCTCAAAATTCTGTCCCGTGATGACGATCGGCACGCGGCTGCTGCGGATCATTTCCGCAATCTGCGGTGTCAGTACGGCACCCATCAGAATGATCCCCGCAACCTGGCTCTCCTGCATGATCTGAATATAGCGAAGTTCTGCTTCCTGATCATGGTCTGTACAGCCCAGAAGAGTCATATAGCCCTGCTCAAACAGACGCTGGGATGCGCCGGCTGTTATCTGGCTGACAGACTCGGAATACAGTCGGGGTACAATGACCCCGACCTGATTGATCCGTCCTGTCCGCATGGTCTGGGCCATCGGGTTCGGCCGGTAGCCGGTCTCCTCAATGGCTTTTCTGACCCGCTCACTCTTCTCCGGGCTTATGGATCCTCCATTCAGAAACCGGCTGACTGCAGCAGGGGATACCCCTGCGAGCCTGGCAACTTCTTTAATGGTCATCTCTAAGTACTTACCTTTCAAAGCGGCGCAAAGAACGCTGTCAACATGCTGTATTACTTAGTCGGTAAAGCTTATCGCTCTCTTTCCGTAAAGGTTGTTCATCATTCCTCAGCAGCGGGCTCTTCCTTCTTTGCTGCGGGTTTTTTAGCTGCGGTTTTTTTGGCTGCGGGCTTTTTGGCTGCAGTCTTCTTCGCCGCGGGCTTTTTTGCCGCAGGCTTTGCATCGTCAGTTTTCCGGACAGCTGTCTTTTTCTCCGCGGGAGCCGGCTCTGCGTCCTTCCCGGCGGGAGCTGCCGCAGCTGCTGCCTCGGCTTCCTTCTCAGCTTTGGTCTTTCTCACACGCTTTTTGGCGGCGGGCTTTTCTTCGGACACTTTGGCTTCCTTTTTAGCGGAAGCTTTGGCTGTCTTTTTGGCAGGCGCTTTCTTTTTCGCCGCTTCCATCCTGGAGAGTTTTTCGCCGATTTCCTCCATCAGGTTTCTGCGGCGTTTGGGGACAGGATTATTGAAGTCTGTCAGCAGCCATACAAAGTCATAGGCAGGGATCGCAATATTCTTTGCCTCGCGGGGCTCTCCTGTGATGAGGTCAAAGTAACTGTCAGTCTCATTGATCCACGCGGTCTCGTCGTTCTGGCTGAAGTTGAAGAGCGCGATGAGCTTCTCTCCCTTGTAATAACGGCCGATGCCGAGGATGTGGTCATTGTAGGGCTCGACGATCCAGGTGTCGGCTTCATTGTCAAATACTTCGTGTTCTGCGCGGATCGTCTCGAGAACGCGGAGTGCACTGAAAATCCTGCCCTCGCGGGTGGACAGATCGGTTCTGAGCGCTACTTCGTCCCAGTTGAGATCGCCGCGGTGCAGATAGCGGCTGTCGTCCCATTTAAGCGGATTTTCATGATATGTATAGTCATTTTTCTGACCGATCTCATCGCCGCTGTACAGTACCGGGATACCGCTCTGGGTGAAGAGGAAGGCGTGGAGCATGATATCCAGACGGATGGCGCGGTCCAGCTTATAATTGTCCTGCTCGTACTCTGCAGCTTCAATGCCGCACAGGGAAGCGGTAGTACCGCACAGACGGGCGTCGCCGAGACGGGGGTCATCATTGTAGAGTTCGCCGCGGGCATCGCTGTTGTAGCCCTTGCCGGTCAGATAGTCATTGAGGTATTTCTTGTGCGCGACTTCCTCCATGCCGAAATTCTTGAGGAAGGCGTAATCGAGTCCCCAGCCGATATCGTCGTGGCAGCGCAGATAGTTGAGGAAGGTATAGTCATGAGGCAGCGCGAAGACCGTCTCCATCTGGTGACGGAGAAGACGCACGTCGTGTGTTGCCACAGTGTGCCAGGTGCTGGCCATTGTCGTGACGTTGTAGAGCATGTGGCACTCAGGCTTCTCAATCGTTCCGAAATAGGGGACGACCTTGGAGGGTTCCATGACGACTTCGCCCAGAAGCAGAGTTCCGGGGCAGACCACCTCGGCGGCCATACGCATCATGCGGACCAGAGTGTGTACCTGGGGAAGGTTGCGGCAGCTGGTGCCGAGCTCTTTCCAGATATATGGTGTCGCATCAAGGCGGATGATATCGACGCCGTGATTGCAGAGGTTGAGCATATCCGCGGTCATATCATTGAAGACCACCGGATTCGCATAGTTCAGATCCCACTGATAAGGATAGAAAGTGGTCATGACCACTTTGCCGGCCTCTTCGCACCAGGAGAAATTGCCGGGCGCGGCCTGAGGGAAGACCTGCGGAACTGTCTTCTCGAATTCATTCGGGATGGTCCAGTCATCATAGAAGAAATATCTGTCCTGATATTCCTTTTCGCCGGCGCGGGCGCGTTTGGCCCACTCGTGATCCTCACTGGTATGGTTCATGACGAAATCCAGGCAGACGCACATGCCGCGGTTGTGGCACTCGTCACCCAGATCTGCCAGATCTTCCATGGTGCCGAGGGCGGGCTGTACCTTGCGGAAATCCGCCACAGCATATCCGCCGTCGCTGCGTCCGGGAGGGCTCTCAAGAAGAGGCATGAGATGAATGTAGTTGAGCCCGCACTCCTGCAGATAGTCAAGGTGCTCCCTGACACCCTTGAGTGTTCCTGCAAAACAGTTGGTGTACATGAGCATACCGAGCATCTCGTTGCCCTTGTACCATTCCGGCACTTCTTCGCGCATCTGGTCCCACTGCTTCAAAGCTGTTGACCTCTGTGAGTAATACTCATAGAGCATGTCACAGAAATACGCAAATGCCTGCTGATCATTGTGGTAGAGTTCCGCGTAGAGCCATTTAAGTTCGTCATAGTGCTTTTCAAGACGTTTTGTAAATTCGGGCTCCCAGTTTTTCTCCTCAAACATGAACCTGTTCCTCCTCTCAGGGCTGTATGATTACCGAATCGACCATAGTCCGGTTTTCCGCGGCGCTGTACCTGTTCCCCTGCCTCCGGGACAACCTGTATTACCGGCAACAACCTGACCGGGTTGTGACCGGATAAAGGTGTCCTGTATCCGGTTGTAATCGATTTCACAACAAGTATATTATAAAAAAAATATAAACTCTGCGCAATTCGCAAAGCAATGAACTTATTACCGTTTTTTTGTATGTTTTGCACAAATCCGCGGACGACAAGGCGCTTATCCATCATATTTACGACAAAAAAAGAGCGGAAAATCTTGTCGATACAAGATTTTCCGCTCCGGAGATTTGCGTCGGTCCGCCGCAGACTTCCGCCTTTCCCATACGAGAAACCGCCTTCGCGAATTTCTCCCCCGGTGCCTCAGCGCAGACGTGCCCCGACATGTCCGGAAGAGCCCCGCCCGGGAGACAGTTCCGGCAGATCCGGTCATTGATTATGTGCCTGTCCCTCCGGTTTCCAGCAAAGGAGGATCCCGCTTTGAGGAGGAAGGATGATCCTGAGTATTCCGTCCGAAGTGTAGGTATTATGGGAGCTGCTGTCGGTGGTCCAGCCGCTGCTGTCCGTCCGGAGAAGACATTCAAGTTCCGCTCTGCTCGGAATGCCGGCGACAGTGATGTCAGCGCGGTACTCGATCGGAATATGGTTGATATTGATGAGAACAATATATTTTTCTTTTCCGCGCGCAAATCTGGCATAGGCCAGAAGACCGTCCTCGTCGGGCAGACGCAGGAGCGATCCGCGCCGGAGAGTGGGGCTTTTGCGGCGCAGGCGGGCCAGGAATCTGTGATATTCGATCAGATTCTGATCTTCATCCCCCCAGGGATAGGTCCTGCGGTTATCGGGATCGGTAAATCCTGTCATTCCCGCCTCGTCTCCGTAATAGATGGTCGGCGCGCCGGTCCAGGTCATCTGCAGGAGGACCGCCTGACGCATGATCTGCATGTCGACGCCCTCACAGGCGGCCTCCGGTCCCAGATTCTCCACCCTTCCCGTGACGCGGTTTGTCCGGGTCAGAAAGCGGGAGTGATCATGGTTGGAAAGCTCGTTCATGCTGATCCGCAGAGCGGTATCCGGAATGGCATCCTGGTTCATACATAAAACAGCCCGCCAGAAGGACTCCGGGTCGCCGTAGCTGTCCTCGTTCCGCCTGTCGCTGTGTTTTTCCATTCCTGTGAGGAAAGAAGTGACCGGCTCCATAAAGAACTCATAGTTCATAATGGTATCCCATTCATCTCCCTGCAGCCAGTTCTGCGAATCCGTATAGTTTTCAGCCAGGATGATCGCCTCCGGATTTGCCTCCTTGACTGCTTTGCGGAAGCGTTTCCAGAAGCTGTGATTGAAGTCGGCGGAATACCCCAGATCCGCTGCGACATCCAGTCTCCATCCGTCGGCATTGTAGGGCGGCGAGACCCATTTCCGGCCGATTTCCAGAATATCTTCACATAGCTTTTCGGAATTCTCGTAATTCAGCTTGGGCAGGGTGGCAAAGCCCCACCAGGAATCATAGGAGTCGTTAAAAGGCCACTCATCTTTTTCAAATTTGAAATACTCCACATAGGGAGATCTCTTCGAAGCAAAGGCGCCTTTTCTGCCTCCCGGAAGCTGTTCGTAAATCTTTTCCCTGTCGAGCCAGCGGTGAAAAGAGCCGCAATGATTGAATACGCCGTCCAGGATAACGCGGATCCCGCGTCTGTGTGCTTCCCGGACCAGCTTTGCGAAGAGCAAGTCACTGGCTTCGAGATTGACCGGGTCTGTCACACGGCACAGGTATCTGGAAGCCTTGCGGTTGGTGCGGCGGCCTTTGAATAGATCCTCCTCTCTCGCCTGTCCGCCTTCCGGACCTGCGTACTGCAGGGCGGATACTCCTCCTGCGGCAGCCTTATTCTTCCCTGCCTCTGCATCCCCGCTGACAATCCCGTCCCCTGCGGGCCCGGTTTTTCCTCTGCGCCCTGTACCGCCTTTTTTTGCCTGCGTCTTTGGACGGAAGAGAAGTTCCCCTTCATCGCGCACGATCCTGCCGAAATGCGGGTCTATATGCTCGTAGTCCTGTGTATCGTATTTATGACAGGAAGGGGACAGAAAGATCGGATTGAGGTAAATGGCCTCCACACCCAGATCCTGCAGATAATCCAGTTTGCTGATCACCCCCTGCAGATCTCCGCCGTAGAACTCCCTATAGCTTTTGGCGGAGGGGTTCTGTTTCCAGTCCGTAATGCCCAGGACAGGCATTCCCATATAGTCGTATTCTCCGGTCAGCACATCGTTGGAGGGATCTCCGTTGCAGAAGCGGTCGACAAAAATCTGGTACATCACCGCGCCCTCTGCCCAGGAGGGTGTGTGGAATCCGGGTATGATATGCCACCAGTCCGCTTTGCGGATGGTATTGCGCACTCCCCTCCGGGTGTATTTATATTTCCGCCCCTCCTCAAAAATCTCAAAATAATAGCGGAGGGGAGAACCGGTCACCTCGAAGCGGACCGAAAAATAGTCAAAACTTACATCTGATTCCGTCAGATGCATATGCAGATATTGTTCTTCTGTCACGAGAAAGCAGGATTTCGCCCTTCCCTTCGCAACGCGGAGACGTATAGCCACCTTCCCATACAGATCAGGCTGCACGGGTGTGACATAATCCTCCGTCGTATCGCTGAAGAAAATTCCCTGCATGGATGTATCTCTGAAATCACCAACAAATATCATCAATCGCTCCTGTACTGTTCTTACTTCCGCATAAATCCACATAAATACCGAGACGGCAGCCCCTTTCCGTGGCTGCCGCCTCTGATCCGGCATTTTCGCCGCTGCCGGATCAATTGTTTTTCCTATGAAGACATCCTCACACGCCGGCCGGAAGATCCGCGGCAGAAACAGCCTGCTTCTCCCTGAAAAGGGCGTCAAACTCTTTTCCTGTCAGTTTTTCCTTTTCCATCAGAAGCGATGCTGCGCGGTGAAGGATATCCATGTTATCGGAGATGATCGCTTTCGCCTTTCCGTAGCAGTCGGAAATGATGGAGCGGACTTCCTTGTCGATCTCGCCTGCCATATATTCGCTGTTGCGGTTTTCATGCCCGATATCGTAACCCAGAAAGACATCCTCTCCGCCCTGTTCGTAATTGATGGTTCCGATGGAAGAAGACATTCCGTAGCGGGTCACCATCTGGCGGGCAATATTTGTTGCCTGCTTGATATCCTGGGACGCTCCGGTGGTAATGTCATCCAGAACCAGTTCCTCGGCAATGCGGCCTCCGAGACTGACCATGATCTCCTGCAGCATGCGTCCGCGTGTGTAGTACATCTCATCGCGGTCGGGCAATGGCATAGTGTAGCCGCCCGCGCCGTTGCCGGTGGGAATGACGGAAATTGTATAGACGTCGCCGACATCAGGCAGTTCGTGGAAAAGAATGGCATGACCGGTCTCGTGGTAGGCGGTAATCCGTTTTTCCTTCTCGGAAATAACATGGCTCTTCTTTTCCTTACCGATCCCGACCTTGATGAAAGCGTTCTTGATATCAGACTGCTGGATAAACTGCCGGTTCTCCTTGGCAGCCGCAATCGCGGCCTCATTGAGCAGATTTTCAAGATCCGCGCCGGAAAAGCCTGCCGTGGTGCGCGCGATCTCTTCGAGGTTCACGTCGTCACCCAGGGGTTTGTTAGCCGCATGGACCTTGAGGATGTCCTCCCTGCCCTTCACATCGGGGCGTCCGACGGAGACCTTGCGGTCAAAACGGCCGGGACGCAGGATAGCGGGGTCCAGGACATCGACGCGGTTGGTGGCCGCCATGACGATGATTCCCTGATTGACACCGAAGCCGTCCATCTCGACCAGCAGCTGGTTGAGGGTCTGTTCGCGTTCATCGTGGGAGCCGCCCAGTCCCGTACCTCTGCGGCGCGCGACTGCGTCGATCTCGTCGATGAATACGATACAGGGTGAATTCTTTTTTGCTTCTTCAAACATGTCGCGGACGCGGGATGCGCCGACACCGACAAACATTTCTACAAAGTCAGAACCGGAAATACTGAAAAAGGGCACCTTGGCCTCACCGGCGACAGCCCTCGCCAGCAGGGTTTTACCTGTGCCGGGTGCTCCTTCCAGGAGGACGCCCTTGGGGATCCGTGCGCCCACCTTCGTGTACTTGCCGGGGGCGCGGAGGAAATCAATGATCTCCTCCAGCTCAGATTTTTCCTCTTCGAGACCTGCGACCTGCTTGAAGGTCACTTCTTCTCCGGTGGAAAGCTTTGCGCGGCTCTTGCCGAAATTCATCATTTTGGCATTGCCTCCGCCCATGCCCTGTCCGGACATCAGGTAGAAGAAGAGGAAACAGATGCCCATGACCAACAGCATGGGCAGTACATTGGTCAGAAATGTGTTTTCCGCAGGAATGTCCTGAACAACCGTCAGGACCTCTGCTTCCCGCGCCATCTCCTCGAGCTCCGCGATCACTGTCGCATAGAGGATTTCCTTATCACCGTCTTTGCGGATCACAGTCACATAGCCGGTCGTATTATCCTTGTTGGGACTTATTTCTACTCTTTCCACCTGCTCTTCCTGCAGATCCTTCGCGAACTCCTCCCTGGTATAGGCGGTTCCCCTTGAGGAAAAGGAGTTGCGCAGCATCGGGGAAAAGACAGTAAAGAACAATACTGCGATGATAAGCAGGCCCAGATAGTTGCCGCTGCCTCTTGTAGGTTTGTTTTCCAAAATAATCTCCTAAATCACGTACTAACGTCATAATGCCGGTTTCGGTCCGGTCATTCCTCTTCCAGTCCGGTTATGACACCGATATACGGAAGATTGCGGTATCTCTGGTCATAGTCCATGCCCCATCCGATCACGAACTGATCGGGCACCTCAAAGCCCTTGTAATCGACATTGATATTGATCTCGGGCGCGCGGCGGGAAGGCTTGTCGAGCAGAGTGCAGACACGGATGGATGCCGCGCCGCGGCTGCGGAAGAGATCTTTGAGGAAACTCAGGGTCCTTCCTGAATCAATGATATCCTCCACAATGATGACGTCCTCGCCCGTCAGCGGCTCCTCCAGGTCCTTGATGATTCGGACGATACCGCTGGAAGTCGTCTTGCTGCCGTAACTGGAGACAGACATAAAGTCAAATGAGACGGGAAGTTCGATTCTCTTTGCCAGCTCGCACATGAAAAATACAGCGCCGCGGAGAATGCATACCAGGCGGATGGACCGTCCGGCATAATCTTTTGTGATCTGCTCTCCCAGCTCCCGGATCCTGTTGTTGACTTCTTCCTCACTGATCATTTCTTCAATTCTGTATGCCATCTCATTCTCCTCTTGAATAATGTTTTTATGAAAATGCCGCGGAGTTCCAGTGGATCTCCAGAATTCTCGCCGTCTCCGGGGTAACCTTACAGGAGTCGCCCATGCGGATCCCCGGGATCCACAGCGCCTCTTTTCCGAAAAAAGGAAGTACAAGCCTGTCCCTGACCCCGGCGGGTATTTTTCCGTCCAGCATGATTCTTGCAAGCTTCTTTGTAACCCTTGTCCTGTCCCCGGTCATGCAGGTCCTGCCCCCGCAGCCGGCTGAAACATCTTCCGGATTCCCGCTGCCCCTCTGTTTTTCCGCATTTATAAACAGGCTCATGCAGTCTCCGGGCTGCCTTGTTCGAAAAACAGGAAACATTCCTATTTTATCATAATCAAACCATTTCGTATACTTATTTTCCGGAATTGAAGACATGCATCCGTCAAAATCCAGCAGGCGGCATGTATATTCTGCCGCAGACAAGGGATAAATCCCTGTTGTTTCCAAAGTCCCTGCCGTTCCCGCCGCCTCCCGGCAGAAAAAGAGTTTTCCGGCGCTGCGTATGACCCTTACTCCCGCCGGCATGGACAGCATGCCGTCTGTCTTTTTGCGGCAGAGGGCGCGCAGGGCATCCACATGGACCGTCCCGATATCTCTTCCGGTCTCTGAGCTGTCAGCAAGGCATCTGAAGAGGATCCTTCCCTGCAGAAAGGAATCCTCCCCCTGCAGAGCTTCGATGTCGAGAAAAAAAAGGCCGCGGCAGTCTTGCGGGAGGAAAATACGGTCCTGCACAGAGCAGGCACTGCGGCAGTGCTCCAGAGCTCTTTCCGTCACCCTGGTCAGATATTCCTCAGCCTCCCTGCAGACAGCGGCAAACTGTGATATTCTCTTTGCCGCGCCGGTATGTACACCGCTCTCAAGGCGGGGGATGATCTCCCTGCGCAGATAATTGCGTGTGTAGGAGGTATCTGTGTTTGTCTCGTCCTCCTGCCAGGAAAAACCTCTTTCCGTCAGGTAGTTCTCAATGGAAGCCCGGCTCTCACATAGAAGCGGACGGATGATTTCTCCGTTTACAGGCTGCATACCGCGCGCGCCGCGAAGGTCTGTCCCCCTGCAGAGATGAAAAAGGACTGTCTCTGCCTGGTCCTCGCGGTGATGGGCGACCGCGATCCTGAAACCCTTACCGGTCTCTCTCTGCTGCGCGAGACGGCCGCATACCCGGCGGAAGGCCTGATAACGAAGTGTTCTTGCAGCCTCCTCGACACCGACTCCCCACCGGCATGCGCAGCCTGCAGCATCGACCCTTTCAATGCTGCAGGGAACTCCCGCCTGCCCGCAGAGTTTTTTTACAAAAGCCAGGTCATCACCGGCAGTCTCACGCAGCCCGTGGTGCACGTGTACAACATGAATGTCAAAATGCATTTCCTCTGCAATTTCCCGCAGGAGGAGGAAAAGGCACAGAGAATCAGCTCCCCCGGAGACCCCCGTGACTACGGTATCTCCCGGACAGATCATATTCTCTTCCTCTATGAATTGCCTGACACGCTCTTTCATCATTGCCATCACATCAACTCCCGTGCGGAAAGACTGCAGGACTGCCTGCATAGAACAAGACCGCACCATGCAGATTTTGCATGGCGCGGTCATTTAAGTCTCGCTATCGAGAAAAGCTCCTATTTTTCTTCTTTAAAGACGGTCTCTCCTTCATAGATCAGGCCCAGTTTTTCACGGGCGACTTCCTCTATATAGGCGTCTGTTGAAGTATATCTGCGATACTCTTCAATATCAGCGGCACGCTGTTCTTCTGTGTGAATCTCCTGTTTGAGCTGCACAGCACGTCTGCGGTTCTCTGCAAGACGTCTGTTCAGCGACATGCCGTTTACCGAAACGGCGACCATCAGGATCACAACGACCAGTACTGCCAGGAACATACTCAGATTGTTCTGACGCCGGTCCTGTGTCAGGAGACCTTTGCTCTGAACCCGGGTTCCGCTTTTTCTTTTCTTTGCCGTACGTTTTACGGATCTTCCGGTTTTCTTCACTGCTCTTTCCTCTCAAATAAAACGGAAAAGGTCCTGCACTTCCTCCTTGCGAACATTGTCACGGACTGCCAGGACTTCCGCCTTTGTCTCACGGTCTCCGAATGAGATTCCTATGATGTCACCGGGTTTCACCTCCGCACTGGCTCTTGCGATCTTGCCGTTGAGGGTTACCCTGCCGTTGTCACAGGCTTCATTCGCCACTGTCCTGCGTTTGATCAGTCTTGTAACCTTCAAATATTTGTCCAGCCGCATATTGTGCCCGCTTCCTCTCTTCTTTGCCGCTTCACTTTTGATAAAGCCCGCTGCCATAGAGGCAGCGGGCAAATGATTTCAAATGATTACAGACTGTCAGCCGTTGATCGCATCCTTGAAAGCCTTGCCTGCTTTGAACTTGGGCGACTTGGAGGCAGCGATTGTAATGGACTCGCCGGTCTGGGGATTTCTGCCCTCTCTTGCGGAGCGCTCTCCGATATCAAAAGTGCCGAAGCCCACCAGCTGAACCTTCTCGCCGTTCTTGAGAGCCTCAATCACAGTTTCTGTAAATGCTTTGTATGCTTTCTCAGCATCCTTTACAGTAAGCTCTGATTTCTCTACCATTTTTTCGATAAACTGTCCTTTATTCATATCTTCTCCTTGTATTCACCCCTGCACGGCAGGTTGCTCTGTTTGTTATGCTGTCCTTCGGCAAAAAACCTCCGCAGACAGCCTGCTGCTGTCTTTTCTGCGTCCCGCCTGATTGTACAGGACTTACAAAAATAATATTACTTGTTCCCGACTGTTTTTGTCAATACAGACACGCCCTGTTTGATATAAGACACACTGTTACTGTTCACATCCCGGCCGGTTTTTGACCGGGCAGCGCTGAGAATGAGGCATATATTTGTCCATCAGATAGCCCTTCTCGTTGTGGGAAGGATCCTCGAGAACATCCTCAAGCATGGCTCCCAGCACCTCTCCGATCTGTTTTCCGGGCTCCATACCTGCTTCGATCAGGTCGCTTCCGTTGACAGCCAGGTCTCTCAGAGTGAGGCAGTCTCCCTCATCCAGAATTTTTCTGTAAATGCGGCGCACATCTGCCAGATAGTCCAGTTTCTCCTGCCTTTTGTATTCACTCTGGGCAAGTGTATCCGCCTCTTTCACCTCAAGATAAAGCGGAAACAGATCTTCGCCGATTTCCCGGATCATCTTTCTGACGCTGCGTTCTGTAAGTCCTGCCGCGCGGTCATGGAAGCGGACAAGCTTAACCACTGCGCCTCGTGTGGCATTGTCCGATTTGAGGCGGCGCAGGATCTTCCCCGCCATCTCCGCGCTGGATTCCGGGTGACCGTAAAAATGGTCAATTCCATTTTCATCTGTCGTCCGGCATACGGACTTTCCGAAATCGTGCAGAAGCATTACCAGCCGGAGGACTTTGTCCGGACGGGCATTCCTGATCGAAACGATCGTGTGCTCTCCTACATTGTAGATGTGGTGGGGATTATTCTGCGGAGTTTCCATGCAGCGGTCGAACTCCGGCAGAATGACTGCCGTAATACCGGCTTCATACATCATCCTGAGTTTTTCGGGATGGGGGGAGAGCAGTGTCTTTTCAAGTTCCGAGGAGATCCGCTCGGCACTGACCTTAGAGAGTGTGGGGGCCAGTATTTTCATCGCCCTCACTGTCTCCTCTTCAATCTCGTAGCCCAGCTGAGCGGCAAAGCGGACTGCGCGCATGATTCTGAGCGCATCCTCGCCGAAACGCTTCATCGGGTCTCCGACTGCGCGGATCCTCTTGTTTTTCAGATCCTGCAGACCGCCGAAGAAATCCTGGAGACCGTTTTTTTCACTGTAGGCCATCGCATTGATCGTGAAATCCCTGCGCTGCAGGTCCTCCTTCAGGCTTGCGGTAAATGTAACCTCCGAGGGGTGCCTGCCGTCCAGATACTCTCCGTCCACCCTGTAGGTCGTGACCTCGTAGGGTTCTCCGTTCTCCATGATCGTCACGGTACCGTGCTTGAGGCCGGTATCGATCGTGCGCCGGAACAGAGCCTTGACCTGCAGCGGAAGTGCAGATGTTGTGATATCCCAGTCGTGCGGATTTCTTCCCAGAAGACTGTCCCTTACGCAGCCGCCGACCACATAGGCCTCATAGCCGTGATCTTCGAGAACGTGGAGGATTTTCGCAGCCCCTGCCGGAATCAATATTTCAATTTTTTCCATATCTGAGCTTTACCCTCTTGTTCGCAGACAGGCATGACTTCATCCAGGTATGCGCCGCGGGACCATGCCGCAGGCACAGGAAGCCGGAAGGTCCTGGCGGCCTTTAATGAAACGATCAATAAGACTTGCCCCAGTAAACCATCTTTTTGGCAGGTTTGCCGCAGCAGACACAGGTCTGGGCGATCTCTTCCTGCTCAAAAGGCATGCAGCGGCTTGTCACGCCGTATTTCTCCTTGATTTCCTCTTCACATGCGAGCTCACCGCACCACATGGCCTTGACAAAGCCGGTCTTTTCGGCAAAGGTCTTCTCGAACTCTTCGCGGGTGGCAGCTGTGTAGGTGTGATCCTCGAGGTGCTTTTTCGCGCGCTCATACATATCCTTCTGAATCTGCTCCAGAAGCTCGCCGATGCGGGCCTCGAGCTTATCCAGTTCACACTCTTCCTTGGCTCCGGTATCTCTGCGGGCAATGATGCACTTGCCGTTCTGGATATCACGGGGACCGATCTCGACACGGAGCGGGAAGCCGCGCATTTCCTGATCGGCAAATTTGAAGCCGGGACTCTTGTCACTGTCGTCTACTTTGACACGGAAGCCACTCAGGACGTCTTTCAGCTCATAGGCCTTGTCCAGAACGCCTGCCTTGCGCTGCTGAATGGGCACGATCACAACCTGTGTGGGCGCAATCCTGGGAGGCAGCACCAGACCGGAGTTGTCTCCATGTACCATGATCAGGGCTCCGATGATACGGGTGGACAGGCCCCAGGAGGTCTGGAAGGCATACTTCTGCTTGTTGTCCTTGTCTGTGAACTGAATGCCGTAGGCCTTTGCGAAATCATCGCCGAAGTCGTGGCTGGTTCCGGACTGAAGGGCTCTGCCGTCGTGCATGAGTGCTTCGATCGTATAGGTCGCGACTGCACCTGCGAATTTCTCCTTGTCTGTCTTTCTTCCCTTGATTGTGGGAATTGCCAGATCTTCGGCACAGAAATCCGCATAGACATTCAGCATCTGCTGAGTCCTTGCTTCAGCCTCTTCGGCGCTGGAGTGGACAGTGTGGCCTTCCTGCCACATAAACTCACGGGAGCGCAGGAAGGGTCTGGTCTCTTTTTCCCAGCGTACAACGCTGCACCACTGGTTATAGATCTTGGGAAGATCGCGGTAGGACTGGATCTCTCCCCTGTAAAAATCAGAGAACAGGGACTCGGAAGTAGGACGGACACAGGCGCGCTCGTCGAGCTTCTCGGAACCACCGTATGTGACCCATGCAACTTCGGGCGCGAAGCCTTCGACCAGATCGCTCTCCTTGCTCAGAAGATGCTCCGGAATCAGCAGGGGAAGATAGACGTTCTCTACGCCGACAGCTTTGAAGCGTGCGTCAAGGTGCTTCTGTACAGCCTCCCAGATCGCATAGCCTGCGGGCTTGTAAACCATGAATCCTTTAATGTTTGAGTAGGCGATCAGACCCGCCTTGATACATACATCTGTATACCATTGGGTAAAATCTTCGTCCATCGCGGTGATTTCAGCGACCAGTTTCTTCTGTTCTGCCACTTTTTCTTCCTCCCCTCCGGAAAATCCGGTTTGTTGTAAATGATCGATTGGAGACATTGCGTGCCAGAAGGAAATTCCTCCTGACACGCAGATAAATTACTGTTTTTCAAGCTGCTGCAGCATTGTCGGGGCGCAGCCCGCCATGCCGACAGGCTCGCAGACGATTAATAATGATCCATGATTCCCTGCTGCCTTTCGCCGAGCCCCAGACGGTTGACGCCGGAGAAGACGGCACGGATGGAAGCACGGGTAATGTTGGAACTGACACCGACACCGTAGGTGATTTTGCCGGTATCTCCGTCAAGCAGGTGAATGTAGGCTGCCGCCTGTGAATCCGATCCTGCCTGGAGTGCGTGTTCCTCGTAATCCAGAATGCGGAGATTAAAGCCGAAGCGCTCGCGGAAGCCGCGCTGGAGAGCATCCAGAGGACCATTGCCGGAAGCCTCGAAGAACTCGGGCCTGCCGTGGTTGGAGTAATCCACGCGGATCCTTGTGTCGAACTGTGTCTTGACATCGTTGCTGAGGTCGGAGACCTGTGCCTTGCGGAAGTGAAGAGGCTCGTTTTTGTACAGGTACTCCTGACGGAAGGTCTCCATGATCTGCTCCGGCGGAACCTCGCCGACTTTCTCGGAGATCGCCTGGACGACCTTGGCGAATTCGCCGTGCATTCCCTTGGGCAGCTTGAAGCCGAAATAGGTGCTCATGATGAAGGCTACGCCGCCCTTGCCGGACTGCGAGTTGACACGGATGATCGGCTCATAGACTCTGCCGATATCGGAGGGATCGATGGGAAGGTAAGGAACCTCCCAGATCTCGGATTTTCTGGCCTTCATCGCCGCTATGCCCTTGTTGATGGCATCCTGATGAGAGCCTGAGAATGCAGTAAACACAAGCTTGCCCGCATAGGGGTGGCGCTCATCGATACTCATCTTGTTGCAGCGCTCGTAGACATCGATGATCTCATTGATATCTTCAATGTCGAGTTCAGGGTTGATGCCCTGTGTGAACATGTTGTAGGCGATGTTGAGCAGATCGACATTGCCTGTGCGCTCGCCGTTGCCCAGAAGGGTTCCCTCGACACGCTGTGCGCCCGCGAGCATTGCCAGCTCTGCCGCAGCGACGCCGCAGCCGCGGTCATTGTGCGGGTGAATGCTGAGGATAATGCTCTCACGGTTCTTGAAATGTCTGCTCATCCACTCGATCTGGTCGGCATACACGTTGGGTGTATTCATCTCAACTGTGGAGGGCAGATTGAAGATCATGGGCTTTTCTTTTGTGGGCTCCCAGATATCCTGCACTGCGGTGCAGATCTCAAGCGCAAAGTCGAGCTCGGTGCCGGTGAAGCTCTCCGGAGAATACTCCAGTACGAGATTGCCGTCATAGTTTTTCGCGCCTTCTTTTACCCAGCGGGTACCGTTCTGGGCAATCTCAATAATTCCGGCACGGTCCATCTTGAACACGACATCCCTCTGCAGGGTCGAAGTGGAATTGTAAATGTGGAAAATAACATTTTTAATACCTTTGATCGCCTCGAAGGTTCTTTCGATCTGCTCTTTCCTGCACTGGGAAAGGACCTGGACATATACGTCATCCGGGATCATGTCATTGTCGACAAGGGCGCGGAGGAAATCATACTCGATCTGGCTGGCTGCCGGGAAACCGATCTCGATTTCCTTGAACCCCAGCTTGACAAGAAGGCGGAACATCTCCATTTTCTCGGAGACGATCATGGGATCGATCAGAGCCTGATTGCCGTCTCTGAGATCTACACTGCACCATACAGGTGCCTTTTCGATTTCCTTGTTGGGCCACTCTCTCTCCGGATAGTGGACGACCGGGTTCTTTTTGTATTTTTTATAGTTCAGCATTTTTGTGATACTCCATTTCTGTCTGTTGCTCTTTTATCAATATGTGGTTTCCGTTCCCTGGTAGCTGGTGTCTGCCGCGTCCTCTGCCGTGTCAGAGGTATCCGCCTCTTCATTCACAACTTCGGAAACCTGTATATAAACGATTATTTTTTCTGAATCCGAAGCCAGCAGGGATACTCCCTCGGGGAGGTATTTGCTGATCGTAATAGTCTTGTGAATATTGCTGCTGACCGGTTCAGACGCGATATCTTCAGCGGGTATTTCTATATATTCAATGTTACGCAGGATGCCTGCCGCGCCGACTATCTGGACAAAAGACGGATCCGCCACAGGACCCGCTGCCAGTTCATAGCCGTCCGCGATCGGTACCCCCGAACCGCAAGTGATCGAAATGGTCTTTGTCTGATAGATTGTCGCGACCACCTTGACCGAAGAAATATTGAGATGAAGCTTATGGGACTCCATTTCATCCGCAGTAATCTCTTTTCCGTCCGTATCATAAAGGATAATATCCGGATAGGAATTGATACTCCTCTCCGATTCTGAAATATCCACCTTTGCCGCTGCGCGTCCCAGCTGTTCCACATAGGACTGAGGCCCGGAAATGATGACCTGGTTCTGCTCCGCGGATGTATCATAGAGGACATATCCGTCCGCGGGCGATCCCGTCGTTTCAACTTCCAGAGGCAGCGATTTTGTCTGCTGCGGTTCCACTCGCAGCTGGACATAACTGATACTTCCCGATATGCGTTCTATGCTGTTGGAATATTTGTCCGTTGTCAGAGAGATCCTGACCGATCCGTCATCCTCGATCTGGCGGACATCCGCAGTGGCGATGACATTTTTGGCCTCAAGCTTGTCGATGATGGAACGCTTGGCATAGATCGTCACAGTAGGGATCACATCGGTGTCATCCAGGACCGTATACACATCTCCCTCTTTCTCGATCGTCTCTCCGTGAATAATCTGTACACTGACATTACTGACCGTCATGCGCACGGCAGGATCACTGAAATAATTGATCATATACCAGGCCATCATTGCGAGAACAACGGAAGCCACCTTCAGGCGCAGATTCGGATCCAGCTTACTGATACGCTTAATCATGCGCACCTCCTTCCGTTTCCGCATCCGGAACATTCTCTTCCTTCTCCGGGACTTCTCCGGGGATGCTTCCCTGTTTTGACCGCCAGGGGGCATATTTGCCGATTCCGGAGATCCGGGACCGGGACCCGCCCTTCGCTTCCTCCTCGGACAGTTTGTTCTGCAGGCGCACCAGGGCTCCGCGCAGCTGCTCGGGCGTCACATTGCTCCAGAGATTTCCCTTGTAGGAATAGCTCAGCTGGCCGGTTTCCTCCGAAACGATCAGAGTGAGGGCATCCGTCTCTTCCGAGATTCCGACACCGGCTCGATGTCTGGTCCCCAGGTTCTTATCTATCTGAGAGGATGTGATCGGCAGATAACTTGTCGCGGAAACGATCCTGTTGCCCCGCACAATGACCGCCCCGTCGTGGAGCGGTGTGTTTTTTTCAAAAATATTGATCAGAAGCTGACTTGAAACTATGGCGTCGATTTCGATGCCGGAGCGCACGTATTCCAGAAGCGGGGTCGTCTGTTCAATGACGATCAGCGCTCCTGTCTTCACTCTTCCCATCTCGATGCAGGCGCGGATCAGTTCGTTGACTGTCCGGTCCGAAAAACGGCCTTCCTCTGTCTTGGTATAGTCTATTCTCAGAATCGAGCTCAGGAAGTTTCTGCGTCCAAGTTCCTCCATGGCATTGCGCAATTCAGGCTGCAGAATGATCACGAGCGCTGTGACGGCAATCCCTGCAACATGCTGGAAAATCCATAGGATTGTGGTCATGTTGAAGATAGCTGCCAGAAGAGCAAGTGCAATAATAACTGCTATGCCCTTCATCAGCTGCCATGCGCGCGTATTTTTGATCCACAGCAGGATGTGGTATGTCAGATAAGATATGATCAGAACTTCAACAATATCAGTCCACCGTACATCCGGTATACGAAGCCGGGATATGAAGTCGCTAAGCGAAAAAGTCCATGGTATGTTCAACGATTATCATCCTTTGTTGTCAATAACACCATTTTCTCCGAAAGAAGGATCGAATTCATCATATTCTTCGATTTCCATATCGGAGGTATAAACCATAACCTTAGGGACCGCCTTCACGTAATAATAGTAGTCCTCGTCCTCGAACTGGACATTTTCTATTCGAAGGTAATCCACATTAAAAACAAAGAAACGTACGATCTGTGCCAGCATAAAGGAAAAAACGATCCCGAGGAAGACATGGGGAAGATCAAGTCCGGTCCCATAGTGCATGTCTCCGAACATAAGAATCCCGAATTCCAGAATACAGCCGACAGTGATCGCTATGATCCACGCATACTGGATCGCCAGTCTGCGGATAAAGCAGACGATGATCGCTGTGACAGCAAGGGCTGCCGCGAGTATGATCATCGACTTGTCGTTCACCATGCCGTCGATCAGGCTGCGGAAATTCGTGATCAGCCGTTCTCCGGAACTGATCACCTCCGATGCGGAAACGGCAAGAGAAGGGAGGTTCCCTTCCACCAGGAGAACGTATTTGATGAATACGATTCCAAAGACTACCGGAACCGCCGAACCGGGCCCGAACAGAAGACCGGCCAGGACCGGCACCAGATAATGCAGATTGACCGCATATGCCAGCGGCATCAGCAGAAATATCATAGTGTCTCTGGGTGAAAAGCGGAAATAGACCAGCATGCACACCAGAACCAGTGCCAGACAGACAGCTGCCGCTACAAGCGACAGCTTGTACAGGTCCCAGAGCAGGACCAGTCCGATAATTCCCGCGGAAAAGCCGGGAGGAAGCATCGAGCATACAAGAGCCAGAATCACATTGAGCAGTCCGCTGTTCAGCGCGGAACCTGCGGCAATATGCGAACCCAGATGGGTGCGCAGCCAAAGAAGTGCCGACAGTGATACTACAAAGCGGACAATTGACTGAATAAGGAATTCCTGCCGTTTATAAAATAATATAAGGTTTTCTCTTAATACGTATAATCCGTTACTACTGTTCATTCTGCCTCCATTATCGTCACAAACTCCGCTGACATCCGGAACATGCCTGCAGTCAGATCTTGTCTGCTTCTGTCAACTCCGACTCCGCGTCGCAGATTCCCATCAGTTCCTCCAGGTCCTGACCGTACATTCTGCGCCGCCTCGTAAATGCCGCGCTTCTCCTGTAGTAGATCAGCAGCGTGACCAGCAGGAAAAAGATAATGAATGAAATATAGCTTGTCGCTGCCAGATGCAGGAAGGGGCCGAGTGTGTCTTCATAGACGGAGAAAAAAATCTCCTCAAAAAAATAACCGCAGTATACAGCCGCACAGATTCCCCATGCGAGTGTACCCGAGATAAAAGAACCGACCAGCTCCCAGAGCACGTAGTCATTGCGAAAATATTCAGCTGTCCTGTTGTCTCTGACACCCAGCCCGTCTTCATAGACGGTCAGACGGGTCATCAGGCGGATTTTCTCCTCGTTCAGCATACTCTCCTCTTTTCAGAATCCGCTGTCTTCTCCTGCAGCCAGTGTAATAAAACAGACACGCCGCGCGCCCCTCCTGTACAAAGCATGTGCACAGGCATCCATTGTGGCGCCGGTCGTGTATATATCATCTATAAGCATAATCGAATTTAATTCTACATCATTTCCAAATGCCTGAAAAGCTTTTTTCAAATTATTTTGGCGTTCCGCAGGTGTCATATTCTTCATGGGAAGTGTATCCGCAATGCGGCGGAGGGCATCCTCACATACCGGAATCCCTGTCAGATTTGAAATTTCCTGCGCCAGAACAAGTGCCTGATTGTAGCCGCGCTTCTGCAGTCGGCGCGCGGAGACCGGCACAGGCACGAGAAAATCCGGAATCCACGGAGATCCTCCCACGGATTCCATCATCTTTTCTGCCATACATTTCCCGTAATATGCACCGTATTCCCGCCTCCCCTTATATTTGAAGCGGAAAATTCCTCCCGCGGCGCTGTGATAAGTAAAGACCGTCCTTCCGCGCTCAAACACATGGGGCAGCGTGCGGCAGTCCCTGCACAGATCATCGGCCGATGAACGCAGCTGCTTGCCGCAGCGCCTGCAGGCAGGGATCTGCACTTTCTGCAGCATTCCCTCGCAGGAAGAGCAGATCAGGGCTCCGAAGGGCTGCACCGGTCTGTCACACACAGGACACCGGCGGGGGTATACGAGTTCCCGGGCCATCCTCGCAGGAGCAGTCATCTTTTCTCTTACAAGATCCATCTGTTTTTCCGTCCTTATTTTCCGCAATCTTTTTTTCCTATAGTCTTTTTTTATGTAATCTCTATTTCCTGCAGTACTTTTCCCCTGCAGTCCTTTCTGCCGCATTCCTTATTTTCTCAGCATCCGGTTTCCGGGCTGCTGTTTCCGGGAATTTCCCATAGTTCCAGGATCCTGTCGCGAAGGCCTGTCCACCGGCGGGTGCGCCGGGTATTGGCGATCATCCGGTCCACGGCGTCGCGGCTTCCCAGCAGCACAACACAGCTGCGGGCACGGGTGACCGCAGTGTAGAGCAGGTTGCGGTTAAACAGGCCGGAGGGGCCCGCCAGAAGAGGCAGGATCACCGCCGGATACTCGGAGCCCTGGGATTTGTGCACCGTGATGGCATAAGCCAGGTCCAGATCCTCCAGTTCCGAAAAGGGGTATTCCACTGTCCTGGAATCATCGAAGACAACCGTCATGGTCTCGCTCTGCGGATCGATTTCCTCGATTCTGCCGAAATCACCGTTGAAAATACCGGTTCCCCGGTCGATGGGCATACCGAAATTGCCGCGGATTTCCCATTCGATCCGGTAGTTGTTGCGGGTCTGCATGACCTTGTCCCCTTCGCGGAACACGGTCTCCTGGCGCACATGTTCTCTCTTGCCCCTGGCTGCCGGATTGAGAACGCTCTGCAGCACCTCATTGAGGCGCTCGACTCCCAGGCTCCCGCGGCGCATAGGGGTCAGCACCTGGATCTCCTCCGGTCTGCACCCGACATATCCGGGCAGCATTTCCCGGATCAGCTGGACTGTGTGCTTATAGATCACCGGGGCCTGATCCCTCTCCAGAAAAAAGAAATCCCGGCTCTTGTTGTCCATAGGAAGAGAGGTCCCCTCCAGAATCCGGTGGGCATTCATGACAATATCGCTCTCACTGGCCTGCCGGAAGATGTTTTTGAGCATGATGGTATGGAAAGCCTGCGAATCGATCAGATCCTGCAGAACGCAGCCGGGTCCCACACTGGGCAGCTGGTTCATATCACCGACCAGGACCAAACGGGCCCCGACGGGCACTGCTTTCAGCAGAGAGTGGAAAAGATTCATATCCACCATGGACATCTCATCTATAATGACGACATCTGCCTCGAGCGGGTTATCCTCTCCGCGCTCAAAATAAGAATAATTTTGTCCGTTTCCGGATTTTCCGCCGCTTCCCGGGCTGTCACCGGAGCCGAAAGCGTCCGGAAATCCTCCGGACAGTCCCTCGCTTTTGAGAAAATCCTTTTCGTCATCCGCGTCCCCGACGCTGCGGACGCCCAGCAGACGATGGATCGTCATGGCCGGAAAGCCGGTTGCCTCCGACATACGCCTGGCAGCACGTCCGGTGGGTGCTGCCAGAAGGACCCGCAGATCCTCACTCATAAAAAAGCGGATGATCGTATTAATGGTCGTAGTTTTTCCCGTACCGGGTCCGCCGGTGATCAGGAGGACCGCATTTTCCGCCGCTTCAAGGACAGCCTCCCTCTGAAGCGGGTCCAGAATGATTTCCTCTTCCCTTTCAAGGCGGGCAATCCTTTTTTCCGCTTTTTTGCGTGTATCATCGTCCTTTGCGGTGCGCTGCACCTGTACATCCAGGTCCAGCAGCATCTTTGCAATATCCTGCTCCCGCCTGAAAACACCTGACAGATACACCTCTGCATCCGGTGCGGGCTCCCGGACAGCGGAAAGTTCTCCTGCCGCAAAAGTGTCCGGATTCCCCTCCCATTCAGGATGCAGGGCAGGAAAATCCTGTACGGCAGAATCCTGTGCCTGCGGAGAAAACAGAGAGGAGTTCCCCTCCGGATCCTGCATAGCGGGATCCACGGCCGCTCCGGAACCGCGGCGGATCCTGAGTCTGCGCTCCACGGCGAGGTTTTCCATTTGAATGAGGATTTCCTCCGCGGGAAGATGCAGCAGGGCACAGGTCCTCTGTACCAGCACATTTTCCGGAAGATAGCTGTGGCCCTCGCCCGAAGCCAGAAAAAGCGTGTACAGAATACCGCTCCGGATCCTGTACTCGGAATCTGCCCGGATTCCGATCCGGCGCGCGATATCATCCGCCGTGGCAAAGCCGATCCCGCGGATATCCTCTGCCAGGCGGTAGGGATTGTTTTTCATGATCTCGTAGAGGCCAGTCCCGTAAGCCTGCCAGATCCTGGCCGCGTGGGCGCTTCCGATACCGTACTGCTGCAGGAAGATCATCGCGTCCCGGAGGTCTTTTTTGTCCTCCATCTGGGCTCCGATCTCCCGGGCCATGCGCATGCTAATCCCCTTGATCCGGGCCAGCTTCTCCGGTTCCTCCTCCATGATGCGAAGTGTGTCATCACCGAACTGTTTTACAATCTTTGCCGCCATTGCGGGTCCGATCCCCTTGATACTCCCTGCCGCCAGATAGCGGTACATGGCCTGGGCGCTTTCCGGCGCCACAGTCCGGTAGGACTGGAGGCGGAGCTGCTCTCCATAGACGGGGTGGGTCGTGTACTCACCGGTCACTGCGCATCCTTCCCCCTCGCTGATCGAGACGGGATATCCGACGCAGGTGATCACGTCGCCGAAATCCGCATCGCCGAAGCCCGGGGAGACGCTCTTTTTCGAGACCTTCCCGGTCCTCAAAGAACTCCCGGTCCCGGAAGATCCCTTTCCCGAATCCTGTCCCGCCGCCTTCCCTGCAGATTCTCCGGCAATGGAGGCATTGCTTCCGGATTCGCCGCTTCCGGTCAGGGTCACTTCGAAGACCGTATAACCGTTCTCCTCATTGCGATAGATGATATGTGATACAAAACCCTTGAATTCTGTCATTTACGTCTCCCATGCCGGCTGAGACATCGATCAGAGCCGGCGCTGTGTGTCTCCGTATTGAACTCATTCTGCTTTTAAGTCCCGCATCCCGACGTCGGGCCCGGCGCAGGACGGCACTGTCAGAAGGGCCTTTACTGAGCCGGCCTGTCCCTGTCCTTCATCAGCATCTTATTCACATAGTAGCCGGTGTAGGAATCGTGTCTCTTCGCGATTTCCTCGGGCGTGCCGCAGGCAACAAGGGTTCCTCCGCCGTCTCCGCCTTCGGGGCCCATGTCGATAATGTAGTCAGCCGTCTTGATGACGTCCAGGTTATGTTCGATGACCACTGCCGTGTTTCCACCTTCGACAAGTTCACGCAGGATCTTTGTCAGCTTGGCTACGTCGTCAAAATGAAGGCCGGTAGTGGGCTCGTCCAGGATGTAAATGGTCTTTCCGGTGCTCTTTCTGGAGAGCTCCGTCGCCAGTTTGATACGCTGGGCTTCACCGCCGGAGAGTCCCGTGGATGGCTGGCCGAGCTTGACATAGCCCAGGCCCACATCGTAGAGGGTCTGGATCTTGCGGCGGATGGTGGGAATATTTTCAAAAAATGTCAGGGCCTCTTCGACGGTCATTTCCAGAACGTCGGAGATGTTCTTCCCCTTGTAGCGGACCTCCAGGGTCTCACGATTGTAGCGTTTGCCGTGGCAGACCTCACAGGGGACGTAGACATCGGGAAGGAAATGCATCTCGATCTTGATGATTCCGTCGCCGGAGCAGGCCTCGCAGCGGCCGCCCTTCACGTTGAAGGAAAAACGGCCCTTGGCGTAACCGCGTGCGCGGGCGTCCTGAGTCCCTGCGAAGAGGGAGCGGATCAGGTCGAAGACACCGGTGTAGGTCGCCGGATTGGAACGGGGCGTGCGTCCGATGGGGGACTGGTCGATATTGATGACCTTGTCCAGCTGGTCTATTCCCTCAATATCGTCGTGCTGTCCGGGGATGGTGCGGGCCCGGTTCAGGTCATGGGCCAGCCTCTTATATAATATCTCATTCACCAGGGAGCTCTTGCCGGAACCGGACACGCCGGTGACAACAGTGAGCACACCGGTGGGAATGTCCACATCAATGTGTTTGAGATTGTTGACTTCCGCTCCGCGTACATGGAGCCAGCCGGTGGGTGTACGGCGTTCCCCGGGAACAGGAATGGATTTTTTGCCGGACAGGTACTGGCCGGTGATGGATTCCGGGACCGCCATGATCTCCTCGGCAGTGCCGCAGGCCACGATCTCGCCGCCTCTGGATCCGGCGCCGGGTCCGATATCCACGATATAGTCCGCGGCCCGCATGGTATCCTCATCGTGTTCGACGACGATGACCGTGTTCCACATGTCGCGGAGATTTTTGAGAGTGTGCAGGAGCTTGTCATTGTCCCGCTGGTGCAGACCGATGCTCGGCTCGTCAAGAATGTAGCAGACGCCGACGAGACCGGAGCCGATCTGGGTCGCCAGGCGGATGCGCTGGGCCTCTCCTCCGGAGAGAGTCGCGGTCGCGCGGGCCAGGGTCAGGTAATCGAGGCCGACATCGTTGAGAAAACGGACACGGGCGCGGATTTCCTTGAGTACCTGTCTGCCTATGAGCTGCTGTGTCTTTGAGAGCTGAAGCCCATCCAGGAATTCCTGCAGTTTTTTCACTGACATGCAGGTCAGATCATATATATTGATATCGCCCACTGTGACGGCCAGGGACTCTTTTTTCAGACGCTTTCCGCCGCAGGTCTCGCAGGGCGTGATCTGCATGAAGGCTTCATACTCCGCGCGCATAGTCTCGGAAGCTGTCTCTCGATAGCGGCGGCGGGTGTTTTCCAGAATGCCCTCGAAGACGACGGGATAAATTCCCTTGCCCCGCTGTCCCTCATAGTGGACATCCACGCTCTTGTCCGCGCCGAACATGAGCATCTTCCGGATCTTTTCGGGAAGTTCCCGCCAGGGTGTCGACATTTCAAAGCCGTACTCCTTACAGAGGGCGGCCAGGATGGCGTTCGCGAAGCTTCCCTTGTTCATACAGGACTGCCAGCCGATGAC